>Ga0179593_1701355_pt1 | contig 10555 bp, 10 predicted proteins | sample CZODoug2_1_08_16_FD_185931 | JGI IMG/M metagenome (GOLD analysis project Ga0179593, IMG submission 185931) | Vadose zone soil fungal communities from Angelo Coast Range Reserve, California, USA - CZODoug2_1_08_16fungal (PacBio error correction) | ecosystem: Environmental > Terrestrial > Soil >... | reverse complement strand
CCTCGATTGGGTAAGTTTTTCAGGCGGTGGTTATGTGAGTACGGCGAAGACTTCCTTCTTTCTATTTCTTCTTTTTCCCTTTCCCCTTTTTTTTTTTCCTTCTTCGCAAAGCTCACTTATCGGCTCGACCTTTTTTTTTTCTTCTCGAGGGCCTCATTGAATCAGGCGAAGGCGAGTAGCTCTCGCCTTTCCCCCTTTTTTTCTTCAGGACTACAGAGCTGAAAACATCTTGAAGCGACGCCCTTTTCTTTCCTCCCGGAACGTCAGCCTTAGTCACGCAGTGCTTTTTTTTTCCTTTTTTCTCCCCTTCTTCACCGTCACAGATACTCCAAAATATGGATTTGAGTGACGTTTAGCTGATTCCTTTCCCGTTCTCCTTCTTGGCTTTCATCCCGGCGAGGAGACGCTCCTTTTTTTTTTTTTTTTCTTCCCGAGATGGACGAAAAGACGGTCTTTGCAGCTATTCCGAACCCGGAAGGGAAGCTCATTGTAACCTTTCACGAATGTTGATATGTGTATTTTGATTATCCGCCTTTTCAGTAGGCGACTTGCCTTTTTGTCCTACGGCACGAGACGCGGACTTGGTATTCCCTTAGAAGTTTTTTTTCATTACGGGAGGCCCACGGACGGCGTCCGTCGTCGACCGTCCCTTTTTTTTTTTTTCCCTCTTTTTCTTCTCTTGAAGAAGGAAATATGAAGGGCTCCCCCCCCTTTTTCGCCTCGCCACACACCATTCGCGGACTTCCCCCATTTCCCTTTCTCAAGACTCTCTTTCTCGTTCGCCTCTGTCCCTCTCCTCATCGTCCTTTTTTTTTTTTTTTTTCTTTCCCGAAAGAAGACCATTCAGGTTCCAACTTCTCCCTCCTCCCTTTTCTTCCGAGCGTTCTCTCACGTTCCAGTCGAATACGAGAGGGGCGGTCTGAACTGATTTTTCTTTCCTTTGATTTTCCCCGGTCGTTGACATATTCGGCAGACTTCCCCTTTCCCCCTGGAAGAAGGTCAACGAATTTCTTCCCTTCCATCACTTCCCTAGGGGCATCGAGAGTTCGAAGATGGGTCCGCGTCCACTTCCCCTCCTTTAATGCACTAATCAAGAATCTATTTGACCTAACTTCCCCCTTTTTTTTTTTTCCTTAGAACGAGGATTGTTCTCCTTATTCGGAAATAACCCCCCCCCCATTTTTGCGGATCTGATCCCCCCTCGTGAAGGACGACCCACCTTTTCTCCCCGCACCATTAAGGAATCGCCCTCTTTTCTCACTACTCCCTTCAGGAAAAATCAGAACGTGGGAGGCTGCCTCTCGGAGAGGAGTTTTTCTCTTCTTCCTCTTCTTGAGTCAACCCTTTTTCCCCTTCTTAAGAAACGACACCCCCCTTTTCCTCGTGGCCGAAAGACGGGGTTAACGATTTAGTCTAGTTAACTCCTTTCCCCCCCCGCCATTAGTCTGCGTGCTTATTTTCTTCCCCGAAGGGTACCTTCCTTTTTTTCCCGGTTCCTTGGGTCTGATTTCTTTCTTCGCCCTGTAGCGGTCAAGAACGCCCTCGCTTCCTTTTTTTTTTCAGAGGTCGCTTCACGAGTGGGTTTTTTTTTTTTTTTTGGCCGTCTTCTATAAGCGGGACAGAACCGTTCCCCCACTCTGAGCGGGAGCATCTCTTCTCTTTTTTTCTTCCATTCGCAGTAATCATTTGCGTTTCTCCCTTTCCCTTTGCTTATCGTTTTCGACTTCAATTCCGCTATTCTGCCGCTGATGTCTCTTCCCGTCATTGCGCGGAATTTTTTGGGTTCCAACGAATTCGTCTCGTGCTCTTCCTAACTGTGAGACGTCTCCAACGGACCCTCTTCTGTGACTTTTCCCCTCTATGCAGAAGTAGAGGTGAGCTCCCTTCTTCCTTTTTCTCCCTATCATCAGGATTGTGTATTCTACCCAGACGGACGCTCGAAGCATTCCCTCCTTCCTTTTTTTCTTTTCATTTCGCATCTCGCCTCGCTAATTCTTTCTTCTGACTCCCTTTTTTTCTCCCTCAAGAGACGGAGGAAAGAGACGTTAGTTCCCGTATGTCTTTTTTTGAATCATCCGGGCGGACGCTGTCTTTCCGTCGCGGACTCTCCCCATTTTCCCTTTTCCTCCTTGGCTAGGAATTCGTCAATCGCTTGAACGCCTTCTTTCCCCCCGCCTGGCGAGCGTGAGAATTGAGAGTATCCTTTTTGATTTCCCCCCCTCGGAGAGCATTCAAGCAACGTTTTCCCCTACTAGTCCCCCTCTTTTTCTTCCCGGAGGAAGAGGTTTCTTTTCCCTTTTTCACTCTCCGACATCTTCATCCGATGATCGATGGTTCAAGCGGACTCGTTCCGAGAGGGCGAATTCCCTTTTTTTCCTTCTACAAGAAGACAATAGAGATGCGACCTTTCCTTCTTTTTTTTCGTCTGTGACCCTGGGAATCAAAATAAATGGGGCCGACTTAATCGAGAGGCGTGAAAGACCATTCCCGGTTTCTCTCCCCCCCTTCTTTCTCTCCAGGGAAAGGACCTCCCCTTTTCATACAACGAGGCACTCTCACGCGACGGCATTTCCCCATAAGTTCTTTTTTTTTCTGGACTCGATGTGGAGACTTCCTCTCTCTTTTTTTCCCTTTTTCCCCCTCGACTACCGATGAACTAAACGCGAGGCCTTCTTTTGTTGTTGTTGAGAGGATAGCAGCGTTTCGTACCCTCGGGACATCGCATCCCCGGCATAGATGATTCTTACTCCCCCCCTTCCCGAATGGAGTAGGTCCACGTCTTTTTTCTTCTTTCCTGTGAGAGGGCACTCGTTGTAGAGGTTGATCTTTTCCTTCTTATTCCGGTTCACCTTGATAGACCTTTTTCGCTTCTTTCCCCCGAAATTCTCGATTTATAGCCTTGTTACCCCCCTCCCCCATTTATAACTTGATTCCAGCGTCGGACCGAATGCCCTTTTCCCACTTTTTTTCTTTTAACGGCACGCATGAAGGGGAGGCCGTCTTCTTTTCCCTCTTTTCTGCGTCGTAGCTTCTTCCCCCCCGTCGGTGGCGTCAGCGTGTCCGCTGTCGGCCTCGGGTCCCTTTTTCCCTCGTAAACACGTTCTTGATATCGTCCGGTGTCCCCTTTCCCTCTTGGTTTCCGTGCGGGAGGTTCCCTCCAGGCGGATGGTGTTGACGACAAGCGAGCATTCCTTTCCCTTCTTTTCCCTCTTCTCTTTAATCCAAGATGGTCGCGCCCTTTTCTTTCTTTCCTGCGTCACGCCCGGATGATTCAAACACATCCCAGAACTTCCGATCATGTTTTCTCCGTCATCTTTCGCATGAGCGAACGAGGAGAGTCCTTTTCTTTTTTTTTTCTTTATGAGAGAGGACGAGATTCTCCCCCCCTTTTTTTGGCCATCGGTCGGAAGAGCTTCTTGATTTTCGCGTCAGTCTGGGGAGATAACACTCCTTTCATGATAGCCTTTTTTTTTTCCTCTGAATGAGGAATCTTAGTATGCTTTTCTTTTTTCAGATTCGAGCGGCTTGTGTCTAGTCAACCATCACAAACGAGCTCTCTACCCCTTTTATCCTTTTTTCCCCTTTCCCCCCCCCTTTCTCCTTAGAATTAAAGAAATGAAGACTCGCCCCCCCCCTTTTACCTGCTGATCGAGAGCGGGAATGAAGTCAATTTTCCTGTCAATTCGAGAAAGCAAAAGAGTACGGCCCCTCTTTTTTTTCCCCTCTAGTTATATAGCGTCCCCTCTTTCCAGCTTATCGACGACGTACAAATTGACGCAAGGCGTATTCATCACTTTTCGAGTGAGTTAGTGACCGCTTTCTCTTCTTCTTTTCTTTTCTTCACGAAAAAAGAAAGAAGACTTTTCTTTCCTTTCTCCGCCGCGCCGAATGGTTCCCTTCCAACTAGCACACCCCGGGCTTCTTTCCCCTTTTTCTTCATGTTGGCGTTTGAGGGGCGGAGACGGTCTCCCCCCTCTCGCTTCGACAGAGAGGATGACTTCTCTCCCCCCTTTTTTTTTTTTCTTTTTTCTACAGTAGGTAGAGTGAGCTTCTTCTTTTTCTTTTTTCGGCCTGCACCTCGAACTGGTTTAATAGAATAAAAACGCGGTGATTTGACCCCTTCTCTTCTCAGTGACCCAATCGTGGAGCGTCCTCCCGTTCTTTTCACATTCTTTTTTCCAGAGGTTAGTGATAGAACTCGCCACGTCCCCCTTTCTTTTCCCTTGAACGTCGATGCCTCGGAAGTCTCAACCTATAGAGACGTTCTTTACAGGTTTGGTGCCGGTATTCGAAGTCTTTCCCCCTCCCTCCCCCCCCCCCTTTCGAGAACGGAGTCTTTCTTCCACGACCATTCGCGTATTCGACGGGTCTTTTCGCTTCCCCCCCCCCTCTTGAGCGTGGGATGTTGATTTGATTTTTCCTCCTTTTTTTTCTCCCCTTTTCCTCGCAGGCGGGCGGCGAGCGTCTTCCTTCCTTTTTCTCGTACCAGCGGAGCCCGAGAAAGCGATTCTGAGACTGATTTCAGTATTTGCTCCCCTCCTAATGTTTTGGTGGCTAGTAGAAAGCACCCTTTTCTCTCTTTGATTTCCGTATTCAAGAGAAACGAGCAGTCCTTTTCCTGCCCCTCCCCCAGCCCATGTGACTTCGACGAAGTCTGCCCTTTTTCTTTCCTCCCCTTTTCTTCTTCCCCCCCCTTTCCAATGAGGAATACAAGTCCTCCCTTCTCTTTTCCCGACTTCGCGCGGTCCCTCTTTTCCTTCTTATGATTGAGCCCTGAGATTCACTTCCGGGCTTCTATTTTCCCTTCTTTTTTTTCTTCCCATCTCGGAGAAGACACAAGTGATGCTGTCCTCCCCTTCTTTTTTCTTTTTTCTCAACGGCCAGTGACGGCGAAAGGAACGAAAATTCCTCTCGACTGGACTTTGTTTTCTCTAGTTTGGCATTATCGGTGACGGTGATGAAGATCTTTTCTTGGCTCTCCCCTGGAAAGGCTTTTTTTTTTTTTGGCTTTCCTGATACTCTCCTTCGTCTTAAGATGTGTTCAAGATATTAGTCACTGAGCGTTACCTTTCCCTTTTTCTTTCTTTCTCTCTCCTTCGCAGGATTAAATGCGGACTAGACCGCTCCTTCGAGGCCGAGAAGGAGATTGTGAGTAGATAAGAATCGTCTGTGAGTTTTTCGCAACGCTCCACTCGGACGCGTCGAACGGAGAGGCTTCCCCCTGTTTTCCCTTTCCCCCCTCTTCTTTTTCTCTTCAATAATAGTGGGTGTTGTTGCTATCTCTTCTCTTCTTCTTTTTTCCCTCCTCGCCTGATCGACTAGTCCGAGGTGAGGAAGGCGCTAGTCCGTCCCCCTTCTCACAGACGATTCTATCGAAGAACAACGCTCCACTTCTCTTCCCCCTTTTTTTCTTCTCTTTCGCGGAGAGGGAAAGAATTGAATCAGGCAAGGCGTCTTCCTTTTTTTCCGCAGGAATTTCCCTTCAGTGACGAAGAGCTTGAACACATCTCCTACGGTTTTTTTCCTCGAAACCACTCCCCTCTTCCTTCCCTCTTTCACAGAAGTGATTGGAGGAGGAGGTCGATCCCCCTTTTTTTTCCCCCTCTCCTTCCAAACTCGATTTGATTGACGTCTACGATTACCTTTCCCTTCCGTTCGCCGTCTGGAATTTAATCCACGACGCTCTTTCCCCTTTTGGGTAGGCTCAGAGATTGGACGCACCCCTTCCCGTTCCTGTCAGAGATCCGAACCGAGAAGGAAGCTAATTTTCATACCTCCCCCTTATTGAGGCGCACGCACAAGGCGTTGACCGCCCCCCCCCCCCCTCCTCCCACGGCACGAGAAAACGCGGCCTTTTTTTCTCTTTTCTTCTTCTCTGATAGGAAAAAGGAATAAGGTGAGGCCACTGACTTCTCTCTCTCTCCCTTGGCTTGATGCCGGTACGGAGGTCGTAAACGACGGTTCTCTGCCTTTTCCGGTTGCTGCGAATAGCAACCCACCCCCCTTCTCTTCCCTTCTGCTCAATTGAATCAGTCTCACGCCCTCCTTTCCTTGTTCCTCCTTCTCATTCATAGTCGGCATCGGGCTTTTTTCCCCGACACGACGAAAATTCAGGTCCCCCTTCCCCCTCTGAGTTGTATCAAGAGGAGGTCGAAGCCGTTTTTTTTGACTTACGCGATGGGAGGGGAGGTCTGACCTAATGTACATTTTAAGTTTGGATTTCCAGGTAGTGCCACTTCGCCGACTTTCCTCTCGGCAAGAAGGTAAAACGAACGTCTTTTTTTTTTTTCTCTTCCGAGGGCATCGAAGCTTTATCTGTCCTTCCCTTGGCGAGGTAATAACTTCTCCTTTCGTCTCACTCCTCCCCGTCCTTCCCCCCTTTCCCTTTCCAGATTGGGTAATTAGACAGAGGCTTGTTAGCGTTCCTTTTTTTTTTCCTCTTTGGGAGGCTATGATAACAGTTGAGGTGAAGCCGACCCCCTAGACTCGTCCCTCCTTAATCCGAGCTTAAAGCATGAACAAGAAGACCGTGGGAGGCGGCTACGTTCCCCTCCTTTTCTTCAGTATTGTGCACTTCTTTTTTTTCTTTTTCTCCGCCCCGCAACTCGCAAAATCGTAATCGAGGCGACAGACGGGGCTGGTTTCCCTCGTTGGAATCGGGCACGCATTCTTTTTTCTCCCTTCCCTTTCCCTCGAAGCGGTATTGGGTTTGCATAATGCGGATGTTGCTTCCCCCCCTTTCACGACGCACCGATAAGTGAGGTCTGAGTCTTTTTCCCGCTGGCGTAAAGGTGTTCCGTCTTCTTCATAAGCGGACAGACCTAGTGCACCCCCCCCCCTTTTTTGAATCTCTCGAGGGGGCGATTATCGTCGCCTCTCCCTTCAATTTCCGGGCAGGGAGTATCGTTCTTCCCCCTTCTTTTCTTTGATGGTCCTCTCGAATTTTGAAGTCTCATGAGTTTTTTTTTTCTCTTTTCGTGGTAGATAGATCTTCCTTTTTTCTTCGTGATGACGGCTCTCACACGAAAGCTAGACCTTTTTCGTTTTTCCATCATACGAGATGAACAGTCTCTTTTTTTCTTTCCTTTCCCATGTTTGGAGTCTCTCGATTGTGTATCTCCCATCCTGACGCCTCGAAGGTCCTAGGAAGCTTTCTCCCTTCGGCCTCGCTCATTTTCTCTGAGATAATGCCCTTACTTCGCCCCCTTTTTCCCTTTTTTCTTTTCCCTAGACGTTAGGTGAAAGAATGGACCACAGGTGCTTCCCCCTCTTCTCTTGGGTGTGAATTCATACGGGAGTGAAGCCCTTTTCCCGTATCTCTGACTTCTTTCTTTCGGCTCGGCTCGGCATTCGTTAACTCGCTGCACCTACTTTCTTTCCCTCGGTGAGCCGGAGGAGAAACACCCCTCTTTTCCCCCCAATCGAGGCTATCTAAAGAAAAGTTTCCCCTTCTCTTCCATTCCCCTTTGAGTTGCGAGTGCGATGGACAAGACTGGGGCTCTACTCCCTTACTGCCCCGACGTAGTGGAAGAAGCGAAGCTCCTCCCTCCCGAAGGGCCAACGAAAAGTCTTCACGAGTCGCTCCCCTCTGGAATCAATGATTGGTTGCGGGAATTCGTTCCCTACTTTCCCCCCCCTTTTTTTCTCTTGGAGAAGTTGAGGGTACTTCTTTTTTCCTTTCCCTTTCGTGAAGACCATTCCCGGTGCGCAGAACAAAACGGTCTTTTGACCTTATCCCACCTGGCCCTCTCACGCTAAGTCATTTCCCGCCCATTCCTTTCCCTCTTTTTTTCCCTTTTTTTTAAATAATCGAGCAGGGGAGTCTATTCCCTTTTCTCCTCGTGAACTACCGCGAGGAACCGGATGATATTTTTTTTTCCCTCTTTTCCCTTTAGCAGCCGGGTCCTCGATTTTTTCTTTCCTCTCGAGGGAATCGAATACCCGGCTCTATTCTTCTTCACGAATGCGGTAGGTAAGACTGGGCCTCCCTGCCCTCCCCCTTTGGCCTCGTTGTCGAGGTTGATGCAGAAACGTTTCGTCCTCTTCCCCCCCCTTTCCCCTTTCTTTGTGCTGCAGGCAAGGGAATGGTTCCCCCTCCTTTCCTTCGCCTTTTAACCTCAAGTATAAAAGTCGTCACCCCCTGTTCTTTTCCCGCAACCATTTCATTGATTAGCATTCTCCTTGTCTTTTTTTTTCCCCTTTCCCCCCTCATCCGGGGAGGACTTTTTTTTCTTCCCCCCTCCCCTCCCCCGAGTTCGTCTTGCGATCTGCAGATTTCTTCCACGACCTTGGGTCTTCCCCCTTTTCCTGAGAGTTCGAGCAACATCGGGTCAGTCGCACCCCCCCCTCCTTTTCCCTCTGTCCAAAAAGTATTGAATCTTTTTTTTCCTTCTGAGATAGCTCTCGATTTGGTTTCCGTAGAGCGGTCCTAAATCATTTTTCCCTGACACCGAGCCTTCCGTTCAAGCGAGGGACGAATCCTCCCCTTCCTTTTTTTCTTTTCCTCTGACAATGGTGATAGTTCCGACGGAACTCTTTTCCTCTGATTCAAACCCCATCCCAGAATCGGCTGAAAGATTGGCCATCTCGTCTCTTTCTCGTCATCTTTCGCCTGGTCCGAACGATTCCCGTTTTTCTTGTGCGTAAGAGAAAGAATGAGAGATCCTCTCTTTCTTTTTTCCCTTCAGGCCCTCGGTAGGCAAGAGTTCCTTCCTCCTTCCCGGATGGTTCTTTTCCTCCCCCCCACATGTAGGGCTTTCTTCCCCTTCCTTTGGCATCTAGTCTGATGGCGAGTTGCGACATTTCTCTTCCGTCTCACGCCGTTCTAAAAACTCCACCCCCCTTTTTTTTTTTCCCTTTCCCGAAGTAGTGGAAAACAAGCTCCTCTCCCCCCTTTTTCCTTCGCTCTCATCTGACTGAAATGCACCCGCCTCGTCCCCAGTAGCAACGATAAGCCCCTCCCTTTTTTCTTCCGAGAAACGAAAAGAGGACGGCTCTCCCTTTTTTTCCGCCCCCTCCGAGAGATTCCTCTCGACTTAAGCCGTTATAGACGACGTCAAACCTTGACCGCAGTCTTTCCTTCTTTTCCTCACTGTAAAGAGTGAGTTAGTGCCCCTCTCTTTTTCGCCCATCGCATGAATGCAAGACAACAAGCTCTTGCGGTCACTCCGCCGCTCTTTTTTTTCCCCGAATTTCCAATATTCCCCTTTCGACTCGGAACCGTCTTTCGCCCCTTTTCTTGGCGGAGACGGTTGCGAGCAACGCCTTGCCACCCTCTCCTCTCTGATGAACGTAGCCGACTCCCACTTTTTTTTTTTTTTCTTAAGTCGTCGAGTGCAGTCCGTATTTTGCGAGTTTCCTGTGGGTCTCTTTTTTTTCTCATAGACTCCCCAGCGTTGATTTACGCGACACCTTTCCTCCCCTTTTTCCTCTCTTTCTCGTCCGAAGTTCGGTAAAGCGGATTTCGGGCCTTCTTTTCCTTTAGACCTCGCCAAGTCCCGTTGCGACCTACTTAGGCAGTCTCACCTCTAAGAGCCGTTCGTTTCTTCCTTTTCTCCCTATCTGTCAGGTTTGTTGGGTTTTCCTTTTTCTTCCCCTCCCCCGACCTGGGAAATCCAAATTCGAGGACGGAGCTACTCCCTTGGTATCGACGGGGGGAAACGTGCTTCGACGTCTCCCCTTTTCCCTTTTTATTTTTTTGTTGATTTGAAATGAATGGGCGTCGTTTTTTTTTCTTTTTAATGCGCAAGGCGGGAGGACGAGCGGATGCCGACGATGATGCTCCTTAGTCTTCCCCCCCTCCTTTGAGACTGATTTCAAATGTGAGCCGTATTGCTTCCTCTCCCCCCGAGAATGGTCCTTTAGTCGCAGCAACCGGCCCGATGGCTCCCCCTCATTTTTCTCTTTCACCTCTCCTTTTCTCCCCCTCCGGAAGGGCTTCAGACAAAAGGTGACTTCTTTTTTTTTTTGCCTCACCTACCTCGCTGGGCCGAAGTTGACCCCCTTTTAATAATACCAAGTCCGCTTTCTCTTTCCTTTCTTCTCCTACGGTAAAGAATGGTGCGGCTCCTCCCTTCCTCCTCCCGTATTGATTAGCCCTGAGCTCCTCGGGTTCGGAATCTTCTTTGAATTTTTTTCTTTTCGTCCATCTGGAGGCCGACCCAATTGCTGTCTTTCTTCCTTTCTTCGTGAGGAAAAGGCCAGGAGACAGGCTCCTTTTTCTTCTTTTTGAGTCTCGCTCGTTAGACGTCAATCCAAAATCCAGAGTTTTGGAGTATCTTCCCTGGTAATTTTTTTTCCTCTCCCACCACGCGTCGTCTTTCTACCTTTTTTTTTTTTCTTATCGAGGAAAGGACGAGGATCTTCGTCTTTTCCCCTTTTTTTCTTTTCTTGAAATTCCTGAGTCTTTTGCTCGCGTCGAGCTTTCCTCCTGCGCCCCTCCCCCGCGGACCTCGGTCTTCACCGCAACCGCTTTCCGAGCCGTCTCCTTTTTTTTTCCCTCCTTTCTTTCTCCTGAAGTTAGCATCCGCGAGAGATAATGAGTCTTCTTTTCCCT
>Ga0179593_1595898_pt1 | contig 10555 bp, 10 predicted proteins | sample CZODoug2_1_08_16_FD_185931 | JGI IMG/M metagenome (GOLD analysis project Ga0179593, IMG submission 185931) | Vadose zone soil fungal communities from Angelo Coast Range Reserve, California, USA - CZODoug2_1_08_16fungal (PacBio error correction) | ecosystem: Environmental > Terrestrial > Soil >... | reverse complement strand
GGTGAAGCCCTCAATGGTTACTTTGACAAGCTCACCCAATTTACAACCAATAGTATCGTTTTGCGTTCGCTTCCCCTAAATTAGAGAATATCGAATGTTTCCTCTTCTTATTTCCCGTAAATAAGATTCGCAGCATGTTTCCTTTCTGTCCTAGCGGAGCTCCTTTTCTTCTGGAAAGAGAGCGGTAGGAGCCTCCCTTTGGAGCGCTATTTTTGATCTCTTTTCCTATAGTCTTGGATGTTCCAGTATAAGGAATGGTGTTCTTTCTGTTGCTCGAGAATATGTTTCTTCCTCCTTCTTGGAGCGGATGATGCCTTCAGACGCGCTTTCTCATGTTCCTGCATAAGAGTATCGAATCTCCCCCTCGCGTGTTCCTTCGGAGGACTTCTTCGGTGGTTTTCCTGAGAGCGCCTCTTTCTTCCGGACTCTTTTTTAACTCTTCAAAGGCTTTGGTCCTCCTTTTCTTTCATAATGCCCCCCCCTTCCTTTCTCGAGGGGCACAGAAAAGCTCTGCTGACGGAGTTGCTCGCACCCTCCCCTCCCCTGACACGCCTTAGGAAGTCATTTGTCGAAGCCTTTGCCTTCCTTAAAAAATCAATATGATGCGATCTCGCCTTCCCCCCTTTCTGACCAGGAGGATTTTCCCTCGATGTCATTAATGACCCCGTGATATAGTCCTCCTCACCCGTCGCGTTCCCCTTCATGCCTAGAAGCCCCCTTGATCTGAGCGTCTTTAGAAGAGTTCGCCGACAGCTCGACCCCAGGAAGTTGCTATTCCCTCTCGTCTTACTTTTTGTTCGAGTCCCCCCCCCCAACTAAGTTATTGGGGTTTCCCCGCCCCTCCCTGCTTGGACTGCTCCTCCTTCAGCAGGGGTTATAGGAATCTTCTTTTCCCGTGCAAGTAGACTTCTTTACTGGGAAAGGGCAGATTCCCCCCCCGGCAGGCCGTGCCGACTCCTCCAGTCGTAACATTGCGAAGAGACATGGATTTTTTTTTTTAAGAGTTCCTCTCTTTTTTTTGCAAATTCACCTTAGAACCGATCTCTTCTCCTAGCCTCAGAGAGACGTCTTTCCCCGTATTGGTGAATTTGAACTAGGACGACCTTCCCGGATGATCCCAGTAGAAATTAAAGGGGATCTCTTTCTGACCCCTCCTTTTTCCCCTTCATCGGCATGCAGGGGGCGCGTCGCGCAGTCCCAGTCGGAGATCACGATCGTCTAACTCCCTTATTAAGGAGAAAAACATGCTTTTTGCGAAGCTAGTCAACCGTTCGAAGGCGTCGTATTAGGCCTCCCGTGAAGGTCCAGTTCCACCCAGAAAAGAGCGGATCCCGTAAAGGAGGTTTGGGTTTAAAAGAATTTCCCAGGACTAGAAGCCACAGTAACCCCCCCGTTAAAGTGTAGGATTTCCTTCTCGGCCTCGTCCTCAAGAAGATCCCGATTCTCTTTTTCTTTACTTGGAACGCCCCCCCGTTGAGGCTCGTCGCTAATCGTAGTAAGGATGCCACCATCGCGAATAGCTACGGGTAGACCTCGGCCGACTTCTCACATTTTGTGTTAGGCAGGCCCTAAATCCCCCTCCTGGCCTGCTTTTCTTAGAGAAACCTTCTCTTCGAATCTTGGGAAGGCTGTGCTGCTTACTGGGCAGTACTTCCTTTTTAAAAGGTCTCTCCCCCCCTTAAGAACTCGAACGTCTTTTTCTTGTCGCGGGAAGATGAGAGATACTCCTTAAAGGGATTCCTACGACCATTCTCCGCACACTGACCTTGAATTATGATTGAAGCTGAGTCTCTCCGGAGGGAGCCCCCTTTCCCGCTCCCCCCCTTCATTGAGACGGCACCTCAGCCCCCCTAGACTAGGAAGGCCCAGCACGACCATGCCGTAGCTTCCTTCCGTCTGGGTCTCAAAGAAACGACTCGCATCTCACGCGCCCTCTTCTCAGGGCAGACGTTCAAGCGAGAGTGCCTCGCCTTTTCGAGCTTCGCACTTCTGTAAATGACCCCTTTTTTTTTTTTTTTTTTTTTCTTGTAAGGGGCCCCCCTCATAGATATGGGGTCCCCCTCCCCTGCCGGACGGTTAGGTCTTCTTCCTCCTCGAGAGATAGGACCTGATTGGCGAGCTTCCGGAGAGGAACTTCGGTTAAGCACAAAAGCGATTCCTAGAGACCCCGCATCCCCCCCCCCCCCGTGTATATGAAGGCCCTCTTCCAGAGCCCCATCCCCCCTCCCCACTCTCCCCCCCCAGGCGAGACCTAGAACTTCACTTACCCAGCGACCCCCCGAGAAGAAGGGATAGTGACCTCATCTAATAACAATAGGGGAATCTCCTCAAGAAGACAGAGCACAGGAGAACCCTTAGGATTTCCTAGAGAAACTAAGAAGAGAGCTCTTCATATCGGATCACGGAATCTACGGCTTACTGACGCCCACCACAACCAGGCAGGAGCCCAGCCCCCTTCAAGACTCTCCCCTAGCCTCGATCGGTCTCTTCGGGTAGAAAAGATCTTCGTGGTCTTGAGGGTAGATCTTTTTTCCTAAAGATGTTCCCCGTGTCCCAGTTTTATAGGACCCCCTTCCCTTTCTAGGCGAAACCTAAAGTAGAAGCCCCTGTTTCAGGAGATAGCCGCGCCCCTTCAAGGAGTCCCCTTGCTCAGAAGCTCAAAGGCCCGGTAATATATTTTAAAAGTGGAAATCCCCGCCCACAAACAGAGAGCCCCTCCTAAAGCATTCCTTTTCCCCTTTCCCCGGCTCGCCCTAATTAATTGATACCCTCTCTTGAGTTGCCTTTCCCAGATAATCGAAGGATCCCCCTTTCCAAGGTATGGCTCTTCTTTTATCTTTGAGTCGGGTGAGGAGGCGACCCCTGACCCTTCCCTGTCTAACTAACGAGGCCGCACCCTTTGTTCTACTTCTCAGAGGATGTAGTCCTTGTTTTTCCCCCCTAGACAAGGGATCTCCCGGCCACATCGCTCCCCCCCTCCCAAGGAAAACGTAGCCCTTTCCTTTTTCCATAAAAACCCCCCCCAGCCGCCCCCCTTTAATTTCTCTCCAGCTTCGATGGCGACCTCCCTCCTTCGGTAGGTCTCTTTCCCCTTGAGAGGAGAATAGAGACCCCCTGAATGAAGGCCCCCCTCTGCCTGGGTGTTCTAAAGAATAGAAGACTCCTCATAGTGGGGATTCTCCAATGGAGCGTATTCCCCCCTCGACATTAGAGCCCTTTCCCTCAGATTCGAGTCTTTATAAAGATTCCAAAACCGCGGGTCTCTTCCGTCGATTAATTACGTCCCTCATAGTATCTTTCGAGAGAGTTCCGTACTCGTAACATAGTTTTTATTTTTCCTGATCATGTGGTCATACCTCCCTTTCTCTCTTTCCGGGTCTCCGTCATTTCTTGGGCAGAGACTTTAACAACCCTCTTTTTCCTCTCTGCCTACTTTGGAGAGATACGCGAATTGCTTTCCAGGTCCTTCCCCCTTTTCCTTCCTCGTGAGGGAGACCCGGTTTTTCTCGAGTATTTCCACATTTGCTTCTTAACGGTGCCGAAATCACTTCCACATTCATGATTATCGGAAATCTCCCTTCTCCGCTGAGGACAGAAGGTTCTGAAGAGATGATCGTCCTTTTCCTTTCGCGCCCCGGCCAGATAAGAACGTACTCTCCTCAGATAACTTGCTCTCTTGTCGACAAATAGTCGCTACCAGAAAAGTAACAGTCGTAACCCTCTTGAGCTGTTCTTTAGTAGATAATCGGGGCCAACAGAGCTTTTTTCCCCCATTAAGGGAGAGTTCCTCAGATGATAATAGAACTCCCCCTTCCAACTCGGACTTCGGAGAAATAGATCTCCTTCCTTTCATGGCTCTCTGTTTGAGGAGGTTTGTCTCCCGAGGAGGGCCTTACCGCGCTTGCTTTTTTAATGGAAAGGGCTGACTCTCTTCCTTCCTCCTACCAAAGTTCGAGTTTTCCCCCCACCGACTTTGAGTGAACTGCTCCCCCTGTGCTTCCTTTTTTTCTGAGACAGCAGTGTTCCCCCGAAACCCGGAATTCACCTTCTCCCCAGGTCACCTCCCGGGAAGAGGCCGCGTTCTCTACTCTGAGGATTCGGTTCTCCTCAAGCGCTTTGGTATTTAAGTTTAGAAAAGATTCGGGCTGGGTCATCGTGCTTGTTTTCTCTTCTCATTCCTTCGTCGGGTTTCCCTTTGCAGCTTTTTTTTCCTGAAGAAGAGATCCCCTCCCTGGTTGGAACGGTGCTTTACTCTGAAAGGATGTAAATCTAAAATTCACTACCCTCCCCCTTTTGATGTTTTTCTGGGAAGGATTAATTAGCCTCTCTCCCCCCCAAAGATACCCTTTCCCCCTCCCTCTTAAATTCAAATGATGGTAGACTCTTTTCTTCTCTCCCCCAGTGGAGTCTTGATTGGACATTGAAGCATAGGATTCTCTACCCTTTCTCCCCGACGTCTTTCTCCCCCTCCCTTTCTAGATAGAGGAGTCTCTGGCGGCGATGGGCGACGCCACTTTTTTCCTGGATGGTGAAGCTTACCCTCCAGAGGATCGTTAAGAAGCTCCGGGGAGGATATTGAATTCCAGGGGACATGCATCCTTCGCGGACGGTCCGGGAGCAGATATTTTTCTGACGCCCCCCCAGTAGTAGGCTTCTTTTATGCCCTTTTTCCCTTTTTGAGAGGACTCTTGAAAGGCAGGTTTCTACCTCTGTAGACTCAGAAGCGATGGGAGCCTGGATTATAGGGTATTCATGCTCCCAAGAGTGATCCTGATTCTAGAGGCCTTACCCTGAGTTCAGGAATTTCGAATGGTTACATCTAGCTCCCAATCTAGAGTCCCTCGCTTCTTCTGTTGAGAGATCCCCCAATTTTTTTATCTTTTTTCTTCCTACTTCATCAATAGAAAAAAAATATTCTTCTTCCACCATTTTCCCCTGGCCGAAGAGATGTTAGTGAAGATTCTTCAAGGCGAGGAAAGCTGTTTTCTGGTCGAAGGGGGTGATAGAGTTATTTGCCCTTTTCTAAGCTCGTGGAAAACTTCCTCCCCTTTAGTGATTGATGAATAGAAGAGCTTCCCATTGGAGCGGCTGAGTTGTGCCCCTCCTAGAAGTCTTGGCGCTAGCCCCCCCCCCTCGCGGTGAAGGACCAGCGTCATCGCCCTCTTCGCGTCTTCTTGGAATGGAGATTTTTCCCCTGTGCCCGGAGCGCGCTTTCTCTTGACGGTCGAGCCCCAGCGTTTTCTCCTGAATAGTAGTACGTGACTTCTTCCCTCCCTCCCTTAACAAACGCATTTCCTCCCCTCTTTAAGGAGTGATGAGAAAACCCCCTTTAAACGTGTTTCCCCCTGTTGCCCGAGATATTTCTTTTTTCAGACGCCCCCCTTTGAAACTCTCCACTACTCCCCTAGAGGCGGGCCGAGGCTGGGACCCCTGCGCGACTGCTTCGTCTACTTTGAAGAACGATGTCTTCTCTCGCTCTTCTCAATCGCTTGAGGGATCTTTTCTCACGAAGCCGATATCGGTGGTGTCTTCGGATCGTTCCAGAAGAAGTCGACCGGGTTTCCTGTGCTTACCCCATAGGATGAAAAAAGTCCGAAGGAGGTCTTTCAAAAAATACGTAAGAAGCCCTTTAGGTTGCGTAAGCACCTATTTTCCGGACTTTAGAAGGAATTTCGGTTTATCCCTTTACATCTTCAAAACCCCAACACCGAGAAGTACACGCCGTTCCTTGATATACGCTTGGAAATTCGATTTGACGATGCCCCCCCCCGGCTGCCGAAAGGTCTCTTTCATTCACTAATCCGGGCTACTTCGACCTGCTCCCCCCCTCCCGTGCTGGACAAGTTCTTCCCACATCCCCTTTCCTGCAACCGTTTTTTCCTCCCTCCTCCCCCTTCTTTGAGTAGATAGGTTGCATTCGTTCTTTTGTTCTCCCTCTCAGAGATTTTCCACGGCTGCCACCAGCTCCCTTTCCCTGGGATTTTCTCGGAGATGCGCTTTTTCATCTTCAGGAAGTTCTCATCCCCTTCGTGTAAAGTAGTTTCTAGATAGAATGGAACGTCCCCCCCGAAGAGACCTTTCTTTGGAATTTATCTTCCCCGAGGAGTCCGAAGGAGTAGCTAGTGACACCCCCCCCCCTAAACGACGGTTACCTAGGTTTTGGTGCGAAAAGAGGACTCTTTCCCCCCACCCAGATCTCCCGGAAAACATTAGTTCCCCCGGAGGATGGGATCGTCTCGCCTCTAAAGATCACACCCATAGAGCTTTCTCTTGTAAAAGCCCCTCCATCTGATAGCGAGACCCCCCTCTTAGTAAGGATCCCTGGAAGAGAGCTTCGAATCCGGTATAGGCTCACTAATATAGATACGGTATACCTTTTGGTTCCTTAATGCTTCTCCCCGATAAATCTCCGGGAACTCCCAAGTGTAAAGCTTTTTGGAGTTATCCTCAAACCAGTAAGACTCCTTCCGGGGTGGGACTTCTTTTCTGCTGAAACAGTCTTCCCTGAGGAAGGTCTCAGAAAACAGACATTTCTCCTCCTCCCGCCCTCGAGACGGGTCGAGAATCGAGCGCTCCGTCCTCCCCCCCCAAGTTTGAATTCAAATCATCCCTTCTAACCATCTCCCCCTTCTGCGATGAGATGAAGTGTACACAGCGAGTCACTTTCGCTTTTTTCCTCATGCGAGGCATCTCCTCTCCCGTATAGCTCCACTCCCTCCCGTCAAAGGCTCGAGAACATGCCTTTCTCTTCGAGATTTCCAGCCCCCCGAGACCAAAAGGCATTTAACGAGAGAAGCGCCACTTCCCTGATCCCCGCGCTGCGAGAGTGCCTGGCCGCGCTCTGCTCTTCCAGCTGTCAAGAACATTTTTTTCGGTTAGGGGCTGATATTGGGGTCTCTCATGCTGCCCAAGGCCCCCCTTCGCAGATAGGATCTCCCCCCTTCTAGATATTGGGACTTGAGCGGGAACCCTCACAGCGGAAACGCCTTCATTGCCGTAGCGAAATCAGACCCCCCCCCTGCTACCACGGCGAGAAGGTATAAAGACGACGCCCCCCCCCTTTAAGCAAAACTAGAATCCTTCTGAGCACAATGGTCATCCCTCAAGACTCGAAGCAAAAGGGCATTCCCCGAATTGATCTGGAAGCCTCGACGCCCGCATGCTACGCAAGGAGTCTCTTTTCTCCCCAGAAGGATTTAACTTCTTCTTCCCCTCTGATAGAGTTCTCCACCGTAATAAAATTTACACTTCCCAGAGACTCCTGCAAGTTCCTTCCTACTCCCCTAGAAGGCCCTCCAAAGAGATGCGGGATCCTCAGTTGTATTCCTGATCAAGAGGGACCAGAATGCTCCCCAATTCGACCTAGGAGACACATTGTAGAAAAAGGTCGAGAGGCTTTCAGGGTGGTTAGCGCGAATCGGAAGCCCCGAGACGCCCCCTGAACAGAAGAGAGAAATCCTCAATAGGATAGTTGAGTATTTTTTCCCAAGTTTAACCCAGGCCCCCGTAAACCCTCCTCCCAATTAGAGGAAGGAAGGCAGATTCCCAAGCCACTCTTGAGGGAGTGTCATCTCCCCCCCTTTTTTTACTTGATACCCGTCCATAGGTTTTCTAAAGCATCCTCCTAAGGCCCGATGCTAGTAACAACGGTTATTTAGTATTCCTGGGCTTCTTGAAGGACGTTGAGGGGCGAAGGCTAACTCTGAGGCCGAAATGGGAACGTTCCGAAACACCTGTTCGAGAATGGTACCGGATTCGCGGACGAAGGAGCGACACTCCGTTGGCTTGATCGGGAATAGAGTACCCCTTCTCTGTCATCCCTCCCCCTCCAGCCGGGTTTCCGAATAGTTAGCCCCCCATCCATTCCCTTATTATAAGGAGATTCCGCTCCTGCTCCGTGAGTGCGTCTGGAAGGGCATTCCTTTTCGAGTAGTTCCTTTCAGGAGCAAGCTCGGAAGGCCTCTGGTGTAGTCAACCCCCCCTCTGGATCTAACATTCCTTCAAAGAATAAGAGTTTCCGGTGGAACCGGTAGAAGAGGGGTAGAACCGGACAGAGAGTAATCCTAGAGAGGAGAGTTATCCCTTGGTTCCCCCAAACGGGGCTACCCTCTTAATATAGCTACATTTTCTCTGCTGTATACTGTCATCAGCGGATGGAACCTCCTGTCTTAATCATGATTTAGGCCCCGGAAGAAAGTATAGACCTTAGGTGTTTCCAGGATCGGAGAGCCTTCAAGATGACAAAACGCGTTCTTCCCCTAGCTTTACCCCCAAAAGCCTGCATAATAAGTGGTGTTGTTTGATTCCTCCCTTTTTTTAAGGCTCTTCCCACTCCTTTAATCGTGACGGGAGACCCCTCTAGTATTTCAACATGATCTCTCCTTGCGGCCGTCCATCCCAAGGAAAAGCATTCTCCTTTTCCATCCTCTGATTCCCTCGCGGGAGTACGAAGAAACGTCCTCGACGGGCAGAGCGCCCCTTTTTTCATCCCGCTATGCGCGCTTTCTATTTCGAGGTATCCCCCGACCGATCCGCAACTGACTCACGAGGAGGCGGTCTTTTTTCTTGCCCCTCGGGGCGACACCATTCTGGGTGCATCAATTCCCTTTTTCGAAATTTACGCGATGTCCTCCCGTTAGTCCCAGAAGATAGAACGTTTCCTCCCCCCCATATAGATCTCCTTCCCCGAATTTATATTAGAGAAGTTTGATGGCTTACCTTGCGTTTAAACCCCAAACCCAATTGTCGTGGGAGGCTTTTTTCCCAGGGAGATCTCCCCCCGATGCATTTTAGGGCTCCACTTGTAGAGCCTTCTTATTACATCTTTCAAATGATCCTCCACCTGCACTTGGACAGTGAGTTTCAGGTCTGGTCCGTCCCCCTCCAACCCCCTGCTAAGATCCCCCTTCCCGACGGTTTTGAGAAGAGGAGGGATTCGGAGCTGGTGGCCCCCCCCCACCCCCAATTTCTAGCAAAGGAAGGCTTCCGCGCCTTTTTTTCTTCATGCCGGGCTTCGGCGTGGACTGCCTCTCAGATTTTCAAGAGAAACCTTCCCTTTCCACATGCCTTTCTCTTTCCTTTTCTGCTCTGGGAAGGACCCTTTTTCGCACAAAAGCCTGACCTAGGCTAATGGCCATTGATGGCGCCATCTGAACAGTGTAGAGGTGTCTCTACATGACCTTGAGAATTTATATCCCTTCTTTCCCCCGCCCCAAGATATTTGAGAAATGACAACCTTTTCTTTATAATTAATGAGGAGGCATTTTCTCCCTGAACCGGGGTCTTTGGGAGGAAGATAATCTTCCCTTCTTCCCCCAGTCAATTTCTTGCTTTTCCTCCTGAATGAATGCGAGTTTCTTTAAAGAAGGAGAATGCCTCTCGGTAATTTTTCCTTAGGAGAGTTTCCTTTCTCCCCCTATTAGAATGAGCGTCTTATTTGCCGTCAGATGAAGATGGCATGACGGGGATAGAAGGCCTACATCTGAGAGATTCTTTTGCGAGTTCTTGTAGGACTTCTTCTTTTATCAGGCTCTTCTTCTAGTTCGGCAAAGACTCGCTGAAACGCCATTTTCCCCTTTCGTCGTCTCCAGGTTTTCCCGAGAGATTAGAGGTTGAGTCTTTCGCCTTTAACCCTTCTACATTTTTCCAATTATCTATCGAAAAATTCCCGCGCTGTTCGTGACGCTGCCGGGCCCCTTTCCTCTCCTCGGCCTCGTTCGAAATGAGGGGAGCCGCTCTCTCGTATTTGACTTTTTCTGGTTTTGGTGGCCAAGCTCGGACACTTATGGTCGGATGCTGCTCGACGGCCTTTCTTGAGTTTTACTTTTGAAGGAGCATGCATCTTGCGATCGCCCCTTCCCTCGAGGTTGCAATCCTCTCATCGAATCGCCGCCGCGCTGTTTTTTCCGGAGGATGGTAGTTCAGTTAACAGGACTCCCCTCGACCCCTTCTTCTTTCCTTTTTGAGATTCTCCCATGGAGGTGGTCCCTTGCTCGTCAGTAGTGAATTTTCGCGGGAGACACGGATGAAGGCGTTTCCCTCCCCCCCCCCCTCTTAAAGTGCGGACCTTCCCTTGAGCTTGAGCTTGTCGCCCGAACCACCATCCCCCTATGACTTTTAGAAGGGATCCCCCCCCGGAGGCTTCTTTCGATTGGCCTCCAGAAGAGACGTTTCCTTTCGACGAGCAACGGTAAAGGAAGGCCCCTGAGCCCCCTCTATGGTGGTGGTTTTTTTGAACGGCGTTTCCTCTACCACGAGTGGACTGGAAGTTTCCCTTCTTCGACCTATCAAAAAGCCTGCCTCCGTTTCCAAACTCCGTTTTTTTTTTTTTTACTCTCCGTTAGGGGTGTTCCTCCCCCCGGCTTTGGCTCGTCTCGAAGCCTAAGTTGTTATCCTGAATCGCTATTCCTCTTGATCCTTCTTGATATAAGAATGGGACCTTTTCCCCCGCCCCCCCCTCCGAAGGTAGACTTTCGTAGGAACTTACCCCCCTGAAAGATTTCAGCTGGACGAGTCCCTCTTTTCCGAGTTTTCCTCACCAAGAAACGACCCCCCG
>Ga0179593_1586453_pt1 | contig 10555 bp, 12 predicted proteins | sample CZODoug2_1_08_16_FD_185931 | JGI IMG/M metagenome (GOLD analysis project Ga0179593, IMG submission 185931) | Vadose zone soil fungal communities from Angelo Coast Range Reserve, California, USA - CZODoug2_1_08_16fungal (PacBio error correction) | ecosystem: Environmental > Terrestrial > Soil >... | reverse complement strand
TTTTAGAGCCCCTTCCCCTGAATCTCTATTTCTGTAGACGCCAGATATTTTCACCTTGTTTTCGGGAGTGTTTTACGCTTCCTCTCCCACCTCTTGCCGGTTCAACCGCTTTCCCTGAACAGTTACCGGATTTCCACCTGCCCCTCTCCCTTTTTTCCTCTCTTCTCTTTGATTTTCCGACAATCGCGGCCGGCTTGTTTTCCGATGCCGATGCATCGCAGGTCGCACCCCATGTTTCGTTTCTCCCATCCCTCCCCCTTCAATCTTCGGAAGTCATTGTCTTTTTTATCTCGGCTGATCGAGGTCTCCCCCTTTTCCCACCCATGGACATTGCTCCCTCGGACCTTTCTGCCCGCGCAACTTGGGCCTCTGGGTTTCTGTTTTTTTGCGTCGACCTGCCGCTGGGGACGTTTCCCCGCGGCTTGGACTTTTGTCTACCTTCCCCAGTTCCGAAGTGTACGCGACTTCCCCTTTTCAGTTCTTCTTTTTGGGAGCGCCGAACCTTTTTTGTCCGTAGACAGGGCCTAGCCAGGTCTCGGTGGCTTCTTCCCCCCACAAAATAGGATGTGCGCGGATGTTATTTGCCTTCTATCTTGCGATTGGGGGTTGAGATTCAGTCTTTTTCTTCACAGTCACCGTGGCCGACTCCCCCCTATGATCCAGTTAACTGCTAATCTGGTAGGATTAACTGGCCCCCCCTCCGCCCAAGGTCTTGATACTCCCACTTCCCCCAATGTGACACATCTACCCCCCACGAAAAGATAGAGCCCCCAGTGCGTTCGCTAAGATTCTTTTATCAGTGGTTCCAGCTTCTGCGCGCTGCGCTCAAAGCCGCGCCTAGATTTCCCCTTTCTGGCCCGCTGAATCACTGGCCCCTTCCTCCCCAAGTGTTTCCCGGCTCCTTACAATGCCCTGGTCATATTTGTTCCCCCCCCCCCCCTGCCCTGGCTTCAATCCCAATGTTCCTTGCTTCCTCCCCTACGCCGAAATTGTCGCTGGTGTCGATCCTCTTGCCCCCTTTAAGGTCAAAGTCGGAATTTGGCTGGACTCAACGCACCTCCCCAGTTTTTCGCTACCTGGAAAGCTCCCAATTTCTCCCCTGTATTCTGGCGCTTATTACACCTTGACGTACATCAGACCCCTGATCTAGGATACATCCGTTTCTAACCCCCTCTTTTCTCATCTCCGTTGTTGTTTGATGGGCCTTACCCCAGGCGCCTCTATGTATTCCGACGCTATGAAGTTGCGGTATTTGTGATTCCCGCGCCCAAGCCCTTTTCGCACAGTTTATCGGCGCCTTGCTAATTTTGTATTTCTCCCCTGCTCTCTGGGACGGGCGCAACATGATGGTGGAAGTCCAGCCCAAATTGCCTATTACTTCTTCGCGGACCAGCGGAGGATAGAAAACCGAGCCCTCGGTCTGAGCCGTCAGGCATGATCTCTTTCCACCTTCGTTTGAAGAAAATGAGTTGGTGACAACCCCTCTCTTTTTGTGTCCGTTGTACCGTGCGTTTCATCCCTCCCCTTTTAAGAATTGCGGATCTATCCCCCGGCAGCTTGTCTTTCCAGGACCATAGGCGCAAGGTTGAGATCCCAAGGACCCCGAGGCGATGGGTTTAAGATTTCCCCACTTTCCCTCCCTTTCGCCCTCCCTCTTGGTCTGAGATCTTTTTCCTTTAATTAGGACCTTGGGCACTTTGGTTTCTGGTGTCTGACTCAACACCTTTTCTTCGGTCCGCCAGTTAATCCGACCCCCCCTTCTTTCTCAGAATTTTTTTCCTTCCAGGCTGCTTTTCTAGCCGGGGCGGTTTCATTGCCTGAAGCCAGCTCAAGTCCCCCAAACCAGAGACAGATGCTACGCTCCCCTCGGACCCTTTTTGTTCCGTGTCCGTTAGAGCGGCCCCCCCCGCTCCCTCCTCTCCTCTGTTTCCGTCAAACCACAAGTGTTCGCTACCCCTCCCCTTTGCGCCCTTAAACGTATCTTCTCTGCCCTTTGACGCCCGTGGGCCCCCCCGGCGCTTCTTTTTCCACTGGACACCAGCGGCTTACGATTTCAACCCGCTTGGCCCGTGGTCGTCCCTTTCCTCCCCCATCTCGTTCTTTCCGTCGGTTCCGAGGCTTCAAGCCCGGATAGCCGAGGCCAAGAACCCGCTTCCGCCGGTCTCGCGGATCCCGCGCAGCCCCCCCCTTTTTTCCACTCGACCTGGCAGGACATCATCTCACCTCTGTAGTCTAAAAAGTGGCGTGAAGTCGATGAGTCTTCTTTCTCAGGCTTCCTTTGCAGAAAAGAGCAATGCAAGTCGCGCTTGTGTCCCTGCAATCGAAGGCGAACAACGTCTTTCTGAAACTTACTCGCTTTGATGCTCTGATTTCATGCTCGCTCTCGTTCTTTGCCTTTTCCATTTGTGGCCTGGCCGCTTCGCGAGCCGTTTTTTCCCCTGATCGGACAAGGTCATCTGGGATCCTTCTTTAGAGTGATCCTTCGCGTTTTTCATACTGGATCAGCTTCGACTCCCTGGCCTCCTCCACTGAGTACATGTTTTCGTAGAAAAGTGCACTCGTCCTTCGTTCTCTCTCCTTCAAGGTCCTCACACTGGCCGACCGGCAGGCTTCACGTTTTATCCCTTGGGCCCCCCCGAAATTCCAGTTAGGTCCCCCTTTCCCCATTGCGCTCTACCCTATCCCGTGCCTCCTTTTTTTTCGCCCAGTGACCGGTGCCCCTCTTTCCTCCCTCTGGATTCACCTGCGCCGTGGGTCCCGCCACCCTGAACTATTCGGATTTCCTGTCCTATGTTGTTTCCGCGCTTTTTTTTTCCTCCGGACGTCGTTTTTCCCCTCTCTCATTCGGAAGACTATCCCTCCTTTATTCTATAACACTTGTTCTCTAGCACACCTCTTCGTCCGGAATGGCTCCTCGATCGGAAATACCGTGTCACCTTCTTGAATCTCTCCCTACTCATGAAGCGATTCTTTCGATTCCCTTTGTTTTTCCCAAATGCCGAAAACACGTTCGGCCATTTTCCTTTTAAATTTCCCCTCTTCTCCTCTTTTCCCCTCCTCCTTTTTTTGGCTTCCTTTTTTTTTTTTTGCACTGAACCCTTTTACAGCTTTTTTGATTCCTTCCTTCCTTCTTGCGTTTCGGCTCATTTTTACTTCAGCACGTCCCCCTTATTCTGAGAAACACGGTATTTCTTCTTCTCCTCGTCCGCCTCGGGCGCTTGCAAGTTGATGCCCGTAAAATTTGTCGGGGTTCTGCCTTCTTCTCGCCCCCCGGTTCCCTTTCCTATACGGAGGACCAAAGCTCCAATCCTCGTGTCCCTCTCCCATCGTTCCTGCGCGATCCGAAGACTTGCTTTTCTGGTCGGAACCCACTCTTTTTTTATACATGGATGCTCTACGGCGAGGCATCGTCACCTTTTTTTCTCTCACAGTGATGCGCAGTTGCTTTTCTTGTAACGTATTCCTTTTTTGAGCCTTTCGTCGCGCCCCTAAATTTTAACCCACACGATTCCTATATCCTTGACCGGTCTTTCTCTCTTCCGGTCGATCGGCCCCAGTGCAGCCTTCTTCGGTAAACTATTCCAGATTTTCGACGACATGTCCTCGTTCTCCATTCCTACCTTATCTCGAAACGCTGATATGAACAAGGCTTCCTCGCAACCTTTTTTTAACCTTTGCTTCCAAGGATATCCCCTTAGGCATTGCCTGATAATCTTTTCCTGCTTCGAATTCCCCGCCCAAAATGTATTCACTTTTTCACCTTCTTCAATGGGTATTCCCTCCCCTTCATCAGGTCGCATCACGATTCGATCTTCCCCCGACCCTCCGGCCCGGTTTACGCCCCTCTTTCTTTTTTCCTTTTTTGCTGCCCCCCCCAGGTCAATGTCGCTTTTTTCCCCTTTCCGGCGCTTTCTTTACTCCTCAGCACCCTCTTCCCCTTTCCTTGCTCCTCCCCCCTGACCTCCTGAACTTTGTGCGTGTCTTCTTGCTCCGCCGTGAAAACGAGGATTACCCGGACGCGCCCCGCCCGCCCGTTCCTTTCTCCTCTTCACTCGAGGGCTTTGAAGCCCTTTAAAAATCCTTTCTCGCAATCGTCCTCCGTCCATGTCTAGTCTCTTTGTTTTTTCACTTTAAGCCCTCTTTGGCTCTATTCTCTTTTGTCCTGGCCTCCAGGCAGTCAAGAGACTCCCGTTCTTCTCTGCAAGTCATATTTTAGTTGAGCCCCGGCCCTTTTGTTGTTAACTTTAGGATCAGGAGCTTCGTCTCTTTTGTCTTGCGCTATACTAACGCGACACAACTTCCTTTTGACTCCTGATGTAGGACTATTCTTTTCCTCTTTTTTTTTTTTTTCTTTTTTGCGGTCTTTAAGCCCCCCCCACCTTGTTCAGAATCGAGTTCGTTTCCCTTTTCCTTACCTTTTGAGCTCTCCCCTTTTTTATCCCCCCTTTTTAATTTGAATAAGCTCCCGTTCTTTTTTTTCTATCCTCCCCGGACCCCCCCCGTGAAAGAAGCCTACCTCCCCTTCCAATCTCCCCTTCGAACCAATCGGCGATCAGCTTTGATTAGAAGTCTTTTTTTCCCTTCCGTACTCGTAGCTTCTCTTCCGCAGTCTCTCTTTCCTCTACAAATCCCCGCTGCCGTACATTAGCCATTTCCCTGCAGTTGGCCAAGGTCCGCCTCCGGACCAAGCCCCTCCCCTAGGTGGGCCCATCTTGGCTTCCACGAAAAACTTTTTTTTCTCCCCTAGCTTGCGAAAGCTGGTCATATTACTCGAAGTGGGCCCCCCTTTCTCCTTATCACCCGAAGAAATTGCGCTTCTAAATCTCTTGCAAGTCCTTAGCGCTTTCCTTGGAAGATTGGTTTAGATCTCCCCCCCCGTCCATCTCAACCTTAATCTAGTAGGCTCCCCTGAGATGGACATTCTTTCTTCCCTCCCCTTTTCCCTTTTTGTAGAGAGTGCCAGCGTCCCCGATTCTTACGTCTTTTAAGTTTTGATCCCCTTCTTTTCTTGCAAGAGCAGCCACTCAGACCTTCAGAATCTGAGACATTATTCCCCCGTTCGTCTCGAAACATTTATTTTTTTCCTAGCCCAAGTACTGCTGCCCCCCCGAAGGAGACCCCATCTGCTCCTAACGGCGAAGAGTCTAGTGCATGTTACTTCAGCATTCCCGTTTTCTGGTTGTAGTCCCCACCGCTTTGCCCCTCTGATGACCTAACCTATTCTGTACAGTCTCCCATTCCCTTTTTTCAGCTGCGGATACGGCTTCCCCTCTTGGATTTTTATGGTTTTTTCAGATCGCTGATCTTTAGCCTTTTCCTTCCTCTGTTCTGCAAAAAGCCTCCCCCTCTCCAGCTGCCACTCTTTTTTCGCGTTTCTTTGGTATACCTTAAGTATTTCCTTTTCACTTGGTTCGTTGATCTCCCCCTCCTGGTTTTTTTCCCGGCCCAGGTTAAATCACGCAGATCTTGGCTTTTTCTTGCTCGCTCGAAACCGAACCCTTCTAGCCAGCCTCCTTAAAGTAGCCCCCCCCACGCGACAGTCCATCCTTCTTCGGCCCCCGACTCTTCCTTTTTTGGTAACTCATATCCACCTAACACCCTAGATTCTTCAGAAGCCACAAGTTTCTTATCCCCTCACACATTCATTGCGAGAATTTTATCTCCCTTGACCCCTTGAAGTCCTGCCTACCGATCTCAAGAAAGCCCCTTTTATTCTTTCGCAGCACAACCCCGACCCCCCGCCCTGGACCGGGTGCGCCTGAATTCCATTCTCGTACTTCCTTTTCCTCTTTGGTTCCTGAGGGCTTCAGACACTCGGCTCTTCTCAGAAGTCCCCGAGGGAGTTTTCTCTGGATAGATACGAGCAAACGAGTGTTCCACCCTGATCCCGTCCTTATCCTCCCCTCCGGACGCCGGTCTGTTCGACCCTCACCCTTTATGTCTTCAGTATCTCGGGCAACTTTCACGTTTTTTGACCCCCCCCCCGTTTCTTTTTGCAGCCCGATGTGTCAGAAACCCTCCCTGACTCTCCGGTTGAAAATATTCCCCTGTTTTCGAACCCTTCTGAAGGTGCATTGGCTCCCCCTCTCTTTCCCTCTCTTGCCCTCCCTTGTAGTAATTGTGGCATTGCCGCCTCCGCTGCGCTTTTCAGAAGGACGCCCGCCCCCCCCCCCCCCCCCCCCCCCCCCCCTATGACTAGCCGTTGATTTCTCTCTCTCCCTTTACCCCGGAGCGATTCAGGTCCGTGTGTAGATTATCTCTCTTTACCCCCTGTCCGCGCCCTTCGCCTCTTTCTCCGCTTTGGAAAGAATTCTATCGTTGCAGTACCGTATCTCCATAACCCTTTTTTCCCTCCTTACCGGGCGGCTCAATCCTCATTTTTGTCCACCCCGAAAAAGCCCCGTGCTTTTTCTCCCCTTCACCCCCTTCGTTCATTCCCCCCTGGCGCTTTTCACATGGGCGCCATTGTGCCCGGGCTTTCTTCCTGTAGCCTCCTTCGTTTATCACAGCCGTGTTTGTCCGCCCACCCAGAACCGTATTGTGTTTTACTCCTTTTCCTTCCCCTCCTTTTGTCAGATTTCCATTCTGTTGGTCCGGATAGTCCCCGTACCGTTTTTCTTGTTCATCTCTTCCCCCCCCCCCTTCCCGCCTGCATAAATCTTTATCAACTCCCCCCCCTTGCACGAGTAAGATCGTGATCGCCCCTTCCTTTTTTCTTTTCAAGAATGTTGCCGCTCTTTTCCGCGTTCTCCCTCCCAGAAAGGGCTGGAACCAGGTTTTTCCCCCCCTTCGCTTGTCAGTGCCCCCCTACTCGGTGTTTGTTGAGCGAGAAGTAGTTTGCACTTTTCCAGTTCCTTTTTTTTTTGCAGCCCTTTGGCAAGGCCAGCCCTCCCCCCGTCCTCCTCCTTTTTTCACGGGGATGTATGGCCTGAGTCACTATTCCCCCATCTTGCTAGGAACACCTGACGGCGATTCCGGAAAATGGCCTTTTGTTTGTTTCGGCAAGTTTATGCACTTCTGTTCTCCCTTGAGGGGATGCTTCCGGAGGACTACTTGGTATATCGGAGGACCATTTTTCGAAAAGGAATACAATAGGTCCATAAATCTTTCCTCTTTCTTTCTGATCCCAGTGCGGGTATTGACGTTTTCCATTCTTGGCTCACCCTATGCTTTCTCCCCTAAAACCTGCGGTTCAATTTTCGCCTTTTTTTTGTACTGATCGAACTTGGAGAAAGGTGGTCTTCGAAACCTCTTCTGTTGAACCCAACCCTGAAGACTTCGCCCCGCAGTTCGTACCGGAGATAGCCAGGTCCCATCTGCACTCCACTTTTCTCCCCCGCTGTCAGAAATGGAATAGTTCTTTTTTCGAACTTTCCCCCCCTCTCTCCAAGATGATCACCTCCCCCGCTAGCTACCTGCTGCCAAGTTATCCCCGTTCTTTCCTTCCTTTTTCTGTCCCTCCGGCTAGTAAGAGAATGGCCCCCCCATGGCCAAGCTCTTGGACAAGCTGCGTCTCCTGCATCAGGCATAATCGCTCCAAATCCCTCTCTTTTCAGCTTCCCTCTTTCCCTCTTCGGAGTTTTTTAGAGGAAAAATCTTCTGGCTGCCCTTTCACGGTTACGGTCTTTGTTTCTTAACCCCCAAACGCAACAGGTTAGGACGATCCTCTCATACCCCTGCGAAATACCCATTTTCTATAGAACGTGACCTCCTTTTTCCATTCGTGTCCCTTCCCTCCTCCGTGTGTCCCCTAGTGTTTCCCCCTCTGAAATCACCCCCCTTCCCATTTGGCGCCTTTTGGACTGCGGCTCCTCCGATGGCTTGTCATCCCCTCGGAACCCCTCTGGCCCCCCCCTTCTGTCTGCCGCGCCCAATGGCAGAGGAGATCTTTTCCGAATCCCCTGTGGACGTTCGGACGATTTCCTGACACCTCTTTCCTTCGTTTCCGAAGAGTACGAGCCCTTCCTCTTCTTCCATCGTTTTGGAGATAAAGTGTTGTTCCCTTTTCTTTTCATCTCGTTTTTCTTTGGCGACTTCCCTTCCACTCCACCCAGAGGCTGAATTTCTGCTTTTCCTTTCCTTCCGAGGACCTCCCCGTTCTTCTCTTTTTTTTTTTGCTTTCTGGCTTCAAGTCAACCGTCTTCCGCCTCGAGCCTCTCCCTCCTTCTCCCCCCCCTCCCTGAATTCTACATCTGGTATTTTCCCCCATGCTCCCCCGTATTTTTTGAGAATTCAATTCCCCACCCCTTCGTCCTCCATACCCACCGACGAACCCTCACCCTTCTTGCTCCCGCCCCTTATTAGAAGTAGTTTTGCCCTTCCTTTCCCGAGCGCAGATTCAGTCCTGCGTCCTCTTTTTGACAATCTCCCGGAATGAAGAACATGGATCCGCCATTCTCCCCCCCCCCCCCCCTGATTTCCTTTCCGATCGGAAAATGAAAATGGAGCCCTCCTCTTTGCACCAACGGCATTGTAATAAAACTTTTCCCTTCATGACCCGATCTCGACAGCTGGGACTGGTTTCCTCAGCCTTCTCCTTTTGCCCCATGCTCTCATCAGTTTTGCTGTTCTTCCAGTCCCTTTTTTTCTTTCAGCTATCGGAATGACTCCCCACTTCGTGTCGCTATTGGCGGGCGGAGGGCTGCGCTGCTCAAAATCAGGGCCTGCCCTCCCCTTTCGGAATACCTTCGGGCTTGGAAAGATCACTTTTTCACTACTCCTTTTTTTTTTCGAGGCAGTCGATGTATTACGTACGTCTTTGCTTACGGCCCCTCTCTCCGAAGAGTCCTCGACTGCGACATTCCGAGCTCTTCCCCCTTCCCCAGGATTGGATCACTTCTCTCCCTTTTATGCCTCAAAATCCGATTGAAGAACTGCCTCTCTTCTAAAAGAGGAAGTCACCCCCCTTCTCCTTCGTAGGCCGATTTTCATTCAGATTTTAGTTAAGCCCCCCCTTTTGTGACCAACCCCCCTACCAGACCTGCATGTTCCTTTCGTGCAGTCAACATTTGGCACTTCATTCTTTTTCCTTCCTTTCCCCCTGTCCTTTTCTTTCCGATCTGCGACTTGATTGTCTCGAACCCAAAAGTTTACACGAGGCGCTTTTCACACGGACCCTCCCCTTCCCTCCATCTCTTCAGATTGGTATATCTTCGTTTCCAAATAGGCGTCTTGAACCTTGTTCCTGTCCTCCAACCCCACCCGTACGGCGGAAGGTTACCCAGACTTCAGTTCCTGGAGACGCCCTATCGGTGTTTAAATCGGTGGACTTTCTCACCAAGCTCCCCCACAAAAATCAATACCCTGACTTTTTCCCGCAAAGATTAACCCTCGACGCTGAGATTTGTTCTCATTCTCAGACCAACGCTCCCTAGGATCTTTAAAAAAATGTTGTCCCCTAACCTCTATCTTCGAGACACTCTACTTCCTCATTGATGCGCTTCTCATTAGACGTCCCCTAAAACATCGGATTAGATTATGCCAACCCTCTACTTAAATGTTGAGGATTCTTTAGATTCACCTTTTTAGTAAACAATGCCGCTTTTTTCTGTCTTTAACTTTTTCCGTTCTCCTTCCCCCCGTCAGAATTGCTTGGTTTTAGCTCTACCTCTCCCAAACGCGGTTCCAAGGAGAAGTCCCCCCGGTGACCTCTCCCAGTACTTCTCTCCCTTGATTCTTGTAGCTCTTTTAGAAAGTCCCCTTTCCGTACTCTTTCTCTTGCTGAGTAGACGGTAACTTCACGGCAGCGACATTGGTAAGGCAACGCAGCCCCTCTGTGTCATGACCCCACAGATAAGAGGCCCTCCCACCTTTGCCTTCGCGTATTCTTCACCTTTGATGCGGATACTTGTTGCCAGCTTTGCAATGAAACGTACCTTCTTTGGTCCCTTTTCTCCCCTTTTCATTGTCCAAAGGAAAGAATTCCGTCCATTCTCTTCTTCGGCGTGCCATCCTTTTTCTCCACATTCCTTAATTTCACCTCTACCGATGTTCCTGAGCCTCGTCACACGCCCTGTCGTAGCCCCACAGCGGGTCGACCTCCATCCCCTCCCCTATTCCTTTTTCCCCGTTAGATATCCCGACCCCGAGCTTCTTCCATTAAAGGTCGGAACGATTTGGGCTCAACACCCCCCATTTCTGTTATCGTGCCCACCTTTCCCTGCGACCGTACAACTCTCTCCCAGTTTCCACAGGTGGAGCATTGGTTCCTTCTTCTCCATAGTAAGCCTCTGTTATCCCTGCCCTGTGGTCCCCAAGGAACGACAAGAAATATTAGTTTCTCTCCTTTTCCCCCACTATGTAGTCTGTACGAGGGATTTCCCCCCCTTGCAGATACGTGGTTAGTCAAGGTTGACCGGCGATCGACCCGATCTCACTCCTTCCCCCATTTTCTCCAGCCTCAACTGCTTCTAGAACGCGACTGCCGAATGATCCCTTTCCCGGAAATACAGTTTCTTCAAGAATGGTTGAATTGTGAGTCACCCTTCCTTCTTCTCGCGCCCCCTAATTTCGGGAAATGGCAACCTCTGCCCCGATGTTGGTCAAGGTCCCCCCT
>Ga0179593_1578721_pt1 | contig 10555 bp, 11 predicted proteins | sample CZODoug2_1_08_16_FD_185931 | JGI IMG/M metagenome (GOLD analysis project Ga0179593, IMG submission 185931) | Vadose zone soil fungal communities from Angelo Coast Range Reserve, California, USA - CZODoug2_1_08_16fungal (PacBio error correction) | ecosystem: Environmental > Terrestrial > Soil >... | reverse complement strand
TTACGTTATTGCACCGTTCTTGGCCGATGATTAAAGTTTTGGATTCTCCCTGCCCTTTACTCTCCTTTAAATATATCCCGCCGCTCGGGAGCTCTTCGCTCTTCGGATCTCTCCTTCCTCCTCCTCCCGTTTTTTTTTTTCTCTATCTAATAAAGCGAACCCCGACATTTACCTTCTATTTCAGTGCCGAGTCGTCCTACTTTCCATCCCTATCGGCCACTCCCTTTAGTCAGTGATCCGAAACGATTGCTCTGTTCAGTTCTGCTTTTCCTTTCTCTCGACCCTCCTTGTGCCCAACATGAAAGCATCACTTTGCATTTTCTGTCGAATCCAATAGTTATAGCCGAGCGTTTGTCATTCTCTTCTTGTTCTCTTAGATTGAATATCCACATTCTTTTAGCCCAGCTCTTTTTCTTGTTCATCCCCCGGAGTTCCCCCCCTTTTGTGACCGATTCCAAGCACTCAGCTGCCCCCTAGGGCGCAGGTTATTTTCCCGATCGTTTCCACGCTCTTTACCTCTGACTAGGGGCTGAGTTCCCCCATTTTTTGGTCATCCCCTCGTCCCCCATTTCCCCTGCATTGTGTGTCTCGGTGCTCAGTTTTACCTTTTATACCGACCTTTTTTCCAGTCGGGACCTCCCCTTTAGATGGTTTTTCCCGCTGTTTTCTAGGTTGAACTGGGTCCATTTGCTTTACGAACTGCCTTACTGGTTCTATTTTTCCCTCTCCTGGACCGAACGTCTATCCGCCTTGTTGTCCCTCGTTTTCGCTGGTTTTTTTTCTGTGAGCAGCTAAGCCTCTCAGACAGTTCCATTCTTTGACGCCACCCGTGCACGCCCCGCTGATCAGCCCTACTCCTTTTTTTTATCAATTGACTTCCTCTTCGAGTCCTTCCCTCCCAAGAACCCGTTTTCGATCTTCCGCTGTCCGCTGCTAGGATAGACTTGGCTGACCTCGCGTCCTGATTTCGCTGTTTCCTTTTTTCTAGTTGCATGAGAGGGCCCTGCTTCCCCTCTGCAAAAAATGTGTACGAGCTTCCTCCTTGTCGCGGGGCTCATTCTTTAATCGTCACCCTGCTGAAGGCTTAAATTTATTTCGCTAAGTAGCTTGCTGGAGATGATAAGGAGGATACCGGGGAGTTCTGTCCCTTTTCCCGTTTTTTGACATATGTGTGGTTCCAAGGGCTTGCCCAGCCGGGATAGGTCTCGACCAAGCCACGGCCGTTTCTCGTGCCACGGAACACTTTCAGGCATTTGCCCTTCTGCTTCTCTTAAGGCAAGCTTGACCCTTTATACTTCCTCTCTTTTGCGGATTTGGCCATCAGACGGTTTCCTTTACATTAAGGACTGCCATTACTCTGGTCGAACATTCTTTACCTATGCTTTGTCGAGGTCGGGCATGAAGTAGAATCTTGTCAGAGATTAGTTTCTCTTGTCCGCCTTTCAGTACATCTGTTGTTTAAGTGACACTTGATCCTTCTGTCACACCTTGCCAGGTGTCTCCCCTTTTTCAACTTTCGCGGTAGTAATGTCGCTTTTGTTGCTATATTTCCTTCCTTTTTCGAGAGCCACCCACTTGCTCCTTCGCCTACCAGATTCCTTTTTTTTCATTTGCGCCCCCCCCGGGTCGGTGGGGAACCGCCCTCAGAGCGACCTGGCCACAGCCTGTTTTGCCCTCCGACGCGCGAAGGCAGGCACTCTCTGTTAGACCCCCTTCCCCCCCCACCCTATCGGTGACTCTGACCAATCCCTCAATCTCTTGACATCTACGCAGAGGATTCCGTAGTTTCTTTACTGGCATATCTTCTCTTCCCCGCTTCGAACGCCTTCGTCGCGGCTTGAGTCCATATTCCGTTTTTCTTCAGCGGCTCGACTGGCCCTTTTTCCCTCGGTCCTGGTTGATCACGCTGCGCAACGACCTGGAGGGTCGTCCTCTCTAAACTTGGCTTTTCACTCCCCCAAAATTGACGATCGGGCTGATACTCCACGTTCCAACCGACACCCCCACCCTGCTTCCTCGGATACAAAGCGCGTATCGTGTTTATGCCGGCTTGCCGAATATTTTCTCCCCAATGTTTTTTTTCTTGATCCCCTCCTCTGGGAGCATGCCTTTGCTAGTTCCACCCCCTTTTCTCCCGATTCGCAGGCTTGGCGATCCTAACTCGCAACCCCCCGATCCCGGAGGCCTCTCTCTATTCCCCCCCGATGCGCCCCCGCTTCCTAATTTCTCTGCGATCCCCTCTTCGGCTTGGCGGCGTCCCCTCCAGAGGTTTTTTTCAAGCACTGTAATTCTTGTGTGAACACTTAGTCTGTCCTCAGAGCGTTATTGTGCGTGCTCCGCTTCGCAGTTTCGAGGCTCACGGCTGAGTCCTCCCACTGCCCTCCTTCTCACTGAGGGCCAACAGGACATTAGAGGCCCCTTTTTCTTCAGGAGTTTCACCCTGCCGCCTTACCTCATTTTTTAATGCAAACCGGCGGCCCTTCCTACGTCTATCAGCTTTCGCAACCAGCTCCTACTGTTCTACACTTGAGAACTCTGGGAGACATGAATACCCCTCCCTTTCCCCCCCGTCCCCCACTGACATTTGACCTGATCGGACCCACCAAGCGTTCCCCTTTCCTCCCGGACTTCAACTCTCTTTTTGAACGATGCGCCCTTACCTCAACTGCTGCATCCGCTTCTTTCTCTCTTTTTCATCGTAGTGGGTAATCTGGTTGCGAACAGCCCCATCGCCCTTTCCTTCCCTCTACTACTGTGTTCGTGTGTCCATGTACCCTTTTATTTGAAACCCGCGAGGGAGTACACCGCCACCGGATATAACACAATCTTGATTCGACTCATGTTGGCAGGATTTTACCTTTTTAGTACTATCTGAGCCTTTCTCTATCTTCCGGAGGTAGACGAGACGGCCATGGCGCTCGTTTCCGTCAGCACGGTCCTTTCCCCCCGTCTATGCTTGTAAGGAAGCGGGTTCTCCCGCCACTTTTCGAATAATCTTTTCTCATTCCGGGCGCGTTTCTCAACCGTCTATCTCTATTTTTCCAATTCCGTTTTGAGAGATATCCGATTTGGAGACCTAGGTTCCCCCCTTCTCCTCTGTTGGTCCATTTTATTTCAGTGCATTTATACCCCCTCGTGTCTTTTCAGGACTTTCCATAAATCGGCCACTCCCTTTTCTTTCTTGGTGATACCGAATCAAGGCCGGTCTTTCTCTTCGCCGTTTTCCTTCTCTCGATTTTCCTCCTGTAGGACACCTGAACGCCCCTCCATGGGTCGAATCCACTTCCTCATTCTCAGTTTTAAAGTGTCCCTTATCTTCCTTGACCGTTGCTCAAATCGATTAGGCCTGACCTCTAACAAAGATCAGTCAAGCGCGGGTTTTCCCCCCCTGGCTTTCCCCCACTCTTCGCCAAGTATGACCCCCAAGACCCCGCCATCTTCAAAAACGAGGCCCTCGTTCTGTCAGTTATCCGATTTCACCGTGAGGGACTCGCCGGCTGGGATCTTTCTATCCCGAACGCCTTTTTGGCTTTTAACTCAACTCCTTTTCGGTGATCGTCCCTTTGTACCCTTCGATTTCCTCTCCAGTCTTCGATATGGAGAACTCTTTAGCCTGGGTTTGTTCCCCTGTCCGCTTCCTAGCGTTTGCCTGAAATGGTCCGCCTTGGGTTCCTTATTTTCGCTGATGTAGGAGGTACTCCCTCTGACAGAATTCTTCCAGTCTTGTTGCCCCGTTTTGGGCCTTAATGCTCGTGCTGCAGGCCATCCTCGAGAGAACTTTCATTTTATCCTTTTCCCGCACCCATACCGCTTAAGTATCCCCATAACAGTTCAATAACATCTTTTCGACACCCCAACTTTTCGTTGACGCACTCCACGATTTCGTGAATGATAGATCTTTCCTTCGCGCGGTCCTCTGGAACAGATGAAATTCCGCAGAAGGGATAGGGTAGCCCTAAATTGAAGCGTTTCCACCTCTCCCCTCTCTCCTTTGATGCCTTCCCGCCAAAGTTGAAGGTCCTACAGCGAGCTTGAGAAAGAACTTTTGTATCTTCCATCTCAACCTGCTGCAGGCAGTTCCGTCAGATATTTTTGAGTAGACGCATGAGTGCCTCTACGAGTTGAGGCGGCATTCAGCAAGTTGTGGTATCTTGAAAATATCGTTGACTCATTTCGTCGTAATCAAGTGCTAGGTATCTGTCCCCCCTGATATCCCAGACCTTACGATCTAGATTCCCCCCCCCCCCCCCCCCCGGCTCCCACTACCTGTGAACCTATTTGCCACGTAGTCCGGTTTGGTAATGAATATGGTCTTCACGCCCTTCTGCTCGGAGCGACCTTTTGTCTCTTTCCACGCCTTGCCCCTTACCGACACGCAAAGCATCCAGTCTTCTTGACGGTTTCCATGTCGCTTTGTTTCTCCGACGAACTCCTAGATTTTTTCGCCTTCGCCTCCCTTTGGGCCCCTGTGCCGTGACTCCCGTTTACATCCAATAATTTCGCGTTCCCACCCTTTTCCTGTAAGTTTCCCCCCTTTTAGCGGGAGGTCATTTTTCGTCCCCTTTGTGATATCTATATTTTCCATTTTCCCCCCTTTTTTTTTTTTTCTCGATCAACCCCGTTCTCTAAGCCTTACCCTACCCGATCTTCCACTGGTTGCACTTGGTCCGAAATGATTCCGGCCCCCAACCTCCTCAGTGCCGTATGGTGCGCCCTCCCTGTAGATCGGCCCCCTTTCGAATCGTAGTCTTAGACCTCCCCGCAACCAACTGGCTAGCCAGGTTAGTCTTTTCCCTTCGTCGTGTCTGTGGATCTTACCCGGTAGAGCAAACCTTTTAAACCCAGAGCGCCCTTGAGTTACCATTTTGCCGGCCCTCCGACCGGCCTCAAATCCTTTTCCTTTTTCCCAGGCTCCCTTAGAGAACCTCCGCTTCTTCCTCTGGTCAGATCACGATCCCCTCTTCTTCGCACTACCACCATGCGTGTCCATATCGAGACAACACCGTGCGATGCCCCCAATCTTCTGTTAGTTCTACTCTCTCCATCTGGGCCTGCAGAACCGGGTGGTGCCTTCAGGTCCTGGACCCCTTAATCTGGCGCCAAAGGGGCGCTGCGACAGCTCGCGAGGCAGCTGCTTCTTTTCCTCGGGCCCTTTTTCATGCTCTTTCCTTTGCGTCATCGTACCCCTCCCCCTCCACGGCGGATGTGCACGATCTCTCGTCAGTCTTTTAAGACGTGCTTTTTACGTATTTCGTCTTTTTCCCACTCGAGCGTTTTTTCCTCCTTGAGAGTCCATTCTTTGCACGGAGTAGGGTTGCCGGATTGTTGCGGTACTTTGAGACCTCCCTTTTCAGTCCCCTTACCGTTCTCGGATCAAGGGGGATTTCCCCTCAACTCCCCCCCCCCTCTTTACCACCTCTACCTTCCCTCTCAAGTTGCGGACTTTCTTTTAGGTTATTCTTTAAAACCGCGTCCCCCGAGCAAGAATCTTTCTTAAGCACCCCAAAGGATTTTATTCCTGCCTTCCTTCGGCGACGTTCGACCCAAACCCAGCGAATGAAATTTTTTCGACGGCTTTCTTGCCCCCCTACTCCCTTACTCCTACTGGTCCACCTTTCCCCATCTGGTACAGGGAACGAGGATGATTCCCATCGTTACAATATCGGTCCCCCCCGTTTTTCCGCTCACTATGGACACCTCTCCGCCTGACATTCTCCTCTTTTTATTTTCTTTTCTGTTAATCTTCCCCCTTCGGGGAGAACCCACACCATTCTCTTCTTGACCCTCATCCCGTGTCGATTCAAACTTTCGAAACACTTCCCCAGCGCGGTCCTGTTCAACCTTCCCCTTCCTTCCCTCTACTGGATCTACTTTCCCGCATTGGTCCGTCGTTGAGTTAATTGAAGTCCTGAGACGTTACACCGTCTTCGTTTACTCGTTCCGGACCGCAGGCAGAATTATTTTCCTTCCGAATGTGCTTTTCCTCTCTTTTCTTCACTTCCTTCCTGAAATCACGGTTGTTGTGGGTTCTACCGGCCTTCGACTCTACTTACCCGACGCTTGGGGAGCGTTCGACCCCACAATGGATCTACTCCTTCTTGTTGATTAGCTCTCTTTTTGCTGCCGGCGCCCTTTTTTCTTCGGCGACGTCTTCCGGTGCCGAAGTGGCCGTTTGACCGCAGTAACTTTCCAATCAGTCTCGGCACTAATCTTCTAATTACTTTCCTTGTCCCTCACGTTCTCGCGGCTTCCGCATACCTTCTCATGCTTCTTTTTCATGACAGGAAACTGACCTCACTAATGCCCATGATTTTAGTTTGATTTTCTCGCCCCCTCTCTCCTTTACCGTCCGCTCTGGGCTTTTTTCTAATTATGCGTACCATTTTACATCTAACCCTTCTTATTAGTGACATTGTTTCCCCTGAGTTCCACCATCGGCTGTCCTCCCTGACAAGTCCTCAACTCCATTCCACCACTCTTTTCCTTTAGGTCTGGCTTTTCCGCCGTATTCTGTTTCCAAGAGCCTGTGGCGGCTTGAAGTTTGAACGCTTGACTTCTTTTAATCCTCGTCCTGTGCAACTCCTTTCTTTTCGGGACTTGGAACCTTTCTTTGACCTCCCCTGTTTCATCAAGTTCGCAGATATGGATCAATCCAGTCCTTCGAGGGTTTTTTTGTGCATCTCCGCGAGGCTCTTCCATATTCATCCCTTTTTGGTGCTGACTACCTAATTCTTCTGCGTGCAGTCGGCCTCTGGGTTAACCCTACTCCTGACCGAAATTCTTCTCCGTCCTGTTTCCCCTCTATTGTGAGGGTCGATTCAGCCCTTTTTTTCTTCTCTACGCTCTTATGCGGAAGTCTGCTCCCTTTCCCACCGACCTATGAGGCACATATAAGCCCCCCCTTAATTTCTCCTCTTAACATTTTGCCCCCCCACCAAGCTCGCAGTTGACTCACTCAAGTTCTCTCTCCTCTTTCTTGGGATGCCCTAGGTCTAGTCTTTCCCTTTCCTCAGGGTGTTTTGTCGAAATATGATCGCACGTCTATTAGCCCGAGGCTCACTCGACACAGGAAGGCTCCTTTCTCCCGCCCTACCCCCGGCGATCTAAGCCGAGTTTGCCCAGTCCTTGTCTGCGATACGTCCGTCTTTAGTCTCTGCTTCCATCCGGAGTGTCGGCGTTCAATGCACTTTCGGTTGCATTCCGCATCGTGATGCTTTGTTTAGGGAACCCTGGCTCGTCAGCCCAGAGAATAAGAGTTTTTTTTTCTCCCGTTCCACTTCACCTTTTCCCACCTTTCCCCGGATTGACCATTCACGTTGCCGAATTGCGATATGCTCCCCCCGCCGTCCGTCCCCCCTGCGTCGCCTTGCTTGAGGTTACATACTTGCCATTAACGCTCTCCTCACACTCTGTCCGCTTCCTGTCAGTTTATGTATCGGTCGCCGACGGGTCGTTTCCCCTTGCCTTAGAGCGGTCGGGCGACTCCCGGGGTCCGGCTGTGACAGTGATTCTTTGGTCCATTTCCCCCGTCTTTCCTTTTTTTTCTTTTCCTTATGGCCCCTTTGTATTCTCTCTTTTTCCTCTACTATTTGGTATAGTCTCACCCCTTTTCTGAAGGAGTCCTTATCTTTTTCAGGCGCCACCGGCCGGTCCCCGAAATGATGCACTTGTCACAGCTCCTCCGCGCCCTTTTTTCGCTACCTGCGCACTTTTCAGACCAGGGTCGAACTCCGTGGTTGGACGAAAACCTCCCCCGCACTTCTGAAACGATTCTCCCCTCGTATGCGAGTCTTTCCTTATTCTTACCATGCTTCCCGATTCCCTAAGACCGGATAGGCGTTGGGACATACGAGCCATGGAACTTTAAGTCTATGTTCCATCCTTGCACTTAAGCTTGTCCTGGATTCGATTTCGATCGGAACAGGGAGGAGACTTTTCCCGAGCTGGGTGACCATTTCCTGCCGGGCTTATCCCTTTCCCCTCTCCTTCGGATGCCCTCTCCTCCACAGTGGCCTGGTTTTGAAGCCCCCAAATCGAGCCGGATCATATCTAAAATTTACTCACTGCCTCTTCCTCTACGAATCTTTCCCAATGTTCTGCCCCCACTTTTCCCAGCCAGATAGCGATGCGTCCTTTGGGGGAACCTCGGGCCCCTCTCTCGATGCGAGGCCGCTCCCGGAAAACGTAGATTCCCTCAACTTCTTCGCAGTGCATAGTCCTTATATCCGACGGCCGCGAGACCTCTCACGTGCTTTCAATGCTTCCCCTATCAACGCGATGGTGTGTTGCGAAGCCCCTGACTTCTTGGAAAAATGCGTATTTTACTATTGCCTCCTTCGCACGATGACTCGGAACGTGATAGGTTATAAGTGCGGAGATTCCACCCTTATTTTCCCCTGAACAGACTTAAAAGCTGGACGGCAGGTTTTATTCGTGAAACCCCCTTACTGAGCAGGCCCTTTCTCAATGAACCACCTTACCTTTTTCTTCAGCCCTTCGCTAGGTTTCGACAAGAGAATACTGGATTTCTCACTGATCTTTTTTCCCAATGAATCTTTCCTAATGGTCACCGGTCATCCCCTGACATTGAAGAGGATTGCTCTGCCACCTCGTGTTTGCCCTATCCCCCTTGTCGATTCCCTCTCGTGTCCGATACGTCCTTCTCCTGACTAAGTAGTTTTTTGCTTCTTTTTCCTTTAGTCCTTCTATGTACCACAGTTCCCAGCAGGGGAGAATCCAAATCGCTATTGATTTTTATAAATGTGTTACTCTTTCCACACAATTTCCAGTACACGTCCTGTTATTTTGGTTTTCTTTGTTGTCTTTTCTGAAAAGTTTCCCAAAATGTCTTGATACTCTTTGTCATTACGCAAAATGGTCCTTCTGACGTTTAAGGGTCCTGCATTCGACTACCCTCCCTTTTGCCTTCTGCGCGTGTGACGTCACATCGGAAGACGCAGGCCTCGTTTACTTAAGAACTTTCTAGCCACTTGTCTGATCCCCTTATGTTGAATTCCTGGCCTGAATCCGTCTTTTTTAGGCTAGGACACAACTAGTCGTCTTCTTCTGGGCGCTTCCGGCCCCCTCTTGAATCTCTCTTTTTCCTCTATTCCATGGTTGGATTTCCCCTCCTATTTTTCTCGAAGAGTCCACACCCCCTCATTAAGGTATGGTCCTTCGAGTATCCGATTAGTCTCCCCGCTTTGTTGGCACCTCATGATCGGCCCCGCCCTGGGGTTCTGAGGACCCTCCTTGTCTGTAATTTCTGCGCGGATCTCGTCTTCTCATTCGTCGAGGAAAACTGTCCCCGGGTTTTTTTTTTTTTATTCGACTCCCTAGGAGCGGTCAGGTTGACGTGTTTTACTGTTCCGAGGGAACATTTTCCCCCACCCGAGGATGATCTGCCCCCGAGACGCCCCTATTGGGTTTTTCCAACTTCCCCACGTGGACTCAAAGATTACCTTCGAACTCAGAAATTCCTCCTTTATCCTTGCTGCAGACTTTTCTCGGAATACTTTGGGGATCTAGTGACATTGAACGCTTTGGGCCGAGCAATCCTTCCTTGCTCAGGGGACCCTTTTGGGACCCTTCTGTAACGTTCTCCCCCATTTGTCCTCAAGCGTCGCGATGGCCACCTCTCAACGATGCTCGCAGCGAGGCTCCCCGAAAATGCAGCTTGGGGTTGCTTGACTAACCCTTCTTTCTCGGCGCGGGTTCACTCATAAAAAAAGGCCGTCCCTCCCCCTGTTCCGATTGGGAAATGCATTTTTCTCTGACCCTTTTTCCCGATCCCTCCATGCTTGACCAGTTAAAGTGGACACCCGATTGAAACTCCCTCCCCTTACCGTTTTCCAAGAATTGTTCTCTTCGCCCCCACTTTCGATACGTCGACCCAACGCGTTTTCAAACGGACAAGTTATCTCTTTAGCTTAGGTGTCGCACTTGGATCGATGCCCTGATCCTTTTTTCGTAGAGCGTTTCCTGATTCCCCGCCTGACCTTATCGCCCATCTCCTGGACCCGACTTTTTTCCCCAATCTGAGTACTTCCAGCGGCAGCCAGGCCCCTTTGGTGACATCTTTAAAGCCCAGAGGGTTCCGGCTTCCCGTTCTGAGGTCCTAGTTTGGGAATATCTGGCATCCCGATGGGCTTCGGCCACGACGTTGGTATGCGGAGAATCATTGGGCTTTCCCCCCCCACTGTCATCCGGCTATTTATCTTTTTCCCGGACAGGCAGCCGCCAGGTCCCTTTCGATTTTCCACTGCCCTTGACCCGTATCGCGCCACCGATTTCCACGGACGGAAAGTTGACGATATGGACTCCCGTTCTTTTCTGTCGTCGAAGATTTTTTTTTTCCATATTTCAAGACGAAAATACCTTCCTCCCCCTTTCTCTCAGCCGTTTCAGCTTGCTAGGAGACACGTAGTTCGACCTCATGCGCTTTTTCGACCTCTCTGGTTCTCACGTGACCGGTGTACGGCTTTCCCAGATTCGGTTCAAAGCCGGTGCCCTGCCTTCCAAGGATGAGCTTTCGTTCTTTTCGCACTGTTTTCCT
>Ga0179593_1435787_pt1 | contig 10555 bp, 13 predicted proteins | sample CZODoug2_1_08_16_FD_185931 | JGI IMG/M metagenome (GOLD analysis project Ga0179593, IMG submission 185931) | Vadose zone soil fungal communities from Angelo Coast Range Reserve, California, USA - CZODoug2_1_08_16fungal (PacBio error correction) | ecosystem: Environmental > Terrestrial > Soil >... | reverse complement strand
AAGGAGCGGGGCCCCTTTCAACTGAGCTCATTGTTTTTTCCCCGAACCCCCTCAAAGGATGCTAACAGTGCTCGCCCTGTCTTCCCCACGTCAAATTGGCAGTAAGATGGTCTTGCAGTTTCTGGCTGTTCTCTCAACCGGTTGTTTCCTGTCCTCCGAGAGTTGCCCCAGTGGGAGCTTTTGGACCAAACGGAGACTTTAATTCCGCTTTTACCCCTTTCTTTTATTGATATGTATTTCTCCCAATGACCTAACGGAGAATCGTGAGCTTTTTTCATTCCTGTGCGCACGCAATGCTCTTCTCCCCTAGTTATCTTAAGTGAGGCTTGCGTCCCGATCCATTTCTGTGCTAGAAAGGTTGGATGCTCCCATCGATCTCCCATCGGGCGACGCCTCATCTTCCTATAGTGCAATGACTTTGCCTTTTTTTTGGACCAAAGCCCTTATCCCTCCCCTTTGGACTTCATACCATGACCCCAACCTTTCGTCTTTTATCGACGACCCGCAGGTCTATATTCTTTCTCCGTTTTGTTGTTTCTCTCGATACCCTTATGGTTCGCTACAGTTCACTTTTTGGCGAGGCTCAAGGTTGAAAACAGTGGTTGACACTCTTGCCGTTCAAGCGTTATTAATCAACGCTCTCATTCAATTTTTTTCCTTCCCCGTGGGAGATCTCGTGAATATAACACCCCTTGTAGCGCAAAGACAATTATAGAGTAAGAGATCCCTGCTTCTTAACCCGGGACATTTCCGGTGCGACCCCAATGATTGTGCGCAGCATTTAGATCGAGACTTCTGTTTTTTTGTTACGTCCTGTCCTATCAATGATAGTATGGGGTTCCGCCTTTCAATTCTCCACGGTGAGTCCGTAATTTGTTGACGCCAAGTTTGTTTTTGCTGTCTTGCCAGTCTCTCCTCCCTTTTGCCTTGGACCGGATTGGGACCCGTCCCGCAGGAGGAGTTTTGCAATTCTTGCATTTGTTCGATTATGCCTTGACAGTTTGGTTGCTGCCTCATCTCGGTTTGGACCCCCACGAGTAAGTATCGGATGTGCGATTGGAATATAGCCCTCCATAATCAATTGACCTGGTATTGCTCCGATTGGTTCACCGTTCTTAGGCCCAGTCCTTTCCCGCGGCGACTGTTAGGTTTCAAGACACTTTGGATATTATCTCAGTTCCCCATCATTCACGAACATGTCCCAAGTTCCCTAAAACAAGAATTGCTGTATTCTCTTCACGGCCCAAACCAGCCCGTCCGCCGACACCGCCATTTAGCGATCGGGCCTGGTTTCCCCCCGGAGGCAATTCCCATCACATGGAAGTTGACATCCATGTGGGAATTAACTTCGACCTTTGTCAACCAACCCAGATTAGGTTTTCATTCCCCCCACTCCACCATCCCTCCGTTATCTCCACCATCAGCCCAGCGCACTACTCTCCCCTGGAGTTCTTCATGCGTACCTAGTGGTTCTGGTTGGTCGGTCTGAAGGTCTGGTGGGGTCTCTTTGGGTGGTTGGGTGGTCGACCCTCTACCCGCTCGTACAACCCCCAGCTTCTCAATTTGCCCTTCGTACCCCTGACTGGTTGACCTCCTCGCCTTTCTTGGGAATGTGTCTGTCATTACACTGACCTTTTTTTTGTACCCATACTGCTACAGTCGATCTTTATATTTGCTTGGTTACACCAACTCTATACAAGAAGGACTTCCTGCTCCGGATCTGGGGTGTTGAGTTTGCGTTCTCTTCTTTTTCTACCAAACTCGATTCTGTCCCGGTCCTAGTTTTTCTTCGCCCTTATACGGGTGTTCATAGTATTTTTTTTCCATTTATGTCCCTGACCTCGATCAACTTGATCCAGTGATCCCTCCACTTATGATTGGGCTGATCAGTTGTTCGAATGAAGCTCTTCCCCCGCTTCCCCCCTTACCCGAGTGTGACCCTTCTCTGCTGGAAACTGCACGGCGGCCGGTGCTGGAGGTGATTCCTTATGATTGACGAAAACCCAACAGTAGATGCTTTTCTTTTTTTTCTTGAACGCTCCTCTTTACGTTTGTTTTCGTCATTTATACTGTTCCGATTATGGCAGAGTTTCTCCAACCCCATCCTCCACTGACCCTAGAAGTACTCCGATGGGAGGCTCTTCGCCCCCTTCCGTTTACCGGTAATCAGACCTTTTGTTGCGTCGCCATTCCTTCCCTCTCCCTTTGGAGGTACGCTTTTCTACTCCTTTTTAGGGTTCTGGGTCAGTTTGCTCGCCACAGCGTCTCCTAAAGGGATGCCATGTGAGTTCCTACCGGGGTGAGGATTTTCCGACATGACATGCTTCCTCCTGTCTCGTCTTTACGCGCCGTGCAGGTCCTAGAACTCTCGGTGGCGTCTCACGACTTACTTGGGGTGGATAGAATTTCTCCTTTGGTTCGCTCTGTCCGCTTTTCCCTTTCCTTCTCTGGGGGTATTTGAAGACTTTTCCTAATAGCAGGGATTTCTGTAATTTCTTTTTGAGCGGCGATTCTTCGCCTACGAGCTTCCTCCCAAGCAAGGCTAGCATACAGCCCCCGGTTTTTTAACTCCCCTTTTATAGACTTCTATAGACCTAATCGTTGTTGTTCTCACTTTCCACCTTTTTGCACAGAGAGCTCGTTCTTTTGTTTTTTTGATTGCTCCATCGTGCTGTGTCGATTTTTGTCTGACAGGGGTGCAAGAGCCTTTCCCCATTCGCGTCTGTCCCACAGATCTGGCGGCAAGGCGGTTCTCCCTGAGCGGACCGCCGAAGATATAATAAATCCCCCTATTTTCCCCCCCTCCCCTCCGCTGAACTCGGCGTCGGCCGCCCGCCCTTTCTATCCCGCGCAACGTCTCTTTCGCCATTCGCTTGGCACCGCGAAACCATCAACCCTATTAGTGTCCAGCCCTGTAATCTTGTGATGCAAAACCACCCCAGTACCCCCAAATTGCCTTCTTTCCCCCCGACAAATCCCGTTTTAAAACAGCTGATATTTGGGTTATGGGAGGACCGCATTGTAGCTGCCCAGCGTCCATTTTCGAGGTCTGCGGGTCCTGTTCGATCTCCTGTCTCCAGAAGCGGACCAAATTGTGCATGCGAGGCCCATCTTTGCCTTGATTCTTTTTTTCAACGTTCTTCCCCCAGACGGGCACTCTCAGTGTTTGTGAAGTTATCCTGTCCGCCTATTCTCACCCTGCCTTTCTTAATTTTCGTTTTCACTCTGCCGCTGGTTGAGCAGGAAAAAGGGAGTGTTGAATAGGCGATTTCTTGAACCATCACGCCACTTTCTCCTCGCCCCCATGTTCTTTGTCCTTTAACTTTTTTTTGCTGACTGCTATACAGTCCAATATTCACAATATCCGGTTTCTGATAAGAGGAACCAACCTCCTTCCCGGCCGCGGACGTTTAAGCGTATTTGGTAGAGCTTTCTCACTCCAGTTTTCCTCAAAAGCTTATTTTCTGCGATCAGTCCTTTCACTTTTTGGTAACCACTCCTCAAAGCCTTTACTCGCTTTCTGTTGGTCCTTATTCCCCTATCATTTTCTTCGCCACGAATTACCGTTTGGCTGCTCCTGGCCCTTTGTTTTGTTTCAGGTGCCGAAACCCGCCTTGTAGACTTTAGCAGGTCTAGGATTTTTTCATCTGGGTCTGCGTGCCCAAAATAGGGGTTCACCAGGGTCCAATTAAGTTTGACGGTTTCAGTTTGATGCTTCGGGCCTCGGCCCAGTCCCCCTCATCTCAAAATGCGTGTTTCGGATCCCCCTTTAGCAAGGGCTGTCTTTGTGCTCTCATCGAATCCCTTTCACCCTCGTGTTCAGCCTTACAGTTTTCAGGAAGGGAAGCGCGGCGGGTTTCTTCTCCCTTTTCTTAAGTCCAGTCGCGCGATTATGTCCTTTTTTTCCCCCCTTGGACCCGCCAGTTGACATTGATGTATATTTTCCCCGTGGACGATGGGATCTCTCAAGCGAGGTCCAGCTACCCCCAGCGTTTTGTTTGTCAAGGAGAGGTTTGAGAATGAGCTTTGTTGCTCCAGGATCTTACCACCAATTCTGCGACGTTTCTCCCTTTTAATCCGCACGAGGGGAGAACTCTTTTCCAGGAGGTTTTGAGCAGTTCCTTCCTCCCCCATCCCAAGGATCTCTATCATAGACTCCCTTTTTAGGTTTCATTGGACCCAGCTATTTCACCGTCCGTTCTAGATAGATCGATCAATGAAGGGCTGATCTTGAGCCTGTCCTCAAGTTCTCCCTCATTCTCCCTGCCTTTCCCCCCCCCCCCCCCCCCCTCCACACCTTTTTCCCCTGATAGAGTCTTCTATACCGTTTGAGATGCGGTATCCCCAGGATGTTTCGACTTTGGATGATGCACACCCTGAGTCATTCTTTCTGCCTCTTTCACTATAGGCGGATTCGCTTCGAGTTTTTGACTTCCCCCCTCCACCATTTTCAATCGCCCAATGGCCATCCCAACTCGCTTATGACCCCGAAACGCATATTTCATTTCCCCCCCCTCTTTCATTTTTTTTGCTGAGATACCCGAAAGCCCCTGTAGTTTCACGCATAAGAGTTTGCGATGATTCCCACACTTTTCCCCATGAAATGCTGTTTTTTCTCCCCCGCCCGTGCCGCTAGAGCGCTCCGCTATTGAGTGGAAGTTTTGCGGTCCCTGTCTACAGATTGGGCTCGTGTGCCTTATACCACCCGGCTGATGATTCAAGACAATGGTAGTACTCATCTCCCCCGCTTTATTCCGATACCCACCGGGATTGCTGGTGTCTACCCCCCCGGAGATTCCTCGAGTGGTGCTTTCCCCTAGACCCTCTTCAATTGCTCTCCTCTACTGTTTTATACGTTGGCAAAATTCCACGGTTTTGCCTACATTACTGTGATCATACTTGAGCCCCGTTTGGCTGCCGTCGAGCTCCCATCTTTTTCCCCTGGAAGTTCGACACGTTCTTTTACAGCGCAGGGCGCTCCTTTCGTGGCGGTTCTTTATGCGCACCCGCCGTCCTTTTGTGTGCCATCATCTGGGTTTTCCCCGCTTTGGTTGAGACGTTTTCTTTCTTTCCGGCTGTAGTAACCTTATCCTCCCCTGCGGGGGGTTGGAATCAACGGTTCAGTTTCTAACCGCAGTTTTTTCTCACGAGGCGCTCTGTGGACGGACTCAACGTTGTAGAAGACTCTATTGCCTGGAATTGTGAACGTCAATCAGGATCTAACCTTGCTTGATTTTTTTACAGGCAACCCATCCCTTTACGCTAGGGATTCGAACTGCCCCACGTCTTTACTTGGGGCGAAGATCCCCCCGGTGGCCCAGGAAAAGAAAGTCGTTTTAAACCATCTGGAAGTAAAGATTTGATGCCTTCCCCCCTACCGTTGCGTAGCCCCCTGTACCTCTCACCAATCCGTTCCATAGGTCTTAACCACTCCGGCATGTTTGCCTCACCTCTCCCACTCCTGCGCGAGATGTGTTTGAGTTTTTTATGGACAGCCCCTGAATTTACCGGCCCCATTCGCCTGATTCTTCTTGTTAACAACTCTATCATCTTCCTGTCATCGACGATAATGTGTGGTGTTTTTTCGCTCGCCCTCTACACCTAGAGGAGAATGGAAGATCCTTCTCGGTTGGGTTAGGCCCTCTTCGGAAGGGCAATTACTGGCATGTACCTACTCATGAGAGCTTTAATTGCCCGGGTCCACCCTAATTCTCCCGCACTGATTTGGGATCCGTGATCCTGGGTACCTTCTTAAGCCCGCCCATCCATCCTCAGTCAGTGCTCCTTTCATGATGTTTCAAGTGGAAGCACCTCTTTTCTTTTGAGCCTTTTAGGCCCGTGAACCCCCCCCCCCGTCGCTCTGATTCTTTTACCCCGTCGCGTCAGCACTTAAAAGCTCTTCCTGCGGCAAGATTCAGTTTTTTTCACGATGCCCTTGTTCGCTGTCTTTTCTGAAGTCTTCACAAAAGATCCCACGACCCAGACTATCCTCCTTTGTTTTTCTATAGGAGAGCGCCCGACCCCCCGCCTAAAGCGTTTGGCGTTGCACGAGATTAGGTGAATGGATCCCCCCGGGGGCTGGACTCTTGATCTTTAGGTAGGTTTGTGTTGTTGTCAGTTTTGTCCGAATTTCTTTGATGAAAGGACGATAAGGGTTTTTTCCTCTTTTGCCTCTTCATTTAGCGAAGAGGAGCGCGGAGGCCTGTTTAGAACAGGGATTTTTTTCGGCAGGCGGAGTCTTCGAGGGGGTTTGAAGGATAGAAGGGAGGGTGCTCGTTCCTTGGTTCTGTATCCTTTCGGCTGGTGGTTTGTATGGTACTTCTAGAGGAGGGTTTTTTTAACTTACATTCTACTTACGTACTTGGAAGTCTACACTTCTATGTTTCGGCCCAATCCAGCACAAACGATGGAGATACTGTTCCGACCTCCATGATATACTACCCAATTGTGTGTGGGGTTTGAGGGAGGTACACCGTTTCTTTTCTTCGGTAGTCACTCTTTAGTTCATTTTGTGCCGCGCATCGCTCCCTTCCTCCCTGGGATAAGCCTTTTGCTTCGGTTGTGGTCTGCGTCTCGGCTCCGCTTGGTGGTTTTGGACTTGTTTCGTGTGCTTTGTGTTTGTTGGTGTCGTGGGCTAGTTTCCTATTAGTTGTGTAGATTTCTACATCGTTTTCGATGAGAAGCTCGTGAGTTCTTGTTCTTGTCCCATTTTTCCCCCCCATCCCCTCTCGGTCTAATACCGCCAGCGCCCCCATTGAGCAGAAGGACGGACAGTTAACGCCCGCCCGCTCCAGGCTATCGCCGCAGCAGTTAGTCCTACAATCTGATCCCTCGGAACGAGGCGTCGGCGTAGCTTATTTTTACGAAAATACCTTTTTTCGCACCTGTTCAGCATGTACCCTTTCCCAGTTGGCGAGTCCAAAACTGTTCAAAGCCGAGACCAAAGCTCATCGCCGGAGTCCTTTTAGTATCCCGGCCATCGTGGAAACGTTTCAAAATGGCGGATTAGGGTTATCTACCCCCCTGGTCGCAAGTTGTCCCATTTTTCGGTTTTTCTTGGTCGTGGATCGGGTTTTCTCAGGTTTCTAGCCAGAGCGTGAACCTTCAATGTTGCCCGCGAGGCCTTTCCGCTTTTTAGCAACAAGCGGAACGACTCGATCGACGGGTGTTTTCAGGCTTGACTATCGGCTCATATCCCCCCAATCCCTCAGCACTTCCCCTTGTAGTTTAGGCTGGGTTCTAAATGACCAAGGATTTATTTTTTTGTTGAATATTTGCTTTTCCTTGGACTCCCCGTGAGGCGACACAAGAGCCCCACTAATCAGTTGCGGTACTTAGGCTTTTGTAATAACGTCATGAATGCTATATCCCCTGTTGTTGATATTCAAAACAGTACGTTGGACCGCTATGACTTATTCCCTTGGACCTCAGGTGAAGGTCTTTTTGGGTGAGATGTTTTCCGCCCCAACCCGACCTTCTAGGAAGCTCCGTATTTCGTTCCTTCTTTTGTCCCAATGCTCGAAACGCCCCCTTTTTCTTCCTTTCCTTGGCCCAATTTTGTCCATTCAGTCCTGAAACCATTCCCCGGTTTTCTTTCCGCTAGAACCCTAGTTGTCTTGGGTTAAAAGGATCTCCCCTTCTTTTTCGCTTGCCATTGTTCTATGACTTTTTTTTTTTGCGTGCAGCCCCTAGGTTTCTTTGAAATTTTTTCCCGGTATGAATTTCTCTTCCTTTGCTCCCCAAGTTCCAGATAGAGCCCTGCGGTTTCGGATAAATGAGATTCTGTGAGTTCTTTATGAGCTCACCGGGCTTGTTTTCATAGATGGATTTTTAATATTATTTCCCTCGCCCAGTTAGGTCAAGACGAAATCGTTGTTCTTTCTCAACCCGTTAACCCCCTTTCCTCTTTTTTGGTATTTAAGGGGGATGACGTTTGCCACCTTATCCCCTCCTTTTTAAATGTTATTTGATGATGAGGGAAGATCCCGATTCGCCTTTCCCTCTTCCTCTACCCCCCAGTTGTCCCAACACCGTCCGATGAGTCGGTCAGCCCTCCCCCCGGTTACGTTCGCCTGACCTCCCCCCCCGTCACTCGCCGAATTTCTCCTCCTGATACGTGTCAATTCACGTAAAGGGCAGCCTCTTTTCTGCAGGAGGATCTATCCTTTCGACCCCCGTTTTTTCGTTTCCCACAGTCTAGAATTCAGTTTTCCCGTCTGACAATTTTTTTTCCCTGGCGATCCCCGTCGCTAGTTAGATAGAGCAATTGTATGTGCTTTTCTTCTGAGCCCCCTCGCCCTTGTTTGCTTCTTCTTTTGCGCACCTCCCTTAGGTCCAGAGCGTATTCGCTCCCCCCTTTTTTTCCTTCATAGCACACCAGTGTTGGTCATTCGCACCTTTTTATCAACCCCTAGCCTCTTTATGTTTCAGGCGGATGACCTGCTTCTTCGTCGTGTTTTTGGTTTTTTTTGGTGGTTTTGGTTTTGCCCTCTCGTTTGAAAGTTGTGATTTGTTTTGACCCCATTTATTGCCAAACAGGTTGCCTTGACATTCCCCCCATCGATTCTTAGACCCCCTGTAACCGCCTTCTTCTTCATGTTCTATATATGTTAAGGGGTTTGTTATAGCGTACCCTTTAAAATCTTTTTCATCAGCGATTTGGGCTCGGGATTCCATTCCAAACAGGACCTCTTGGTCTCACGCTTACGTATATTTCTGCTCCGAATAAGTTTAAGAGGCGCGTTCATCCTCTTGGGCTCTCTGGGTTGCCGTTCAAGCGCTTATCGAATTGCCCCAGTCTTTCTAAGACCCCAATGGATGTCCCTTAAACACTCGTGTGGACTCTATCTTGGGGTGCCTCCAGACCAGATATCATTTTGATAGAGCTTTCGCCGGTGCTAACGCAAGTCCCATATAAATATCTCTACTTTAGATTTGGAAATTCTCCCCCGTTGCGTTGTATTCGAATGGGGATTAATGCCTTTGAGAAAAAAGTTTTTTTGCGGTACTGTCCAGGAGTCTCAGATGAGACCTTTCTGCCCTGACCCTTGGGATCCAATGCCATTTTTCTGTCACTTCGTAATCATTTAGTTTGTGTTCGTCTTGTTATAACATTTTGAGCTTTTTCAGTTTTTTTCGCCCCTTTCCATTCAAGGTTGGTCAAGAGTTGGGTATATTTACTCTCTTAGATAGGGGTACCTCATCACCCCTTCCTCTGGGTTATTATACTGACACTTGCTACCGGACAACCTGCACTCTTCTCAACTGCACTTTTTCCATAACCTTAACCAGTTGTTAGAACTGTCCCGACAGTTCCATCAGATCGGAACCCGCCCCTTTCTTTGCGATTGTTCCCCCCCAAAAATCCCCCAGTAGATAGGGATACGACCCCCTCTTTTCTCCGTCACTGGGGCGAGGCACTGCATCCCTTACCTGACCCATACCGGCTGTGCCTTACCTGACTGTTCCAATCCAAGATTCTTGGTGATCTCCACCTTCCCCGATTTTCTCTAAAATTGATTACCTCGCACCCGTTCTTGTGATCCCCGTTCAGTTAAATCCGGTCTTGCCTTTTTCCCTCGACACTCAGAATTTTCTCTTTTGGTCAACTGGACTTTTAAATTTTCCCTCCTTTTTGGACACATTTAGGAGACGACCTTTTCTCTTGACTCTTGTTCCCCCCCAAAATAGAGGAAGTATTTCTCTCTCGATACGGTCTTTTTTCGGCTTGGATGTTCTCCTTCTACCACACTTAATTGGACGGCAGCTGGTCTGCTTCCCGTTACCTCCTTTGGTCCCCCTTAAGGATTTCCTATTAATTCCTGAGATTAGGTGTGTCCCCCCTCCTGTGACTACTGCAAGTCCTTTATTGGGGATTTTCCGTTCCTTAATCTTTTTTTCAAGCACTCGTCCCCTCATTCCCACTTTTTTCGTGCCTCCAGCAGGAGGGAAAACGCAAGCCTCAGTGATGATTGGGAGCCTTGCTCCGTCTTACCATTCCTTCCCTCGATCTGATTCTTGCAGTCGTTCTGATTCCAAGCGACTCCGCTTACCCCTCTTTTGACAGGGCACGACTTTACCCTTTTCCGATTGAGGAATACAGTCGCCCCCCAACCCTATTCCCTTATACTTACCCAGCCTCTTAGAAGTCTCATGCCGGTCCAGAACCCGAATCAGCACGTTTGTTCCCCCCCACTCCGCATTGTTTGTTTATACGGGGAGGAAGCCGATCCCTTTTTATGTAGGGGTTTTACCTCGGCCAGGATCGTTCCATCTCCCCTTTTTTTTAGGCCCGTGACGTCGAATAAGAAGAGGTTGCTTCTCATCGACCGGGTCTTTGCTTTCATGAGTTCCTTCTGCGTGGGATGACGCCTGGGAGTGGCGTGCTTTTATCTCTGCGCACAGTTTCTTCTTGTCGCCCTTATCTCTCTCGCGAGGGAGGGGACTTGAAACATGTCTTCGACGGGACGTCTGCACCCCCAAGGTGCCGTCCTCTAGCTTTATCAACCGCATTTCTGTGGCCCCACTCATTCTCCTTCTTGATCCCTTAAAGTTT
>Ga0179593_1385038_pt1 | contig 10555 bp, 15 predicted proteins | sample CZODoug2_1_08_16_FD_185931 | JGI IMG/M metagenome (GOLD analysis project Ga0179593, IMG submission 185931) | Vadose zone soil fungal communities from Angelo Coast Range Reserve, California, USA - CZODoug2_1_08_16fungal (PacBio error correction) | ecosystem: Environmental > Terrestrial > Soil >... | reverse complement strand
CTTCAACTTCCGTTCCTTTTTGTCAACCTAACCTTTTTTTAAACATGCGCCATCCCCCCACCCCCTTTTGTTTAGACTTTCCCGAATATCGAAAAGATCTTTTTTGCATGGGTTTCTGTCCTTCCAATCTCTTTTACCTCTCTCTTCCTCCGTAGCTCTCAATTTCTTCCAACCCCCCAAAAATCCTCCATTCTTTTTCTTTTCCTCGTCTGTGAAGCCTCTTTTCTTACGTAATTTCCTTTCCAGCTCCAACATTTGCACCATCTACGACCCTTCGTCCTTCCTATCCTTCCGCACCTTCGTTCTCCCTGCGCCCACACACCCCCATCTCGTTTCTCCCTTTTTACGAACCCCTTCCCCTCCCCCCTTGCACGAATTCCTGCCGCAACCCGCCCAAGTCTATACTCGGACCATCCCCAACATCCCCACTTTTACTTGCGCGGCCCAAATTTTGATTTTTCTGTCTCTGAACCCGATACCCTTCCTTAAGATCTGAGGGTTTCCGCTTTTCCTTCCTCTACGCTACAAGTCCTTTTACCTAACCCCCCCTTTCTTTCATCTGGCCCCCTATATTTGGACACAGGCGCGCGTCATCACTCGATTAGTTCCCCGATCTTTCCCTTCTGTTGTTTCGTTACGACTCTCGGCTGGCCACACAGCTGCATTCCCCTCCCCGTGGATTTCACGCAGAAACGACCCGACTTTCCCCAGCGTCCCAATTCCAAAGTTCTTCCGACCTCGAGAGTATTTGCCAAAGCCTGCAAACGCCTTGACTTGTCCCTTTTACTCTTGACATTCGCTACAAAGAGCTCCTCCCCCCTTGGTTCCTCGGGTCTCGCTTCCGCTGTTGCTTCCCAGATCCCTTTCCCTTTTTCATCCCGACCTTTCACAGGCCGCCAAACGCCCCCACAAGCAAATTTTCTCTTTCCAATAACTTTTGGTAATGCTTACTCCCTTTCTCCTATGTTGCATGACGTAACACAGACGGCACTCCCTCATCAATTGCTCCCTTTTTCCCTTATCCCCAGCTCGGTGAACTGTTGCAACTCCCTCTGCTCATCTCTCTTCCCTTTCCCCCCCTTTGTTTTTGTGACTGATTCTTTTGTTCTTCCTCCCCTCCTTTACACATTCGAGCTTAAATTTCACTGACCCTCTGGATTCTCTTTTCCTCTGTCTTTTTTCCTGCCCCCTCTTTCATATTAGTCTTTCGCCTTGACTTATATCTTCCCCCTCCTTTCCTCCACTGTTTATTTTGCCTTTTTTTTGCATTGTTGAGCTTCCACTCTTTCCCATTTGCATACGATGTTCCCCCCGAACGCTTTGACCTTTTTCCGCCAGAATTGCATACGCTGTCGCGACCCTTTTCGTGTCGGCTTGTCCTTTTCTGGCGCTCTTTTCTTTCTTTTGTATTTTTCCCGATTGTCTTTGTCCCAACCAGATTATCGTCTTTTTTTTATGCCAATGTTTTTTTTTTTCCCCTTTCGCGGGTTTTCGCGATTGCGTGTATTCTTCTTTCTGTCCCCTCCATGTTAGGTATTTTACATGAGAACGGCTGTGTTCCTAGTTTCTGCGTCACTCCCATCTGCCTTCTCAACTCCCCTTTTGGTCTGTCCATAGATTTCTTCCTGCCGGCGAGCCTGCTGCTCCTTTCTCCAATGGTGGTCCATGTAGCGACGCCATGACTTTTTGAGGTACCCTGGTGGAGGCGAATTGGTAAGCTAGATTCTTCTCCAAAGAGGTTTCGAATCTTTCGTAATGCACTGGCCTTTGGCTCAGCCAGAAACCAGACTGGAGGCCGAGATGTCCTTTGACACCCCTTTGTTTTTTTGCGTGTTTGATTTCGCTCTCCTCTCTCTTTGGTTTCTATGTGCGTTCTTCTGTGGTCTACTGCGATTTCCCGGAGGGAGGTTGACACGGTCTCTGTCCTAGAGGCGCTTTTTTGAGTCTTTTTTGTCTCTGTTTCCCTTAAAGGCCATTTTTGAAGCTCGACGTGTTGATGTGACGCTCTCTATCTTTTTCCATTTGTTGCGCATTCCTTTTTTTCGGCAAATCTCTGACTCCTTTCCTACACGAAAGTGAGTTCCCTTATTTTTTGTTAGAGTTCGGTTTTTACAGAGCTACTGACTGTGTGGTCTGTTTCACTCCGACTCCCCCCTTCCGCCACGACCCTTCCGATTTTGATACTTTTCTTTTTTTTTTCCCTCGACCCCCCCCTCCCCTTTTTTGGGTACTATTTTATTTTTTTCCATTCCCTCCAGTCAAAAGGTTGCATGTTCCTTCCTCCTTCCTTTCGCAAGATTGTCTATCTTCTTTTTGCTTTGACGTCTTGACTTACCCCCAATTGAAAGCGCCAGACCTTATTTTTTTCTTTTTCTTTCCAATTTGCCGATTGCGTTTTTTTGCAGGCAAAAAACCTCTCCTTCCCTTTTCGTAGACGACGAGATTCTTCTTCGAGAATGCCTGCCCCAAGCTTTATGACTTCCCCGATTGGAGCCCCCTCCTTTTTTCTTGCTATTGTTCGCAGTTATTCTTTAAGGGCGACCGTTCCTCCCCTTTCCCGTTAAGACTTTTTCTAATAGATTTGTCTGTTATGACAATGCCAAAGTTTGCGAGTAACTCTCTTTAATACCATGTTGCCCCCCCTTCCACGGGAGTGTCCTGATTCCCATCTCTGGAGAATTAAGGCTGTAAATTTCCCAGTCCTCTTCCCCCCCGGGCATCGTCTGTTCTTTTTCCTTAGAACCTGCGCCTGGTCAAGTTTTTGGCAACTTCAGTTCCCCCCGAAAATAATTGGCCTCCCAAACCAGCCTTTAACTCCGTTGAAACAGCCTTCTCCGAAATCAACTTATCCGCGAACCCCAAAGGCCCCCCTTTGTAGTCGTCTCCGTCCCTCCCTTTTCTTTCCCGAACCCAATTTACGTCCTTTTCTGATTTTTTTGGTTCTTTCCACCTTTTCTTGCGTGGCCTTTTGCTTTTCCCCTGTTACTTACCCCTGGATTGTCTTTGGTCTCTTCCAGTCTTCGGATTTTTTTTAACCGCACTGGCACCCCCGCCTCCCCCCCCCCTCTCAAGGTCCCCTCTCTTTTTTAAGTCTTGTGTTTCTTCCTTTTGAAGCCCATTCTTTTTCACTTGACATCCCTATTCCTTCTTCGGTTTGAACGTCCTGACCCATTCCCTCACGATTACGCTGGTTGACGTATTCTTCCGAATTCCCCTTTTTTTTCGGCTTCGTTTTTTGCGAAACACCCACCTCCCCTCAATGCTCATTTCTGATTCTCCCCTCATCTTCCTCCACGTATGAATTTTTTTCCCGCGCAAGGAATTGAGCCGACGGGCCGCCTTTTGTTTTTTAATTTTTCCGTGGCATTTTGTTACCTCCAATTTGCCCGCTTCAGTTAGGACGCCTTTCCTCCCCTGCGGTTCCACAGAAACTTCCCATCGCGGTTTTGTTTTCCCTCTTTGCCACGCGGGGTCTGTTGACACGTAAAGACTTCGTTTTTTTCACTTCGTCTCTTTTTTGTTGTGTGGGTGAGTCCTTTTTGTCTTGTCAAACCACCCCCACTTTTGGCGGTTTGCAACCACCGTCCAGCGATTGCTTTTTATGGCCCTACCCTTTGGTTTTTTTTTTTTTTTTTTTTTTTCCCTCCAAGTTTACCCTTTTTTGCAAACTTGCTGCTCTGGACCTCTTTCCCCCCCTTTCAAAGGCCTTTTCCCTTTTTTGGCAGTCCTTTCCAACTTCATTTTTTAATTGCCTGACGCCAAAATAATCTTGATTTACTGAGACTCATGTCATCCCCCCTCTATTAGGTTCTCTCCCCACCCCCCACTCCATTCCAGTCCCGCCGGACTCCCCTTGCCCACCCATCTTTCTAATATTCCTGAGTTTCTTTTTTCAGTCTTCTTCTTTCCCCTTTTCCGTCGCGGACACCGTGCGCTGTCGAAGGAGCCCCATGACCGCTTTCCTTCTGCGAAGGGATTTCATCTCTTTCTCCTCTTTAATCGAAGCTTCCGTCTCAAGAAATATGGCCCTACCGATTTCGCCCCGCCTTTCCCCCCACAGGATCCCCATTCAGAAATCTCCGCATCGTAATATTGCGTCCATGCAATGTTTTTCCTGCTTTGTTCCTTGGGCCTTTTTTTTCGAGTTTCTTCCTTCGTCCTGTCCCCGCGGTCTTTTGCTCAAAGCTGTTTTTGGAGTCTTGCGGATCCGTTTCTTTACAACCCACTCCTTTCCCCCCCCATCTCCACTTTATAGGGAACATCACCCTCTCCGTTGTTTCTTCCGTTACTTCAAATTTTTTTTGCCCATCATATGTGCGCCAAGCCGTGTCCTTGTGTTTTTCCACCAGTTTTTTTAAATATCACAGTGTGTGCACGGCGATTCCTTTTCCTGCCGTCCCCCTTTCACGTGTTAACAGTTTTTCCCATTTTGCAATCCCTCTCCAAAATTCCAGCCGCCCCTCCCAAATCCTTTCTCCCTTATTCCTCTCAGCGTTGCGTTCTTGAAGTTTTCTTACCTTATATCCTTTTTCTTCTCCCGGTCCTTTTGGTGGGTTGCAGATTTCGTCCACACCTTCCCCACGGACTCTTCCCCAAATCAGTTTTTTTTTTTTTTCTTTTTCCCAAAATTCTTTTGTTTGTGTGGTTTCCTCTTCCCCTCCCCCTTAAAAATCAATCTTGCGACAAGCGCATGGGTTTTGACCATGCCCCCTGGCCAAATCCGTTTTTGCTGTTAGTTTGCGAAAACCCCCAATACGACAACCTTTCTCCACCCCCCTTCTGCTTTCCCAACCGTTTTCTTCCTTCCCCTCTAGCGGATGTTTTCTTCTTTTCTGTAGTAGCTAAAGTTTTGACACTAGCACCGTTCGTATTTGTCCATTTTTCAAGTTTTAAGAATCCCCCCCCCCTCCTTACTCAGTTTTTCGTTTCCAGCAGCGAAGCGCAGAGGTTCTCTGACTATCCATATACCCTACCCTTCCCTCCCCCAACTTGAAGAGCAGTCGCAGTGCAGGGACTGGCGCAACTCTCACCCCACTTCGGTCCTTCCTTCGACCCTCTCCCCTTGGTAACCCTAGCCATCGAAGCCGCTACGCCCTCCCGAGGCCCTGCACACTCCCCCTTTTCATAGACCGCCCCTCCCCCTTTGGCATCGCTTTTTTCCATTATTGATTCGGTATCTTCGATGAATTCACTACCGCCGGAGGGTTCGGCCCTTCCTTTTGATCCTCCCGTCCTCCCTTCTCCCCCCCCCAAGATTCTCGCCGGGACTCACCTGTGGCAGTTCGTTTCCCTTCCCCTTCCCCGCCGGACCCCCCCTGGCTTCGCAGCAACGATGCTCGCTCGCTCTTGTCTCCCGATTTTTTTTTCTGTATCAGCGCTGCTGTCAACAACCTCTTCCTCGTGTCAATACCTTCGCCTTTGAGTTTCAGCGCTGACTGCCCTCCCCCGACAGCCCTGCCACACCTCTCACCCAAAACCCAATGCTTCCCCCCCAAACAATATACTATTTTTTTTTCTCGTTTTTGTGTGTGTTGTGCATCCAACCACCCAAACACCCCCCCCCCCCCCCCCCCCCCCCCCACCAACACAACTCCCACAATTACAACGTTTTCCCCCTTGGGCCGCCTATCTTCTCCTTTTCCCGCCTGACTCCTTTACATGACGTCCCAGCTCTCCCTTTCATGTTAAAAGCCTCCGATCGCTTAGCCCTTGGGCCCTTTTGGAATTCCGCTTTTTTCTCCCTTTTAGGGGCCAGAGTTGTTTGCCGAACGCCAGGCCCAGCCTCCCCTAGCAAATCAAAAAAAGTGGTCCTCTCCCCCATCGAGCTAGACGACGTCCCGTTGGAACCGAAGACATTCTTTCCTGCCCTCCCCCTATTGAGCTTTTTTAATCCCAGCTCGTAATGTTCCCCCATTCCCTCGACAAGCCCTCTCTAAGTTTGACTTCCCCCTCCTTGGTGGTGAGAGAGACGGATTGTCGTTTGAACCACATTGCTTTTATAAATCTTTCCCTCCTGCGCAATCGTTTATTCTTGGTGTGTTTCCCTCTTTTTTTCCTTTTCATTCCATTCAATTCGTTTTCTTCCTTAGATCTCAACAGACACCCCCCCCCCAAGACAGACTTTTCCTTTTTTCTTCTTTGTTGGCCGTGTTCCGGTGATTGCGATGCATTTTCTTTTGGGACTCATCTTTTCTTCCATCCCGGAATTCTCTCTCCTTTTCGGACAACAAATCTCCCCGGGTCGCTCTTTTTGCGTTTGATCGGTATGGTCTTCTTTTCCCTCCCTTCTCTCTGTCTTTTTTCGGTCTTTAGTTTCTCCCCCTATACTGCTCGAGTTCTAGGGAACTTCTTTCCTTTTGGAGATTGGTTTTCGGGCGTTTTATCTTCCTCCTCGATGCAACATCAGCTTGATTATTTAGCGAACTTATGTTTTCCTCCTCGTCTTCGTACATTTCCTGCAGGCGACCCTAGTCCCCTCCTCGGCCTTTTCATCGGTTTTGTCTTTTCTTCCTTTGTTACTCTACACTCCAGACAATGTTTGCGAGCGACCTCAGTTCCTTTTTTCTTCCTTCGGAGTACTCCTTTTTCTTTCGAGTCGGCTGCCCCTCCTTTTCGCCCCCCTAGCGTTTTTTCCTTGGTTTACAAGGAATTTTCGAGCCCGAACCCAGAATGGAATTCCTCCTTCTCTTGACCAGTTTCTTTTTCTCTCTGATTTAATGCTTCTCCTTTTTTGGTCTTTTTGGGGAATTCTTTTCCTTTAGATTTATCTGGACCGATGGGGTTCCAGGTTCCCGGTGCCGTATCGTGGAGATTTCGGTTGAGATTTTTATTTCTCCCTTTCAAAAACCCAATGTTTCTTGACTCCCGACTGCCCCTTTTGATTTTTGACTCTCGTTCGATGTGTGCAAATTTTTTATGCTTTCCCGGGGTCGAAAGCCTTCCTTTTCGGCAGGCAACTCCTTCTGATGGCCTATTCTTTCTTTGAGATTTCCTCTTACTCCCCCCTTCAATTTCTGGATTTATACGCGAGGCGTGTCCTGACCCCTTCCTCTCTTCCCTTGACGCCCCCCTCCCGATGATTTCTTCTTGTAGGGGACCGGAACCACCTCCAACGTTTTTTGCTCATTTTGTTTTTGCGCTCTGTTTGCCCGGCACGAAACCAGTCCGAGTTGGGCTTTTCCCTTACGTCCATGTTTTTCCAATGTTGCTTTTTCTCCTTCTGGGACCTAGTCCTTCCCTTTACTTCCTCCTTCTTTTTCAGGGTTGATCTAATTGTTTTCATGGCGGTCTTTGTTCACGGCCAACGACTTTCTAGAAAGATATACTTCATTCTTTCGAATAGCGCCAACGCTTTCTTTTCAGCGTTTTGACATTTTCCCTATTTCGTTACGCGTCTATTTTTTAGTATTTTTTCCGTTTGACGACCTCCCCTACTACATCTTTTCCTAGACATAATGTCGGCGAATGCCCTTGACCCAGTATGTGACCTGCCCTCCAAATGGTTTCCAACACTTCCCTTTTTTTACATTCGCATTTGCGTTCCCCCCGAAGTCGGTCAATAATTTTTTTTAACCAGGAATCCTTCTTTTTTTTTTCCCTAAGCCAAGGCCGCTTTTTTTCGTGTTTTTTCCATATTAATGATCCCCTAAAATACAGCTGGTCCAAACCTTTCCTCAGCCGACCGCCTTTTCTATTCGTACTGTCCCTCCCCCTCGCAGCTAACCTAAAATGGCCCCACCACTTGAGGAGAGCGCTTTCTTCAAAGACCGAACCCATTTATCATGCCCGTCCCATTACTTCTCTTTAATGTTTCTATGTGGGAGCCCCTTGGGTCGTCGCCGGCTTCTTTCTCCATGATTCGTTTTGTCTTCTTTTTTCTCTTCGATTTCGCGCGTTTTTACCAGACCTTAGACACCCTTCCTTTCTCCTTCCTTAATGTTTTTCTCTTATTTTTCTCCGTGTCGCGCCCCTTTCCGCGAAGTCTAGCATTTCATCCTTCCCCAACTCTTGAAGAGCCCCCCCGTGATCTGGTCATCGTTTGGCCCTCATAGCTGTGATGGCGGTTGAGAAAAACCCCCTGGTTGATTGATTTACCACTCCCTCCCTTGCTTTTGGCGGTCCCTGCCACCGCGAAATGACTTGCGATTTCCCCTTCTGCCTCCCAGTTTTTTCTTCTACACGTGTTGACCGTTGGGCCCTCCCCTCTTTCTTCTTACTGCCCTAGGCCTGTTTTGCCTGAATTGGATTGAACTTTTTGTCTTGATAAATTCCTTTTCCCCCCCTGTGGTTTACCAAAACGCTCTTTTTTGCGTGCTTTCCCACTCAGACCTTTTACCTTCCTAACTTTTTTTCTAGCCTGAGAGGATACCGAGGGTTCCCCCCCAACCGTCTTTTTACGTTTGTCTTTGTAAACCTTTCTCGACTTTCTTTTCTGGCCCCTTTCAATTGCCTTTTCCCCTTCCCCCAATTCGGAACTTTGCTGACTTACCCCTTCTCGCTTACGTTCCCGTCCGCCTCAGCGGTCCTCGTTCTCAATTCATTGCGTTTTTGCTTGACGCACAACCTTCCTTGTTTCCTCTGAGCATACTCCTTTGGGGTGCCATTAGGATTTTTCTCTCCCCCCCCGCAAGTCGCAGCTGATGACGTCCCATCTATAACCTCTTTCATATTCCTCTGTCCTTCTGTTCCGCTTTTTTTTCGGGAAAGTTCCCCACTTCTCTCACCCTTTGCGCTTTCGGCACGAGCCGACCGAGAGGTTTTTTCTCTTTTTCATATCTCTGATACTAAACGCAGAGGCACCAATGCAAGGTTCAACCGATCCTTGCTCCGCCCCGAGTTTTTTTTTTCTTCCGCAGCGTAAGCCATCCTTTGCCCATATCTCCCTTTTTCGTACTCTGAGTTTGTAAATTTTCTTTTTTCGTTTCATTTGGTTTTTATTTTGATGCGATTTTCTTTCAGTCTACATTCCCTGAGTTTTACTTAAAAGCTGTTTTCTCCCTCTTTTTTCCTTCTTTTCTCTTCCTCAGTGGATATTTGTTCCCCCAAACACCTCCTTCCCCTTCTCCCTCTGAAAAGCAATCTCCTTTTTTCTAGGAGTGCACTTCATTTGGTTCGTCTTCGACCTGTAGCTTCGACCTCTTTCCCTTGTTGTGCCCCCATTTTCTTGTCCTTCGGAAATCTCCACTTTTAGGCGTACTCCTTCCTTTTTTTCCTTCACTCATGTGCTTTAGTGTTCCGGTTTTTCCTCCCTTTCTTCCCTCCTGCGAAATTGTAAACGACCAAATAGTTCCAGTCTTCCCTTCTTTTTCGTCGTTTCCCTTCCTTTTTGTCCATCCGTCTGCCGGAGCCGGGTTTGTGTTTTGTAAGCTGACCGTTACCCGACCCCTTTTTTATTAGCCTCCCCCTCCCAACATATTCCGAGCTTTCTGCGTTGCTCGTTCCCTCTACCTACTAATCTCCCTCAAACACCTTGGTCTCCCTTTTCTCCTGGAGTTAAATTTTGCAACCCTTCTTTTCTGTTAGTCCTCCAATACGCACCCGTTCCCACACTCTTTCTTGGTTCGTTCCTCTCCCCCCACCTTATCATTCGTCTGTTTTTGGCTGCTTGAGTCTCGATAAAGCCGAGCCCCTCTCCGGCGGTCTTCCTTCGCTCATGACAATTTCCTCTCAACAACAACCTTCCCTTCCCCCGTCGTTTCTCGAGAAGCTACTCCTTCTACCTGCCTTACCCATTTACCTTTGACGACGGCGGAACATCAACCTTCGCTCATCATTTTGATTCTTCTTTCTGCTACAATCTAACCCCCCACACTCGGTCGTATTCTACCTTCCCCTTTGGTAAAAATTCCGCCTGAAATCGCCGACGCCCTATCCTCCCACTCATGAATACTCCTCCGACATCAAACCCTCTTTTGCATTAGCGGAGTCCCTCCCCCAAAATTTTGATTTCGGGCCCAAAGTACTTTGAAATTCCGCTTTTTGTACACATTTGCATAGAATTACCCCCTCTCTTCTTTAATACCTCCTGCAGTCGATCTTTTACCGATTTTCGGAACAGGTGTTGCGAAGAATTTGCTTGCTCTCTCCTCTCTTTTCTTCGGCGTTTTTTTACGTCCGTCCTCCTACTTTGAACCAAGCTTTCTCCTTCCAAAATCAGACATTCTTTTTTTTTCCTCGCATTTTTCTGTAACGCCGTTTTCGAATACATTCCCCTATCCCTCCCCCGTCCTGCCGACTCCCTTCCTCTTTGCCCTCTCTGCAACACTCTTCTTCCGCAGCCGAGCGCGCGGCCTTCTACGAATTCCTCCCTCTTCCCCTCGATCCCTTTTTTTTTGATTTTTTCTTCTTCCCCCCTTTCTCGCCCGCCATTTTTTTCCCCTCAAGTCAATTCCACTCCAAAAAACCCCCGTGGCGTCCCCCTTTCCCTCCCTCTAAGCGGCGCTCCCATACGAATCTTTTATCCTCCTTCTTTACCGTACCTGACATTCCCCCTTTATCCCTCTTTCTCTTCTTTAACATGTAGCCTTTTTAAATGTTGCCTCTCCTGACCACTCCT
>Ga0179593_1288854_pt1 | contig 10555 bp, 10 predicted proteins | sample CZODoug2_1_08_16_FD_185931 | JGI IMG/M metagenome (GOLD analysis project Ga0179593, IMG submission 185931) | Vadose zone soil fungal communities from Angelo Coast Range Reserve, California, USA - CZODoug2_1_08_16fungal (PacBio error correction) | ecosystem: Environmental > Terrestrial > Soil >... | reverse complement strand
ATGAGCGACGAGCTGGTCGTACTGCGTTAGTCCTTTTCTCGTGCACCTCTTAAGAGGATCTTTTATGAATTCCTTGCTCCTCGGTGGGTTTTGCGCATTAACTTTCGGCGCTGGCGTCCCCTACCCTCATCTTGTGTAGGCATTGATAAGGGGTAGTCTTGCAGTCTTGTACATCGCGCATACCCCCCATCATTGCGCCCCGATGAAGGGGTGCGGTCTTCCAGGCAAGAAACCCTTTTTGTGTATCATAGTCTCCGCAGTTAGCCGATTCCTTTAGAAATCAGTTAGAAGGAGGAGGAAACGGCTAGGTCCCGGTTTTAACCAGCTCGCCCACCCCCCGCTTGTACGACTAGAAATTCCCCCACTTTATAAGGGATTCGGCTGTGTAGCTCTGCTTTGTGATTGTCATTTGCGAACGGACCTTATCTACGTGCCCTGGAGGTAGAGAGCCCTAGAGGTTTGGAGGTTTGGGATCTAGCTCCCCTTTCCCCCAGAGCCCGTTCTCGCAATTTTGCGTCTTGTGAAGATTTTTAGATGATTTTAGTACTTTTCACAAGGTCACGTCCGTTTTTCCTCCCAGCCCCCTTTTGAGCTGTTTTATTTGGTAGCTGTCCCGGGTGGAGTGAGTAACGGGCGATTGCAGAGATTGGTAGTTTTCACCTCGACAACCGGGTATTTTTGTTCTTATTTGCTCCCGGTTGCGAACATGCAAACTCTTTTCATCTAACCCATACCTTTTCAGCATTCCGGTACTTTTCCAGCCCCTCTCCCTGTGCCCCTTTCTTATAGCTCCTCCAAGGTTACCCATTACCATTCCATGTGACGTCCCCCGGTGCGGAAGATTCTGTTTCCCCCTTTCCGTAACCCCCCCGTGCTTTACGCTCACAGGAGACGCCCCCTGACCACTTTTGCGCCGCTTGCGAGGTGTTACATTTCTTTTCCCCCAATTGACAGATTTTCTCCCGTTGTCCCGTGCCCCCGCCGCCGGTTGCCGCACACGTTTCCGTCGGAGAAACCCCTGTAGAGAGCCGCAGTCTCGACATGGCCTTGAATCCTCTCTCATTTCGTTAGGAGTTGTCGCCCCCGTTAGCGGCGTCGGCACCCCCGCGGACCGGCTAAACGAGTTGATCGACCTTTCCGGTTCCGCTGCGCCCCGATCCATCTCATCTTTGACTAGGCTTAAGCGATCTCTGAATCGGTGGTTCCATTCAACGATTGACCTTTTGTCCGGGTTTCTAATTGTTGACGCTTGCAGACTGGTTTTGTGAGAAGATGTTTTTCTTAAGTTGGCACTCCCCTCCGACGATTTCCGGCAACAGAACTCAGCGGCTCCCCTTTCTCGAGTCTTTCGGCATTATGTCTCCAGCTTCCCCCCCTTTTAGGGTTTCCGCCCTACGATCACGGTGAGAACGGGTTTCTTCAACGCCTTCCGCCGTCGAAAGTTGTTTGTCAGGACCGATCACTCGCTGATGTGCCCTCTTCTTTTTCGCTAGTGAAGTCGTTCGTGGAGTTTGCCGTTATGCCCCCCTGAGGTACACCAAGTGAACAGCGTTTCCGCTCAAGTACCCAGCCTTCACTTTATTTCTACCGTTGAATGCCCTTGTGCCTCCCAAGTACCGTGTTCTTTAGTCAGTTCCCCGTGGAGCGATGCCCACGCAGGGCAAGCTTTGCGGTTAAGAGCGCGCCCGGCTTCTACAGAAAGACGGTGCGTAGTTACCAAGTTTGCCGCTACGCTTTTTCCCCCGGCGCCTTTCCCCTAAAGTCTTTTGCTAGTGATTGAGTGTCCTTCGCACTTGTTGGAGTGATACCTCCTTTTTTTGGGGTTCTACATGCTTTCGCATCGCGTTTCCCCCTGAAATGACCGCTTCCTTCTGTGTAGAGATGGCCTCCCAGCCTGCCTTCCTTGTGCTACCCTGGCGATCCTCGTTACCGGTTCCTTTAGTCCCACTTCAACCCTGAGTCCTTTCTCGTTCACTTCTTCTCCCGAGTCTTTCCCATTCTCTCCCTCTTCCACAACTGTTTTTTCTTTCCAGTGTTTTCCGAGTCTATAAGTTTCTGCGCACCCGAGACAGTTTCCATCGTTTAGAGTCGTTCTCAGGCTTTAACCGGGTTGACTTTGTAATTATGGTCCCCATGAACCATTGGTGTCTGCAGAGTCGCAAGTGCCTTCGCTGTGCCTTTGTGTCCCCCGTTTGCGCGGTTTACAAATCCCCCTTTTCCTCTTTTCTCCGCGTGTCGCCAATTTCCCCCGTCGCTGTCTGGAGACGGCCGTAGGCCTGAGTCATCCTCGTCTGGTGATGGCGTTCGCCTCGTAATTCCTTCCCCATCGATCGTTTTGCCACTTTTCGCCGAAGTCCTCTTGCGTTTTGACCTCTTCCCTGTTCCGCGTCCTTTTTGTTTCGATCCGGCGCACTTTCCTTGGTTCGCGCGAGGAGCGTCTGGTTTTTGACTGCTCGTTGTGAACCCACGTTTTTTGAACTCGCCCCCTTCTACCCAAGATTGGTTCTCTTCCCAGAGCCAGCATTTTTACGCGTCCCCATTTGATCGATAAATGGTGACGGAGCCTCTTGTCTCCTGAACTGCCCCCATGCATAATGAACACTGTGATAATTTCCGTGAGGCTTTGTTCTGATGACTTTGATCTTTTTCCCGCTTCTGGCCGACCTTCTTTTCTGGTTCTCTTGGAGAGAATTGCTACCAGCTCTATATTTTTTCATTCCTTTTTTGTTGGAGACTTTACCCGATGTTATGACCCCCTTCCTCCCTCTCAAGGCGGCCATGACGAAAGCTTGATTAATTACAGAGCCTTCCTTTGATGACTCCAGTATTCACATCTTTTCGGTGCGTGTGTCCTAAAAAGACTATTCGTTGGGCGCTGCCCGCTCTTTCCTGGGTTTGTCCGATGTCTCCCTGCGCGGTGAAGTACCCATAAGTTTTTGTTCTTCAATCTTACATTGAGGCTTTTTCGGTTTCCACACCTACGCCTCCGTTGAGCGCTAGACCGCCCCCTGCTTTTGAGTGTCTCCCCCTCCGCGGCGGAGAAGGTCAGTCTCCCTGAAATTTCAATTTTTTTAGTCCAGCCTGTTTTGCGCGACTAGATACGATTGTTATCCGTTGGACCCCTTTTTCCCGTGCGGATGCCGCTTGCTCTTGCTTTGATAATGGTCGAGGACGATGGGAGGAGGGCTGAGAAGCTGGAAGGGTACGGCCGCTCGGGGCGTCATACGCGACCTTTAAGAAATTTTCGTCTGTCCACGCGGGCAGGGCCAGGGCTGCACTTTAAGGTTTGTGGCTTCCTGATCAGTCCACTTCTGGTCAATTTTGCGCGTTTTCGAAGGACGGACTCCTTTTTTTTAAACGTTTTCCCCCATAAAAGTTTTTCCCGAGGGTACGGTACACGTTCTCAGCTTCCTACTTCCGTCTCAGGGGCAGATGGTGTCCGGTCTCCGTGTTCCCTGACTGGAATTTTCCGGCTTTTCTGACTGCGCAGTCAACTTCGTTCTCCCATTTCCCCTTGTCCAAGCTTGCATCCGTATCTTCATTTTCCCGCGGTTGCTCCGTTCATACCGTCAACCCCGGGCGGCTCCCCCCCCCCACGCACTGCATCGACGACGCCTTCCGAGCTGCGCGTGACTCTGCTGAGTTTTTTCTTCGGTGTTCGACCCTAACTCGCAGCGCCTTTTTCGTTGCCGTCCTTCCGCGAGCTTGACAGGAAGAGGGAGCGTTCTTTCAAGAACAACGTTCGCTTTCTCCCGCTACTTCCTTCCTCGTCGTCCTGACCCCATTTTTTAGTCTCCGGGGGTGACGACTCGTGGCATTTCCCGACCACTTCCCCCCCTAAAGGAGAGATTGGTTTTGCTTTTTGTATTCCGTGAGGAAGCACCGTGCCCTTCAGCGCTATGGTTTTCCTTTGTTTTTTTTTTTTTTTTTTTGTTTGGGTGGGGCGTGCATGTTCAGGTCCCAACGGGTAGAGGTAATTGCCGCCTACGCCGATTTTTTTTCGGAAACCGTTCTCTCACGCCGACTCTTCTCTTTGGTCGGCTTTTTCCTCTTGCCTGGAGGTTGGACATGTCCCATCTTTTTCCTCGTCCGTCCTTGTGTTGGGTCCTTAAACCCTCAAACGCGTTCAAAGTCTTTGTTCTTCAATTTTTTTTTTTTTGTCGCCCTTCCCTTCCCTATTACGCAGATTGCCCTTCTTATTTTTTTTTGCCTCTTTAAACGCCAGCTTCTGTTTTACTGGGTGCATACTGCCGGGCCTAGTGGGCTGCCTAAGCGCCCGATATAGCTTACGGATCGTGCTTTTCCTCGAAACCCGTATCTGTACAGACGAGCCGTCTCGTCGTGGTTCCGGTCAGTCCCGTCGTCTTCGAACAGGCTTTATATGATATTTCAGATTTTCCTGTCCTACCCCTTTACCACCTCACCTTTCTGCGCACCCTTGTGGTTTCGGGGGGGCCTTGCTTGATGATCCCGGCTGGGTTACGACCTGGGGCGACCTCCGGTCCCAGAAGTGAAAGTCATTAGTTGAGGGACCTGTTCCGTACGGGACATCTTCAATACAAGTTGGGAGTAGTTGGACGCCTCCGTGATTTCCTGACGGTAAGAGCTTTCATCTTTGTCCTTTTGACCGTGGTTTCCGTCACTCGAGCGTTTACTTCACCGTTTTCCCCATAGGAGATTGGTTCCGCTTCTATATTTTCTCTTCCCATCTCACCGGGGATGTCTCCTCTTCAAGACTCCCCATTTCTTATCCTCAAATGTAAAGCCCTTTCGACGCCTCTTAATCGTCGTCAGCTTCGTTTCTCAAGTTCTGGGTGCTTTTTTTGCGCTTTCTGATTCCGACTTCCCGGCCTGCTACCAATCTAGGGCCTATCGCCCCACAGGGTTTTTTGCAATTCTTGCTGACCCACCTTTAACCGTTATAAAATTCGTAAGTTCCTCTGTCTCTAGAATTTTTAGCTCGTACCATATTGCTGTTTTGACTCTGAATGACGCCCTCAATGACTCGCGGTTTATAATGCGTAGTAATCTGATTTACTCCCTTTCCCTTTTCTTCGAGGTTTTATTGGGTAAGACTCCTCACCCCTTTTTTTCTTTCGTATGCGGTACACCCGTGCATTTAGTAGGATGTTTCTATCCTTCCGAAGATCATTGTCTCAAGGCTGTTCATTTTCCGTAGTTCGCTCCTTCTGATGTGAGTCTTCGCCAGCCATCCAAGAGGAGCTTTATGAAGAATGACCCTAGCCGGTCCCGCGCCACTGCTCTTTTTTCTTTATACGAGAGATTCGTTTCCCTATTTTTACCTTCCTTCCGTGTGTTGATTGTATTTAACGATTCTGCCCTCGGACCCTTAAGAGAGTAGCGCCTGCGGGCAACGCGAGATTCTTCCCTCCTTCTCTCATCAGTCCCCCTTTCGTTTTTGCTCCCTTTTCGGCTAAACTCCTAGGAGCAGTTTCAGACCCCCCTTATAGTTGCATGCTCTTTTCAAGAGTCTGTGAGTTCTTTCAACCTTACTACGCTTTCCCGGGTTGCTTAGCGGCACCCCTGAATCGATTTTCGTCTACGCTTTGCTTTTAGCTACTTCCTTCACGACTTCTTATCGTCAGAAACCTCCTTCATTGCGGTTATTCCCTAGCTCGCCAATTCACGTGGTGGCACTTTCTCCCCCAAATGTGAAGGATTTTCCCGACCCTCTTTCTTGTTTTTGGGACTGCTCAAACTTTTCATCTACCGTTTAATTATTGAGAGCTTTCTCTGGCGTCGCCTTCCAAGTCGCGTGTGATTCCGCCCAAGAACTGGAACAAGCACGTTTCTCTAGGAGCGGGAATTTTCTCCGTTTGTTATGCTGCGGAGCGTCGTCGTTTTCCCAATGTTTCATGTCTCTTACGGTGCCTCGAGCACTGAGCTTTCTTATTGAAAGCCGTTGCCCACGTGTGTGCGAGCTCTGCAATTGTAGCGTCCTTTTACCCGTGTCCCGTCCCCCCCTCTCATCTGAAGGATCGCTGTTTTTCCTGAACTATGGCATCAGACCAGCGCTCCACTGCCAGTAGTAAGGAGATGGTCCTGTTCTTTGCAAATTCATTTTTCTCTCTGTCCCTCCCCGTCCAGGTGTACCATCCTGCCAGATATTTTTTGAACGTTCCCTTTAGGTTGGCGATATTTCTTCGCAAAAAGTTTGACTTACGGTCTCGTCTTCACGGTGTACTCCCCCCCCAAGTCAGGTGCGCCTCTGGTGTCATGGGTCGTACCATTTCCTCTGTGTTCACAGCTTCCGCAGGGGCTTTTGTGCCCCGCTTGTTGTCACTACAAAGATCGCAGTGAGGACGTCTCGGCGCCTCCTAGATTGTTCTATTTTTGCAAGCCCTTTTCCCTTCAAAGAACGATCGTCTCTGCGTTCGCTGCGTCTTCACCCCCGCGGAAGGAATTGCGTCTTTTTTTAGTCGGTGAATCTTTAAGTGCTCTGCGCTCATAGAGGTCGAGTCTTCTTTTTAGCTCCTTCCCCCCCGTCCGTTCAAGCCCTCGTGCCTGCTTTGCGCTTTTAGCAGCCTTGTTGGCGTAGTCGCTCTTTGGAGCAGCAGATGGTGGATCCTTGCGAACCTCTGGTTCCGGAAAAGAAATGGTAAATTCTTCTCTGCGAGGGAGTGTTCTTTCCGATGTTGACGCCTAGTGTAGGAGTCGCGATATGTCCGCGCTCAGTGCCGAACCTGGTATTGGCTCAGGAGAGATGAAAGGTCTTTCTCGTTTCTGCACGAGCTGATTCCCCTCACTGTTTCCCTCCTTGGAAGTCCTGGCGTTTGTCTTTTCTTGCCTGCACGTCGAGCGTAAAAAAACTTTTCTATGTAACCTTGTAAGCATCCTTCCCTGACTCCCTATGCAGGTGTCAGCACTCTCCCGGTTCCAGCCCCTCGGTAGCGCACGAGGCGGGCAAGGACTCGCGTTATACGAGAGATAACGCCGCCACTCCGGCGCTTGAGACTTTGATCGCTCTTGCCTAACCCTCTAGAGATTACCCGAAGTCTGTTTCTTCTCTTTCGTCGATGTCATGGTTGAATTACAGACGTCCGATTTTATTTTTTTCTCGATGATTCCATTCCGCTGGAAAAGGATGCGATGCCCGGGCGTTCAGAGCGGCTCAGCTAGTTGCTAGCATCGTGTCCTTTATCAGCAAGTACGAAACGGATGATAGCCGGCGAAAACATTCCCTTTTTCTGGAAGTCAGGATGGTCTTCACGTGCTTCCCAGTTTTCTTTTGTTCGGGACCCCATAGGTTTTTGTCCATCTTTTGACGCTATCATCACCGTTCTTCCGTCACCGGAAATTCTCGCCCTCCACCAGTAGAATGTCTTGGGAGATTCTCTCGAAGGTCAGCCCTTTTTCTCCTCGGCAGTTTTTGCTCCTTCTCTCCTATCCGTTCTTCGCGGTAGAGTAGGCATGCACCTTCACGAGGTCCCTAGAGGTAATAGCCCTCCTTTCCATCCTCGTCGAGCACTTCCGTTCTTGGCTTTTTGATACGTCTCTTTCACTCTGATCCTTGGAGAACCCCCTAGTCCGGCAACATTTTTCGCGGCACCACCAGCCCTGGCGGATTAAACCTCCCTTTTCCCAGGACGAGGCTTCCTTCGTCCGCTTTCTTGAACGCACACTTCCGTTGGTCATTCCCCGGTCGCCGATCCGGACGAGGTTTTTTTGGGTCGGTGGCCCCACCGAAATTTCCCTTGCCCTTTTAGATAAACCATTTGTTTTTCACCTCCGTCAGCAGCGATCTCCCTCTTTTCCATGTAAGGTCGGCGATAGACTTGCGTTACGGGGTCCGCGTGTCCCTCTTGCACGAAACCATTTCCCTGACTTACTGGAGAACCCTTTTTTGGTTTTCTCTTTGATCTCCGTATTTTTCTAGACTTTCGGCTAGGCTTCCTTTGTGATTATATTTTTCTCCGTTTTTTTTTTGAGAGGATTGGTAGCCACGATTCCCGCTTCCTCGACCCTAAGGTAAGCAGATGCAGCGGAGCTCCATCCGAAGTTTCCACCCATACTGTTGTGGTTTCTGCTTTTGCGGGCCGAACAACGACCCGCCCCTCTCGACGTCAGAATGGCCGTTCGCTTTTCCTTCTGGGACGGGCTCCCGTACAAGATAACTTTTTTGATTCTACTTTTCCCCTTTCCCCTCCCAAGTTTTTTCCCTTCTTTCCCTCAAAAAAAAGGCTCGGGCCGAGCTTCGGACCCCTGCCTTGTTCGTCTATTCTCAATGCCGCTAAAGAGGAGCCTCCCCGTCTGGATGTCGCATTGTGTGCCTCTGACTCTAGTTTTGACCTTCCGACGGGTTATACGAGCGCCCATACACCGCGCGTATGACGGGCCCTAGCTACTGAGTCCTCTCGCTTCTATCGAGCGATGCACCTCCTACGGGTTGTCTGTTTTCCCCGCTGCCCTGCCTCAACATCTTATTTCATTCGGGACGGCTCCCCTTTTTTTATTTGGTTTTGTACCGTTTTCAGTCTATCTTAGAGGAAGTTCTGGAAAAATGCCCATGGTTTGGGGAGTTTGCGCGCATCCTTTTCTATCTCTTCCACATCGGAAACTTGATAGCTTCTTTCATTTCGCTTTCACCTCCTTCACTAGTAATAGGGTTCCGGTCACTTCTACTGTAAGGTCTCCTGCCTTTCCCGGTAAGCTTCTCTTATCCACGCTAGAATGACCACTCCGGTCTGACATCTCCTGAAGTGACTTTTCCCATGAGAACACCACCTCCCTTGTCAGGGTTTTTACAGTACCCGGTATAGCATTCGACTCTCCTTTTCCCACTTATACTTCTGTTATCTGCTCTCTTTTTCCTTAGTCTTTCCCCCCCCCCGAAGCGCAGGTATTGGCGGGTCTGACCTTATTACCTGAGAGAACTTAATCGGCGCTAAGAGGTGTCGCCCAACGTGAGATTCTTCCCCTTTCTCAAATGAAGATCCTTTCGTCGGTTTTTTCGAGGACACCATTCAGTGCAGAACGGTGGTTGGACACCCCCCCCCCCCTTTGTGGAAGTTGCACCGTTTCCCCACCGAAGCTCTTACTCTCTTTGGCATTCATCAGCTCTTGCGGCTACGAGCCATTTCTACACTCATGAGCTTCCGGAATGTTAGCCTCTGTTCGGCACCTTTATTTAGAGGCGCCTCTTCTTTGGGAAAATGATTCTTCAAGTCGAGCACGCTGCGCTGGTCGTGGACACCCCCCCAACCAACAAAAAACACAACACACACCACCCCCCAACCCCCCCCACAAACCCCCCCCCAAAAACCCCCCACCCCCCCTACACCAAAAACAAAAAACAACACCACCCCCCCCCCCCCCCACACCCCCAACCCCCCCCCAACCCACCCCGTAGTTCTGACCGCGTGGCGGGACGCGTTCGTCCCCTTACAAAGGCCGTCCGGCCCGTAAACCCCAGTTTTTCCCCCAACCCCGCATCCAACCGTTTTTTCCCTTCTCTTCCCTTCAAGGAACCTATCTTTCTCGATCTATGGCATAATATTCAGCCTCGAGCGATGCTCCTCCTTCATCCTCCCTTCGGGAAGGCTTTGACAGTCCGCCGATAACGTGGGGCGTCACTCCCTCGAGGCCTCTCTTCTCTCCGGCTTTGGTCATATAGAAAAAAATTTTCGATCTTTTGTACGAGATCCGGCTCGAGTTTTAATGCCTTGGGCACCTTTTAGCTTGAACCATCTTCGCCTCTGAATGCCATCCCAAAGCACCCACTCTACCTGGGGGGGCGTGACTTCGCTCGTCGTTTTGAAGACCTTTTTGTCCAGAGTCATACATTCCCTTTCTATTCGTTCAGTTGTAAAAGGAGACTTTCAGCTTTGGTGTCTGGTTCAACGCCTCATCCTTATGATCTTTTTCCGGTCGTTCCTCTCCCCGCCCTTCTGCCGGATCGTCCCTTCTTCGAGGACTTTGACAAATAAAGTTTTTTTCCCTTTTTGACGCTCCCCCTTCTCTCCCTCCTCTTGCCACCCGGTGTCGTACCCAGTTCACCGTCTAAGTGATTTCGGCCCCGGTACCTCTACCCCCTTGTGACCCGCCTTTCTAGCAAGAGCAAGGATCCCGCCTCCTTTCCGCGAACGTTTTTTGCTGCCTTTGATCTCTCTTCTGCGCCTCCTTAGTTGATGAATACATGTTTCTTCACGTAGATGACCCTTATTCAATCTCTCATTGTACTTACCTCTTCTCCATTGGAGTACTTACCAATCGGTGCTTGGCGATCCTTTTCACTCCTCCCCCCCCCTCTCTGACTCAGGTTCTCCTCCTTGTCCTCTTGACGTAGTATGATTCCCGACAGTTTCGGTTCTTGGAATAGATTTGCCACCTGGTTTTTTCTTTTTCCCTCTCATGCACGTTCCGCCGTCCGGATGGGGACCCTCTTCTACTCCGGGCCCTCCTGAGATCACGGATGTCCCACTTCTCTCGTTACATTTCTCGGCATTTTCTTTCCAGGAAAACTTGGAGAGCTGACTCCTCTCTACGCGGCCTCTTTCCCTCTTCACTCTACTCGCCCTGTTATAGAAAGGCTTTT
>Ga0179593_1734196_pt1 | contig 10556 bp, 10 predicted proteins | sample CZODoug2_1_08_16_FD_185931 | JGI IMG/M metagenome (GOLD analysis project Ga0179593, IMG submission 185931) | Vadose zone soil fungal communities from Angelo Coast Range Reserve, California, USA - CZODoug2_1_08_16fungal (PacBio error correction) | ecosystem: Environmental > Terrestrial > Soil >... | reverse complement strand
TTCCGAGCACAAACCGACTTTTACTGGCGACTTTACGCGCAATTATTCAAAGAATCTTGCAAGTGTATTAGTCAGTTGACCTGAACCGCGCATTTTCGCGTAGTGCCGCTGTGTGACCATTCAAAACTCGATAGTGCTTCACGACGCGCTTACCGACGCCTCATCTCCGCCGATCTCCAGGAGACCACGGAAGACGCCCTTGACCCTCTACCTTTCACGCTGTTTGCCCAACCAGGGACTTGAGTCTAGGGAACAGCCGAACCTCAAGTCGACACCTACCGCACTCCCTATCGCACTTACGTGCATCTGCGCTGCCTATCGCTCTTTCTGATTACACATCGTCCTTACCCTGTCCCTCGGACCGCGAGAGGCGTTCCTAGGGTTCTATGGGCGATTTTCCGGTCGGAATTTTCCCGTGGGCAATCATCACTTGATGCTCGTCGGCTACTTCGTCTGGGATCGCTGTTGTTTCCTCTGGCCTAGCTGAACCCGCGTCCTGAGCGCCACGAGTCTCACCGTGAGGGCGCCCATTGACGCGCCGGTGCTTCAGCATAGAGCCTCATGAACCGAGCGCATCCTGGTTCTGCCGAGTACCCCGATCGGCCGCGACTGAACAACTTATCCGACTGGACAACCTGGCAGGGTAAACGATCTTTCAGGCATTTAATCCCCACCACCTGTTCGTGTCGTTTAGCAAGAAATTTCCAGCCTCTGACAGCCGTCATAGCCAACCGCCGAGCAGGAAGAGACGGATTTTGCTCCTCTCATATTTGCCAGGACCAGCTCCAAAATGTCTTTTTTGTTACCAGGGTTGCTCAGACCTCTGGGCCCGCTATTCGGCGAAAGCCGAGCACCGCACTCGTTAAAAAACAAAATTGGCCGAAGCGGAACTGCGAGAGGCTAGGGGCGGATGGCCGCAGCCGAACAACCGGCTTGCGATCTGGAGTCACACTTCAGTTGCGGTCTTTGCAGCAGACCCGGCGAGCCATGAATTGTCGCACGCGGAATTTCTTCTTCTAGCCACGCGAAGTGGTTTCCATTCCCAGAGCGACAGGTGCTCCGAACAGGTGCCTTGATGCAGCCAGCCAGGGCGTATTCATGACGAGGCGGGCAGGCGGGCGCTTTGGCAACCACAACGATCGTCTAACTCCCCAGCAGCAGTACGATTGTCGCGCCGGACCCAGCCATCTTGAAACAGCGTGAATCTTTTATATGACCACTAGCCGACCGATGGAAGCCTGGATCCCTCAATGCGATCGTCTTAACTTTCGGCGACTCTGTGAACGGTTGCCAACATACAGCCGCGGCGCTCCGCTCAATTATTGATTTCTTCGGGTTGCCAGTGTTCGCAGCCGACTAATCCGTTACATTTATCGAGCCAGACTTTCGGCGAGTAGGTCTTGCGCCAGGGCAAGATGTCGTCTTCCGTCCGTAATTGATTGCACGCGTCGCGGTGGACAGCGAGGTCAGAGGACGCACAGGTCTTTTACCTCGCTGTACCATGGGTGGCGATCGGTATGTTCACACCTGCCAGAGGACAGCCCCTCATTATCGGGGGCGAACCGTGACTCGAATACACCTCAACCTTTTTTTCTTTTGAACGTATCAACAAGCGTTGAAGAGAACAGTACAGGGTTGCTCATGCCAGGTCAACGATCCTTCGCCGTTGTGGCTTGCCAGACGGAGGGGATTCGGGCAGGGTTAGCTGTCTAACCAGCGGAATATTCACGTTTGGATGATATGGCCTGGGCTTCTCGATCTCGCCCGTTTATACTATAGGTGGCTCGCCCTTTTTGAACTTCCTATTCTTACGCGACTTGACCCTTTGACAATCGGTATTTGCCCGGTTTATTGGGGATTGGGGTGGACGCTGCCTTGCTCCCCATTCGCTACCACTGTGGCTGGTTCCGTACCTACGGATTCTCTCCGTTTTGTGGGAAGGCACTGTGGGCAACGTCATAGGCCTATGGATTCTACGGTGTTGATAGCTGAGTTTCGCTCGCGGTCTGCTACGTTAGCCATGTCTCTTTAGCAATGCCCCGTTTAAATCGCAGCAGGCGCGACCGAGCATTACCATTTGCTACGGGATTCTCCTGGTGGCTTCCCCTTGCCTTCTGTACCATTGATCGCACGTGTTCTTTCTCCTGACGTAAGATGAGATTCGAACAAAATCACTTATCTCACCCCGCCCCACGATTTCTAGTCGGGCGCGGTTTGTTATACATACCAAGAATATCCTCGCTACCGTGTCTGGGTGTTGGACGACACAAGCGCCGGACAATCCATCAGGGCAATAGACCCGAAAGTCTCGCGTGCCCGAATTACTCACGCGCTACAGAAACACTCCAGGGAAGGCGGGTAACTTGAATAATGGGTCAGCACGGGGTTGCTTGCGGGAGGCAAATCCGCCGTCGATCGTTTTGCCCCTCCTTAATGCGGATTTTGTTCCCACGACCGCACTTTCTCTGGCGACACTGTGCACTACTCATCACCACTTTGACCCCTTCCCAAGCGTTGCTGGTGGTGAGACCCACCCAGCACTCTTCTTCAATCCTGATCCTATCCGTTGAACCCTAGGAGCCACCCGGGTCGTACCTTTGGGAGCAGCGCTTTTTTTTCGATTGTTCGTGTCTTGGTCCTCGAAGAGTGTATTGCATGATGGCGACGCCATATGAAACTCCTTCTTTCTTCGCTGTTCACTCCGCGCACTCGCGCAAACTACAATCACCCAATGCCCCCGATGCTTTTACCACCGTGGCCCGATTCTTCTCAGCGCAGGACGGTCGTTCCCTAGCGGCGAGTTCGCGGGACCGTTCAAGATCGACAGCAATGGCTATACATTTCTCTTTCCCGGTCACCTTTTTCACACTATTGGATTTATCTTCGTGCTTTTCCAGCGTCAAACGACCTTTTTCCTTCCCCGCCGGGTTCTGTTCCGGCGAGCTTGGATGCCTTCACATATCTTGACCGGCCAGGCATTAAAGACATCCGAACGGCGACCGCTTGCTTGGGGTTCAATGTTATGACCAACCTGATCGATCGGTCGCGACCCCTTTTGATGTTTTTTTGTTTACCGGTGTGATCGGACGTTTTCATCATTACCACGGCATACGCCGGCAGAAGCTCTGAGCCGTACGCGGCCAGAACTTTGGGGACGATCAGTTGACCCACACAAAAACGGACCCACCGAGTTACTTAACACTGGACGACCGCTATTCCCCGCGCCCGTGATGTGGCTCGAGGCTGTGACGGTGCTTTATAAGGCAATACAACATCTCCAAGGTTCAGGCAGCCGGCATTTCGGCTTATCGGCGGCGCGAGCTCTGGAGCCGATTCTTCTCGCGGCGTTGTCACATCCGGTCGTTTATCGGACGTGCCGGCCTGATTTTCGCAAGGTGCTGAGCGTCGTCTTTAGGCAGCTTTGTGTGTGAACCTGCGCGGCGGGCACTGATGCCTATGCGACATGTTCGAAGATTCTGTCCGAGAGAGAAGTTCAAGCCGATCCGGAACTATCGTTATCTGTGTGCACTCTCGGGCGCTCAAGAGAACATTTCGGGGGTTTGATGCCAGGACGGGATGTATGACTTTTTTTGTATATTTGAATTTTCACCGCTTTGCGTACTGGTTTTTTCTATGTATGTCGTTTCCGTTGATAGAAAGCCTTGCTACGGAGATAGGGTTACGCACGTTAATTTACTCCTTGGGAATCTTTTAGAAAAAGCACGGCCAGAAAAACCCCACTGGGCGGGCGCGCGACTTTCCTTTCTGCCCGACTTGTGATGAGCTGGCTTGTGTCTGCGCGATCGCACGGTGTCGTGGATGTCCACGATGCCAGTGTGAACGATCCGTTTCAGCGAGTCTTCTTTCCCCCCTGTCAAGAAAAATTTTAGTGTGCTAGGATACGGTGTGTTCCCACCCCCAGCAAGCTTTTCCCAACAACATCGCAGCGTTTTACCACCCTTCACCTAGTTTCCCCTGCTGATACTGTTTTCAGCCAGCCCGGCATGTGCGCGCAGAGTTACGACGTAGTGCTGGTATAGCTGCTGCCAACTAGACCATCGCGAGATCGACTTCTCGTATCGACTAGGATTCTGCTTCGTGCCGAAGTTCTAGGGGCTGCGTTTTCCGGGCCTGCTGCTCGGCAGCCGTGGTTTCCGCGGCCTTCGGGATCCTTCACCCCCTTCACCTTTTCACAAGCGCGGTCAGCACTCCGTTGAAAATTTATGCCGCGCTCGAAACCCTGGGTTATCGCGTTGTGCGCCCAGTCCCCCCGTCCAGATTCCTTAGCTGTTGGTGCAAATCTTGCGCCAGCGTCGCTCAATTTCGCCTTCTGTACCATCTGGGGAAGCCCGAGCACGGCATGACCGTGATGTGTCGCTGCGCCGGACTCACTCGCCGCGTTGTGCATGCTGCCGGCGACATCTGATGGGGGCGTTCGCGCCGTTCGATTGTTCGATGGGCCAAAGCGGAGTCGCCTGGTGGGGAATCTTGTACACGGCAACATCGCCGCGACCTTGGTTTGATTGGATGCATGTTCGCCCGGTTTTTCTTTATATCTATGCGTATCTACACATGGCGAAGGTCTTTACGCTATTGCCGCTCTGCAATTGGAAGTTTTGTGTATGCTCCTGCTCCCGTTAGTTTTTTCTGCTGGTTTTCAGACGAGTGTCCGGTGCTACGGTGCCGGGTTGATCTGAATTACTATTTATCAGAAACATTCGGGGTGGAATGTCATCGGCGAATTGCACGATGGCCCGTTTTGTAAGTCTTGACATCGTAACTTTCCGGCGCTTAGTCCGCGTTGGTCGCTGAAGTCCGTGTCGGAAGCTTTTCTGGGCAATGCTCAGCTACCTGTGCTGCCTGGGGTACGGGTTCCAACTGGTTTTTCGATCATTCTGCGGTCTTCCTGGTTTTCGGCCCTGGCAATCGGCAGCGGGGCGGGCTCCTGGTGATCAAGGCGCGTCCGGCCTCTTCACGCAGTTGGCGCTGGGCTCGGTTGCTTAAGAGTAAGAGTGTCCCCGGATTTCTTGCTTCTTCTGGACTCCGCCGTACATGATCGTCGAATTCTTCCCTTCTGGAACGATAATGCGCTAACCACGCTGGATACGTTCGGCGCATGTATTATCTCGATCTGAAGCGCGTGATCCTGCGATTCTTCCCCCACGCTTTCTGGGGCAACGATGCTTCCCGCGGGCCTGCAGCCGCTTGTGGGCGGATTGAAAGGGCTTTGATGGATTCGGTCTGTTGGCGGCCACGCGGGTCCCGTTGATTCTTACCGGCGCGCACAAATATCTCTGGGATCGGAATCGCCGGGCCGCTCTTATTTATCGTGAGACTGCATTCTGACTTTCCTTCCCATCGGTCTTCCTCCGACTTAGCAGGCCCGAGGTGCATTCTGCTGTGTTGCAACAGGCATGTGCCGGGAGTGGTTCGGTTTTGCCACTTCTTCCGATCCCTCCTGCTCGCCGCCCGGCAAAGGCATTGTGGCGATTAATAGCAGCGTCTCTCCGGCGTCGAGTGCCTGCTGCTGGTCCATCGGATCCCTTGTGCCGCGCGAATCCTATTTGATAGCTTACTGGCACCGTCCGCATGGTTTGAACGCGGGGAAATTCATGAAGGTATGTATGCCCGCGGGGGCGGGCTCAATTCGTTTCCTCCGTGGCGATACCTCGGAAATTTCAAGTGGGCGCACAATTACCCATTTACGTAAATGTAAACGGCCACGTGGAGGCGGCGATCACACCGCACCACAGCTTAACGACATGATAGCTTCCAGCTGTGTCATGGTGGGCAATCTCCCCAGCTCCCTTGATGTTGCATCCCGCACTCCTAAGTCCGTCTCGGGATCGGATTGCGGCGTGCTCGGAGTTCGGTCTGGCATCGTTCACGCGGATCCGGGCCACTTCATGAGGGCTTTAACCTCACCCGATTAAATCCCGACGAAAATTCGCAGCCGTCTCCTGATTCCCTCCCGCCTCCACGAAATATTTCGGCTACGATTTGCCCGTTTCTGATCCGCGTCGCGTTGGATCCCACCGTCGCATTCTACCCGCTGCATTGTGTTTCGACGATTCGCGTCCTTCGGCACCCTATCTGCTCCACTCTAAGCATAGCGAACAACGTTCGACATTATTTTTGCATTAGGATCCGTGACGTGTTCATCAAGGGACGCCGCCGCCTATCGACCGCGGAGTCGAATTTCGAGGACGATGAAAAGTCACCTGAATCCCAGGCTGCGCTCACGTTTTCCCAGCACTGCTATGTTCCACACTGCTCGTTACATGAAAACCCCGACGATTGGCCGACAACTCATAAGCCATGTCGAGCTGGCTACTTTTTTTGACGGGCGTTTCACTGTTACGGGAACTATTCGGGCCAACCCTCTCCCCGCCGACTGGGCACGCGTTACTACGACAGGTGTTTCATTTGCGCGCCCAGCTCCACGATCGTGAAATATAAACATCGATGATAGCGCTAGTAGTAGCGCAGCAATCGCGACTGATCATGCCGTCCGTGTGTGAGGCAGTCGCTTCGCGAAATCGGCCTTCCCGTCAAAGTGTACGGTCGCTGCGAATTATTCGACGACCTATGCGGCAATGGTATCGGACCTGGCGTCGCATGTTGGACCGGTACCTAACGGGGCCGCCCTGTCCCCTGTGCGCGACTCGCCCCCCTCATGGACTGCTCACGCCTCCAAAGGCGATCCTGCGACTTTGCGCCTGTCGCATCCTTGATCTATCTGTCCCCTCGCCAGCCCCTTTTCGCCTCTCCCGGGTACCCCGCTATACCCCCTCCCTTCCTCTCCCCATTCACCTATTTCCAATGTGATGTATTTTGTTATTCGCAAATAGGGACTCTTTATTACGGATCCAGCGCCGGATGGGGATATTCAATTGTGGGTTTCGCCTTCTCTTTGCTCCTACTACTACAGAAAGTGATGTGTTGCCCGGGCCTTCGTTTTCGGATGAGAGTATTGTGGCCGGAGTTCTGTGACTAGCTCTATCCAGCATGGTGCGGCTCCTTAGCGCACTGCAAATTAGACGTTTTCGAGCCCCCGGACATCTTCTTCCCTCCCTTTTCTTCCTTCTATTTCGTTTTTTTTTTTCTTTTGTTGTGTCGTAGCGAGATTCTTACCTGGATTTGCGGCTGGCCTCGTAAAATAGTTCTAATTTGTCATAGTGCGCCTTTAAGGACCGCCGCGACATTTCTCGGGAGCCCGGTCAGCTCCCGGGCCACTAGCTCAGTTGCTTGAGCCCCAACATTCACTTTCTGTAAGACTCAGGCGACCCGTGATTCATTCCCTCCGGGTTTGTCCGATTAAATTAAAGCAATATTTGCGTACAAACATCTCTTGGAGTCGGAGTGCGTTGTCCCCCAGCCGGCCAGATAGCTCAACCGACAATCGCAGTCGCCGTTGTGAGAGGCGCGCCGGGCGGTCCAACGCGCCAGGTCGGCCCATTGCCGGCATAGGCGCGAAATTAAATTCCAGCAACGAATTGACGCCGATTCGCGAAAGCGACTGCCGCTCACCACTTCGCATGATCGTCGCGATTGTGATGCGCTCCGAGCTCATCGATGTTTGATTTTCAGCGGATCGAGCTGGCCACTGAAAACATGTCGTAACCTTGCCCGTCGCGGGCGGACGTTGGACCAAATAGTCAATGTCCGGAAACGCGTGTCAAAAAAACGTAGCCAGCTCGCTCTTGATGGTCGCCTCGTCGGCTTTCGTAACAACGGGACGTAAAGCCGGTAAACATGCGCCTGGATTCATGCACTTTTTATCGACTCGAAATACCTCCCTCGATAGAGCGCGGCTGGTCCCCTTGATGAACACGTCCAGCGGATTCCGATGCAATGATGTCGTACTTTTTCGGTGCTGGTGAGCAGATAGTGCCGCGGCGTCGTCGAACACAATGACGCGTGCGAGGGTCCAACGAGACGCGATAATCGGGCATAGCCGAAATATTCGTGGCAGGCGGAGGAATCAGCGAGCTCAATTTCGCAGATCGTGATTTCTGAATGCCCGCGATAACGCAGAGGAACGTGCCCGGACGAAAATCCGGCGCGAATTCCGATCCCGAGTTCAAAGCGACCTTAGGCATTCGGATGCCAGCAGGGCGGGAGATGGCCCACCATACGCTGATGCTTCATGCTCGTACGTTTCGGTGGTTCGACTCCAACGTGCCGTTTACATTTACGTAAATGGTATTGTTCGACCATTCCGTGATCGCCAAAGACGAATTGATTCCCTCCGCGGCTACAATACTTCGATTTCCCCGCGTTCAAAGCCATGCGGCGGCGCCGTAAGCGATCAGTTCGCCGGGGCACTGGATCGGTGACCAGGAGAGAAGGCAGCGAAGCCGAGAGCCACGCTGCTAATCCCACAATGCCTTGCCGTCTCCCCTTCCACTCGCTCTATTAGCGGCGCAAATCGGAAAGAAGCCCGACCAATCCGCCCATGGCCGCGGCAGGCAATCAGCGAGGACGCTCGCCTTTTTTGCTGCGACGATGGAAGGATCAGAATCAGCCACGATAGAGCGCCCGCGATTTACGCCGCAGAGTATTGCCGGCGTAAATCGAGCCGCAGGTGCCGCCACCGAATCCAGCCCTTTATAGCCACGGCGGCGCAGGCCAGCGGGAAAGCTCGTGCCCAGAACAGCGTTGGGGCGAAGAATCGCCAGGATCACGCGCTTCAGATCGAGATTAATTACATGCGCACGGATCAAGTGGTGAGAGCATTATCGTTCCAGAAGGGAAGAATGTCGACGCTCATGTACCGGGCCAGGCGAATACCGAACAGAGGAGAATCTGGACACCAGAACCAGCGCAAACTGCGGCCGGACGCGCTTGATCAGCAGGACGCCCGCCCGCTGCCGATTGCCCCGGACGACCAGGACGACAGCAAGAATGATCGAAAAACGTAAACCGTCCAGGAGCAGCATATCCTGAGCGCCGCGTCCAACCCAATTCAGCGCCCAACAGCGTTTAGCGCCGGAAAGTGCGATGGCCAGATACCACGCGGCCATCGTGGCAATGTCGCCGACTTCCACACGGTTCGTTGTTTCATCCGCAACCGTATCACCTGGACCCTAGCGAAAACAGCAGTAAAACTAACGCAGGCGATCAAAACCTTCACGCTGGCGGCAAAATACGTAAGCCTCGCATGTTGATAAAATACGCCAGTATGAGTAGAAACGGAGGGGGGCGAACAGGACACCAATCACCGCGCCTTTGCGATGTTGCCGGTGTTACAGATATCCCCATCCAGGGCGAATCGTTTTGGCCCCTCGAACAATCGACGGCAGCGACGCCCCTCCATAAAGAATGGTCGCCGCGCAGCATGCACAACGCGGAGAGGATTCTCGCCGCAGCATCCCGGGCATGCCGTTGCTCGGCTCCCGCTGAGTACAGTGCGATTGAGCGATCGGCCAGGCAACAGTTGACCAACCACTGCGTCACAACGCGATAACCCAGGTTCGAGGCGCGGACAGCAAATTTTCAACGGATGCGGACCGAGAAGCAGCTCGCGGCAACCACAGGCAGCGATGCCCAGGCCCCCACATAAACGGCGCCCAGCAGAACTCACGAGCGAGACGGAGGGCTGATCCGATGGCGATGTTGCCCGCAGCCTGATACCACATCACGACTCGTCAAAATCCAGCGCGAAATGCCGCTGGTTTGAAAACAGATCCAGTCAGGACGATACGGGGTAGGAACGCTGCGTGGTGGCGAGGTGCGGTGCTGGTCAACAATGCTATCCTAGCTCACATTATGTTTTTTTCTCTTACCATCGGACTCGCCTGGATGATAGTTCCTTCTGCATCGTGTGACATACACTTTTCGCGACACCGGTTTGATCGCCGCCCATAGCCAGGCAAATGTCGGCGCTCACAAAGAACGCCCGCCCAATTTGCTTCGGGCGTTGCTTGTTCATTTTCCCCCACGGAGTATATTAACGTCTCCCGTAACCCCTTCTCCGTTCATGCGGCTTTCCATCAACCGGTACATTTTTTCTTTGATCCAAAACCAGTCGCTGCGTTTCCACCTCATCGTACCATGTCCTGGCGCAAAACCCGGGTATCGTTGCGTCCGTTCACACCCCAGATATGATCGGATCGGCTTCTTCTCGCCCTCACCCCCACCCTACTCTTGCGAATAAATGGCCCGCAATAGGAATGCCCGCCGCGCAGCGTTCACAAAGCCCTTCGCAGGACGCACGTCTCAGAACCCGTGCGATACATCGCCAGGCCGTTTACCAGGCGCGTCGCAAAGCGTCGATCGTCGCCAGATTGCTCGCGCCGGCCCGATTGTCCCGCGCGTCGCTCCGGATCCTTTGGAGATGTTGTACCGTCCGTAAAAGCACATCTGCACCCTCTAGCTTTGCATCCACGATCACGAGCGGATAGCGGTAGCCAAAAGTGTGTACTTCGCGTTGGGCGTTTTGTTGTTGTTTTCTTTTGGTTCCTGTCGCCCCTCTTACTACCTTCGGCCGGCGCTCCGTATTAAGGCCCCTCTTTTGCTATCGGATGTGTTGGCCGCCGGCCATTGTATTTGAT
>Ga0179593_1733083_pt1 | contig 10556 bp, 15 predicted proteins | sample CZODoug2_1_08_16_FD_185931 | JGI IMG/M metagenome (GOLD analysis project Ga0179593, IMG submission 185931) | Vadose zone soil fungal communities from Angelo Coast Range Reserve, California, USA - CZODoug2_1_08_16fungal (PacBio error correction) | ecosystem: Environmental > Terrestrial > Soil >... | reverse complement strand
CTCCCCCCCTGGCGTCTTCTCTGCATTTCGGTTCTTGGTGATCGCGAAATGCGTTGAGCAAGCGGCACAGCGGTCTTCCTCCCTTCCCCCTCTTCCCCTTTCCGAACTGAGCGCACCAGGATCGCTTTTTTTTTTTTTTTTTCCCCAAGATTTCCCCTCGCTGGCGATTGGCCAGCGAGGTCTAAAGTTGAAACACGTCGACTCTTCATCTCCCTTTCTCTCTGAGGATTAGAATAGTTTTTGACGGTTCTTGTTCTTTCTTTCCCTTTTCGTGTTTTTTCTTCTTAGAGCCCCAGAATAAGCGGTGCTGTTGCTCCCCTTTTTCCGCTACTTGCCGATCGAGAGCCCTCCTTCCTCCTTTCTTTCCCTCCCCCCTCCAGGGCCACGAGCCGCGCGGCCGCTCCTTTTTCCCTCTTTTATCCCACTAAAAGAGGTGAGCATGTCTACTCCCCTTTTCTACGCGGACTGATCTTAGACCTCTTCCCTTCCTTCTTTCAGTAGGACCGTTGGCCCTGCTCCCTTGGGCGGTGTAGCGAGGGATGAGAAAGACCCTCTTCTCCTCTTTTCTTAGGATGAGGCTAGAGACCTCCTCGCCGTTGCTAGCAAGGAAGACCTCCGGGAGTGTGGGAAATCTCATCTCTTCTTCTCCTTATCGTAGAGATCTACACCACCCTTAATGTGCAGCCATAATTATGGCGTTTTCAGAGTATGCTCGAAAAAACTCTTTCTTTTCTTTCCCTCCCTGTAAGGTACAGACGCGTATTTCCCTTCTTTTGCTCCCCCCTTCCAGGAAGCTGGACCTGCGCTGAACCGCAAAAAAAGTTTCCCTCCCTCCTTTGAAGGCAGGTCTTTTCCCCTTTTTTCCGAGTTCTTCCCCTTCCCGTCGGCGAACAAGAGAATGCCAGACTTTCTCTTATTAATGGGAGGAAATCTTCCTTTTTTTTTCTTCCCCTCCCTCTTCCGGCTAGGGTAGAGTTAAGAGGCTTTTTTTCTACCTCTTCTTTGATGGGGATGGGAACAAAGGGATCTCTCCCCCCCCTTTCCGCCGTAGACCATCTGCGTCATCTCTCTTTCCTCTTGTCCCCCCTAATCTGTATAAGAAGGCCACACTTTTCGACGAGGAAGTAGTTTCTTTTTCTTCCTTGTGTTCGGAATAGACTTTTTTTTCCCTTTTTCGCTTTTCCCCCCCTTTTCCCTCTTCCTTCTTCGAGATAGATTGCCAAGCCGAGGACTCCCCAACACTCCCCGTCAGAATAGGACGAACCCCCGTCACCGCATCGACTTTTTTTTCTTTTTCCCCCCCCCTTGAAGGGCAAGTCACTTTCTCCAACCCCGTCCAACATCTCAGGCACCCCAAGGGTCCTTTCCCTCGGTAGGCAAGCTTCTTTTCACCTTTGCCTTCGAGAATCTCTCAGGAGACCTCTCATCCTGCCTGATGGGGAGGAACCCCTCCCTCGCTTCTTTCTCAGTTTCGATAACAACCCCGATCGCCAAGAGGAATGTCTTCCTCTTCCTTTCCCTACATAGGAGCGGGTTCCCTCTCTCCGTCTCCTCCGAACTGATAATGACGCGCTGTCCTCTCGCCGAGTGGCATCGATCAGATGATTTCTTCCCATTCTCCCTTCCTCAGAAGTACGCGCCTGGCCCTTTTTTCGCTTCTTTTCGACCTTAGATACGAGGACGCCCTTTCACTACCTTGAGAAGACACGTCTTCCCCCCCCCCCCCTCCCCCGCCGGAGATCAGCCAGCGGTTGTCTTTTTTTCCGATTTCTCCTCTGACTTGCTCGAGGGTTTCTGCTCGACGAAGGAACCTCCTCCCTCTTTCCTCCGCTGATGACACCGCGCGGTTTTCGTCCCTTCTCCCCTATAAGAAGACCTTCGCCCCCGAGCGAACCCCTCTTTTCCTTTGGAACCTCCAGCGCCTTTTCCCGTTTCTTCTTCGGGGTCATCAACGCAGTTGTCCCTGTAGTAGATGGAACGGCCTTTTTTTTCTTCCCAGAGCGACGGTCTCTATCTTTCTACGCTCAAACACGCCGGTGCTTCCGCGTTAGGCCGTCCCCCTTTCCCCCCTTTGTTTCCCGGAGGACGCATGCTTCTCCCTTCTTTTTTGAGATGAGAGCATCCCTCTCCCACAAATTGGAACACAAGAAACTTTTTTTTTTTTTTCCTTTCCCCTCGCCGTACCGGCACCTTTGTCATAAGAGTCAGCTCCTTCCGCGCCCAGTGAGAGCTCTTCTTTTTTGTTTTTTCCCCCACTTAGGTCCAGTCGATACCCCCTCCCTTGTCCCACTTATGACCCCCGAAGAAGTAGCGTCGGCGCGGTAAGCACGTTACCTCTTTTCCCCCCCCCTCCTCCTTTTAGCGGAGGGTTGTTGCCCCCTCCCCTTGATTATAACGTCGGTTCTCCGGGATCGACGGGAACGTTCCCCCCCCTTCCTTTTGAATCAGAGTCATTTTTCCCTTCGAGAATCGAGGAGTTTTCGAGCCCGAGTAGGGCGGAGACCCCCTTTTTTCTTTCTCTTCCTCCAAAATGACCTGTCTTCTTTTCCTGTCTTTCCGCCCTGATATAAAGTATGTTGAGGCAACTTTTTATAGAAGTAAGCCTTCACTTCCTCTCCCCTCTCCCGGTTGTCTGGAGTAGGCCATTGCGCTTCTTTTTTAACTCCCGCCTGACGAGGCAAGCATTCTCCGGAGAGACAGAAGCGTTCTTCATCGCGTAGAGGATGGCCTGATCTTGCCCTCCGAGGGAACCCGCCCTCCTTTTTGCCACGGTAATCGGCATCCAGTCCTCTTTCCCCTCTCCCAGGCGACGATGGGTTGGTGTGATCGAACCCCCCCGACGCGATGATTTCTTCCCCTCTGTAGTCGAAAAAGTCCCTGTTCCAGGAGAGATTCGCCAGGCCCTCGCAGCTGGAAGAACGCTTCCGGCTTTTATCGGGGCCCTTGTTCCTTCTCTTTTGCCCGGAGATGCCTTCACACGGCGTACGTCCTTTCCTCTCTTCTCCCAGGGCGAGGCAGGGTCCATCCCCCTTTTCTTCCTTTGAGGTCGATTTCTGAGTTGTAATAGGGCTTTTTTCCCTTCCCCTCCCTCTTTAGGCGTTTTCCCGTGATAGAACCGTTTTCCTTACACGGGAGATGTCAGAACACCCCTTTTCCTCCCCCCCCCCTTTCTCCTTCCTCGGAGGACGTGACACTCGTCTTTTTCTCCTTCGATTGGCAGATCGCGCACGCCCCCCCTTTTTTGACGGCGAAGCGGTGTTTTCCCGCCCTTATCTCATCCGCTTGACGATCTGAGAACTTTTCCTCCTTTGCCGGCCAGAGTGTCTTTTTCAAGAGAGCGCTTTTCCCCCCTTTTTCGGTAGGTGTGCCTGCGAATCTGGCATCCCCCGGTTCTCCCTTTCTGCAACGAGTCGTCGGTTCCCCAGGGTAGATGGAGCTTCTTTTCTTTCAGAGGGGGACGCTTTCTTTTTTTCTGTACCCCCTCGATCTAAATAGAGTCTGCTTCCCCTTCTTGCGGCCGTTTGCCAAGCTCTACGTTTTCCCTCCGTCCATCAAAGTATGCTGCCCCCCTTTGCGCGCGTGTCGAGAGAGACTCTCCCTTTTCTTTTTTTTTTCACCCGCCTGGATGCGCGGTCCCTGTTTTCTACTCGTCGGGAGGAATCCTCCTGAATTTCTCGGAACATGAATTTCCCCTTCCCCCTCTTTCCTCGTCGTTCTCATCGGGCCTCATCTTTTTCGGTTCGTCAACAGAATACTAACCGTTTTTCTCCCGCATTCTGATGTTGAAAATCTTCCTCTTTTCCCGAAGACGACAACCTGATGTCCTCCTCTTTCCGAGTCAATAGAAGGTGAAATCAGGTTCCTCTTTGATTTTCCCCCCCTTTGGCAATTAGTTCGTCCCTTCCGTCTGGAGAGTGGAAAGGATGTTCGAGCTCTTTGTCTTCTTATGGGCAGAGAAGATAGTCCCCCCCATTATCTTCCCTTTTTTTTTTGCAAGTCCCCTTTCGCTGGGTGTGCTAACGCGAATTCCCCCCCATATGTGTAGAAACCTCCTCCCCCTCCTTTCCCGAGTAAATTCATAAGCGCTTTTCTGGTCTCCTAGTGTGCACGTCTGCTTGCTTGGGCCAGAGGAGTAGTCCGCCTCCTTTTTGTCCCCCGGCAGTGCACGCTGACCCCCTTTAGGTATCTTTTCCCGGCGGAAACACCGCAGGTGCCTCTTTCTTCTAGACCCTGGAGAATTTTCCCTCACCACTTCTTCTTCATCAGCACAGAAGTTAAAGGGTTGATTTTCCTCCCTTTTTTGATTGAGTCTCTAAAGGGCCGGCGTGATCAATCCTTCTCTTCTAGATCGGTTGTGATCGCGAATTGCGCCCAGGGCGTTTTCTTTTCTTCCTGGCAAATGCGGGCGTTCCGCCGGCTTCCTCCCTTTCTTGGCGTTTGTCAAGGAGGGAAAATCCTTTTTTTCTTACGCTATGGCAGAGAGGTGCCGCGCTTCCCTCTTTACTTCAAAGGCAGCGGTGCGCGACGTTTTCCTTTGTCCCTTCTTTGCGGATTGACAAGATGGGCTGAGGTGAGTGTGTTTTTTTCTTTCCATCATCAGCCCGGTGATGTGCCCTTCAGCCTCTTCGATCTGGATAGGCACAGCGGACTCCCTCTCTCCTCTTTCGCATCGCGGACTGACGCACGACCCGAGATCTCATTGAAGCGCTTCTTCCCCCTCCACCCCCCCCCTTTTCGCCCTCCAGGAGGGAACCTTCTACGCGGCACTTTTTTCCGCTTCCTCGTTGGCCCATCGCCCTGCGTGTCGGTCCCGGCGGTGCTGTAATCCGAGTCCGGTCCTGTTTCCGACGAGAAGAGACGGGCGCTTTCCTTTCAATTCGGAGTTACTAGACAGTGTGTTTTTCCCCCCTTTCCCCTAACGGTCGTGTGGGCCGTCTCCGTCCCTTTCCCTTTCTTTCGCGCTCGACAAGCGGCGAGGGTTTCTCCCTTTTGCTCTGGCACCTGAGAAGTAATGGCTAGGAGGAAGCTCCTTCTTTCCCCCTATTTTTTTTCCAAACGTGCAGCACTGCAGGTCCCTCCTTTTTTTTCCTCTCTGATCGACAGTGGGAGACACGCCCCTTCTTTTTTTAACCTCAAAACAGAACGACCCTTCTTGCATTCCGGTCTGTTACCCGACGCTCCCCTTTCTCTCCTAGTCAGGATGGCTCTTCCCCCCTTTTCCTCCTGCTGCCTCAAATAAAGCCAGTTTTATTTTTTTTCTCTCTTTCTTGCCATACATTCCGCAGCCTTTCCCTTCTCGAGATACTCTTTTTCTCGTCCCTCCAGGACTGCTGGAAAACTTTCCTTTTTTTCCCTCCGGTCGCCGCCCCCTCTGAGGAAGAGAGTCTTTCCTCAACTCTGTTCTCAGAAGGAACCACGGTTTACGTTTCTCTTCCCCGGTAGTCGATGTTTGCCTTTTCTTCTTTTTCGCGAATCGCAGTGTCCTTTTAACTTGTGGATCGCAGAATTCCCCTTTTTTCGCCTTTTCTCTTAGATTGAAGCCCTGATTCCCCTCTCGCGCGCAAACACCGCGACCCTTTTTTTTTTTTCAGCATCGAACTTGGGGAGGAGTCTTCCCCCTTCCCCTTCCGCAGACTTTCCCCCCCTCCCCCCAGGACCGAGAAGGCCCACGATGCCTTTCCCCGTTTTTCAAGGTTCCCTCGCGCAAGGCCGCCGAATCCTTCCCTTTCCGACATGAGGTGGAGGACCCCCGCTTTTCTTCTTCTTTTCCCGTAAGTGTTCGATCACAACCCCCCTCCCCTTTACTGGCGGCTATTGCCGTGGAGACCCTTTTTTTTTTCCCTCCTACGAACTGGCCGATCATCCTCCTCATCATCAGGACGTCCCTCTCCTCGGCTGATAGCTGCTGCGCCGCGGCCAGCGACCCTTCCTTCCTCCTCTCGCTCCATGGAAGGACTCAACCACCCTTTTTTCCTGTATAATTAGATACGCTGACTCCTACTCATTGGACTTTTGGTACAAAGACTACCAAAGTACCCCTACCGGTTGGATCCGCCTGCTGACACTTCCAGACTCTTCTTACCGGGCTAGAGGTGAGCCAACTTTTTTCCTACTTAGATGAAGCCTGATGAAAAGAGAGAGGTCCCCTTTTTCGTTAACCGTGCTCGCAGTAGACGCCGTGACGTTCCCCTCCTTCCAGCCAACGAGAAGAACCTTTTTCCCTCCCGGTAAGGCTCCCTCCCCCTTCTGACTTATTAGGGGTCATCACGGGCAGTTTCCTTTGCGGCGAGTACGTATCTTATTTTTCATTCTAAGAAATTTTTCTTCAACGGATCTCGTTTTTTTCGCGGTGCGGAGCAGACCTGCTGTTCACCCCGCCCGGTGACATCCTTCCCCTCCACCGCCGGTGTGCCAAGGTTTCGGCGGACCCCCTCTGCGGATCTCTTATTTTCCTCTCCTCGTTCATGCGGGCGGAAAAAACATGGCACCCCCCTCCCTTTTCTCCGAAGAGACTCGGCACCTCTTACCACGGGAGGAGTCTCGGCAGAGGTCGGCTACCCCCCCTTTCCGCCTCGCTAGTGTGCGCTCCTTCTGTCAGTCGAATACCGCGAGACTCTGGCTCTTCCCCCGTTGATGCACCCCGAAGAAGTAGCCGTTTTCCTTTCTCCTTCGTCGCAGTGACGATCTCTTCCTTACGCGGGTGGAGAGAAAGGCCGCTTTTTTGTCGACGGCGAGAAGGTTTCCTTCTTTTCGCGTTGCATCAGAGTAATCGCCTCTGCGGCGGCCCTTTTTTTTTCATCGAGGAGGTGGAAACCTTCCTTCTGAAGTGTGTTTTTTTACAGCCTTTCCCCTTCTTCGGCTGGTACGAGGGGGTGTAGGAGGGTCCACTCTTTTCCTGCGAAAACACCAGCCCAGAATCCTCCCGATAATAGAAAAGCCTACTTCTTTTTTCCTTCCATTGCGGTAATAATTATCTTTCTTTTTCGTGATAGATGGAAGACATATGATCTTTTTAAGGAGAGAAGACTTCTTTCTACTTTTCGCTGATGAATGAGGGCAAGGTCCTTCTTTTTCCGTAGACGGGAAACAAGGCTTTTCCTTCCTCGCAACGGATTTCCCTTTATTTCCTCATGTGAGATCGGCGAATTTTTATTGTGTCTGTACTCCCGGATCAGCGAGTGATTCCTCCCTTCCCCCCCCCCCCTCGTCGTCAACCCGTTCCCTCTTTCTTGCCTTGCGAGAGGCACCCCTTCCTCGCTCTACCGCTTTAAGATTCTTTTTTGCGTCATGGGTGCCTGAGAGGTTGCTTCTTTTCCGTGAATGGACGTAAGGCCCTTCCTATGCCGTTTTTTTCCTCTTTACCACGAGAGGGTGAGCCCGATTTTCTGTTTGTTCCCCCCTCCTATGGCGAGTTCGTCTCGTTCTCTTCCCCTCCCCTTCGGCGAGATCAACGGGTCCCTTCTCTTGTGGCGCGGACAACGGCGTCTTCCCCCCCACCCTGGCCGCCATTCACAAGTCGACGACTTCCCTTCTCTTTTTCCGTCGGAGACCCCTCTCGTGATGTTGGCCAGATCGCGGCTCTGCTGCACGCAGATTTTATGTTTGCAGAGATCCATCGCGGCATGTCCAGCCTTTTTTTCCGATATTCAGAAAAAGGGATGGTCCTTTCCTTTTCTTTTTCCGGACCAGCACCTCGCCTTCGTTTCCCCTACACGAGAGAGGTACGCGCCGTCTCTTCTTCATGCGCTGTTCCTTCTCCCTCCTCTCCCGTCGGGCACCGAGTCGTTACGGGTTAGCTGGGCGTGTTTTTTTTTTCTGATGGTGACAGGTCAAGATTGCTCTTTTCTTTTTTTTCCTTTGCCGCTCGAACTCGCGCTGTGACCTGCCGTCTCTTTGCCAAAGCTAGAGATGTTTCTCCCCCTTTTCTTGTGCTTCCATCAAAGTAGGATGCCCAATTCCCCCTTTTTTTCTCCCTTTTTTTTCTCCCGCGAGACGAGACGTATCCGTGACAAACTTTTTTCGGGCCCACACGCCCGTTTCTCTTCTTCGCCACACTGTGAGGAACTCCTTGAATTTCTTCCCCCTCCCCTTCCCCTCGCCCCGTAGGCTCCTCGTCGTTTTTTTTTCCCTTCCGGCCTAGGCGAGCCCCTCCCCCACGTCGCACGCAGGGCGATGGCACGAGTCCGATTTCCCTCCCCTCCCTAGTTGTCGCGGTCGAAGATCAGTCCGAGTTGTCGACAGATGGAGCAACCTCTTTGAGTTTCCCTTTTTCCTCTTTCGGCTCAGGTCTTTCGGTCAAGCGGCCGCGGTTCTCGTTTTTTCTTCTCTCCCTTCGCCGCGGCTTCAGGAGGTAGTAAGAGGTCACCGTTTTTCCTCGGTCTGTCTCTTGGGCTGCTCACGAGAATGCCGCGCCCCTCTTTTTCCCCTCAGCACCAAGAAGCCTTTTCTGGTCTAGACGTCGCGCACCTTTTTTTTGCAACTGAGCCAGCGCGGCACCTCTCGGGCAGATTCGTTTCTTTGTCGGCGGGAACCGCTTTGCTCCCCGCATCTGGGCGATAAGGTCTTCGTTTTTTCTAGCCCGCAGTTTTCCGCTGGATCCACCGCGAGTACTCCGTCCCCTGCGCCCTTTTCCCCCCTAATGATAGTCGAAGAAGCCCGCCGTTATCTCTCTCTTTTCAGCTACTACGTGGTTGTTTTTCCTCATTTTCTTTCACGGCTTTTCTTGACCCTCTCCCCTTCGTGGTGAGTAGAGTGGGGGCCCCTCTCCCCCCCCCCACAAAGGTTTTACCCCAAAGGTTGTTGGGGAGTCTGGTGGGGGGGGGGGGGGGCGGTGGGGGGGGTGGACTTGTTCCGGCGGCCCACACCCACCATGTTGGTTGGGCGTCGTAGGCGTCCTACTTTTCAGATAGGGGCGTTTTTCCCCTGCGGGACCAAAGACGGGGCCCGCGACCTCTTCTTCCGCGAGGTGGCCGCTCTTTTCGCTGATCACTTTTTTGACTTTGCCTTCTTCTTAAGACTAGTTTTTGCGGCTTTTTTTTTTTAGGTGAGTGTGGTCGGATTCGCGTGGAGCATCTTTCTTCTGCGGGAGCCAACGGGACGCTCCTTGTTTCCTTTTCCTTTGACTCTCGTCGATTCGCGCTCGAACAGCAGGTTTTCTTCTGCTGACGAAAGAAATGATCCCGAGCTTCCTTCAAAGAGGTGCGTGAATAGTCGCCTCCATTATTTCCCCCCCACTGATCCTACCTCTCCTCAAGGTGTCGGAGGGCTTTTTTTCCATCGAAATAGTGTCGGAGTGCCTCTTTCTTTTCTTTTATGCGGCCTGCTGATTCCCGATGAGAACTTCCCTTCCTTTTTTTTTCCGAGTAGATGGGTCTCTCAATTATGAGTTCATCGACAGTGGTCTCTTTTCTCCCCCCACACACCCCCCCCCCCCCCCCCCCCCACCACCCCCCCCCCAGGTCTACGTCGTTTTTCCTCTCAGCCAGGCGTTTTGTAACGGCTACTTCCCAGCAGGCGCGGGTTTATACAACCGTGCATTTTCCCCAGTACTCTCTTCGGGAAGCGTATGCTCGTCCCCCCTCTCTCCTTTTCCCCCACTGCATTCACCTTCTTCGTTTCTATCGGGCGAGAGGATTGACAGTGGGAGCCTTTTTTTACCCTGTCCACAAGCAGCGGGCTCTCCCCCTCACGGCAACCAGAGAACCAGTGTCCTTTTCAGGACTTTTGTCCCTCTCTTTTTTTCCTTCGGCGACAGAGGACCAGCGTCATGCCCTCTTTTCCACATACCGCCAGATGGATTAATGGGCGCGCTTTCCCTCCATCCGACAGCGAGGCCGGCTCGGGTGCCCCTCGGCCCCCCCTGTGTCCCCTTCCCCCTCTTCCGCTGGAAAACGGGATCTCGCTGCAAAACACCATATGAGTAAGCGAGGAGGAGCACTTTTCCCCCCCCCTTTTCCTCCGGCACAAGGTTTACGAGTGCCTTCTGTTTCCTTCGTCTACTTTTTTCCCCTTCTTGCTTAGGCATCGCCTCCTCGAGTTTGAAAGGGGAGATCCTTTTATCCTCTCCCTTGCGGCGAGTAGATTGACGAGCCCAGATTTTCCCCTCAATAGGCTCCCCCCCCTGCGTCCTAAATTTCCCTGTAAAAGATCGCCTTTTTTTCCTTTCCTTCCAGTACGAGACGCCGACGGCTTTCCTAAGCACCCCTTCCCCAGGAAAGAGCAGGGCCCCGTTTTTAGCAAGCTGCTTAACAGAACATTTTTCTTTCTCTCATGGCCGAAGAATCTCTCTTCCCCCCTTTAAGGGGTGCCGACCTTTTCTTAACCAGAAGTTTGAGGCCCCACGTCAGTGTTCGATACCCCCCCCCCCCTTTTCTTTCCCTAGGAAGGGATTCCTCCCTGGGCCTCCCCTAACCATAGGACGCGGGTTCCTCTTTCTCTGCAAGCAGGCATAATGCGAACTCCTCCGTCCTTCCTTCTCTCGCAGAGGACTCACGATTCTTTTTGGATTGCCTTTCCTTGCAATAGCAGACCCGTAAGAAAACACTTCTCCCCCTTTT
>Ga0179593_1645321_pt1 | contig 10556 bp, 13 predicted proteins | sample CZODoug2_1_08_16_FD_185931 | JGI IMG/M metagenome (GOLD analysis project Ga0179593, IMG submission 185931) | Vadose zone soil fungal communities from Angelo Coast Range Reserve, California, USA - CZODoug2_1_08_16fungal (PacBio error correction) | ecosystem: Environmental > Terrestrial > Soil >... | reverse complement strand
TGGACGATTCTCCTTTCTTTTTCCGCCTGAATTTCCCTCCCCACCTCCGCCCATGTCGGAGCTTTTCCCGCCCTCCACCGGAAATAGTACCCGTAGTCCTCCTTCCTCTTTTCATTTTCGCTGTCCTGTTCCTTCTCCGTGAAGGTCGGGGTGTAGAGGTCGCAGTTATCTTTTTTTCGGCTTCGGCTGCATATCAATAGTAGACCCCTTCTATTTTTTTTCTGATCGTGAAATGCGGAGTACGACGTGTTCAGGACTTTTTTCTTCTCATGGTCTCCCAGGTGTATCGAGGTTTCTCCTATTTTTTTCAAATTTTGATATTACACTAGTTTTTTCTTCTCTCTGATGGAGCACGTCGTCGCTCTTGAGGTGACGATGATTGAGGACGTCTGGTTTTCTTCTCTTCAACCGGACGGAGAGCATCAGATAGATACGCTGTTATCGATTTTCCTTCCTCTCCATTGAATTTCTTGTTTTTTTTCTTCTTGCAGAGCGCGGCGACGAGCTTTCTTTCGATGTTCATTTTCTCTCAGGAGAGATCTCATTCCCTTCCTTATGAGAGGACGATCTTTCCCTTCGTCGACGGCGAGAAGGTTCTTCCCTTTCTGTTACGGGACCTCAGTCTTTTCTTCTATTCTTAGAGAATGCGTACTTTCCCTTTTTTCGGTAGTTCTTTTTTCCTCTTTTTACAGCTAGAGGGGTAGTGTTTCCCTCCCCCTTAGGGGAAACGGACGAAGTGGGAAAAAGGGCATCCTTTTCTAGATCCCTTTTTTCAGTTAGATTTTCTTCTCGTAGCGTCCTCCCCTTCTGCCCCTACGGCCGGAGACAAAGAATTCTCCTTCTTTACCGGCTCAGATCTTTTTTTTTTTTCCTTTCCGACGAAACCCGGAACGAGCGCGCATTCGCCCTCCCTTCTAACGAGAGCTCCGAGTTTTTCTCCACTCTTTTTCTTCTGAAGATTTTCGCGCCAACTCGCCTGGGTGAAGCGCACTCGTGACACCTTCTTCCCCCCATGCATCCCGGCAGCTTGACGGCGTCCGATTGAGCCGCTCATCCTCCTCTTCTTCTTTTGCGAAATTCCTTTCCCTTAGCCACCCGGAAGGGATAATGTGATCGCTCCTTTTCCTCCTTTTCTGCATGCAGGTTCCTATTCGAGATCTATCGAGACCGCTTCCACTTTTCTCTATACTTGATGTGTCCTTTAGGACCGTCGCGCCACAGATCTTTTACCTTCGTGTACTTTCCCCCCTCTTGCACAGAGTGGATGCGGATGACAGCGCTGAGAACCCCCCTTTTCCTCGGGGCAGAACTCTACTCCGGTGAGGCGATTGCTCTTCGAAAGTCGGAACGGAACATCTTGTCTCATTTTTTCCTTTTTTTTTTTTCCTAGTGATGAAAGCAGCCGAGAACGCGAGATAGACGCTCCACGCCCTCCTTTTTTTTTTCCCTGCCGCCCTTCTTTCCTTCCCTTGAATCGGGGCAGCATCGCGAGGACCTCCCTCTTCTTCCGCCTGTCACGTCGCCGGTCGCGTGACGCGAGGCCGGGGCGGATCGCGCTTTTTTCTTTCCGACGACGGTGATCTCGTCGCTCCGCCTCGCGATGAGGGATCTGGCGCGTTCTCCCTCTCTTCTTTCTCGCGAACGCCTGGACGCGGGAGAGGATTTCTCGATCGTTCGGCTCCTTTCTCTTTTTCTTTCTGCGCTCAGACTGACCTTTTTTTCTTTGTCGACGTCACTCGTTCCAGCACGCTAAAAAATCCCCCTTCGACGTCCCTTCCCCCCCCTTCTTTTTTTCCTCCTGCTGACGCTGTGGGGACTTCATAGTAATGAGTGGGTGCCGCTTCCTCCCCCTTCTTTAAGGCCATTTCTCAAATCTGCAAGGCTCGCGCAAAAATACCCGATTTCGCGTGGCTAAACCCCTTTTTTTTTTCTCTAGATATGGTTGAGCCAACGGCGAACGGGTCTTTTTGTCTAGCCCTCTTCTTTTTTTCTCTCCACGGATGATTTTTTTTCCGGTTCACCATCATGACTGAAGCAAAAGCGTCAGCGAGGCCTTCCCCTTTCCCTTCTCCTGTGGATTTGGTGAGAGTGATGGAAAGAGTGAACGTGCCCTTCTCCCTCTCATTTCTTTCCTCTCAGCTTATCCTCTCTGACCTATCGAGAAATCCTCGCCGCGTCCATGCTTTCTCTACATCGTCGTCGACGGGAAGGCTCAGAGGACGGCACGCGCCCGATCTCATCTTTTTTTTTCTTTAGATCACCTTGTTTTCCCCCCTCGGCAAGAGCGCGGCGATCCGCACTTTCCCCTCTCCCTTTCTCGTGATCCAGGACGCCGACCGGGAGTAAGACCCCGAGGAACTTTTCCTTTTTTTCCGAGTCATTTTGTTTTCTTTTTTCTTGCCGGCGCGGCTCGCGGAAAGAGAACCGCAGGTGGCGTGGCGCTTCTATCTCGTCTTCCCCCCCCCAACTACCTTTAGCGCCGACATCAGCGACGAGGCCACTTTCCCCCCTCTTTTTTTGAAGAGCAGCCTCTTTTTTTTTCTTCCCGAGTGACGGCGAAGGTTCGCAAGCGCGGATCCTACCTCTCTTTCTTTTCTCAGGTAAACGAAGGGAAGAAGATCGTGTCCCCCTCCTTCTTGCCGCTTTCCCCATCAAGTATCGCTTCGTCTCTTCTTTTTCCTCTTCTCTGAATAGGACCTGCATGAGCATCACGCTCTCCTCCTCCCCTACTTTTTTTTTCTTATCAACAAGGATCTATAGGTGGATACTTCCCCTCCATCCTTTTGCTCGTCGGATGATGAAAGCGGCTCAAGCTTACTCTCTACTCCCCTTTGCTTACTTTTCTGCCATCTCCGCAGCGGGGGAAAGAGTTGCTTTCCTCCTTGACGGACCTGTACATAGTATATTCCTCTCTCGTTTGATCACCCTTTTTTCGCGAATGGTTCTTTTTCCTTGCGCGCGCGTCGGGTTCGTCGGCTCGACCGGCGCCCTCTCTCCCCCTTCTCTTCGTGGTCGCCGTCGAGGCCCTCCTTTTTCCGAGCTCCTTTTTTCGTTGCCTCGTGCCGGTAAGAAGATCGAGGATCCCACTGGCGGCATCCCATAAGGACGAGTTCTCTTTTACCTCCCCCCCCTGAGCCTTTTTCGCGCGGCTGTCCGTAAGCTTCTTTCCCCTCTCTTCAGGGCCGGCAGTTTCCGCATGCGCGCCGTCTTTCTCCGGACGTCCCGTTTTTCTTTTTTTTTTCCCGCTCGTCAAGACTACTTTTTTTTCTTGCCGCGACACGATCTTCACCCCTTCCCTCTCCGCGTCCGCGTCCCCTCGCAAATCAAGATTCAATGGGCGTGCGCTCTTTCCCTCCCCCTCCCTAGGTTGATCGGATATGATGAGCGCCTCCTTTCTCCCCTTCCTTTTGTCGCCATCGGTGCTCTCCTCGCACAGCAAGAGCTACGACGCCCTTTCCCCTTAGGGCATTTTTTTCCTGGCGTGAAGATCGGCGCCTTTCCCCCCTCTTTCCCACCTTCGACGAAGATCTGAGTACGCGAAATTCTCACACTTTCTTCATTCACGAATCATTTCCCCTGGCACGAAGTTCTACGAGGAGATGAAGACCTGAAGCTCCTCTTTTCCCCTCTTCCCCCCCCCTACCTTCAGCACCCGCATCTCAGCAGCGCTCCTCTCCTTCTTTATTTACTCCGGGTAATATTCCGGTGGAAGTGGCTGCTCCTTTCCCTTTTCCCTTGTCGGACGGGAGAGTAAGGGTTCATCGGCCGACATTTCTCTTCCTTTTTTTTCTCGCGCGGTGTTTTTTTTTTTCGCGTCAGCCGAATTCGCCGCCTCTCTCTTCCGCGTCGACGCGCCCGCAGGGCGCTATCCCTTTCTCTCTGTTTCCCTACGATTGCGCTTGCATCTCTCTCTTTCTTTTCTCTCTCAGCGAATCGTCGTCGCCCATTAGTTCCCTTTCGGACCTTTATTTTTTTTTTTTGCGCGCGACGGGCGGGCGAAGGCGGCGCCTGGATCGTTTTCCTCCTTTTTCCGGCGCACGCAGCAAAGCAGCGCACGTCGACGCCGTCTTTCCCTCCTCTGTAGGCCCCCCCCTTCCCCTTGACCATTGTAGGAGAGGAGTCGTCGCGAGCCCTTTTTCCCCCTTCCACCGCAATAGTACCGGGTACGCCTCGATTTAAGGCGAACCCCTTTTTTTCCGGTCGGCGGTGTAGATGTCGCCCATTTCCTTTTTTTTCCGGTGTCTCCCTTTTCGTAGAGAGAACTGTGCTTTCGGTCTGCTGATCGTGAACTGCGCGTAGACGTGGTCAGGCCCTTCCCCCTCCGTCGGCGAATGGTCATCCTCGGTGTCCCTTCCTCCCTCTTTCAAAGGCGCCGATCTTCACGCCTTCAGTAGCGGACGATTGTCCTCCTTCTTTTTTTTTCTTTTCCCTTTTCTCTCTTGCGGTGGAGACTTATGCTTTGGGCTCTTCGCCGCGAAGTTGATTGCTGGAAAACCTTTGCTCTCTCGATAAGCTAGTTCTTTCTCCCTCCCAATTGATGTTGAGATGTTTAGCGTTCTTCCCTTCCCCCTCCGCGCTTCTTATCGAGGGTGAATCTTCTTTCTCCTAGCGAGCGCGCCCTTCTTCCCTGATGAGCCTTTCTTTCTCGGCGAAGAAGGTTTCCTCTTAGAATCTTTCCCTGAAGGCCGCGGCCCATCGGGTAAGGGAAGGAGGATTTTACTATCTTTTTTCGGACGCCGCGGAGAGGTAGGTTCTTTTCTCCTCCTGCGGAGGTATGTAGTGATCTTCCCTTTCCGTAGGGGAACGGCCTCCTTTGTGTTAAACGCAAGCGTGTCGAGCTCCCTTTTCCCGGGCACGAGGTCTGAACTTTTTTTCGCGTGTCCGCGGAGACGACTTTTTTTCCACGCAAGTTCGCTTTTTTCCCGGAACAGTCTCTGGTAGACCCTCCGCGAGCCGAATTAGCCTCCTTTCCCCTTTCTGCGTTCTTTGGCTCCACGAGCGAGGAATAGACTACCCCTTCCGTCCACAGCGACCAACTCGCCCTGGTTTTCCTGATTTTCCCCTCTGGCGGCGAATGGCCGCCAGGTAGCAACCAAGGTCATCACCGGCAGATTGCCTCCCTTCTTTCGCCGTATTCTTTTCCCCCCCGCAGCGCTGCCGTGGTACCGTAGCCACCCTAGTTCCTCCCTTTATCGCTTTCTGAGTGCGCGTTTGCCTTTCTTCTAGGCGCATTGCAGGTTCCTCTTCCTGAGGCTTTTCCCGGAGCCTTCCTTCTCCCCGAAGCGAGACGTGATGAGGGTCCACTCCTCCTGCAAGCTTCCCCCCCCCGAGAGGAGGCCCTTCGTGTCCTCTTTCCCCCTCTCTCTGCACCTGTGGTTTTTGGCCGCTTTTCTTCTTTCAACGCGGGGCGAACTCTCTTTTTTGCGTCGGCTGCTCTTGCAAGAACGTCGCACGGCCCCTGAGCAGTTGCCTCGTCGCTGATGTCGTTCTCGCTCGGTCCCCCCCTTTCGGGGGGGAGGCGAGAGCGGAGAACCTTCCCTCTCCTCCCGCCAGCAGATGCATGAAGAGAAAAAGAAGAAAGAGGTAGTATCCTCATCTCCGTCCATCTCTTCTTCTACTCACTTCACCTCTTCTCCCGCTCTCACCTCTTCCTTTCTGGAGAGACCAGTAGCTAACAAAATGCGCGCGCCCTTCCTTCTCCCGGGAGCCACCCTTCTTAGGAAATCCTCGGGGTGAGGAAGAAAGGGCGGGCTTACCACCCCTTTCGGCCGGTCGCGTGAGCGAGGCCGGTTTTCGGGATTTCTTGTCCCGGTTCCCCTCGGTGATCGTAGATAGACTCGCTCTCGGATCCTTTTTGCCGTCCGTCGACGACGATGATATAATTGTAGACGTCGCCTTTTTCCTCGGATTTCTCGATCGTGTCGCGCTCGTGGCTCCTTTTTTCTTCTGTCCCTCTCCGCCGCTGAATCGTCGACAGGGCTTCTTTTTCCCTCGTTCCAGCCACGCTAACCAAATAACCCTTCGACGGCCGCCCCCGGATGGTGGCCCCGGAGAGAAGGCCTCTTTTCCCTGAGTGGGTGAAGAGGGCCGCAAGCCCTCTTTCTCCTAAGGTTTTTGGCTTCCCCCCTCTTCCCGAAAAAATCTGCCCCTTCCCCCCCAAAATACCCCGATTTCCGTGGCGCACCCCTACTTCTTCTTTTCTTTTTGTTGAGAGAGATATAAGGTTTCGCCACCTTTTTTCTCCCGAGCCTTGCAGATTTGTCGGGAAGAGATCCAACTGCTTCTTCCCATTCGCTGGTTTGCTGCCGCGGAAACACTCATGCCCCCCAGCGGCAGAGAGGCCGGCGCTCTTTGCCCTCCGACTTTTTTTTTTTCCGTGCGAAGGGGGATGTGGTTTCCCCTCGTGAAAGGCGCCGGTCGACGCTCTTTCTTCGCTGCACTTTTCCATCCCCGTAGAAAACTCCTCCTCCTCTTCTCTTCCCTTACCTAGAAAGAGGTAAAGGAGGTCTTTCCCCTACAAGGTTCCGTCGTCGAAGAAGGCTCGTCCCCTCCTCCAGATCTCAGCGGCGCGTCCTCTCCTGACCTCCCGTCGTCTGAAACGATCTCCCCCCTCCGCGCGGCGATCCGCACCGGCTTTGCACGCGACCGGCGACGTGACTCCTTCTCCCGCCCTGGAGTACGACCCCTCTCACTGCGCCCGATTCAGGAAGGGAGAGCGCAGTTCCTTTTTCTGCCGACTGCGATCCTCTGTCGGCGTTTTTTCTCCCTCTTTTCACATGCGCACCAACCTTTTTTTTTTCCGACATCCTTTTTCTTCCACCTGCTACAAGATTTCTTCTAGAATCAGCCTCAACCTCTTTCCACCTCCCTCGGTGACGGAGACTCCTCTCCCCCCTGCATCCGCATCCCGCTTTTCCCTCTCTCTTTCCCCCGGTCCACGGAAGGGAAGAAGATCGGGTGGCTTCTTTTTCCCCTCATCACGTATCGTTCTTCCTCTTTACGCGGTCTCGATAGATCTCTCCCCTCACTGCGCATCACGCTCGCCGGACATTCCACTCTTTCCCTGACCCCGCTCTCCTCTCGGGTGGCTAAGGTAAATCGAGTTCCCCCTTTTTCTCGTCGGGATGAGGAATTTCCAGCGTCCACCCTTTTTTACTGCCGGTGATGACCTTTTTTTTTTTCTTTCTTCCCTCTCTTGGTCACGAGGTGAGCTTCCCAGCTTCTCGGGGAAGGCCCTGTACCTTTTTTGAGCACACACGGAGATCGCGTTCTCTAGTTGTTTTAATGGCGCGCGCGTCGGGTTAGGAGGTCCCCCTCCTTCTTCTCTTCCTTAAAGGGGAAAGGGAAAAGAACGGCTCTGAGTGTCCCGGTTTCCGAAGGGGGATTTTCCTCTTCGACAGATACGCTGCAGGGCTCCTGCCCTCTCGAGGATCTGAAACGCTTCCTTTCCCCTGCGGAAGGTCCCCTACGGCGGTTTTAAATACCCAGAAGAAGAGCTTTCCTTTAAGATCTCCCGCACTGCTTCACTCATGAGCCTCCCTTTTCCCGTGATCTTTCAGGGACGGCAGTTCCGCCTTTTCGCCGTCTTAACTTCACGAGATGAGCAGTTCCCTGTGGCGCGCTCGCTGCTCTTCCGCCTCCTCTCACCTCCGCGCGTCGCAGCGCTTCTTTCTCCAGCGCCACCTTTCCCCCTATTCAATGCAGCTCTCGGATTTCTTCCCCCCCTTCTTCCGATCGACGCCGCCGGTGCTCGTCAAGAGGTCTTTTTTTCTCCCCGACGTCCTCAAGTTCCCCTAGACTCACTCTTCCGGCGCCATAAGGATTTCTTCCCACGGGCGTGAAGTTTTTCCCCCTTTTAACATTCCCCCCCCTCGATGAACAACGGTTCTTTCTCTCGCGTAAGGAGAAAGTACGAACACGTTCTTTCAGTTCATCCGTATCCGGAGTCTTCTTTTCTCATGAAGACGAAGCGAACGAGACATCCCTCTAATTAGCAATCCCCCCCCCTTTCAGACCGCATATCAGCAGAGAGAACGATCGTCTTTTCTCCCTCTTCTTCGTACTCCGGGGAGATGTCCGGTGGACGTGTTCTGCAGCTCCTTTCGTCCCTCCGACAATGGTAGGAGTGATTTTTTCAGAGGAAGACATCTCGTCCCTTTCCTTTTGTCGCTGCGTGCGATGCTTGTGCGTGCGCCTTTCCCCTCCCGCTTAGAAGCCGCCCTCCCCGAGATAGTTGCGCCCGAAGAGAGCTCCTTTCCTTTCCAGGTCGCGAACGGTGACCTCCTTGAGACGATTTTTTTTTTTCAATATATATGGTAATCCTCCTTTTTTTTTTCTTCCCCTCGCGCATCTCGTCTCCCTTCTTTTCCCGGTGGCGGACCTGGATCGAGCTCGTTCCCCCTTCCTTCCCGAAGGAGGGCGACTTGGAGGAGAAGGATTCCCCCTTTTTCCCCCGACCGAAGAGGAGGGCGGATCCAAAAAGCACCTTTTCCTTCTCCTCGAAGATCTTTCCACATGGAAGAGATTCTTCCCCCTACGCGCACAGTCACTAAGACCATTGTCTTCTCTCGTCCGTTTTCGCAGCCCAATTCAAAAGGAAATAGTACCCTTCTTTTTTCTAACGATAGTCCTCGCTGCTGAGAGGCGGGTGCGTTGAAGGTTTTTTTGTCCTTTCCTTCGCTTGGTCTCGGTGAGATTCGTCTCCCCTCGTTGCACGGGAGAAGGCCGGGAGGAGAGGGAAACTGAGGCTTTTCCCTTTTTCCCCTTTTTTTTTAAAGCGATAGTCGAGCCATTCTCCCCCTGTTCCGGGAAGATGTAAAAGAGAAGATCTTCCCCTTCCCCAGTAGAGGAGAATTGGCTAATGATGGCTCCCGTCGCGGGTGCGGATGAATTGAGGATCTCTTTTAGCACCGATTCGACCTCGACTTTCCTCGCCAAAAGGCGGGCTTCCTCCTCTTGATCGAGGCGACGAGATGCGTTCGCTTCCTTTGCATATTGAGGGTTCCTTTTTCTTCTCTCGCGCGGCGGACGCGCTTCTTCTTATTTTTAGACTTTTTCCCACCAAGAGCGCTTTTTCCCGTCTAGTCCTGATGAGAGGCTCCTTTCCCTCCGACGGACAGAGACGGCGAGAAGGAGAATTTCTTCCAGATAGGGGAAGGGCACTTTTTTCCAGAGGAAGTACGGCACCGCGTTTTCTCGGAGTAAGTAAGTCCTTTAAGATAGAGATTTAGTGGAGGGAACGAGCCCCTCTTTTCCCTTCCCCTCCCCAGTTGGGAAACGGCGCTTTCCTCTCTTTACCCGGGCACTCTCCTTTTTTTTTTCGGTCGGTCGCGTCGCCGAAAGAAACGGCGGCCCCCCTGAAGTCGACGTGCGGCCTTTCAACGTACTTTTCTCGCGCGAGAAGAAGAACCCTTTTTTTTTTTTTTCCTTCTTTCCACGCGTCGCAGAAAAGCGAGCTCCCGGTGTATACGAGCGTCCCCTTTCTTTACAGGTCAGTCCCCGCTCCACTACTTTTTCAAGCGCACCTCGTGACAACGCTGGCGTTTTTCTTTCCTTCTCCCCAAGCGGTAATCACCGACTCTCCGGAGTCCCTTTTTCATCATACAGAAGAGAAAGAACGAGCCTCTCTTTTCGGTAAGGAGAAAACAGAGAGAGAGCTCCTTTTTTTCGCGGTTGGTAATTTTTCTTGTAGCGTGCGGCTTTTTTTCCTATTCGAGATGCATAGAGACTCTTTCTTCTCCCCGGAGACGAAGCGATTACTTTTTTCGGGGTACTCCTTCCCGTCGAGAAAAAAGATATTCTTTTCCCTTTCCTCTTTCTTCCGAGGATAGGCACCTCGTGGACTTTATTCCGCAGCTTGCGACTTTTTTTTCCCCCTCCCATCGAAGGCGGTTTTCGAGGTGAGGCGGATGTCTCCCTCCACTTCCCTTTTGTAGAAAGGGTGCCTCTTTTTTTTTTTCCGGGGTCCCTTTGTGGTTCTGGTTTATGCGGAAAGCGAGCGCCTTTTTCTTTTCCCCCGCCGACCCGGGTTTTCTCTTCTCGAGTCCTTCCTTTTTTTACCCCCCCCTTGCGAGAGAAATTTCATGACTTTCTCCTCGCGAGGAATCCTCGGGTTTCTTTCGCCTCCCCGATAACGTCTTTTTTCCCCTCGATGTCCCCCTTTGATTCGCGCCGCGCTCTTGGAAGCGGGTTTTTCTTCTCTGTGATACGTCTTTTCTCGACGGTTTTGTGCCGTCCTTAGAGGAAGTGTCGCTCCCCCTCTTTTCGACGTTCGAAAGAAGGGAGAGGGCGAGTTCCTTTTCCTCATTTTGTAGCCGGGGAGGATGGACGATGAGCTTTTTCTTCTCCCTTTCTCCAGGGAGACGGTGTCACTCGTTCCATCCCCTCCCGAACCAACACTGACAAGGAAAGAGTCTGGAGGAAAAAGGAGAGCCCTCTCTGAAGCTGTCATGAGTGGTGAAGATCTCGTGTTCGATGCAAGACGAAGGTAATGATCAGTTTCATCTTCACCGAAAAATCTGTCCATTTCTCCCCCCCCCACTACAAGATTTCGTCTC
>Ga0179593_1623986_pt1 | contig 10556 bp, 16 predicted proteins | sample CZODoug2_1_08_16_FD_185931 | JGI IMG/M metagenome (GOLD analysis project Ga0179593, IMG submission 185931) | Vadose zone soil fungal communities from Angelo Coast Range Reserve, California, USA - CZODoug2_1_08_16fungal (PacBio error correction) | ecosystem: Environmental > Terrestrial > Soil >... | reverse complement strand
GATCGATCCAAACCCTGAACTCCCCAAGTTCGGCCATTGCGACAGGATGACAATTTTTTGGTTCCGATGAGGGTTGTCCGGGGCCTTCCTCTTCACAGGCCACCGTTGTCGAAGTCGGACCCCACCGCCGGCAAGTATTTCTTGCAATCCCCTAAAATGTCTTACATTGACGCGCTCCCCCTGCCCCTTCTGCCATACCGAGAAATCCGCGGCTTTTCTCGTCTAACCTCCCAAAGTTGTGGTGGCGATCCCCTGATTAAGGACGTCACCCGCGGAAAGGTCGCTCCCCCAACGAGCTTTTCAGAAGAGTTCCACTCAGTTGGTACCGGTTAGCTCAACTCGTAAAATTATTCGGTCGATTCAACTCCCCCACCATTACTGACACTTCGGAGGACCTTTGTCCGCTTTGGATTCCCCAGACCTTTATGGTATTTTCTATCTGCTGACATGCCATTACTTTCCTACTGGCTGCATGCCTATTTTTGTCCTGCACGTGCCCACAAGTGCACCCATTCCCCCAAGATTCCATCCAATCGCACCCTGAATACTGGGCCGTCTGATTTCTCCCCGATTTTTTCTTCCTTTTCGCCCCTCGCGGGGCGCCCTTTCATTGGGTCTCTGAGGCTGCGAATCCCATTTTCAGCTTCTTTGCCCCCAGAGCCGAACTCCATCTCGACTCCTTTTTCCCCTTCTTTTTTTTTGCATTTTTTTCGCCCCGCCTTTCCACTGGTCGCCTTCACCTTCTTGGCATGAGAGATGCAGTTCCGTTTCGAACTCTGCACCCCCCTTTCACACACTGGCGGACTCCGCGTTCTGACTAAAAGTTGTTTGAGGTTTCCCGAAGTCTTAATTCGGATTCCAAGACCCTGGATTCGCCGCGATTATCGCTGGAGAACTCGATCTTCTCGCAGAGATGGTTTGATCTACCCAAAATATGGATGGACTTTCTCTTTTTCCCCCCCCAGAAGCTTCTTAACTTGGCGTGATACATGTTCATTCATGATGTTCTCCTGTTAGAGTCCCTCTTACTTAATTGGTTTCTTCATCACGTCCGTCTTGTCGTTCTTGGCGGATTCTCTGGAAAGAGGAGTTTCCCCTCCCCCCCGCCGAGATACTTCGCAAAGGCCCTTCGGAAGGTAAGCTGGCTGGTTTTCGGTAGTCACATGTCGTTGCACGAGATTGACCAAAGAGTTTCTGGAATCACAGCGCCGGCTCGTCCCCGTTGCTAGGCCTTTTGTCATTCAAGACGATGCAAGGTCCGGCACACCCCACGCTTTATTTCGGCATCGGAAGTTTTGATCATTGCTTAGTCTCATAGGAAGGTGTCCTCGTGATTTTTTTCGGAAATCAAGGACCACCTTGCACATAGAAAGAGCCCTTCGTCTTCTTCGAATTCATGTCCGTCACTCCGCCCTTAGGAGGAATTTTCTTTATGGCTTCTTGCCTGTGTCAAATAACTCCTCCATTTTGTTGACGAGTGTTCCTTGACCTCCGTTCCTAATGCCCTACTCTGGCGGTGACGTTCGCCCTCCCGATTTTGTTGCGCCCCTTTATTCTTTGACTAATCCCTTTGTTGAGATCATGTTCGCGTTCAGACCTTTTACCCTTCGATGTTCGGCGTAACGCCCGTCAGCGTTCCTTTTCACGTTCACAGGTCACGACCTTTTCCCCAAGCCGATCTTTTTGAGTTTGGGGAGGTGGACCCCTCTTTTTTTTTTTTTCTCCCCAGAAAATTGCCCAGCATAAGATCCTGATGCCTATTACTTCGCTCATAATTACGCGGCGGAGTAGCTTTTGTGTAACCGGCCGGCCCTTCCTTGCAACCTTGCCTCCCAGGTAAGATGCGGGATCCCCCTACCAAAATCCCCTAACTGAAGTGTTCTGGAATCCCGGAATCCTTTATACTCGCTTGCCATCTCTGCGTTTAACCCTGCGCCCCGTCCTCGTAGGTTATGCCTGCCGTCCAACTTCCGCGTTTTTTAAGGTCTGCTTCAGCGGCGTTTCCGTCCCCTTCCCTTAGACTCCCCCCTTGCCCCTTCCCTATGTAATCTATCTTAGGCCGTTCGTCAGTTAGCCGCGTGAGTTGGATTTCCTCCGAGGGCTCCCTCCCTTATTCTCACTACAAGGCGGGGCGCTATCTAAGAAACCTCCTTTTTTTGCACCAGCCACTTCTCGAGGCCTCTCATAACTGGATCCCCCCCCCCACCCCCCCCCTCACCCCCATAATTTTTTCCTGGCTCGGGGAGATAGCAAGTCCAGACATCTTTCCATCTCATCATCCAATAGCGTCGACTCGTTTTTAAGTGCGTCCCCATGATCCACCTCTTAGCTTGCCGGTTTCCCTGACACCTAGAGTCAGAGTCACCCAACTCTTTGCTTCGCCGTCGTCGCCAATTTCTACTATGCAATTTTCGATACTTTCTCTCGCAACGTCCCAGCGACTTTTGCTTCCTCCCCCCCAATGTGGTTCCCCAATTCTTCTCCCAAACCCAATGGCCGTGTTACCCAGTCGTAAAGTTTTATGATGAGGTCTGCGCCTTCGTTTCTCCCCGTAAACGCCATATTAAAAACGCTGGTCCCGACTCTCAGACATATTAGGTCTTCCTAGATGGCGTAGCATTCCCCCCCCTTTCATATTTTCGCCATCAGAAGGAATTTCCCTAACACCTGAGGGTCGAGTGGAGCGTTGTTGGACATTTTGTTTTTTCTGATGGCAGCGGCGTTCTCCTCCAACTAGGTCGGCAGTAACACACATTGATGTGCATCTTTAGCTGCCATGTCAACCAACCTTTTAATCTGCCGAGGGGAAATACCCCCCCCGTTTCAACCAGGCGACTTCCCCCTTCGGCCCTGCGAGTTCTCGTCCTGTACAACTCCCTTTGTTCCTTCGAACAAACAGGTTTGTCCCCCCTTTTTTCCTTTCTTCACGCCTGTTTCCCCCCTCGCAAGTGCGGGTAGGACGCTGGAAAACGCTCTATCAGTCTTCTTCCTTCTCCTTCTGGGTCGTCTTTCATCGGGATCGCCCTTTTGGTCAGCCTCCCCTTCCCCTAGGATTCATCTTGTCCCGAAAAAAAAAAAGAAGTTTTTTGAGAGCTCACTCGGCGGCTTTTCAGTTGATTCCTCCCGTTAAAGTAACTTTCCCTGCTTTCGTTGTGATTACTTCGACAAGGTGTTTCGCAGCAGACCCGGATCCTTCCTACCCCCCCCTTCCAGTTTGATCTTCCTCAGGGCCTTTTGTGTAGGATAAAATTCTTCCTGTCCCTTGTCGATGCACCCCTCTCTTTCATCCCTCGTTGTGTTGCCTAGCCCTCTTTTTTCCTTCCAGACAAGACCAAGTTCCGATTTCCCGTCCTTCCCAATGGACTTTACATTCCCTGCGGCCCCCCTTCATTCTTTTTCTCGTTCAGTTTCTCTTTCTCTACTTGTACGACGTCGTCTAAACGCACTCTTCAAGCCGTTTCCCTCCCCCAAAATGTCTCCCCTCCCCTCCGGGTTCTACTACCCCTCTCTTCTAAAACCGATGAAAGAAGATGAAGGTTATACGGATTCCCTGACCACCCCCCCCCTGTTGCGGAGATCCCCCCACTCTTAAGCGCCACACCTAAGCTCCTTTTCAGTCCTTTAGACTCGAGGTTTTCCAGAGTACCTTTCCCCTTGATAAGGAGGGTTTTGCAGTCTTACCCCGCGTAAAACTTTCAGATTACCCGCTTTCCTGGCCCCCCCTCATAGCTTCAGGACGCCCGTCTTTTCCGCTGGTTGACCGATACCGATTTTAGGTTGAATTGCAGTACCTTTTCCCTTTCACAAACTAATGGATTGTGTTTTTCCTCTGTCTTTTGTTACAGAATTCTTCTGCCCCGCTCTAACTCCTCTACAAACCCAAATGCCCATCTCCGCCCACAGTCTCACAATTCATTTTACATCTTCTGTATCTTTGATACCATACCTTCTGATGGCTAGCAGCCCGCCATATTATTGCTGCACTTTACGGACAGGATATGAGTTTTCGAATACCGCTTTTTCTATTACGTTTTTTTCTTTTTCCAGCGCCATCCTCCTTTTCCGACGAATGTTTTCTTGCAATTTTTTTTTTTCTCCTGCACTTGTCTCCAAGACCCAACCTCTCCTTTTTGCTCGCCGTGCCCGTTTTTATCCTATCACGAATTCCCCACTCAGGTTCGATTGATCCACTATTCCTTGAGGTTTTTTCGCCCGGAGCTGTTTCAGGCACCCTCCCGGCCTTTTTCCCCTTCTCCGATAACTTATAGATGGCCTGCAATCCGATGTCACGTTCGCTGCGGTTTATTAGCCCCAATAAATATTTACGTCTTCTTAAAAACCTCCCCCTCTCATTCGGCTGGATTTTTCTAAGTGGATTCCACATTTGTCCTGTTAGAGCGCATAGAATTCTTGTTAGTCTCTTACCCCCTCCCCCCGCGTTGCGTTATCACCTCCCTATTTTCTTATCAAATCCGAGGACTTCGATAACCTTCTACCCCCTTGCTCTCATCGAGGGCATTCCGCTTTCTGGTCTCCACCTCTCTGCCCCCCCCCTTCACTTTTTTTCTTCCCCAACTCGGCCAGCGGCACTCAACCCGCAGGATTTGGCTCCTTTTCGGAGAGTGACTGTCCGGTGATCCCTTCTTCCCGCTTCCCAGAACCTTCCTTAGGCCTTTCCCTTTTTCTTTCCCCTTGTGATTTCGCCCTCTGTCTGACTTTTTACCCCTTCCCCCGAAACCCTTGCACCGGCGGCCCCCTTGAGCCGACGTTCTTTTTTCCAGTTTTTCTCCTCTTCTGCTTCTGTTTTCTTTTCCCCCCTTTGATCGTCGGCGTCGTCGTCCTTTTTCCCCCCCTCCAACCTCCCAGCTACGGGATTTACGCCTTCTGTCCGCTACAATATGACCCCGGGTTGCCGTTCCCTCCCTCTCTTCTTCTCAATTTGTCTTCCTCCTCTTTTACTCTCTTGTCTTGGTTGAGTATCTCTTGGTCCCCCTTTCCCTCCATTTCATCCGGTTACGTGTCTTCTTCACGAAGTCATCCCCGGCCCACTCCGTCGAATCCAAATTCTTGATGGTTGGCGTACCATAAGGCAGACCGCCTCGACGATTCCGAGATACATCAGCCAGAAGTCTTCCGACTTCCTTCCCTTCCCGGATCATACGCCGCTTGTATTCCGTCTGTTGGTCCCTGGATTTGGCCTCCGGCCCCCGGCGCGAACAGTGCCCTCCCTTTCCAAGATCCCCTTTTCTTTTCCCCGAAATATTTTTGTGCTTTCTCCCTGGTATCCTTTTTAATCTTGACGGATGCGCCACCGAACCTCCTCCCCCCTTGCGGCCGATCCGTGCGCGCATTCTCAAGTCCCGAGTTTTTTGGTGGAACAACACCTTTCATTTCTGAATCCCTTTTGCATTGATCCTCCCTCCGCCAATGCACTCGTTCGGATAATGTTGAGAGATTCTCCTTCCCTTCTGTGCGACCATCCGTGTTTCGAAGATTTAGCAACAAGGCGGGCCTTCTTATAGCAGACAAACGATTCTCTTGGCAACCGCCTCTCTTAAAGGACGACATCTTGAATGTAAAATGGGATCGGCCCCCGACAACCTTTATTTTTTTTGGAGAGGGGGGCCCAGACTCCCTCACCCCTTTGAATTGAGATCATACCACTGAGGACTCACACGATCCGAAAGTTTCGAGAAGTATTTCGGAACTCCTTTCGGTCCTGATCATGTCCCAGACTCCCCCCTGCATATAAAATCAGCCAACCTCCTCTTTGAGTCCTTGAACGCTTTCAATTCCTTTTTATTCTTTTTTATGCCCTGATCCCCCCCCCTCCTATAACGGTCGTCCCCTCCCTTCACATCCCGCCTGACTACCTTTGTCTAGGTCGCGCGACCATGCCGGAAAACCTTTCCCCCATTCGTCTCGACTTTTCTGTCTGCGACACGTCACCCTTCTTCCTGGCTTTTCGCCGCATCCCCCCCCTCTCCCCAGATTGGTTTCCATTGCGCCCGATGGGGTCGCCTTTCCGATGTTTTTGCGGTGCCCTATCCGGTTGAGGGGTGTCTCCTTTCTGGACTTTTTTGGACATTTTTCTCTCTCTGAATCCCGAGGATTGCTACAAAGTCGGCCCCCCCCCCTTTCCAGTTCGTCCCCCCCTATTTTTTTGCTCCCCCCTGAAATTAACATTAACTTCCTCTTTAGAGGACCTTCCCCCCCGCTCACCCCCACTCAGGGAAACTTCTTGCTTGAAGCTTGGACATTTGAACATCTTGACTCTGGAACGGAACCCCCTTTACTTACGAGACTTTCACAGGATTCCAGTCTTTCATTCAATCCCATGGCCGCTCTTCTCTTCCCTTGAGGCGGGTAGAGTCGTCTTTACATTGGGCTCCTCCACACTGGTGGTCGGTTAATCGTCCCTTTTCTCGGTATGTGTGCCTTAGGAGCGGCCCTTTCCCCCCTTCTGGCCCCTTTTTTTTTTTTTCTAAGATATTGGCATGGCCAAGTATTTCCTCTTTCGGGGCTATTCTCCTTCTCCCCCCGGTGTCGGTGTTAGTTTGGAGCAAGTGAGAGTATTTCCTCTATTCCCTTTCTCGAAAGGATAGTCCGCAGGTTATTGTCTTCATGGGTTCTCTAATTGAGTTCTTGGTAATTGAAATTCAGTCTTCCTCTCTTTCCCCCCCCTCAAGTTGTTTTTGATTTTTTTCCGCCCTTCTCATTAACATGCCACTCCCTCGATTAATGGATCTTTCCTCAAAACAGACGTCATCCCCTGCTTTCACGATTCCTGTAGATGAATCTTCCCTCTGCTCAAGTGCTTTTCTGCCTACCGGCACCTTGTTCCTGATCCCCCCGACCGAGGAAAGTAATTCTCTTTCTTGAAATCCATTTTCCCCCACTTTTACCATCCAGACTGTCTCGACCGATTCCCTTTCCTTCCTACCTGATTTAAATACTGAGATGCAGATCGTTTTAACTTTACACAGGTGGCCCCGCACCCCCGATCCCCAGTCTTACTAGGCCGTTTTTGTCCCCCCCCTCTGCTTTTTGAGGTCGCCGCTCTCGCGTTTCATCGAGAGTCGTTTTAGATTTCTCCGGAGTGCTTTTTCCCCGTGCAGAAAAAGTCGTACAAACTAACAGGCCTGAAGTTTCCGACCCACACGGCCGGCCTTACCCAATCCTGATTTCTTCAGTTTTTTAAGGTCCCCTGTATGTTTTACTCTGGTGATTCCCCCATCTTTTTTCCCGATTCCTTTATGTTTTGAATTGCGCATAAGAGACATGCAACTATTTTTTGATTGTTCCTTTTCTATTTGAATTCCATTTTGCTTCAGCAGCCCCTTGCAATCAGACTCTCCCCCTTTACCAACACCGCTCCCTCGGACCCCCCTAAACCTGGGTAGCCGTCTATGCCCCATAGAGTTTATCAGAACTTTCGCTTGTTGGTTTCTCCCTGGGCGACCTTCGGTCTCTTCGATTGATGATCCAGCTTGTCTTCACTCCGTCAGAGTCCTCAGAATAATTTCGACTTCATGGTCCCTGTTTTTTTAATTGGCCCATTTTTTTTTCGCTCCTTGTCCCCGTCGAGACAAATCGCTTCCCGCATTCTCTTCCGTGTCTATTTGAAATCTTGCACGCTTTCCCTCCTGTCGACGCAGCTTAGTCTTTCCCCTTCGTGCGGGATGTTTGCTTGCAGATGGTTTCATTTCCCGAAAAGCTTAGCGTTCTGAACTTTCTTCTGGAAGCAACCTTTCGACGGGATCGGCCTCGATGGTGATTTATCGCCATATAATATGGCTGTGACGTTATTAGTCCCCTCCTCCCCCCCGATTATTTTTATATTGAGTACTGATCCAATTCCTCATTTATTTTCTGTATTTTCGTTTTTCGACGTCCTTTGTTGTCGATACTCCTTCCCCAGTCCTTTCTTTCTCATCAGGACTGATTCTCTGCGCCATGGACCTCCGGGCCCCCTCTCCCCTTCTATTATATAACTATCGTTTCTTTCTGCTGTCTGGAGTAGGCCCTGCTGTCCAAACGCCTAAATGGTCTGACAAGCCGGCATCCCATCCCAGAGGCTTCGCGCGTTCGTTTTCTCCGGTTCGCTCCCTCCTCCCAGTGATCCTTCTTCCGGTTCCAGAAAATTTATCCTTCCTCGCCCTTGGTTTTATCATTGTTTGACCTTCGCGCCGAGGTTCGCACAGCCTCCCGCCCTCCACGTCCCCCAGAGCAGGCGTGACATGCCCTCGTCCTTCCATGCGTTTACTGATTCTGGCTTGTACTTTTTTGTTAGTCGTCGAAGCGCCTGTCTCCCCCCGTCCCTCCAGACGATAGCTTGCCGTGAGCGACGCCGTGTTTCAAGCTTTTACGGACTTTTAAGGCGTTCCCCTCGCGAATAGAACCGCCGTCGTCCTGGTCTGACGTCCTTCCTCTATTTGTAATAATCACGTTGGTTGAGAGAGGGGCCGTTCCCCAGGAAGCACTTTGAATCCGAGGACTGAGGGGTAGTTGACACTTCAAAGCCCTTTTCGTCATTCTTTAGATTAAACCAAACAGGTTCGCACTTCACCCCCCTCCAATCTCTCTCTGTGTTTGGCGTTGCCCCTTTTCGTCGATTCGATCACGGCCATACTACACACAACCGCACCACCGCCACCCCAGGAGACCCCCCCTTAAGTAGCCTTTCCTCTCCGCACCTTTTATAAGTTTTTGGGTTCACGTTGGGACTGTTACCCCCCCTTTTCAGGATCTCCCCCCCGGTCCCTTGAGGATACCCCTGAAACACGTCAGAGGCTCCCGAAATTCCTTTTTGAGCAAGACAATACATTCTCTTGAATATGACCCGCTGTTAAGCTCAGAAAATTCTCCTAATCCCTTCGGTGGTGATGAAGTATTAAGTACCTTTTTTTCAGGAACAGCTGCGTTCCGCTCCGGTGCCGTCGCACCCTCCCCTTACAAGGAACCACTCTTTTAATGCGAACTTCCCTTCCTTTTGCCTCAGAAATAATGAAGTTAGAAAATCCGACTTTGCATAGAAGGCAGCGATTTTTTCTTTTCGCCCAGGAATGTTAGCGCGGCCTCACCCCGAGTTTTTTCCAGACCCCTTTCGGCTGAAAAAAGCCACCAGCTCGACAGCGAAGAAACCCGTTTCATGCCCCTTGATTCGACGCGAACCAGCTACATTCATCTAGTTGAGGTAGTTGGGACAGCTTTCCGACATGACTGATAATATAATCAACCCCCGCCGGAGACGCCGCAGAGAAAGGGGAACTTATCAAGAGAGATGAGGAAGCGAGACCAAGCAGTCTTCAGGCGACAAAGAGACCCCTCACAGGCCCCCCACCTGCAGTCGAGAAACAACAATGGCTTTTAAATCCGGGATTACTGCAGAAAGAGGCTTCAAGTTTATTCATTTATTTCCAAAGTTTTTTCAAGCCGAGAACGGGGTCGCTTTTTTTCTGACAGAATCCCGTTTGTCCTACCCACCATTTGGGTCCCGCGTCCCACAAAACTTAAGTCAAAAAAGGGAAAATTCGAAAGTATGCTTTAGCTGTCTTCGCCAGAAAAAATTACCTTCTCCGACTCTTTTAGAACTCTCCAACCAAATCTTTTTGTGGGGGGTGTTTTTTTTGGTTTTAGAAAAGAGAGGATGAAGACTTAGCAAAGTAAGCAGTCTTACCCGACAAAAGGACTCAAGGTGCAAATTAACGGGTTGTGTGACTTTGATATGTTATTCAGTTTCCCTTTGTTACTTATATTTGCGAGCCCCGCCCCGCCCCGAAGATTCCCCGCGATTCATGACCCCTTGACCCAAACCCCAGGCAGGCAGATCAGTTCCAACACTAAATCTTTTTGCCTGGTTCGCTCTATATGCATGAAAAGTCCGAGGTGCTGGTGCCTCCCCCGCGGTAACCCAATGGGACGCGCGACGGATTAACTGAATCTGAATTTTTTTCTGGACCTCTGTTGCATTGGAACTCCCGTATTTCTTAAGAGGGTTTTCTTCCTCCACCGCTACCCCCCCCCTTTCATTGCTTTCACCTCCTTTTTGAAACAGCTCTTTCGGGCGGGTCGTAGATTGCCTCCCCTGTTATCCGCCCACCTTTTCCTTTCTATTCAGTCCCACATGTACATTCTGTTAGAAAGTTCCCCCCCCCCCGCCCCTGCCACTCAGGTCGGGATGTCAGCAAGCTGGTTTTTCTCTGATCCCCGTCCCTGCCCGAGTTAGTTGTTTTTGGGTACAACGGTTGTTTCGTCCCCGAAGTTCTGACCCCCCTTTCTCAACTCCTTCATCGACCAGGATTTCTTCCTTTTATTTTTTCTGTTGAGGAGTATCACTGCCATCTTTTATTTTGCTATCTTCGCGTTTTGCGACCTTCCTCCCTCCGTTTTTTGTTTTTCTTAGCACCTTTCCCATTGAACACCCCCACTACCACGTTTGCGCCCCCCCCTATAAAAAGTCCGAAAATTCGCTTTCTGTGGTTCGATCTCGATGAAGGATTTGATCGATTCAGACGGTCGCTGCGCTCCCCCGTAATGTCGAGTCGATACCCCTC
>Ga0179593_1538268_pt1 | contig 10556 bp, 15 predicted proteins | sample CZODoug2_1_08_16_FD_185931 | JGI IMG/M metagenome (GOLD analysis project Ga0179593, IMG submission 185931) | Vadose zone soil fungal communities from Angelo Coast Range Reserve, California, USA - CZODoug2_1_08_16fungal (PacBio error correction) | ecosystem: Environmental > Terrestrial > Soil >... | reverse complement strand
AGGCTGTTCAGCCTCCCTTTTCCTGTTTCTCTGCTTTTGAATAGCCGAGATTGGTTTGATTTCTTTATTTTCTTTTTGCAACCATACTCCCTTCTGGCAGGGTTCTTTTGGAGTCATAGCCCCCCCGTTCCACTTTTGTGCGTCATGTCGGCTCCGCCGCTTTGTCCCACTTTCTCCCCTTTTCTGCCTCGCTTTCCAACGAGGTAAGTGGATTTGTTCCCCTTTTTATTTCCTTAGCTACCCCTCTGGACTTTTCAAGAAGGAGTGGTCGACTCCTGATGGTCTTCTCTCCCAGTTTGTTCTTCTGAATGTCTCTCGGCGTGCCTGCAGGACTGCGGGTGAGTTCTTCAGCATCGAGATTTGGTGGTTTTTTTTTTTGTTAAAAATTTTTTTTTTCTTTTTTTCGTTTTTCCTCGTTGGTATCGTCCCCTCGGCAATTTTTATTTCCCTCTTCCAACTTCTCCGGCGACGATGATTCCCCCCCATTTCGGTTTCTTATCCTTCCTTTTTACTGACGGTGTTATGCGTGTGTTTTTGAGATAAGTAGCTCTTGCTTTGCTTTTGAGTTTTGGTTTTTTTTTGACGCGCCCTAGATCCGGAAAACCCCCCTGTTTGCCCTCTCTCTTATAAGCAGTGGGGAGCGGATTCCTACCGCGGTTCCTTTTCTCTTTCGCTATCCCCCAAGGAGCCCCCCTTTTCATTAGTAAATTACCCAGGAGCGTGTGATGCCGGCTTTCCCCTGTCCCCTCTCTTGTTTTCCCTCACGATGCCTTGACCGGCACTCGTTTTTTGTGCGTCTTCCCCATTGCAAGGTGCCCGTTTAAGTTTTTTTTCTTTTTTTTTTCGCACCCTTCTCGGGGAGCAGGCAGTCCAGTACTTCCCTGACCCTCATTGTCTCGGATCACCTCGGGTTTCCTCTTTCTGACTCGCAGTGTGGATACGGCCAGTTTCTTTTGGCAGATCCTGTCTTTTTTTCCCTCTTCGAAGAGTTCGCCTCCCCCCGACGCTTCCTATAGATTCGGTCGCTCTAACAACCCCTCTTGTTCTGGACATATGGACGGGATCCGGCGTGTTTTCCTTCCTCTCTCTCCTGAGTGAAGAGGGAGCTACTCTAATTTCTTTTCTTACAGGCAGAAGCGGGCTTTGTTGCGGGCTTTTTGCTGCAAGGCAAGCTTCCTCTTTTCATTGCTTGTCCAGACGACACGTTGACGCACCCCTTCTTGGCCGGGAAAGGGAACCTTTTCGATGCTGCTTGCTTCCCTCTGAGGTCTTTTTTCCTGAAGACTTTCTAACGTCTTTTTCCGGGCGTGTATCGTCTCTTCTTTTTTTGTTTTGTGGTTTAAGCCAGAGCCTTTCAGTTTTTCCCACCGCTCCTTAAGGCAGGGCGCGGCGAGAGAGGTTTTCCTTTTCCCTGTTGGGGGTGCAGAGTTTGGGGTGGATCGATGTTTCTGCTTCTCCTTTAGTTTGTGAATCCGGCCTTAGGCAGTAAGCCACTGGACTCCCCCTTTAATTTCCCCCGGCCATTCTCGCCTGACCCGAAACCTTTTTTGCTGTCCCTTCTTGACCGGTGGATTCCTCGAACCTTTTCGCGCGACAGTCAGGTCCTATTTTTTTTTTTTTTATTTCTTTTATTCCCGTGTTCCGGTTTTTCTTTTCCTTTGGCTCTCCTTTCAAAGGAGAAGGACGTTCCTCTTTCTGAGATGGCCACCTTCTCTCTTCATTTGTTTCCCTCATCTGGCTATCCCCCGTCCACCCTTAACCCCCTCACCCTTTATCTTACCCATTTCTTCGCTCACTCGTATTAGTTCTTCGTCCCCTTTCCGCTTATACAGCAGCCTCTACCCCAGCAGTCAATGTTTAGGGTCCCCTTTTCCCTCGTCCCCCCCCCTTTCGCCGAAGCTTGGATGCCTCCTCACTTTTTCCCCCCCAAACGAAATAGCGCGACGGGTAAGCCGGACACCCCTTTACTTTGCCTTTGCAAGCCCCCCGAATAAACTCCCCCCCCCTCCTGTTGCAGCAGCGCCCCTTCCAGAAAAATTCTTCTGCGCGCGCCCGCCGGCGGCTCTGTCCAACGCTCTTTGATATTTTCTTCCCCACCACGAACTGGTTTCCCCCCATCGCAACGCAGTTAAATTCCAAGTGAAATCTTCTTTCCCCTTAGCCTCTCTTACCAGAAGAAGCGAAGCTGTCACCCCTTTCCCATTCTCAGAATTGTGTATGAACCCTTCCAAGTGTTTTCTTTTACCCCCCTTCCCCTTCCCCAGAAGGCATTTTTCTTCCTATTCTTCTTTGAGTTACCTGCCGTTGCCCCCCCTCTTTCCAATTCACCCCCTTCACAAGACCCCCCGCCCAGATGTGCTTTATTTTACGACTTCCTTTTCGTTTCATTCTCTCCCCAATTTCTTATTCAAACTCAGCGCGCGCCTTTAATCGCTCCTCCCGTCATATGTCCAGCCCTTATATATCTGGATAATCGCCCCTCTTAGGTTGGTTTCTCCTTCTTCTCACATAAGTGAAGCCGCCGTTCCTCTCCCTTTTCTTTAAGTATCCAAACTTTGGACTTTCCCCCCCCTTTGCCCCCCCCCCCTTATGTGATCCGCAGAGCCCTACTTTTCGTTCCCTTCTTGCCTGCAAGGCTCCGCGTATTCTCGCAGGATGCCCGTTCACGTTGCACTTTTCATCTCCTCAACGCCCCCCCCCACATGGCGACCCTTTTTACTTCCTGACCTCGTGGCCCTCCCCCAAAAAAGCCAGAGGCCCCTTTGGATCTCCCCTCTATGTTCGCATTGTTTACTGGTTTAATTTCACTCCCCCCCCCCTTGTTTTATCCTCATACACAGTTCCGTACCCCTCCCTTCCGCGGATAGTCCTCTAAAAAAATGCTCTTGAGTATCTCAGTTTGTTTCATTTGCAGTTTTTTTACTTATATCTCCCAATTCGCACCCCCCCCCTTTTTCCCTTCCTACTTCCTCCTTCCCTTCGCTCCGATACTTCTAAAAACATCAGCATCCCCCGCCCCCCACCCTTGTACCAGGATAAAAGAGCAGACATTAATCGCAAATCGTCTTTTTTAAAAGCCTTCCCCCTCACCCCCCTTATGGAATGTTTAGGGTGCCCCAAAGTTGTTCCTATCCCGGACCCTGTCTCCCTGCACACACCAATCTTCCAGATGCGGCCTTTTCTTTCCAGTCCTGCCAGCAATACTCAGAGAGACTCATTAGACACATCCCCCCCAAAACCTGAGCGGCGTTGACTAAGAAATGATGACCTTGTGCTACCGCCCCTTTTGACCGTTCTTGAAATACCCCATTTCCCTTTCTACTCCCTTCTGGGTGCACAAATACACTTCCCTTTTTACAGCACGATAAATGGGCCCCCCCAACCCGCGGCGGAGGCCCCCTTTTTTGACCCCCCCCCCCCCCCAAGTAGTACGTCGAAAGGTTCACCCCCCCCTGACCCCCCTCCCGCGCGTCATCCCTATGAAGCCAAGCTCGTCGATTCCTTCTCCCTTTCCCTCCCCCCTTAGATGCGAAACAAGCATATCAAGATACTTTTTTTTTTTTCTCGTAGGATTTTTCCCTCAGCCCGGATTTTTTCATAACGGTTTGACGATCTTGTAGTCCGAGCTTCTTCTTCGCCCTCCCCTTTTTAGGGTTTTTTTTTCTAGAATCTGAAGGACTGTTTGTGGTTCGTCTTTTTAGTTTGCCATTGATCCATGGATGAAATCCAGACTCCCCCCCACTAGGTCCCTGATGTGTCCCCGAATTTCTTGAGCTTGCGCTTTCAAAACGTAAGGAGGCGGAGCAGCCTTTTCCACTGCCCTTTCTTCTTTCTGCAATAATGGCTGCATTCTCTTTTCTTTTTTCGGAATGAGGGTGAGGCAGCGGCCATACTGCGCAGATGGTCTTTGGTGTCCCTGCTTGAGGTCGCGTGGGCCCATCATGCCTAGGCCCAAGGTTTTCGGCCTCTTCCCCTCGGTATTTTTCCTTTTTCGAACTGCTTTTTCGATGAGTTCCCTTTGATCCGGCCGGTACGGCCTTGTGGTGGTGCCGATGATTTTTCTTTTTCTTAAGCTCTTGCGGGCGTTGAGAGGACTGTGGTGTTAGCGTCAGAGATTCCCTTCCAAACTTTTCTTCTCCAGGATGATGATCCTATAATCCTTTTTTTTGGCTTCTTTATCGAGTTTCAGGGCCTTTTTTTTTCCTCTCTCTGAGACCCCCCCCTGCAGTAGTGACTTCCCATTTACGTTCATTCGAAGCTGCTTTTCTTCCCTGCCCTCCCTTTTTTCATTTGGTTTGAGTCTCCATGTCTTCCTTAGTTCTTGGGGATGGCGCTGTGCGTTTGCCCCCCCTTTTAACTCCCGGGCAGGCAGGCCTCTCTCTGACTCGTTCCTCTTTCTTCCAACCCTTGGGCTCGCGAGGATCATTCTCCGGATGACTTGGACGTGCCGCAGGGTGGATCGACAGTCCGGGCCCTCTTGGGCGGTCTTCCCTTCTTTCGAATACCAGCCCACACCTGACGCGGATATGCTCTCCCCCCTCTTCTTTCGGTGGGACATATGACTTCGGCTTTTCCAGCGCGGCTTTTTTGAGAAGAGCAGGGGTTCTGCTATCCCTTTTCGCGTTTCTCCCCTCTGCCAGCGGTGGTATGGCCCGGTTTGCTGGCTTCCGTCCTTTCCTGCTTGCATGTGGGGCACGGCCGCCGGTTCTGTTCCCCCGAGACTGTGGTCAGGGACCGTTCCTCCTTCCCCGCTTCGGACGATCTTTTCTGAATGGAATCAGCTTCTACTCTTCCTTTCCTGGGATCGCTCTTCTTTTTTCTCGGGTCCGGTGGGAAGCCGCTCGTCGTTTCCCAAGACAATTTTTTTTCTCTCCCCCTCTCCTGTGACTGGGGCGGCCGTCACCCTTAGTTTTCTTTTTTTTTAGTTCTTGGCTTTCTCCCCTTCGTGGTTCATCCGGTCTTCTTCTTTGACTGACTGGCTTCTGCGTTCCCCCACCCCGACGTTTTTTTTTTTCCATCGTGACCCAGGCACGAAACAGTTCCCCTTTTTTCTTTTCTAAGTCCGTCTTGATACGCCACCTTACGTTTCGAGAGAAGTTCCCCTACTCTTGCGTTTCTGGTCATGTTTTCTATGCCGTTGTGGCGTGTGTCCCCGTTTTTCCTCTTTGACTTTTTCCTCCTCTTCACAAATTCGGCCCCCTCTTTTACTCCCTCGTTGTGTTGTTGCTTTCTCTGAACTTTTTTCCTTTTTGCCCCCTCAGCGGAAACCCGAAACCGGACACAGCTCCCCCCCGTGCATCCCCATACCGGTCTTTTTCCATCTCTAGAAAGTCGCGCAATTCCCCTTTCGGAGTCCCGGCCTCTTAATCGGCCCCCCCCCACAAGAGGTACCTTTCTTAGCGAAAAATTTGGCAGGAGTCCCTTTTCTTGCCCTCTAAGAAAAGGCCCAAATTTCACTTTGAGCCCCCCCTTTAGGAGAAGTTCTAGGCCCTCCCCCCCCCCTCCCAAGCTTTCCTGACTCCCCAGTCAAACACCGGCGTCTGCTTTTGCGCCAGCCTTAAGTAGAGGTTCCCCAAGCCTACCCCCCTTTGGCTCCCACAGTTGGAGAATACTCGCGACCCCCAGACAGTTCCCCTTCTAGAATTCTTATTTAACGTTCTCCCGCCAAGAAGAATACCAGAAAGAGCTTTTTCGTTACTTCTCCCCCATCTAGCGGTTGCCATACCTCCAAAAGTGTAGTTCCCGTGCCCCCCCCCCCATGACCCTTTTTTTTCCTTTTATGTTTTCTTATTTTATTCTTTTAAGAAGAAAGTATCGCCCCCCAGGCCCAAGCCCCCGAAATTATAATCGAAAGACATCCTCCTTTCATTTAGTTTTTCCCCCCTATCTAACCCCCCCTTTTCCCGAGAATCGACAGCAGGAGGTTCATATTTTTCCCTGATTTCCCTTCTTTCCTCATAAGAATCTAGTAGTTTTTCTCTAAGTTTCTTCCTCCCGTCTCCGTTTTCCTCCCGGTCAGTAGGACGTTCTCTTTCAATCAACTGCAGTTTACCACCTCTTTTGTCTCAAGAGAGCCCCCCCCCCTTCAATTTTGTTTGAACCTTTTGCTTGCGTCTTTAAAGAGACCATTCTTCCCCGACATTTCGAGCAGTCTGAACCGTTTCACAGCCTCCCCTTTTCTTCCCGCCTCAACTCTCAAATACCAACAAGACCCCCTCTGTGAATGTCCCCCCTCCTTGTCAGCGCCCCCCCCCCCACCAGCAGCCTGACTTTTTTCCTTCATTTTCATAAATCCCTTTTCCTTTTCACATTAATTTCCACTGCCCCTTATATTACGATTACCAAAGTATAAGTTCCCAAAGCTGTTCTTCCTTCCATGCTGATGAGTTTTGGGTCCAGTCCTTTTGTTTCCCGGATCTATTTTCCCCTAACCCTCCCTCACTACCCGCTCCCGCAGAGAGATTCTTTCTCAATCCCAACCACCCGTCCCTTACCGTGCGTATACCGTCTCCTCCCCCCATCTCCCACCCGTCGAAGTGAACGGTAATACACGATTTGTTTTGTCGAGTTCCATCAACACAGTGTATATGGGACCCCCACACCGATGTCACCTCAAGCATACCCCCCCCCCCCCTTAACTTCTCTCTTTTTTTTTGATTCCTCTTTCTCAGTATGGCATATCGTGACCCGAATTGAAGAAATTAGTCCTCCCCCCTCTCGTTTCCCTTTCGTCACTTCGGTTTCCCCCTGCTACGTCTGAAATCCCTGGTCCTTTTTTTGCCTCCCGCCATCTTTTGAAAAATCCCACTACACTCGTTTTGTCGTTAAGCTTTCAGCACATGGATTTTTTTTTTTTTTGGTTTTTTTTCACCTTTGAAAACTCCTCTTCCTTCTTCCCATTTTCCCCACCAATCGTAGATTAGCTCAGCCGTCCCTTTCCTCCCGCGCTATTTCTTTTACGACTTTCTCCCCCCCCTTCGCCCCAGTTTCTTTCCTTAGACTCTAATACATTTAACCATCAGTGACTGAACAAGCTATCCCTCTTTTCCCCCCCCCCCTTTGCTTTAGAGTTATTTCTGTTCAGCTGTGCTTGTTTTCCTTCGACTAATCGACGAGCTTGGCGTACGAGGGCGGATTTCCTTTAAGAACCGCGGGCATTTTTTCGTATGAAGGTTTGAAGCTTTTCCTTTTGTTTTTAAATTTTTCCTGCTCCACCTTGTTTGGCTTCACTTGCCGCTCTTCCCCCAAACGTCTCCTTTATTTCACCCATCTTTTCGATGGAGATTTTTTCGAAGTCCCTCTGGATTCCCCCTCCCGTTCCTTTTCCAGTCCTCACGCTCATCCTTCTTCGAAGATATTTTTCAGGCCGTAGTTTTTTTCGATTCCTATGATGGCGTTTCCTTTTGTTCCTCTAATATAATGTTCTGCAGCTGTGAAGATTTGTATCGTTGTTTCCAGGTATATGTCCCCAATAGTCGGTTTTCTTCCCGTTTTTTTTGGTAAGCTTCCCCTCGGTCTAAGGGCTAGTTAGATGCTTTTAGTTTGTTCCGGTTTCCTTCTACGGTCTCCTTCTTTATTTTTGGTTATTACTAGCGGATTTTTTTCTTTTATTCTGCGGGTAGAGGGAGAGGTGTCTGACGGGTGTTCGTTCTTTTACCAAGCTCGGGAAAAAAAAATGCCGCTTACCCAGTTCCTGCTCTCCTGCCCCTACTCCTGTTTTCTCTCTAGCTAAGCTTTTCATTCTTTCCCCTGTTCGATATATAACTTGAATCACCGTGTTCCTCGGACTCCCGACTGCATTTCTGGCGGTTTCCCTTCCGCACCAGTTGTCTTTGGGGTTTGCGTCCTCCCCCTTGTTCCCTTCCACTCCAGAAGTCGGAGGTTGTCTGGCGTTTCCCCTTCCTCCCCTCACTTTTCCCCTTGCAGAATTCCTGCTTCTCGTTAATTTTTTCTGGAGCCTTTTTCCTTTCCGAATGTCCTTTATGGGGATCGCTTCTTCCTCTGTGTGGTTCTCTCCGATCCCGAGTGTTCCTTTCCGCATTGGGCTCATCAGATCCGCTTCCTTCGGAACTGCTTTTTTGAAGACGTCCCCTCCCCTTTTCCAACTCTTGTATAGATATCGTCGGAATAACTTTCCGGTTGACTTCCTTTATTCCGCGGGGCGCTTCCTCTCTCTTCTTCTTCCGGGGTCTGAAATGAACAGGCGATAGTTTTTCTCAGCAGCTTTTTTTTTTTTGCTGTGGAGTTTGGTACTTCACTTCTTGACTCCTGAATGCCCTTTTTTTTATCCTTTTTCCCCCGTCCGCGTTTCTACCACCCCCCCCCCCCTTGATGTTTTGGAAGGGACCTAGCTTCCTCTGCTTTTCACTTTGTTCTGACTCCTTTTTTCTATTCGCAAGATTTAGTTCGTGTTCCCTGCCCCTTGATTTTTTGAAGACAGAGACAACGTTCTTACCGCTACGGCTAGTTTTCTTTTATTTTTGCGTTGCGAGGTTTGTCTTGTGGCACAGATTTTGGGTTTCTCCTTGGCTCCTTCAGTTCGAACACACTTCGTGGTTTTCAGTACCGTGGTCTTCGTTTGGACTCCTCCTCTTCCCCCCCGGAATACCCTGTCCCGGGCTCCCTTTTGCTGACGCCCTCCAAGTGAGTCTTTTAATTTATTCGCGGGTTTTCCTCCCTGGACACTTTTGCGCTATCCTAGGCCCCGGCTGAGGAAGATCCTTTTTTTGCGGTCCGGTTTAGTCGACTTTTTCCCTCTTGAACAAAGGCGTAAGACGTTCCCCCTTGTACCCTAGTTGTTGGTTTTTCTCTCTATAGAACTGCCTTGGTTTCTCCATACTAAGGAAACAGGACCCCCCCTCGCCCCGGCACAGGACCTAACGGCAGCCCACCTTCCCAGATTTTCCCTTTAGACGAGGCCGCAACTTTTCACTGCGGATCCCTCCATTTTTTTTCTGATCCCCACACCCCCGGATTTCGTGCACCATTGGAAGGCCTGAAGAAGATTTTGGCCGCCCCCCCCTCCCCAGGTTTCCCAAATTTCCTTTTCGACTTACCTGTAGCGATTTTTTCCAACCGACTTTTTTTAACCCCCTTTTTTTCCACTAACAAAAGATGTGCCGCCCCAGTCAAACCATATCGCGTCTCCTTGGACCGCCCCTTCCTTTAACACATTCCCCGGCGTGATTTTGTCCCAATAAGCCCCTCCCATACTCTCTCACCCTCAGTTCCCCCCTAAGGCGAACTTCCGTCGCCACTTCCAGTGCTCTTAAGCCGCCCTCGGGTCCCCAAACTGCCCCCCCCGGTCTTTGAAAGAGTTTCCGTCGTGCAACATGCAGTCCCCCTGCATTTTTCCTCCCTTTACCTTTAAGAAGTGGCAGTACCAGGTCCCTACACCCACTTCTATGTCCTTCCTCCTAAGACCCCCCACCCCTTTCTCCCTTTCATTTATCAAAATGGGTTTTTTACTCCCAGCCCCCTATGACCTCCCCCCCTACGGATAAAGTTATGCCCTCCCCCGGCCCTCTTATTCTTTATCGCATCCCGAAGCGTATTTTTTACCCGCTTTCCTAATACCTTTCCTCCAGCCGTTTCTTTTTTCTGCCTTGAATGGAATTATCAACAATTTTCCTTCCCTGATTTCACCACCACGAGGTGATCCGGCGAGCCTTTCCCCCTTTTCTCCTTTTAAATTTTTTCATTCTCCTAGCGAGTATTTATTCTGCCAGTAGTGCACCGTGAAAGAGTCCCTACCTCCTCTCACTTATCACTTTCATGAAAAGCGTTGCGCGACCCCACACCCGGCTTCGTTTTCTTTTTCATAAAGCCTCTTCTCAGTGACGCCCTTTTTTACTTTTACTACTGCCCTGTGATCCTCTTATATAATCGATAACATGACCCAATCGATTAGGTAAGCTAAACCCATGCTTCTGATTTTTTATTCCCTGGTCTAACGTCATTTTTTTTTCACTGATGATTCTTTGTCCGCCCCCTAGGACACTCTACCTAGACCTCCGACTTTCTTCTTTACCCCATTTCCGTTTTCGAGACCCCCCCCCTTTACCCCCTAAAGAGACCCTTCACATCGCCACCTAATCTTCGACAACATCCCCGTTTAGCGAGGGGGAAATTCCCCCCCCACGATGGGACCAGGATACATGGGAGCCAACTCTTCCACCCCAAATCCACACAACTTCTTTCCAGCTTTCCTCCTTCTGATTTCCTCCCTCCCGTATTCCCCTCCTCCCTACTATCGACTCTCGCCCTTTCAGTCCCTTCCCCTCTCTTCGAGAAGTTCCCTAGTTCTTTGGACTTCCCCTCCTAAGTTTCTCACAATATGAGAAGTGCCGCTCCCCCCTCTTTAATATGGGGTGGAAAATCACCTACCCCCGTTTTTTCCTCCCCTTCTCCCTTTCAAACTCCAGGCGGAGTTTTTTCACCGTCGATTCGATCGCAACAGAAACCCCCTTTTTTTCTTAGCCTGCCACGCCCTCGTTGAAGAACTCGTAGATTACTTTCCCTCCTTTCTTTGCCCCCCTTCTCTGTTCAAACTCCCT
>Ga0179593_1474241_pt1 | contig 10556 bp, 11 predicted proteins | sample CZODoug2_1_08_16_FD_185931 | JGI IMG/M metagenome (GOLD analysis project Ga0179593, IMG submission 185931) | Vadose zone soil fungal communities from Angelo Coast Range Reserve, California, USA - CZODoug2_1_08_16fungal (PacBio error correction) | ecosystem: Environmental > Terrestrial > Soil >... | reverse complement strand
TCAAAGCTTGGCTCTTCTCCTTTCATTTGTACTTGGATCTTGAAAGACGGTTCCCCTTTTCTTGTTTCCTTTTCTTCTGGATTCTTTCTCCTTGGCTTTATTCTCCCTCCCCCCGTGGATTCGTCCCATGTGATGAATTTCTTGTTCGCGGGGTAGTTATTTTAGCTGAAGCCTTCATCATCCCTCCTTCGCCCGTTTTTTTTCCGTTGAGAAGGTTCCCTTCTTTCTTTTGTATCAAAGATTGGTGACACCTCCTTTTCTTTTCCTACCTTCTTCTCCCCCCGTAAGCCCGCGTGTTTATACCAAGGGACGATTCGCGCCGACCGACTCAATCCCTTTTTACGAGACCGGACCTGCTCCCGAATTTAAAAGGATGACCCAACCATAATTTTTTCTCCCCCCACCCCCCCCCCCCCCCCCTCCTTGACCATTTCGCCCCCCTTTTGCGTAACCATTCCAAGACAGAAATTATAGCAAAAAAGATCTGCCAAGATCGTCGGATCTTAATTTTAAGTGCACTTCTGCCAGCTTCTCAGAGCTCTCTCTGAGTTCCCCTTTCTGCTGATTCCGGACCGTGCTTCAGCGTGTTTTCTCGGTTACAGACTGCCAGTGCATGTTTCCCACGTGAAGCAACGGCTCATCAGAATTAGAGCGAGACCCCGATTGGTCATAGTCGCCCATTGTTTTTGAGGACCCCCCCCGATTAACAACCTCTATTCTCGGCCTTTCCCTCCTATTACTCCTCAGTGGCGGTCCTCCCCCCCTTTTTTTTCAATGGTAGGTAACATTTGCGATATGAACAGTATGTGTCATAAAAATCTTCGAAGCGATGGTACCTACTTCTGTTTCCGTAAAGATAAGATATGACCCTTGATGTGGTGTCTTCCAACCAAACCCCCCACCAAAACCCCCCCCCAACCCACACCCCAAAAAACCCACCCCCAAAAACAACTCGGAGAACACCATGCACCACCACATACTCACACCAACCGGAGGACCTCCTTCTTGCCGATTCCCCGGCCATCGCTCTTCACTTTTTCTAATTCGTCGGACTTATTCAAGACAGCCTTCCACCATAAACAGCAGATAAGCATTTTTTCCTTTATAGCACATGGAGGACCCCCAGTTTACGCCTACCCTGATAGGTTGATTTTCCGGCCTACCAGACCCTTCCCCTACCCCCCACTTCTATATCTGATCTTTTTTTTTTCCTTTTCGTGAGTGGATAATGATGCGATTTGCCCAGTAATGACCTGAGCAGGTCCCTGCGAAGTTTCTTTTCTAAGTCCCTGTCTTGTCCTGAGCAGAAACCCTCGTCTTTCCCACCCTGCAAAGTTTCGCCACCCACCCACTTCCTCCTAGTGCCAGTAAGGCCTGTGATTTCGAACGATCTCGTCCTGCCTTCGTTCGTGAAACCTGCCGCCGCCGTTGACCTCGACTTCTCAAAGACCCCCCTGAGCGATGGAGATAAGGTCAACACCCTCCTCTTTACGTGGGGGCTTTTGTTGAAGCCAGTGTCCTGAAAATCATGAGCAAAAATGGCTCGCACCCCCCGGGTTGCCCCCCGCCGGCCCTTCAATGTTTCCCTTTTATCGACCAGCTTGGAATTAAGTTAAGAAATTTCCCCCCCCCCCCTTCCTCTTTACCCAGCCATCCCCCTCAGTTTTTCCCGATCGCTTGAGGTAGCCGAAATTGATTTCCATCGCCATAGTTCGCTTGCTGATAAGACGAGTCATTTCTTTTTTTCTCACTCTGGTTGTATCTTTCCCAGCTGTTTTTCCGTACTCTCCCGTGGGTTTGTTCCAAGGTCACTTCGTGTTTACCCTCTGCCGTAATGTACGACGAAGAAAACCGTCGATGAAGGGTGCTCAGGAGGTGACCCCACCTGTCCTTGCCCCAGTCGACATTCTTTCAAGCTAGATGATCCGCTTCCATCTTTCTCCGATGCCATAGAAACTTCCCTTGATGCAGGCGATTCCCTTTGGCATGGTCCGTCTCTTTCCCCTTTTCTCTTTCCTCCCCTAGCTGAGCCACTGGCTTCCCAAGATGGCGACGAACCGTCGTCCAGTATCTCAGACCGAGAAGGACCAGCAGCCCCCCGCAGGAAATGCCAGTCTCTCTTCCCTTTTTTGTTTTTTCGGACGAGAGACTGGAATTCCTGATTTTTTTCGTTTTTTTTCCCCTCTCGGTTTCTGTTTATTGACGCTGGACTTTTTTTCCCCAGACATCGTCTCCCGTGCCGTAGCGGGGGGGGGGTTTGTTTTTTTTTGTGGGGGGGGACGTTGGCAGAGACCCTATGTTTGTTTTTTGAGACTGGCGTGACCAACCCCCATTGTGGACAGACATGCGCGGTTCTGGAATTTTGAGGTTATTATAGTAAGCCGATGTTAATCGTATACCTCGCGCTTTCCCCCCTTCCTCTGGTTTCCCTTCCGATGTTGGATATTCCTCATGAGGTCACATTTCATCTTCAGCTGTTTTATGCTTCGTCCTTACTGCGGTATGTCACGACCAGCGTGCCCAACAGAGACGTTTCCCCTCCCTATAGGAGGAAGTAATTCCCCTCCCTTTCTTTTCTCTCATCATGACCTCTTGCTTTTATTTCCCCGCAGAGTGACCATGTCCGATGGCCGTTCAATTTTCGGCTACGCCCGCGTATCGCGCCAAAGCTGCGCGTCTTGATGCTGGTCACAGCGGTTTCTTTTTCCCCACTTTCGTCGTGTAAATGCTTTTTTTTTTTAGCATTCCCTCTTCTATGGATTTGCGTTTTTCCTTTTTTTCCCCCCTGGGGTGCTGCTCGTTTGGCTCATGCTTTAGATCACTGGCTTCCACGGCACCACGTGGACGCTCTTGGCGTATTTTCCGATCCTCGCGTTTTCACTTTTTTGTCTTTTATTTTGACCGAGTTTGTCGAACCGTCCCGCGGCTTTTTCAACAGCTCCCACCAGGGGCAGACCCCAAATACCACTCGTCGAAACACGCCTCCTGAAATCGTTCTCTATGTTTGTATCTTTCCTTTTTTTATCTCTTTGAGTTTTAGGCGCATGACAAAACTCCAGCGTTGACCTAAGAGAACTCCCCCTTCTAATGTCATTGCATGCCCTCCCCCTTCATCAGGAGAAACGCACGCCAAGGGACAGCAGCACCTCCCTTCTCTATCTCGTTTTTCCTGGGCGATGGTGTCGTCCTCAGCCCAACTGCTCTACCGTAGTGGACTAACTTTCAATCAAATTTCTATATCCTATTTTCCTCTGTACTTTTTATGATTTGAAGGCTGTTTGCTCCCCTTCTTGAAAAATGGAATGGGGAGCGGCTGTTAATTGGAAGATGAAATCCGACGAAGGGTGGTGATGTCATTGTGGCTGGATCATGGTTGTCATCATCTCCCACCATCTCATCAGTGGTTCATACCCTTTTCGGCCTCTCTTTCACAGAAGTAGCTACCAGCGCTTCTTCCGCTGTAAGAGTTTCTTCTTCCCACCCGTACTGCTCGACAAATTGGACCGACAAGGCGCCGCTTAAAGGACGTATTTTTTGACCGCTGCGACTAAGGCGCTAATTTTGAGCTGAGCGTTCTTCCCCCCTTTTTTTTTCCCCCCCTTTTGTTACCTCAAATAGTCGCGATTCTACGACGCCTCATGAGGATGCCGTGGCGGACCGTTTCCCCTGCAACTGGGCATGCTGGTAAACATTCGGACATTTCAACGCTGTTTTGAAAGTTTTCCGTCAGATTACGGGAAATCATCACTTCTAGTCCTCTTCTTTCCCCCCGTTTTCCCTTTTTCCTGACTTCCAGGACTTTTCCTTTGAGATGTTTTTGCGAAGACGATTTCTTTTTGTTTTGCAGATTGTATGGTTACGCACCCGAGGTTCTCCTTTATTGTTCAGCTCTTCTATCAATTTTTTTGTGCCCCTCTCGTCGCCCATTTCTTTATAGTGATCGGAGTTGAGTCGGAATCTTAGCGTTAGGCCATGGGTATGAACAGTGACGCGGCTTCGGCAGAAGCATTTTGTTTTACCTTTCGTTCACAAATAGGGAGTTTAACGCCCGAATCGTGGCACAGTGCTCAAAGGGCCTTGTGCGAATTCGTATGATAAGGATAGCTCTCTCCTCTGCCCCCTACCTCCGTAATCACTGGCGCCCTCAAATTTAGCGAGACCTTCAAAGGATACGTTTGAAGGCCAAGATCCCGGCACACCTTCCAGGCTTGTACAGATCCCACTGCACCCCGACGAGATAGTCTGTATTCAAAGTTTGCTTTTTTCCTTCTCTCTTTCTACTCATCGTGTGTGTGTTTGTCGCTTCTCAAACTTTTGAGGTTTACGCGCCTTATCGTCAATTTGCATATTGCAAATCATCTGGTGCAGTTTACTTGCCTTTGACCTCTTTCTTTCGCCCTTTCCTGTGGTCTTCGTAAAAGGTTGCTGAATTCTTGTTCCGGGAGAGGTAGAATGTTAACTGCCTCAAATAATAAAATCCCTCACTAATGTCCAGTGATCAATTTTCCCCCCTCTTTCGTTGAGGTATAACCGGCTTTTGTCTCCTTGAACTGACGAAAATCTACTTGAAGCCGAGTTCCGGGCATTACAGGGACTTTTGATCGTTTGACCCACTTTTTGCCCTCAGCCCGCCCACTGCGAATCCTCGTTTTCCCCGGCTGATACGAAACATCTACTGCCACAAACCGCAGAGTTCCCCTTTCGCAATCTGTTGCCGTAACCACTCAATCTCCCCTACGATCTTCTCTAAAACCCACCCTGCCTTTTCAACGTCTTGTTTTTCTTTCGTGCAACAGTTGGCCTCAGTCGAGCGAGCTGATGATTCCGTCTGCTGTTAGGGAACGCTTCAGCGTGTTTGTGTCTCCGAATGTTTCCCATTATGCCCATTGTTGCCGAGTTGTTTTAATTTTCCTCCCCTGCATCATCAGGATCTTTCGCTTCCCCCCCTTCCGATTTCATAGTCGAACTGAGTGAGGGAAAAAAAGATTGAAATACCCCAGCTCAATCTTGAGCGCCTTCTGTCGCGTCAACTCCTTTGCTGAGCATACACACTTCCGGAGCCCTGGTCAGGTCCAATGAAAGACTGCCTTCTTCCTTTATGTGGTATAAAACCCATCTTTTTTTCTCTCCCTCCCCGATGGTATATAACGTCGGTTTTTTTAGAAAGATATGAAAGGATGAGAGGTTTTAGTTTCTTATTTAGAAAACCATGAACGCCCACAAATTCCCTCACCAAAAGGCGGCCTCCTGATGGCATAGCCCCTTCCCCTCCCCCTCCCCTTGCTTTCATTCAGAAGGATCCGCTCCGACCCGTCTTAACACCATAAACCCAGCAGATCAGCGAACTTTCGCATAGTCCGGAGGCCCAAAGTCCGACGAGATAGGAGCAGGTTTTTTCTGAGGAGAAAGCCCCTCCCCAGACCCGAGCTTATTCTCGCTTCTCGTTTCTGGATGGACATTTGCGTGCGTTGTGGGGCTCCTGATGTCTCTTTCGTAATGAACTGGCATGTAGCGAATGTTTTGTCTGGACCCCGCTGCGTTCGCCTCCCTCACAGTCATACCCCCTTCCCCTTCTCCCCCCCCAACAGAGATAGACTCAGTGCCATCCTTCCGGTGATTTCGACGATCTCGTATGCCCTTGGCTCGTGACCCGCCGCGCCGGACATCGCAGTCCCCTCACAACTTGTTTCGCTATTTCCTCCCCTTAAAATAGCACGATCCCTGAACGTGGGTGCCGTGGAAAAGCCAGTACATGAAAAGCATGAGCCAAACTGCGGCACCCTTTTTTTTGCCCACGCTGGGACTCAATCCTTACTTGTTTCCCTTTAGCGCATTACTCTCCCCCTTTCCCACAAATGACGCTTGAAAGGGCGCAATCCCAATACCGTCATCTTTTGATCACGATCGCGTTGTATACGAAAAAGTGAAGGACTTCATCGTCAGTGGTGCTGATCTTTTTAGCCGGTCTCTTTTCTCTACCTGCGCGTTCTTCTTTCCCCTCCTCCGTTTGGCTAATACTTTCAAGATGGTGGTTTTTCCCCCCCTGGCACGTCGTGGAACCTATCAGTAATGTACGACAAGACAGAAGAAAAACAGCTGAAGATGTAAAGGTTTTTAGCTCAGGAAGTGAAGATCCACCTCTGTTCCTGCCAAAGGAGACATTCTATTCCAACTCGCTCTTTCTCCTCTTTCAGTCGTTAGCTTATCCTTTCCCTCCCCCCCTTGTTGAGATTTGTGGTTGTAAGCTAAGTCTCTGCAAATTTTCTATGCCAACCTCCTAGCTGAGCAACTCGCAGATGTCGCCCGTCCAGTCAGTTTGCCGCTCATTCCCTCAATACAACTCTTCTCCTCTTCTCTCCCCCAATAGGTGCTTTTTTTCTAGATATGGCCAAGTTCATGCGGTTTTTGTGTTTTTTTTCCTTTCTCCGGTAGGATGACGGGCTTCTGCCGGTGTAGTCGACTGTCGGCTTTTGGGGCAGTCTTCTCAGACTTTTTTCTACAAACACCGGAGACCTGCCTGAGCGGATGGACTTCTTCCCCTCTTCTTCCTCCCTTGACTGGTACTCGGATCCCATCTGTCCCCTATGCTCTGGGGGCAAGGACATGATGGGACCTTCCTCTTCTTTCCCCACCTTCTCCCCTTTGTTTTTGATGTCGTCCTGCGGCTATTTTCCCACGCCTTTTGGCCAAACCAAGACCTCCTTTTTTCCTTCCTCCCCCCTAACTCTCTTAGGCCCTCCCATATCACCGCTAATTTTATCTCACATCTTCAATAGTTTCCTTGATCAGCAAGAGCGGAACTTCCTTTTGCCTCCAATTCGGCTACCGCGCGTCCTCTCACAACGCTGCGGTCTGTGCTTTTTTTTTTCCCCTTTCATTTTGCCCTTTTCGTACGGCCTCAGGCTTCGAAGGGCCCAAGTGTCTTAGTGCTCAGGACGTGGGGTCCAGAGCCCCTGGTTTGCGGGGACAGCTGATGCCTCCTGCCCCCTGCTTCTTCCGGCACCACGTTTCGAGGGTGCTCTTTTTTCCTGCCTCTCAGCGAGAGACCAGGTTTTTGTCCTTTGTGGAGTCAGTCTGATGTAGAACTTTAGGATGTTTCAAGAGCGTAGAGGGGCATACGAGATCGCTTTTCCACCTTTCCTTACTGTTTTCTCATGTGTGGACTTGCCTTTTACTGTGATTTTTTTGCCTCCCCCCCCCCCTCAGAGGCACCACTTCTCAGGAAATGGCAAAATTCGCTACTCTCCTTCCTTAAGAACTGCATTTCAGGCCTCCACGCAAGCACCAGGGCCAGCAGCACCCGATCAGGATCATCTCGATGGTCTGGATGTTGTCGTATCCGCACCCTGCTCCTATCTTTTCGTCGACTACATTTTTTGTTTTTTCCTCCCTTCCTATCAGATGTCTTCTTCTTCGTTATTTGCGTGTTTTTGAAGGCTCTTTTTTTGCTTGATGTCGCCATTTTAATGCACCTTTCTGTTGGCCTTCCTATGCCTCCTTTGGTGGTGCTGCGTTAGTTTGTGGGACATGTTTTTCTGCCTTCCCTAACCATTTTTTCCTTTTTTCCCCTGTTATCACCTGACGTCTTTACCCCTCTTCGTACGAGAAGGGGTCCAGTTTATGACCACCTCCGCTCCCAACTGGAACTGCCCAGGTCGCGCTGAAAGTGATTTTTGACTCGCCGTAGTGGCGCGGCGGGAAGTTTCTGATAGTTTTTTGAGTTTCCCACTTTTTTCCACCCGTTCCCCTCCCCCCTTCCCCCTTTTTTGTATAGATCTTACCCTAGTTCTTCTCTTCCTTCCGTGGAGGCAAGCCCCTTCCCCTGGGCATGTCCTGGGAAATTGACACGCTTTTCCTTTTCCGCAGGCTATTTTTTTTCCAATTCATAGCCGTCGACTATCGGTCCAACGGTTTCACTTTCTTCTACTAAAGAATTACTATATGGTTTTTGCCGTCTACATATCCTGGACGATTTGTTTCATGGTTATTCAACACGAATTGGCTTTTTGTCACTTTGCGAGTGTTTTTAGCACTTTTTTGTTAGCATGTACCTTCTCCTCTTGCCTGTTATGTGATACCTGAGTTTTATTAGAATCTTAGCTCGTCCCTTGGGATGAAAGACGTTTTTGTTGAGCAGATTTTCCAGTTCAGGCTCGTACCAAAGGTGGACCCTCCCCTCCCCTCCCTTTTTTGCAAGTGATCACCTTGCTCCTTTCGAGGGGGGTGCTTTGACGTGTTCATTTCCTACCGCTTTTTTGAACCCCTATTCCGGAATCACTGGACAAGCCCACTTTTTCCCTCCCGTCCACCTTCCAAGGGAATAATCAATTACCCCCCCGATCACCCATCAACCCTGAGGATTTTTACAGGCTTTTTCAAAGATCCGTCGCACTCTTTCCCCGGCGCGATCTCAACAGTTTCTCTCTCTTCTCCTCCTTCCGTTTTTTTTAGTCTCTCTACCCCCTTGTTTGATCTCCCTCTGTGAAGATTATTAGTCCCTGCTTCTTATCTTAATGACTGTGAAAATCATTTGGTGGGTATCTTTTTTTTGATCCCCTTGATGTATTCTGGAAAGTCTTGTCCCACGGTGTGTTCTTCTTTTTCCGCTTTCGTCCTAGCTGAAGCTCCCTATACAATCATTCGCCCTCATCTAAGTTGAGAAGTGCCCCCTGCGCTTGGCTGTCTCCCCCCTGGTGGGACCCACCCACAAACCACCCCCCCCGGCGGGGGGCTTGCCACTGTCCTACCCTTCTTTCCCTCCCCCCCTGACTCTCAGTAAAACCCAACGTTTCCCAAAGAGTGAAGCCGACGCGACTCTTTCCCCGACCCCAACCGAGCACATCTCCCTCCCCTTCTACGCAAGAATGTCTTCCCCTTGCTTCTAAGAAACAAATATCCCCACAAAACGCAGTGATACATAGCCAAGGTTGCTACTCAATCTCCCCGAAGATTTTTTATCAACCCACCCCCGCTATTTCCTTGACTTTTTTCCTTGTCCCTTTTCACCGTTTTTGCCTCCGTTTATATCTAGATGATGTTTATTTTACCGATAGGCAGGGACCAGGGGCGTGTCTAAGCTGCCAGTTTTGCATGAGTTAAGTCCCTTCCTTCATCAGGAGCTCTTTCTCTAGCAGAAGATTCATATTCCTAAAATGGTGAGGTAAAAACCTATGTGTCCACTCCCTGATAATTCCTGTTTTTTTTCCTCTCCGCTCCCCGACGACGTGGAGAGTTCACATTCAGTAGCTTCCCCCCCTGGCGAGTTAACCTTTCCCTAGCCTTTCCTTCATGTTTTGTCCCAAGCCCTCCTCTCTTACTGAAGAGACTGGTACCCCTCCCTTTGATCGAAAGATATTACCGTTTTTTGTCGGATCGACACCCTCTTCGTTCACAAATACCCTACCCCCCCCCCTTCTGAAGCAGGATGGTCCTTCTTCCCCCCTTCCTCCGATCCCTTGAACTTGTCATTCCTCCCGGGAAGACTCAATTAGCTTCAACCACCAATAACCTTCTCATTCGACCATCTGAGATAGCCTTGGATTCAACCAGTAGTCCTCTCCGCATATATTCCTTTTTTCTCCTAACCAGAACTACACCGACCACCCTCGATTAGCTCTTCTCGGGTGTCTTTTCCCTTTTGCGTGAGGTTCTCTCCTGATCGAGTTTTTCAGAGTGCTATGTCTTCTTTTTATTGCTTCTAATTTTCTCTCTTTTTGAATGCGCAGACCCCTCCCCCTCTCTAAAACCCCCGTCCCCAGATGCCACACCCACAAGAGATCTACGAGGCCAGTACAGTTTCGGTGATCGGACGATCTCGTCTTTTTTTTTTCCCCTTTCGGTCTCTGTGTCCCAATCCCTCTCCCGTTCTCAATCGAAAGTCAAAAGCCACAAACCCCCTGCGCCGCTTTCTTCGATGGAAACTCATTGATTTCAGTGGTGCTTTTCTTTCATTTCTCCCTTTGGATCATGAACCACTCATGTCTCACCAAACCTTCTCTTCAAAAAAGTTGGTGCCACACGGCAGGTCCTTTCACCTCTTCCTCTTTCTTCGAAATGCCATTCCGACTGAATTTGCTCCAAACCCTATCCTTTTCCCCTCCTACCTTTTGGACCAGTCCTCTAGCTTTCGGTAGAAGTCCTTCTTCCTCTCCATTCAGTTACTGCCTGATGCTTATCAATTTTCAAGAAGGTTATGATGGCGTTGGATTGGGATCTGCCTGCTCCGATAGTTTAGTTGAAGACTTCGCTGGGGTTGGGCCACGGTACGTTTTTTCCCTACTCTCCCCTTCTTACTCCAAATCCTCCCCCCCTTTCATATTCTTTTCTTTATGAGGAGAATAACAATCCTGAATATTGTCCACAGGAGCATTCTTGTGAGCTCTGCTGTAGAGGACTCGGCCCGCCTCGCAAGCCTCAACGCACTTTCTTCCCTTTTTTTCCTCTCAGGTCCTTCTATGGTTCCTTTTCCCCTCCCACTCTCTCTCCTGGATGACCTCTAGACGAAAGGCAGGTCCAGAACTTAGCAGACGTGAGCAGTTTTTCAGTGGAATTCCAGT
>Ga0179593_1356505_pt1 | contig 10556 bp, 12 predicted proteins | sample CZODoug2_1_08_16_FD_185931 | JGI IMG/M metagenome (GOLD analysis project Ga0179593, IMG submission 185931) | Vadose zone soil fungal communities from Angelo Coast Range Reserve, California, USA - CZODoug2_1_08_16fungal (PacBio error correction) | ecosystem: Environmental > Terrestrial > Soil >... | reverse complement strand
TTTTTTCAAAAACTTTGGTTGAATTCATTCGCGCGACGTTCTTTCCGTTTTTTTTCTCTTTGGTTCAGGTTTTTTGTTGGTATTCAAGGAAGGTTTGCTGACAATCCATGGTTCCATCGTCTTTGAGGAAAGCCATTGTTTTTCCCTTTTGAGTTGCACCCCTCACGTAAGGTTCGTGGTGGGCTTCCTTCTCTACTCTTGGCTGTGCTCTCTCCAGGGGTACCTCCACGATGGAGGTGACCCTCAATTTGCCATGGGGACATCCAGTTTATGCCATCTTCACCTGTCTTTCATTGGACCCCCCTCCCCCCGAGGTCATAAGTTCGATCCCTCTCCTTTTGAAGTTCCCCTTATTTTATCATGATCCACGACTTGGATTCTGAATAACCCATTTTTCCTGGTGGGGAATGTTGATGAACGGAAAGGAGAAGGCATTCCCAACTTGCCTCGCCCTTCTGAAAAAGCGCACTCAGGATTTGAAATCCCTTTCACCCACGGCCCCCTGTTTTTGACCCTTTCGGAAATAGGCTTGACTTTTCCGGGCGTTCTGGCGCGGGACGTACGGACAAGTAATTTGACCCTTAAGCTGCGTTCACGCTGGTTGTACTGTGAGGAAGACCAACGCCTGGTGCAAGTTTTTCTTTGTGGCGCCCCCCCCTTCCACCCGGTGAGACTTTCACCCGCGAATAAGGGAAATTTGGCCGGTGACTCTAACTCCCGCCAATAGATGGAAAGGTCCCGGACCAGTTGCTTTTTGACTCTCTTTTTTCGAAACAATCACCGGGCGGGCGACCCCCCGTTTTCTCAAATCTCCAGGAAGAACGATTATTGGTTTGCGCGGGAGCAGGTGTGAGCAGGTTTCAAGAGTTTTCTTGCCGCTTTGAGTGTGGCTTTTTTCTTTGCCTCCGGCGTCTCAGTCTCTATTCTTGCGTTTCGCTTCCCTCCTCCTCCAAAATCGCTAAAGGTTAGCACGGCTTCCATTTTCCTTTTTCGACTCCCACTCAGTAGCCAAGCTATGAATGGCTAGGCTTGTTTCACATGTTTTTTTGCCCGAAATTCAGCTTGATAACCCGATGTGCTTTGAAATCCCCCCCCCCCCCTTGCTCTCCTTTCCTTACACTTTTTTTTTTTTTTTCCAATGAGTTCTCCCTCTCTGATTCAAGTGGGCGTCACGTCTTTTCCTCCATGATTTGGTTCGGTGCCCGCCGGCCCCTTCCTCCCTCCCTCTCCGGATATTCGATGAGTTGGTGGAGCAGGATTCCTTCCCTCCCCCTATTGTTCTACTAGTGGTATACGATGGGGTCGCCTTGGAGTGATCTCAAAGAGTGGTACCCAAAGCTATTGGAGTGAAGGCCCAGAATTCCTTTTTTCCCTGGCACCCCCCCCCTGTCGGCCCAAGTCGCAGCTCTTTTCTTTTCTCTGCCTCCTCTGGGAAGTCCTTCGAGAGTAGACTAGTCCCTGCCCAACCTATCTCTGGCTGTGGCCTACACATCAACACGCGTGAAAAAAAATCCGCACTGTCCTCTCGCACGCGAGTTTTTTTTTCGTCGGGACCGTTCGCCTTGCTTCCTTTTGGTTCTTTTTTTTAATGAGGATTCATCCCAAGAAATCTTTCCCCCACACCTCCTCTTCTCACCGGTCGCCCATAATGCGGCATCGCACCCCCCCACCCTTTTTTCCCCCAAGCAAGCATTTTTGCTGCCCACATTGCGTTTCTTGCGGCCATCTTTCTTTTTCCCCCCTTTGGGCACTTTTTTCACCTCCTCTTTTGAATAACAATCTCACTGGCTCTTCCCCTAGTTCCCAACATGCGAACGTTAGTCATTGCTCTTGGTCTTACGATCCCCCTCGGCTCGGGTGCGCGTATGGTTTTTTGCCGGTCGATTTTTCGGCCCTTTCCCTCTCATTTATCTTCTGCTTGATTTTTACCCTGATGGCCGTTCCCCTTGAAATCCCGTCGACTTTTGGTCCTTAGCGTGGTTTGCGAACGCGCTATATATTTTACTCCTCCTTGTTCTCTCTCTTGCTCCTCCCAAGCCAAAACACGGCAGTTACGGGTTTTTTTCCTCCCGACTTTCTTCCATTTTGCACCCGGTTTTCTTTTGCCTGGAATGCCTCGAATCACCACCCGCGCCCCGCGGCTGCGTTTGGCTAGGCTATACCAAGAGGCAGAAGATTCTCAATTTCACACGTTTGCATTTTTTTGGCTCTAGCTTCCTCTCCCCTTGAGTTGAGGTCCCCCCTGGCGATCCCTTCTCTCTTGGTTTCACCACCCCCTTTTCTGAGACACTCCCTTTGGGGACCTGATTGGTTTTTTTTGCAAGGGTGTGGGTTACAGGTGAGATGGCGTTTTTTGCCTTTGACGCGTTCCTCGGCGTTGTTTTCTTCAAGGATTCGTTTGGTATCGCTTTTTTTATCCTCTCCTATTTTTCCCTCCTGCATTTATATAGAGAACGCCCCCACAACGGCCTCTCCGTGATCTTCTTATCTATTGAGGGAAGTTGTTAAAGCCAAGCTTTTAGCGTCCTTGATGTGCTGCGATTCTTTTTCCGCCCCTCCTTATTACTTCCCTCTCGATGTTTAAGCAAGGAGATTGGTCTCTTTCTGACTTCACGTGGTGTGCCGGAAATTCGTCCCTTCGTCCTAAACAATATCATGTTTATTGATAAAAATCTTTCTCTCAGGGCATTACGTCGAGCTCCAATTGTAGCGCCCCCCCTTGTGTTGTATCCCCCTTTTTTCTTTCCTGTCTCACCCCCCCAACGCTCCTCTTTAGCGTCTGCACTTGAGGCCTGTATTCTCTGCGGCACGAAATAGAGAAAGAAGGGCAGACCAATCCCTCCCAACTGATTTTCCGAGGTCCCTCCCCCCTTTCAGGTCTGTGTTTCTCGGAAAGGTGCCAGCGGACTCTTCTTCCCCCGTGACTCATGTCTGAAGAGATCAAAAACCCCGCATGTGTCTTCAGGTACGAGCAAGTACTAGTTTTCCTTCTTTTGCTGGTTTTCCGTCGACTGCCTGGTCTTGAAATCCCTGAGCCCCTTTCACTTTTTTGTTCTCTTAGCAGCCCCTTTTCCCCTAACTAGAGCTGCTTCTGTCCCGCTTAGCGAAGCACCTTGACCTTCGAAGATTACAATTGTCCCCCTATACACCTTTCCGCGCCCCTCTTACCGCTGTACACATCTTCTTTCCTTGCTCTTCTATCTTTCTTCAAGTTTTCCTTTTTGTTCTGGCTGGGATGTGAGCCTGGTACATCCTGTGCCCTCGTGGCGATGATGGTTTTCTCCCCCCGTCTGGTTTCAATTTGGTCCGGCGCGTGCTGACTTGCGCCGTGCAGGCCGGCGCCCTCCTGCTGCGCCCACCCCCGTCCCCCCTACTCTTGGGTTCCAAATACCCGCGTTGCAGCTCGGTGGCGTAATCGGTAACTGTGTAAGACAATTTTGACGCCGCACGCCCATCTCTCCTTTTTCCCCCCACGATTGGCCGTGTTCACTTGGTAGCACAGCCCCCCTGTTTTTGAAGAGTTTGCTCGCTTGTTGCTTAGACTCAATGGCGAGTTCCACTCCCCGGACTTTTCCTGGATTGATGACGCGTTTCTTTTCACTATGTGCATCCTCGGTTCGCACCGGGTTACCGACTGTTCATTCCCTTTAAAGGAAAATTACAATTTCTTTCCCCCTTCAAAATGCGGGCTTAGAAAGCACAATGGGATCTCTTCCTTTTTCTCTGAATTCACCGTTTGAGAGCTATTGTTCCCCCTCCCACGTGCGTACTGCTTGACTTTTTTTTCCAGTCACTTCCACCTTTCGGTGTGCCCCCTTTTTGTTAGCAAAGGGTCATGAATGCACCCTAGCCTTCCATCCGGGGGCACCAAGCCATAGGCCACCGGGTCCGTCGAAGTGATGTCACCACGGGAATCCTCCTCTTTCTCCGTTGTTCTCTCTTCTGTGCCTCCAGGGCCGGAGTTCTTCTTTCTTATATATTTTCTCCAAAGTCTCGGGGGCAGATCCTCTTCAAGTTTTGACGTAGGAAAGCGAGGTAGGTTCTCCTCCTCGTTTTGTTGTTGAGAGATCCTGCCCCCTTTTTTCCACTACTCATCTTCTTTCCCCGACTTTCGACCCTGGTTCGGCCCCCTTTCCCCTCCCCCCACCATTTTTTCTTTTTTAGGCCCCTCCCCTGACCCTCCGATGTTTCCTTTCATCTCCCTGAACCCCCTGGGTTCGCCCATATTCTTTTTCCGTGGTGGCACCCCATCCCCCCCTTCTGGACCTGCGATTTCTTCTATGGCTTTTTTTTTCCCGGCCTTTCCCGTCTTGCCTCATCACTTTTTTTTGCTGGACCACTATTGATCCTGCTGAGTGTATTGGTCCCGGCCTGTGGAGGGGACTGTTTAACCCCCGCCAAGAATTTTTTTTTTGGGACCTATCTCTAGACGCTTTTTTTGATGCTGATTCAGATCAAGGTACGGGACTCAGCAATTTGTGCTTTTTGGACCCTGCAATTTCTTTTTCCAGAAAGTATGCCCCCTCTTCACTCCGTTCGGTCTTCAGGGACCCATTCCCCTCCTCATCCCTTTCGATCGGCACGGGTGTCAGGCACCGGATTTGCCTTGACAGATGAAGAAGGCCACTAACTTGACTTTTTTCAATACCGGACACCCCCTGGTGACGGCATTTTTTTTTCGATTGTTGCCTCCCCCCGGGATTTTTAAAGTGTAAACTGATCGCACAAATAGGAGATCCCGTGTTAACGGTCCCCCCCCAACACCCCGTGTTTGTACCGACTTCTCTTCCTTTGGCCGTGGTCGGCGTCCGGGCGTCTTTGTACTTTTTTTTTTTCACGAACATTTGTTGCCGGAACAGACTGGGGCAGAAGACATCCAACTGGTTCTTTCGGTTGAAAGTGTCTGGTGGCGCCTCCTCCGCGGCCGTTTCCCTTTTTCGAGAGAGTATATGGCCACTCCATCATGTGGTCGGTTCTAATAATCGAAATATGGCCGGGATTGTCGTTCGGATGACGAATCCCCCCCAGTTCATGAACAATCCCCCTTTGTTTTTTCTAAAAGGTGCACTCCCCATCATCGGCGCAAAGGAGCAGAGTTCCCTGTAAGCGCTTGGGCGAGCCCTGAAGCGGTTGTTTATTGGGTTTCACATCCCGTCGTTCTTGTTCTATGGGAGGTAGGGAAGCCGGCCAGAGTCGACGGACCAATATGCTGCTTTTCTGGGGCACCCCACCCAAACTACGCCCTTTTTTGCTGTTTCGCACCATCTACCCCCCTTGTTCCTCGTACACCTTCGTTTGCGACAGCCGTCTTGACACGGTGTTTTCTCAGTCCAATATTTGGGATCTACCTATGCGAATCCATCCGTTTCGGCTTTCTTCCCTTTCCCTTAACCCATGATTTTTAACGGAACATGCCCTGTTTTCTACTAAACGCTTCAGGTGGATTTCGATGAATATTTTCCCCGGTGCCGCCAGCGCCTCATGTTCAATTGGCTTCTCCTGGAAAGATTTGATAAGTTGTGGGCTGAAGACATTGTCTCCAATTTTCTTTTTCCCCCTTTGTTGTATAGTTTCGAGAGGTTGGATGTCCCTCCCCTGTTTCTTCGTCCCCCTCATTGCTCATTGGGATTTTTTTAAGGAAATGAAAGGCCCACACTTGTCACCCAAAAGTGTGGGCCACGCGCCTGTGCCCTTGCTTTTTCGAGACAGGAAATTTTGTCGGCCGAGACCTGCCGCACCACTAGTCTGGAGTGGGCCTCCCCTTCTCTTCCTTTTCAGTGCCCCCCCCACAAATTCTCGAGGAGCAAGGCTTTTTTTGAGGTCGTCAGAGATTTTTTGCTTCGGTTGGAAGGCTGACGCAATTTCGCCTTACGCCGCGGACCTTCCGACTTTTCAACAACTTTACCCTGTTTCTCCTCCGTCTCACGCCCAACTGTCAAAAAAACCGCACTTGCAGGGTTGAGTCAAATTAGTTGATTCAACTCCTTTCCCGTGGCCCCTCCTTGCGTTCTAAACGCCCCATGCATCCACATATCGCAATTGCTAGCCTAGCCTTTTCCCCCACCCCCCTTCAAGTTTCTCTTCAGGGATATTGAGCTCCCTTATCTTTGGGCCGGTCGTGTGCCGGTCGACAGGGAAATTTTGTGCTTGTTATCGCTCTCTGTCTTCCATTCTTGAAGGTCCGTTTTTGATCCCCTTTCGACGCTTGCTAGCGGTTTTTTTTTTTTTTGTATTGTCGGTTGTTGATCAATTGGTTAGAGTCTCTGGGTCGGGGTGGTGGGGATGTACCACCGCCGCAAACACCCGCACGGCTTGTTGACGGCGTTTTCGCCCGTTTTTCCCTTCTTTTTTGCCCCACCCCCTGTTCGATCCACGTGAGCTTGGCTTTCCCGATGCGCTCGTTCCCCTTCCCCCACGCGGCCCTTTTTTTAGTTGATACGAGCCCTCCGACCTTAATCAATACACCCGTTCGCATTGGTGGGCAGCTAGACTAGCCCGTGAGTTGTAGTTCAAATCCTGGAGGGAGTGCGCGTTTGCCATTTCCATGAATCCCAGACTTGCGCCCCTGTTGCTTTTTTTTGCAAGTTTTTTTCTTTTCGGAGTTTTAGGGCGAGCGTGTCATGGCATCGTCGTTTTTTTACCCCTTGAAAGATGTAGTTTGTTCAGCGGTTTTTTAATTTTTGCCCCTCAAATGACAAATTTTTCGAACTTTTTTTCATGACGCACAACCGGCCTCCTCGTGATCCTCCTCATCTTTTAGTTATGAGGGATGCCCAGCCTAGCCTTATTTTGTGTGCCCTATCTCGGCTCCGCGGATCACTTACTGCGTCCCCTGCGCGCTCCAGACACCGGCTGCTTTGTCTTCTTGGGGGTCCTACTTTTTACATCTGAGTCCTTTCACCTTGCCAGGGATCAAATACTTGATCTGAACTAGGATCCCCACAGTTTTTTTTGATTTATTCCCCCTTGAGCCCCATATTTGGCCTTTTTACCTTTCCCCTCCCAACTCCGCTTTGGAGACTGAGTCCCGCTGCGGCACCGACCCTCTCGCCAGATGGCGAAAATTTCCAAACCCTGAAGCAGAACGGTCGTCTCCGTCCTTTTCTCGGTAGCAGTGTTTTTTAAGCCGGCTCCTCCTCCTGATTCCCGTATCAGGACATCTTTTAAGTCTGGCTGGAGAAAACAGGAGTCATCCTGGTTTCTCCCTTTCCCCAGCGATTGCGGTGGAGGTAGATTTTACACCTGGTTCTTTTTTTCCCCTAACCATTTTGGAGCGGAGTGGTTTTTTTGAGAGAAACGCACAAGCATATTGACTCGGAATCTGAGGCTCTATCCCTAGCGAGCCTCCCCCCCCCCTTCGATGTCAACTATTGCCTGCCACACCTTCTCCCTCCTCCTCGCCCCCTCCACGATGGAAAACCATTTCCGATCAGGTCTAGTGATCCGCACCGCTTTTCGAAGGCACGGTGATGTTACGATTTGGCTTTGGTCCTTTCCTTTCACTTTCCTCTATGTCTTTCCTCCCACCATGTCTTTCAATTTTCCCCTCTCTTCTCGCATGTGTTTTTTTTCGCAAGACGGTCTTCTCTCCCACCCGAACCACTGCATTCCAAATATGTCCGGCCATCCCCCCTCTTTTTACAGTTCCTGGCTTACCCTTTTAATGCGTGCTTTGACAGACGATGCCCCCGAGTCATCAGTTCGTTACAAACCCGCTTTCCTGTTTTCCATGGGTGTAGACCGATGCTTGCTCTTTCCTCCCTTGAGTTCCCTGATATTTTTGTTAAGCGCAGTGCCAGTTTCAGGTGGCAACTTCACCACCGGAATTTGGATGGATAGCCGCGCCGTCGGGTATTTTTCCTTCTCACTTTTTTCATCCCCCTTTTTTTCTTTCTTTTGAGAATGGCCGCGGTCATTGTCCCTGAAAGACGAACGGATGTCAGATGGCATAAACTTTTTACCCACCTCACTGCTCTTTCACACCATGGTTGCGGTCTTCCCCCTTTCTTCCTTAACTTTCTTTATACTCACACAACCGTGGCCCGGGTGGTAATTGCGGGTGCCCCCCACTGTTTTTTTCACCCTTATTTTTCTTGAGAAGGAAGATGTGGAAGTTCCTTCTTTTCGATTGATGTAACCAGAGCCTCTGTGACAAGAATGGGACCAGCCTAGCGAAATCGAATGTTCCCAGGCCCGCTTCAGACTTCTTGATGTCCACACGGAATCTTCCGTAGTGAAGCCCCTTGGTGTTCTTCTTTCTGTCCTCGAAGGGCTCATGTGTTGATTTGTCAACCTTTTGTTGAGTGCATCTTCCCGTTCCCCCCAGACCAGGCGTCGGGCCAGCGCGTACTTGGTTTCAGTTTTTTTAGAAACAATGGACATCTCTCTTTCCCCATCAGTTGTTTTTTGTTGAGTTTTCTCTCGGCGTCTCCCCCCCCCCCCCCCCCATAGACTTCCCATAATCGAACTGTTTCGCACGTCCCTTCCCCAAGGTGGAGGGACCCAGCCTCCCGCCTTCCGAGGAAGCTCCTCAACCCCCCTGCGTTCTCTCGCCATCACTCGATTCTTGTGTTTTTTTTCCTCACTTCTCCTCTCCGTGACTCGATTTTTCTTTTTGGTGCCCCAGGCTGTCCACGTCTCTGGTTTTTTTCCGAAACTAATTTCCCGGGTGCCCACATCATGGACGTTTTTTAAGCCCTTGTGGAAGTATTTTCCCACCTCCAAAGAAGTGTAGCCTTTTTCCCTGCCACTTTTTTAGATCGCCTCTTGATTTCAGACAAGGGTCCGGGACTCACTGCACAGGTGCTTGGACTCCCAGGTTGCGGTGGGACAGACTCCCCCCCCCTTCAATTCGTCTTTCAGGGACCCCTGGTCGCTGCATCTTTTCGATCCCAGGACCGGTGCCAGCCGTTTCCAGCAATCCAATGGACGCGGATCCCCAAATCGTTTGGCCGTTGCTGCTTGGCACGGGCGAAGTTTGATCCCTTTTTCCTTCCCCCCCCCCGCGATCTTTTCCTTTTCCAAAGCCAGTCGTTCCATCCCCCCGTTTGCCCACGTCAAAACAGGTGTTGAAGACTTTTTTCTTTTTCTGTGGGGTGCGTTGCCGCGGTTCCTCAATGACCCCCTTCCGTTACTTTGAAGAAGGGAAATTTTTCTTTGGTCGGCCCAGTTTGTTTTCCGGGTTGGCCAGAAGAACCTAGCCTGCCTGCACTCCCCAGAGCCTCTCCCATATGGGCTTGCAAGTGGGCGCGTGCCCTCTAATCTCCCCCTTTTCCCCCCTGACCTTTCCCTTTCTAAAGCCAGCATGAACAATCACCTTTCTGGAGAAAACAGGTGCGGATCATACTCTTCGCAAAGTACTGGATTCCCCCGTTACGCTGGCGTCGGCGTCTTTAGCCTTTTTCTGCCATGTTTCAATCTTTCTTTATCTTCTGCTCCGCTACGGCGAGTCTTTTCGAAAGGATCAACTATGATTGTTTTGCTTATCTTTCCCCAAACACCCCCTTTCCGCTCACTTTCCTTCCCAAGATTCCCCCCCCCTTTCTTTCTTCCCCTTTCTTTTCAAGCAGGGATGCTTCCGACTGATGCAAGTCTTTTAGCCCCTCTTCCTTTCTTCTTCCGAGTTTGGATTGAACCTCCGGCTTTTCCCCTTCCCTTCTCTCCTCCCCGAGACTTATTGAGACGACCGCTGCAAGTGTTTGGTTTAAGGATTTTTCCCGCTGTGAGGTTAGGTTTTGCCGAGTCCTCATTGCTCAATGAGCTCAGGAAAGATTCGTGAGTTGTGATGCGGAAGGACCCCTTTTCCTCCCTTCTTTCATTATGCGGTAGTGGGATCCCCCTGGCGGCGTTTGGGGATGTCCTGGACCGGAGTGAGATCGCTTATATGCAATCGTATGAGATGGTCTTGGGGACGTCCCTTGCACATGTCAGGCCCAAGCGACCAAGCGCTTTTTCTTTTGATTTTTTGGAGTAACCCCCTTGCGTGCTAGATCGGCCAAGGCACAACAGATTGTTTGATCCTGCTTGTCAGCTTTGTTTCCCCCCCCCACCCCCTTCCATTGCCAAGATTCGCGATTCTTTTTTTTCTTTTTTTGCCCGCTTTTTTTTTTTTTTTTTGCAGGATGTGCCTTCTCCCTTACGCAGCTGTCGTTACCAAACGACATCTTTCTTTAAAAAAAGCGATTCGTTTAAGCCATCCTGCATAGGGTCCCACCAAACCCCCCCCCTGCAAGCCCCGCATCTTTTCGCCCCCCCCCTGAGTGAAGACAACTTTCCCAATGTGGGACTAGAGAAGAACCCTCCATGGACTTGACCCCCCCCAATCATCTCCTTGGGCTCTAGCGTCCCAACCCATGCGACTGTTGTCCCGTTATTCCCTTCTTTTTTCCTCTTGGTTAAGCGCTCCACGCAGCTTCGGGTTTTGTATGGTGCCCCCCCTTTCCCCTCGGTCCTTGGCCTTGCCACCAAGCCACGTTTCTCTCCTCAGCTTTTGTCCGGGGTTGCCAATATGAAGTCAGTGAGAGACTTCGGTGGGTTTGCTTTTGCGGGTTTGGTGC
>Ga0179593_1331814_pt1 | contig 10556 bp, 3 predicted proteins | sample CZODoug2_1_08_16_FD_185931 | JGI IMG/M metagenome (GOLD analysis project Ga0179593, IMG submission 185931) | Vadose zone soil fungal communities from Angelo Coast Range Reserve, California, USA - CZODoug2_1_08_16fungal (PacBio error correction) | ecosystem: Environmental > Terrestrial > Soil >... | reverse complement strand
TGATAGCCTTTTTCAGATGGATATAATGATTGAACCTCCACTCAGGTAGGTATGGGGGAATGAAATACGGAGGTAATTTTTTCAGTAAATGAACCTTGTCCCGATGTACTACAGAACCAAGCCTAGTTCCATCAACCGACCCCAAGAAGGCCCCCTTCGTGCACTTGATCTATCACCACGCATGCAAGTATTACTCACTGGCGCTGAGCCGAACAGGCCATCCAATTTCTGGAAGCTTCTTGCTTCAGTGTGCGGAAGAAGGGAGAGGAGTTAGTCTGTTGGCTCAAGACTTCTATCGCGCTCAATAATGGAGCCGTAGTCTGGGAGCGGCAAGTTGAGGTATCACGGTAGACCTGCGGACAAGCCCTGTCGGAGAGGGAAGGGGAAGACTTATACGATAGGAAACACCGAAACTGCCAGCCTTTATGGGGGATGATTTTCCTCAAGTTCTGGGGGAGCGTATGAGAAAAGCTAGAGGCTTTGCGCCATGTGATTGATGCGACGATTAATCATAGTCGTCCAGAGCACAGCTTAGTCAGGACCTAGCTGGTCGGAGGTTCCGCTAGACTCGCCCGAACGAATGGAGCGTAGGGCATACTGATGATAGAAATGTTTCTAAGGGACCCACCAACCCAAGTGGCGCCGGTAAGGCTTCTTCCAAAAAAACAACAGATCCGGACATCCGATTGAAGGTTTTGAAAGTCGTGTCCGTCACTATTACTACGTCACTGAAATTGAGCAAAGGGGATTTTTTTGACCGAACGCCCGGGCGTATATGTCCTCTTCTTTTGCTGTTTCACCAACGGACGGGCTGGTCCGTACAATCGGCCGGAAACCCGAAGTTAAGCTAAAAGCTCGATTTTACTGGAAGAAGTCACCCCACCACTTGTGGTGAGCCGAGGAAAAGATGAGTGTGATTCCTTTTCCACTAGGATCCCCTCTTTGCTTTTTTACTATGTTTTCTACGATCCTTGCTTCGAGACCATAACTTGGCCTGTTTAAGTGAAAATCCCCGAGCGTCATGAGCATTCCCTTAAGTTGCTTTCTCCTTGAGAATCTAGAGGACAATGACAAGAGTATAGTTGACAAACCCAAGTAGACCCCTTTTTCATCCTACCGGTGAGGCTACTGGAGGGCCGCAGGTTTTCTTTGTCTAGTGAAATGCGTCCGCGGAACAGAAGTAATTAAACCAAACTTGAAAGGGAAGATCCCTCGGCGCCTGTCGGGCAGTTCACTTGGAAGGCATCGTTCACTCTGAGGATCCAGGAGTAAGAGTTTTTTCCCCGGACCGGGATTGTTCTTTTGCTTAATTTGTGGGCTTCTAGTCAGACAAAAGCACCGAAGCATTGTTCCCTGCTCTGCTGGACCTGATTTAAAACTCGCGATGTCAAAGGTGAGCGCCTTGGTCAAGTCCCCCAGCTCCGGTGTTACACCGCTCAAACCATGTTCGTTCTATACTCAGACCTGCCATTTGCATCGGGCCCCGTTGAGAATCCCTTAGTTCCGATTTTACGAACGTCGAGGAGAGCCTGCAATTTTAGCCATAGCACCGTAGAGCAATAAGCAACACCACATCACCCCCCCAGATTGTCCACAAGCTTGAACACAATCGGTTTCCAGTGATAGAATGTGTAGTCTACTAGCCATTGGGAATAAGTGATTTACCTTACCAGGAAGAGTTTGACAACAGAAGCTTCAGTAACGACGCCTAGAGGCTAGTTTTGCACTGGGGCTAGCATTAGACGGTCACTGGACGACGCGTTGTTTTTGAGCGGCATGTGGACGCACTTGTTGCCCGCTGTTTCCATGGCCCGTCCCCCTCCTTGGCGCGTCGATACTATCCTTGCGCCTTCAGTGGCCCACTCATGGCATAATCGAACATATTGAATACACTGCCACAAGACCTCGCATGAAGTCCCTGAGTTGCCTTTGAGAACATTGCCCCATCCAGTTGAGTGTGTGGCGCCCCCACCAATTTCAAGGTGTATTCTGGCGAAGTATTGTTATCCGCCACGTGATTATCCGCCGTCTGACCTTTGTTTTGTCTTTCGGCTTTTTTGTGTTTATCTACCGAATCCATATTTCCGTTCTTAACACTTTTCCGGTCACTTATTGATAAGGTTCGCCTTTGTTCAAATTGCGTTTTTTTAAAGACATGCAAAGAACACGTTCCACCATCATGTGACGGCGCCCCCACAGGATTGCATCTAATTAGGTATTGACCTGGTATCGTTTCTTACCGCGACATCGTCTCCAGGGCCAATCTTTTGGATCCATTCGCCGAGATCGTGAACTAAAGTTGGTCTCGTAATCCTGGAGAATACTAGCATTCAAAAATTGTTCTCTAAGAGTATAAAGTCTTTAAGCGCATGACGTGGACGCGATGCCCCCTCGCCAGAGTTCCCCTATCTATTCTGCAACCGCATTTTTAGGAGCATCAGTATATCGGGATGCACCATTCTTCGAAGAATATTTTCCATCCTATCCTTTTTTGTTTTATTGAGCATCAGTCTTCACGACCGATCCCGGATGAATCCGCATCTGATATCATGCATAACAGGGCGGGCATGTGTGAAGAAATTAGAAATATGTCCCAAGTAGTATGAAGATATCTCCAACTTTCCAGGTAGAGATTTCCATTTGTAAATCTTTCTTCATTGTTTGCCCTCCGTTCCGTCGGGGAACGCACAACCCAACAGGGCCTTCCGCTGACTCTCAGAGCTTGAATGGCAAACAATTTAGGCCCCGGAGCCACTTGGCACTAGAATTTTTTCACAGACGAAGTTAGCCTAGTTATGAGGTTCCCCCCGTAGATATAGGGGCCCTGTTGCTTTTGTTCGTTTTGGCAAAGGATTTCAAACGCATTGGTCGGCGGGATTTCACCGTTTCTTCTAATGCCTTCCCCCTTAATTCACTCCCCCTTATATTCTGCCGATTTTTTAAAACGCATCCAATCCAGAAGCATGATAAAACTCAAAACGCAGACCTCGTCAAATACTCCACCAGTGGAGCCGATCCACCTCCCCCGCTCCATTCCCCCCCCCGCTTTTTTGATTTCTGGGGTATCCTCGCCACTGGATCCAGCCCCTTGACTCACACCTTCGATGCGGGCTCAGTAAGCAATGGCCTTGTGCGTTTTTGCGCAGGTCTTACTCTTTTTGCTGATAGGTCGTGCTGGTTCCAATTCTTACGGGTAAGGCGGCAACACGGATCCTCGCGGTATTTAGAGACCCGTTCTTTGTCGGTTGCACCACTGTTGCCCCAAGGCGCTCCCCTATCAAAAGACCCCCCGAACTCACAATCCTGAACCCGTATTAAAAAATTTCCCCATTCGGCGTACATGACAAGAAGTAGTTATCGGCACCGGCTTTAGACGACCCGAACTTCTTGAAAAAGCCAACTCTATAGTACAATTAGTATTGCCGATTTTGCCAGAGATGAGTGTGTCAATCTGGGTTTCTCGGTTTGTAGCTGAATGCAATTTGTGGCGTTTCGGCGCGAACTTGCGGCCCTAGACGCGCCGGTTTCCTTTCTTTTTTAAACGCGAAGGAAATAGGTGCCCTCACACTAGATATTCAAAGTTTTGCGTTGAAGAACGCCAAGACTTTCTGAGCCCCCTCGCAGTAGGACCAAGTGGGAAAGCATGTTGACGTTCACCATAGCTAATGTTAATGTTTTCCTCCCCCGAGTTGTCCGTTCGGGTCACCGTGCGGACAATGGTCGGCTGGGTTTGGGAAGCTCAAGCCCGTCCCCCTTCGCCCCCCCCCGACCATCACTTGAGCTGACTTTCTGCTTCCTTTCAGCGTGCACTGCGACTTCCGTCCTTGTTGCCTGGTGTCCGCCATTCAGATCCTTTGCTTTTCTTCCCGGTCGCCCTTTTTAAGCCCCCTGACATGCACGGACCACGTACTGCTGGCAACAGCTTTTCAATAAGGATCCGCGAAACTCTTTGTGTCCAAGGTCATGCGCGCTTTTTTTTTTTTTTTCATGCTGCCCATAATACTATTGTCTTGGCTTAGAGCGCACTCTTTTACGCAACTTCCCTTCCGCACGTGAAACTGTCGCAGGTCGGTTAGTTCCCAGTCCACCCCTTTCTCAATTGGATCTCCTCACCCGAATAGTTACGTAGGAACACCCCTCGTTCCCCCACTATACCAAATACATGCTTTTCATAACGGATCGCCCTACAAGTGCCTGGTTCCCCCAGAGTTGTGTGACCCTCTTCCAAGTGTCCCGTCATTTCCACCCCCGCAACAAGGAGATTTGTCGCTTCCTCCCAAGTGCTCGGGTGACCCTAAGTGGCTTCCAGGAATATTTTGTCCCCCTTCCCATGTGCCCCAAGTCCTCCGGGGTTGCGGTGGTCGCCTCCCTCTGGATATTCCTGCACTTCTAGGAGTTCGGGGACCCCCCTGACTTTAACCTTTTTCTATCGAATTGTCAGGTTGGTTTTTTGGGTTGGCGGCTACCCTACGTTCCTTGAGCCCATTGCTGTTGGTGAACGTGGCATCTTATTTCGGTCATCGGGCCGTCTCCTCCACCTCGTACTGAATCAGCAACACCCCTCGTTTTTTAGAGGTATTCAATCCCACTTGATTATCTCGCTATCCCATACGCCACCTACGCCTTGAGTCTGAGTCTACGCTGCCCACCTACAATGCGGAAAGCCCTTATTCCAATCGACCGTAATCCCTCATGTTGGAGGCGGGTTAAATACCGGTGGAGACTCATCTTCAATCGACTCATTTTTTGGTATCTTTCGTAAAGAGCCATTGAGTTTTCCAAGCCCCACCTCCTCAATCTCAAATATTTTTTAACTTTTAGGCTCGGATGGGATCTGAGCGTACGTTACTGCAAAAATATGTACTTCTGAGACCTCCCCCCATTTTCAAACCCCCGCATTTTTGCCCCCTCAAGTGAAGACACCCCGGGAGTCTATCAAAAACTTCCGGAGAATTTAATCCAATTGTTGCAATACTGCACGAGCTAAGAGGACGAGGGGGGGGATTGCTGTCTGTTTTTTAGGTAGATTCATGACTTCCCGTTTTTCGTTATTTTTCCTCGCCCGGCTAAGAACGAAGCCCCCCTACCCTAAGGATGGCTTTTTTTTCCCAGTTCTCGCTTTTCTTGGGGTGCATCTATACCCCCTTAAGCGCTTTCAAACCTTCCTTGACTCAATCTCCCTCGGTCCCCCCTGTTTGCGTTTTCCTGAGAGCTTCTCCACCTTCCCCCCCAGTTTTTTCCCCAGTTTTTTATGATATTGCAACTCAAGGGTCGAGTCGCTTTCGGGAAAATGCCATCCTGAGTCCACTGTTCACTTTTGTTCCGTGACTGGAGGGCTACCTCAGAAAACAAGTGCCGATCGAGCCACACAGACAAGTCCCCAGAAACCTCGTGAACCTGTAAATCGTCCTTTGCAAATTGCCACATGGAGAGCCCCCGCGACACCTTTTGATTGTATAAATAAAGTGTGAGCCTTTTCGTATTTTCCCTTGCTTGGATACGACTTTCGCTTCTCTTCCAGGGGTGGAAGAAGCCTAGTAAGAGCACACCTTCTTGCTCTTTTGCCATCTGATCGGTTGCGAATTTGGGCCTGCTTTTTTTTTTGGGGTACAGCCGAGGCCCCAAATTCGTTCTGTACTCTTTTTTCAGTGACTCACTTGATATTCAATCCGTTCAGTACCTTGAACCTGCGCGATGTTTATTATTATGTCTCATTCTGTGGCGTTTTCTTAAGCAGCTAGCTGTTGGGATGCGTATTGAGGTCCGACGATCGACCAAGTTGAGGAAGCCTTATCAGCCTCTAGGTGTTTTTCTTTGACCAGCTAAGAATACCATTTGTAGGGGCCGATGCTTTGCACAGGGAACACCCGGTTCCCCCCTCGGCAGAACAACCCCCAAAGGTTTTTTTTGTCAAGTAGTTTCCTCCCCCCAAATACACACCCCGGAAAGGTCCTGAGATTCTGACTGGTTTCATTTAGTTCGTAATAGAATATCCAGTCATGTCACCCTCGCACTGATGAGGCCCCCTAAGACAAGGTGAGTTTCTTTTTTTAACATGTGAGTTTCCCCCAGGATTTTGAAGGAACCAACTTGGAGGGGCAGAAAACGTCTTTTGAGTCAGCTCCTTCCCAAATTTTTTTTTTTTTTTTTTATTGCTTTTTTTTTTTTTTTTTTTAGAAGGATCGTCCGATGATGGCCCCCCCAATGAGTTTTGCCAGACTGCACCGATGTGAGTTCTCGATCTCTCTACTCAGTTGATCTTGTTTGTGGTTATATATCATTCTTCGGGTATCTCCAATGTTAGGACTTTTCCCCCCCGAGCCTTTAGTAATTTTCTAATTCCTAGTTGATTACCAGATATTAGGACCATCCTAAGGTATAGTCTCCGCTTCCCCAGGATTTCAATTCCCTTCCTAGGGAGGCTCCCTATTCTACGTTTTCCCCTCCTACATGGTATAAGTTTAGGTACAGGGTCTCGAAACGATCAGTCTCTCCCCCTCACACCATTAGATAGGCGCCCACTAATATCGTTTTCACCTGTCCCCCCCGTGCAATTATTTCTTGTTACCGCCCCCTTCTTTCAGTATGATTGCGCACGCCTTCCCACCTCCTTTAGGTAGTTTTAGGTTATCCTTGTGCTGTTTTTTATTTTCCTCTCAACCCATCCCGACCCTTTTCCTGCTCGGTGCCTCCGAACGACAACCCCGAGCGGGAGACTGTTTATTTCAGTCATTGCAAGTCACCGCCTTACTTCCCCACCCGCCCCGAAATTTCCTTGATTCTATAGAACCAAAGGATAGTTCACTCTTTTTGTTTTCTCGGTACTGGAGCTCGTCTACTACTCCGGACGAGGGTCTAGATGTGACCGTTTCTTTGTTGCAGAAACTCAACCCGCGTTCCATTCAGAAACCCCCGATCCACCGGTATTTTGTGACGAGATTCACAACCGCCTTTTCACTTGTTCGCGAATGGTGGGTCAACCCTCTTGGGGCATATTGTCTGGAGAAATCCTGATTCGTCTTCAATCCGGGCCGAGAACACCCCATCAGTAGACCCTCCGCCTAGATTTTCGGAAGGGTGGGATCGATTCACTTTATTGGCTTTGCCTGTTTCCGAGGAGGCACTTTAGAACTAGATGAGCCACTATGGTTTTACGCGGACTTCCTAGAAATGATGTGACCCCATTCAGGTGGAAAATAAGCGCTATCAACGCCAATTTAACGAACCCTTAAAGAAGAGCAGGCCTTATAGTGAGAGAAAAGAAAGCTGTGTTTTCTCTTTTTACTGGCCCTAAGTTGAGCCTGGCCAGTCTACCGACATGAGATTTAGGTGGGTTTTACGTCTTGAATATCACCCAATTTGAATTTATCGCAGGTTCCCAATTTGTGCCTGTTTGTAGATTGATTTTATATTCAAGGAAGACCAAATATTTGTCGGGACCAAGGGCAATCTAAGTACGATGCATTTTCTTTTTCAAGCCCGGAGTGTCCCCCTTTTGCCATCATAACGTCCCCCCCTCTATGTGCCGTCTCTACCTCGCCCGAGGTTACGGCCGTCGGATAATTCTTTAGGGGGTCTATTGTTTTTCCGAGGCCCAATGGTTAGGGGCCCCAATACTATCGCTCTTTTTGACAGAACTGTTGGTGCGTCCCTCGATGAGTTACGCAACCTGTATTTACACAAAAATTATCTGCGAGTTACAAGGCTTTCTCTAAGAACTCTTGATGGACGATAGCGACCCGAGACTTGATTATAAAATTCCCCTAATTCCACCTTATCCGTTTTCTAAATTCTTCGGCATTGTAGATAGTCACTCTACCTTTTTTTTTCTCCTAATAACTGTTTAGCTGTTACCGCTCCGCGAAAGGCCCTCCATCCGCTCTATAGCATGCTAACATGGATGGCAAGTCTGTTCCTAAGTTCCCTAGAGTATAAGGGCCTTTTTTTCCCTTTAACTGACAAGATCCCAGTTCATTAGCTTTTTGATCTGAACTTACCTATGCCTGGTTTTTGCACCGTATCTGCAATCCCTGGGCTTTTGGCACCCCCTTTCTCCCTATATAATACGAGGTGCACGACACCATTGGACCGATCATTCCGTTGACGGCCCGAAATTCTCCCTGAGTATACAAAAAGCATAGTTTTTTTTGCTGAAAAGATTCTTCCGTTGGTTATGATTTTTCCTAGGGCCGTTTGAGGAAACCATTGAGGCGACCACTGCCCCTTCCATCATGGTCCATTTCCCCGTTCACGACCCATAATGGCGTCGAGTGACCAACCTTTGCGAAAATTAAGTACAACTCAACACATTGGTTTTTTAACAGACCCCGCGGACCTGCACTGTTTGCCACCTGATTCAATTACTCGCCATCCACATAGAGACTGGCGTAGAGCGCGCAATAGAACCTTGATCTACAATTTCCCACCCCCTTCAAGACGGGTATTGTCGGACCGTATTTCCATCGTGATGGATTGCGCCCCAGGGAGGCCCGATGTCGATGATAGATAACAGTTTTTTGATGCACGTCACGGAGAACCAGAGAAAGGTGCGTACAGAGTCCAGCTTGCTTATTGGTCCTTGCCACGTTGCACAGGCGTCACTTGCCCACACGCTAAAGTTCCCATAGAAATGCATCCCAGGAGTAAAAAACTTACACCCAATATAGTCTACTTCTTTGGGAGTTACTTCGGCCCTTTCTTTGCCGACGAAGCACGGGTTGCCCCACAGACAAGATTCGCATATGCCTCCATTTTCTGCCTGAACGCTGCCACCTCTCCTTACTCTGTATTTGGGTTGGATGACGGACGCGGTGCTTTCGGCGAGTACATTGCACGCCGCTCCTAGCCGCGCATTCCACTTGCCGACGTGACCACCCTTGTCTCAAGATCTTTTTAAAAGTTCCTCTTCGGCTCTCAACCCTCCTTGTTGGCGCGGAGGTTATTATATTACGGTACAAGGTTGACCATTCTCGCTCCCCCGGCCTTCTCCTTTTTTTTAGACTCTTTGCGCTTTTACCCACCCCTGTCGTGGCATGCTGGGAGTTGCTTTCACACGCTCACACCCGAAGCAAAACTTTTTTCGTTTTTCCCACATCCACTCACCGGGCCCAACTTTCCTTAGTCCCTAGGGACCGGTCTCAATTAAGCCTGGTGCACCTCCGGACCTTTTGACAAAAGCTATTCGCGCCTGGATGTTCAGTTGTTTTTTGTTTTCACTGAGCAGCGATGTCAATTCCCCCGTCCAAGTGTGCACGGATTCCAAGGTCCCCACCCTGCCGTCCACCTTTCGAAATATGCTCCTGCTTTTTTTTTAAAGTATGCGGTTGCATCTTTTCATTTGAGCTAATACTTCACCGTTTCCTCATAGAGCGCCCCCTGAAGCACACGATTTCCTGTCACTCTAGGAGAAGGTCGAGGGTTTCACTTCCCCGGCCTGGGTCCACCTTTTGTGTCAAAGGATGCTGAAGTGTCTCTCTAGTCACGAAAACCAACTGAGTTTCCAAAGAAGTCCCCCACATCGATATCTCCAGGAGGATATCGCCCCGTCCCCTTTGATTTTGACAACAAAAGTGTGTGGTGTGCCCATATAGAGATTAACCTTTTTTTACAACGCCCTCTGTGTGAGGAAGCCAATGGTCGTGGCCTCGGGCATAAATGTGGTAATAAAGGGCCCACTTTTCCTTTCGCCCCCTCCCCTGGAAAGTTCATTTGATTTGTAGGGGTTCGCCAGTTTGTTCTGTCCCCGTTACACTTCAGTGAGTATTGGAGTCCCGACTTTTTTTCACCCCGGAATAATCTAATGGACGGGCCTGTTTTTGGGTGGGGTGTTTCCAGTTTTTGGACACTTTCCGCCCCCATTGTTTTTTGTAAAGGGTTTCAGGTATTTAATTACTCTGGCCCCCCCTCGGCGCCCCTCGTTATCTGATCCGCAACCCCACTTTTTACGGCGATGGGATTGAAGCAATGATGAGTCATTTTTCTCGCGCTCTCATCCTCCATGTTAGCTGCTTCGAGACTTGGTTTTTCTCCCGTCCGCCCCTACAATGTTAGACTGAAAACCCCCTAGCCCGCTAGGTCCTTCGCTTATTTTTGTAATGGGGCCGAAAATCCACTCCGGTCTCAGTCGGGGCGGAAGAGGGAGCTTTCCCCACGACACTCCGTCTCTGATCCCTCCGCAGAAATATAAAAGTAAACTCGACCCCTCCCCCAGAACCGAGTCGCTCTTTAGTCTAGGAGAAGAGTGAGTTAAAAAATTACCTGACTCGAATCGCCCGGCGCGCACCAAGAGAGAACGAAGTTAAATTGTAGTGGCCTCCAACATGTTCGCTTTTCTCCCCGCCCCGGACCAGGCCCCCTTGCCCCTGCTGCCTAGCGCGTGCCACGTTGTGTGTTCTTTTCTTTTTTCTCTACGAACTGCGTTATTTTTCTCTTCTCTCCTTCAGGTCCCGAACGATGCATTGTACCCTCAGGTTCTTCATTTTACGCCATCCCGTCTCGCTTCAGTTCTGTGCCCTTCCCTCTAAAAGCCCAGCTGTGGTTAACCAAGATTTTGTCTC
>Ga0179593_1275771_pt1 | contig 10556 bp, 17 predicted proteins | sample CZODoug2_1_08_16_FD_185931 | JGI IMG/M metagenome (GOLD analysis project Ga0179593, IMG submission 185931) | Vadose zone soil fungal communities from Angelo Coast Range Reserve, California, USA - CZODoug2_1_08_16fungal (PacBio error correction) | ecosystem: Environmental > Terrestrial > Soil >... | reverse complement strand
ATGAGCCACTCCATCCCTGCACCCTTCCCCCTGCTACGGGTCCGGTCCTTTTTCCCCCTCCTTCGGGCGTACTCCAATGTGTTATTTCCGATGGTAAGACCTTTTCCACAAGTCTTTCGGTCTTCCCCGGCCAGGTCTTATGCACTGGAAGGTGCCCAATTATTCCTTTCCTTCCTATTACCTTCCTCTCTTATTGCCCCCAGCGAGTCCCGCGTTTTGCCGTGGCCACGTTTTTGAGATCCTTCCCAACCCCAACACATGTTCTTTTTTCTCCCCAATTTGCAAGGTTTTCGGGTTTTTAATTTTCATGTCCCTCTTTTGCAACACTTGAGTCGTACTTGTTTCGTTCCCCAATCATTTTTGTCCGTATTCCTCCAGTCCGTCGGCTCATTCAACCGCTACAGTCACCTGGTCCGCTTTAGTTCTCTGCCCAGTTTTGGGCGTCCGGGCACTTCCTGCAAATTCGAGCAGTTCACTTTTTCTTTTTTTTTTTCCCCAATGGTCGAAGCCGACTCCAATCCTTGAAATTTCTTCCTCTTTTGGCCCGCAACCACACTAACCTGCTGCGGTCCTTCGTTCCCATCTGGCACTTCTCTTTTTCCGCCCGTCCCCCTGTCACCAAGCTGTAAGTGTGCAGAATTGCTTAGGCCACTAAGGTTCCTCATTCCTCCGGTTATGACATACAAAAACGCCTTTTCACCGGGGTTGTTTTGCTTTCCTTTTTTTCCTTTTCCGTCCCTTATTCCAGATACTTTTTCCCCCCCCCTCATAGTTGCCGGGGCACCATATTTTAAATGGTTTTTGCCTGTTCATCGTAATACCCCTGACCCTCTTCAAATGTAGATGTCGATTGACCCCCGGTTGGTCATTTTTGTCCAGTGTTTTTTTTTTTCTTCCCCTTTTGGTTGCGCCCAAGTAAAGATTGTCAGTACGTCTTTCATTTCTGGAAGCGTTTCAACCGCCATCTTTTACCCACCGACTTGCCTTTACTTGATGTAACTTCCCACCGCTTCTCTTGCGTAAGAAATTCATGAACGCCTCTTCGCGCCGTCCGCTTTATGGCGAGCGGCCTTTTTTCAGGTAGCCGACTTACTTCAATCTCAAACACCGGGCCGCCTGTTTATCGCTCCCCCCCTGGTCATTTGTGAGGTCATCGTCAAAACATTTTCCCCCCATTCAATCCCATAGAACCACACCCACCCCCTGCGCTTACTTTTCTCGGGTCCGCCTTTGCACCTTCCCTCTTCCCTAGTGACCTTTTTTCGCGCCTCAATGGAAGTCCACTTGGTACCTTCTTCCCATTTTCCCCTTAGTTATTTTTGAAGTTCTGCGGCCTTCTGGGGAGTTTGTTTCGCTCTGCGTATTAGTCCCAGTGCTTTCTGGTTTCCCCGCCGGGCCGTAATCATCGTGCCACGCTTACATGCCCTTATAGAGAATACACTGCCCCCTTTTGTTTATCCTTTGGTTTCGTATTTCCCGGTGGTTTTAAAGTCCACCCCCAGGGCCCACCCCCCGCCACACCGTTTCCCCTACCTGATTATCGTTGTCCCTTCCAGGTGATTTGTGCATTCAAAACAACTGTTTGTTCCCAAAATTTGCCCCCCCTTTTTTTTTCTTTGCCCAAAGATTTTTCCCCTTTTCCTTTCATACGCTCCCTCATTTTAAACATCCAACCTGTTCCTTTTCTGCCATGTTCCGGTCTAAAGCCCCCCAGTTTACCCTTTGCCCCTTTGGCCCTTCATTCCTCCCACCCTGCCAGGTGACACTGTCCCTTGTTTCCTGCGGGCCGGAGCGGGGGTAGTCATTTGTTATCTCCCATTTTTGCGGGAGTTGGTTTTTCAAGTGGTTTTTCTTCCTGCCCTTCCAAGACCTTGGCTTTCCTCTGTTCTTTTCTTCCCCTCTCTCTCTTCAATTTTTTCTTTTTTCCCCCTGGTCCCATCGGAGTTTTTTTTTCCTGCGACTCTTCTCCTTTTTGTACGGGAAGATGACTGGTTTTCCACCTTTTTGTTCTGTCCCCTGTCCTAAGTCATTCCATTCTAAGTTAGTCCTCTCATTGCAGTCTCCTCCCCCCCAATCTTTAGGCCTCAAACTATTTGTCCGGCATATGATATTCTTTCTTTACTTGTTAATTTGGTGAGACCCCCGCCTTCCATTTTTTCTCACAGACGGTGTTTTTGTTACGCGTCCCTTTTGTTGGTACGTTTTTTTCCCATTTTGTCTCTCCTAGCTTCCTGTTCCCACACCCCTTTTGTACCCGGAATCTCCTGTCAGGACCTTTCTCCGTTTTTTCGCTTTTCCAATCCCCCCTGAGGAGTTTGCCAGCGTCCCTTTTTCTACCGGAGAAGTCCCTTGTTACGGGCTTCTTCGGCGATATGTGGCTGAGAGGTTCAGTTCTCTTGTTCCCAAACTTTCCGTCTTCCAATTTCCCCCCCCCTGAACTTTTGCTTTACGTATTTCCGGCTTTCGATTTTTGGTTCCTGTGTCAAACTTGCCCGAATCGAACTGGTCATATGGTTTCTTACCTTCCATGTACCTGGTGCCCATTATACCTGTTTTTCTGACGTTATTTATCTTATTTCCCTATGAGCAAAGACGCCGGGACTGTGATCCCTATCTTTTTCTTTTTTCTCTGGGGCCCTCATCCCCCCTTAGTTTTTGTTTTTCGACGTAGATACCTTCAAGCTCGTCATTCTCGGTTCCCAGGTTTTCCCAACTGATTTTCTTCCCCAAACTTTTGAAAGGATTGGTTGGACACAACATTGGGGGTTGTGTTTTTTTTTTTTTTTTTTTGTTTTTTGGTTGGTTTGGTTGTTGCTTTTTTTTTTTTGGGAGAAATTTCACCCGGAAAAGATGGTGCGAATCGAACCCGGGACGAGTTTCAACCCCTGCCCTTTTGTAGTACGACCTTTTTATTGGGCCATTTCCGATTATGTCCCTTTTTTTTGACATCCCCAACGGGGTCTCCTTTCTTCTTTCCTACAATTTACTTTCCCTGATGGTACTTGAAAAACTATCCTTTATAAATTCCCATAACTCCCCAGAAATTCCAGTACAACCATCACACAAAAACCTTCGGCCACGTCTGGTCTGTTTGAATTTTTTGTCCGTTCCTTCGTTTTAAATGGGATCGTCCGTAATAGACGATTAAGATTTCGTCCCCAGGTTCATTCCTCCTTTTCGACCTAAGAGGACCATCGCCGGGCCAACTCGGCTTTTTGTGCCTTTGGAGTCCCGTTGATTCCTCATCATTCTCCTTTCTTTCACCCCTTCCGGTTTTCTGCGGGGGTGAAAAGCTGGATTCCGGAGGTCCCCGCAGTCTTTGTTTGCCAAACCGTTCTATCGGTTGTTTACCCACCCCGACCGTCCGTCCACCTGGTAGACTTTTTTCGGACAATTCCCCCAGTTTGGCTACCCATCCGGGCGGGCCCACCCAAAAACCGGCTGTCCTTCCAGTTGGCCCTATGTAGTTGACCCCCACACTCTCCGCCCCGATGTTCCCTCCCGTTGTTTTTCTCGGGAACTGAACCTACTTACAGGGACAATATTTCATTTCTTCCCTTCCCCCCGCAACCAACCCTGGTTCAGCTTCTTTTAACATCGTTCTATTATAGGACTTGCGCGTTTTCGCCGGTCCCCCCGTCCGGAATCGGCGCGGTTCCCTGGGGACTCGAACCACTCGGGTTTTGTTCCTCCAACATGGCTCACACTTTTGCCATCTTTTTCCCCCACCTAACCGCTCTTACTAAACCAAAACTTTTCTACTAAAACCCACTTCCGCTTCCCCGCTGTCCGGGTAGGCTGCAGTGTCTTTGTCCCTTTCTCTTCTGAATCCCTCCGCACGTCTTTCGGACCATGACCTTGGCAAGTCCCATTGAACCCTTTGGATGTTTTCCTTTTTCTTTTTTTTTCGAGTATCGGACTCGCAACCGATTTCTTTCTTTTATGGCGCATTTTTCCCCCCTTATGGCCTTTTTTGATTGACAACAGTCACCTTTTCCATGTCCTGAAAGTCGAGAACCCGTCGCTTTATTCCTTTAGTTATTTGTGTTTCTTGCTGGGACTCTTGAAACACAACTCTTAGCCCCCCTTACCAATTAGAATTTCTCCAGGGTTTCCATTTTATGTGTGCTTATATCTTCACCGTTAGCTTGGTCTGTATGATACTTTTGCTTGCTTGCGGACCTCAATCTTTTCTTTGCATTTCAAGCTCTTTCCAAGGTTCCCTCTCCCCCCAGTGGGCCTTGTCCTCTCCGAGCCCTAGCCAGGTTATTTCCCTTGCTTCCCTTGTTTACCCTAGAGTAACGCCCGTCCATCGGTCTTTTTTTGGACGACTTTCTTTTCTAGTTTTCTGCCGGTTTTTCTGGTTTGTTTATGGGGTTCTTGAACGTGATTTCCTCCGCCCAGGTTCTTTTTTTTTTTTCAGCGACACCCATTGTCCGGCTTTTTTTTTTCCTTTTTGATTTCCGTCCGTCACTGAAAAGGGACAGGTTTTCCTTTGGATTCGATTTTTTTAAGTCTTTCTTTGTTCCTGGCCCTTTTCTTAGCCTTTGCTGTTTGAGAATGCCCAATCCCCCCCCCCCTAATAAAATCGTTTATTTGCTTTTGTTTCCCTTTCCCGACCCTGAACATCTCTTTTTTCTTCCTCTTTCGTTCGTTGCCGCAAATTTCCCCCTTCAAACCCCCCTTTTTCGCGCCGACCCTGGTATCCCCTTTTTCTCAGCATCTCCTCCGGGAGGCGGTCGATCGGTATGTCCGGTACAGCTAACCAGTAACACTTTTAAGAGTTCTGCCGCGCCTTTTTCCCCTCTGACTTTAACCCTTTTCTTCTGTTCTCGACCTGTCCCGTTTTTCCCCCCCGCCTCCGGGTCAATTCTGGGTTGTTTTCCACTGAAAGGAACCTTGTTTTGAGACTTTTTTGTCCCCCGTAACTTCCCTTTCATTTTTGCCCGGTTGCTTGAACCGTCTGAGTCTCCTCTTGGACACTCCGGCCTCTCCTTCTTTCTTTTTTCTTGTCAGGGAGCATCAAATCGGCTCCTATAGGTTTGCATAAAGCCCTCGACATTTTTCTTGAAGCACTCTCCCCAAAGATAGTGTACAGTGGATTTCATCCCCTCTCCCCCCCCAATCTTTCCTCTTGCGAGTACCGTTATTCACGGCTTTTTCTACTTAGGCCGGGCTTTTGGTATGGCATTGTGGTAAAAGACCAACCCCCCTTTTTTTCCCCTTATTGTACCTCGATTCCAAGGCACTTTTCACCCACCCAGAGACTTATTTTATTTAGAAACACGAAGGTGTTGTTATGTATTTTATAGGTGGGGTGTTGGGGGGGTGTGGGGGTGGGGGGGGGTGTGGGGGGTTTTGTGGCGGGAGGGCGGGGGGGTGGATTTGGTGGGTGTTCTTTTGCGGTCGCGGAGTTTGTGGGCGGTGGGTTCTGGGGGGGGGGTGGTGGTTGGGGGTGTGGGGGTGGGTGGGGGGTGGTGGGGGGGGGGTTGGGGGTCGGGTCGGGGTTTGGGGGGGTTGGGGGTGGTTTGTGGGGGGGTGGTGGGGGCTGTGGGTGGGGGGGGGGGGGGGGGGGGGGGGGGGGGGGGTGGGCGGGGGGGGGTGGGGGGGGGGTGGGGGGTGGTGTGGGGGGGGGGGTGGGCTTGGGGGTCCTCTTTTTCAACTTTCTTTTCCACTTTCTTTTTGGCCTTTCCCCGTGGGCTAAAATCCAACTTTTTTTTTCGTTAGAAAAAGGCGCGAAGCCCTCGTCTATGGTTGTCCCCCTTCTCCCCTCATTACCCTGATATAATCTTTTTGCCAAACTGTGTCCTTTTTCCCCCCTCTCGGGAGATCTTTTTCCCTGGACAATGTGACTTTTGAAGTCTTTCGACTGGAAAATTTTCCTTTCGTTTCCTTCTTTTTTCGAGTACTTTCATTTTTCGTGTCCTTATACTTTACTACCCCCCTTTTTGTGTGAGACCTCCTCTCTTTTAGACACTAATTCCGCAACCCCTTCTTTCTTGGTTGGTGGAATTTCTTTTTTCTTCTCCCCTTCTTTTTTTTTTGGGTACTTCCCCTGGCTTGTCGAAGCCTTGTGTTTGCGTTTTGTTAACAAGATTCGGTATCCCGGCCTTTTTTTTCCTCCCCTGAGTGCACTTCCCACCCTTTTACAGACTGAAACGATCGGCCCCTTTCTCTCTCTTCCTGGCCCGTTCGCCCATTGGGTGACCACTTTTCCACTTCTTGCCTTGAGATACCTTTTCCTCCAAACACTGCTTTGCTCAATTCCATCCGCTTTTTGTTTCTCTGTCTAAAACGATCCAAACTTTTCCTTGTTCGTGACACCATGTTTACCCCCAGGCCCCCGTTTTTCTCCTTTCCGTCGGCTCATTCCCCGCTTCATCGGGCGAGTGAGATCCTTCCCCAGGTTAAAAATTGCATCTTTTCAACGAATTTGCGGGGAGCCGTACCCCCTCTTGCGTACTAGTGATTTTGGTTGAAACAGATTCCCCTTCCTTGTCCCAATGGCCCCTCCTCGTTTTTTTTCTCTCTGAAGGTCCCCCGCGAATTTCCTTTCGTTTTTTTCTCATTTTTCTGTTAGCCACCTATTCCCCAGTGCTGTTTTCCCCCTTTCTGCGCGGACTTACCTGATCCATTTACCCCTTAGATGTTTACCCCAATTATCTCTGGTGCACCATTCTTTAACTTTGGATTTTTTTTTAGCTTCCCCTTTTTTTTCCCCTCCCTGTCGAGGTCGCTTGCTTGTCAGCCTTTGCCCCACGGGTCTTTGCTGATTGTTGGTCTTTGTGGGGCCCTTTGACTTTTTACGAAATTTTGGCCACTAGATGGTTTTTTCTTTCACGGCTACCCCCGCCGTCATCCCTATGTGGTTCCTGGCCCTTCTCACCTTTCCTTCATTTTTTTCCACAATGGTCCCCCTTTTCTCCCTATTTTTTTGCTTTTTCTATCACCCTTTTGCATTCGGGCGAGACGTTCAGTCTTTTTCCCCACGCGTTAATCGCTCCAAAAACCTGTCGACTGGTTGATTATCCCCCCCGGCTGTTTTTGGTCTGTCCTCCCAACAACCACACTACCCTTTTTCCCCATAGCAAACCCCAATTTTCCCCCCCCCCCCTCGAAATGGCTAAAGTCTCCTTCCCTTTTTCTTCTGATATTCCCGAACTGGAGTTCTTCTTCCTTCGTGACGCCCCCCTACCTGTCATCGGAGCGGGGGCCGTGAAACATGTCTTTGGCGTGGGAGATTCTTTCCCCTACTCGTTAGATTCTGTTTCAGACGCTCTCCCGTCTACGATTTCATATAGCACCCCCCAAAGGTCCCATCACTAAGGGCGTGTTTGGTCGGTGGTTTTGTTCCAAGGGTTTCCCCCCCCCCAGGCACCACCCCCCACCCTTTAAAATTCACGCGCCGATTTTTTTTCCCCTGCCCCGGTTACTGGTTTTCTCAAAAAACCCTTTTTGCCAAAAATTTACCCCTTTCTTGCTCACCTATTCCCTTTTGTGGGCGTTCTGCTCACTTTTTTGGTGACCAGCATTGCAAAAACTCCCCAGTCATGATGTGTAAGGTTCGGCACTTTCCCAGGGCCAGTCCTGTGCACGTTTTTTGGTGCCCCCACGTCCACATTCCCCGGCTTTTTGAAGGAGTCGTGGAAGTCATTTTATTTTTTTCCTTTTTTGGGTTGTTTTCAGTTTGGTTCTAACTAATTCCCTTTCAACGAAGGGTGTTTATTTTGGTTCTGCTCTTTTTTCACGCTTATGGACTATTTACTTTTCTGGCCTGTTTCTACCATCTTTTTCCGAGAAATATAACGATTTTCCGACAAGCTGCCCCCCCCCCATTTTTGCTTAGGTAAGGAGACGGCGGTCTTTTTCGTTAAGATGACTCATTGAACCCCCTTATTCATCAATGCTGTACTATTGTCCTCTTTTCCCCCTTCCTCTTTTTTACCACTCGTTCTTTATGTGCACCTTCTCTTTTTGTGTGCCTACATGAACGTGTTGGTCGTTTTGAAGTTTCCGTCCTGTTGTAGTTCATCTTTCTTGTCCTCCACCCCCCCCTTTCCCTTTTCAAAGGAAGCGTTAGCCTGATCAAAGTGTTCTGTTGTTTGTGGGTTTTTGTTTTTTTTTTTTGGTAGATTGCCCCCCTTTTCCCCGACTTCTTTTGTGCCCGGCTGTAGCGTCTCTAACTTTTTTTCGCACTGTTGATTCTTTCCATTTCTTCGGCGATCTTTCCCCCTCCCGAGGGGGCAGGCGCACAAGACACAGTTTTTTATTTTCCCCTTAATGACGGTCTGATTCTTCGTTCTTTGCCCAGCGTTGGAGGTGTGGGTACCCCCAATTACGACTCGCCCCATGGCCATTGGTATTACTGTTAAAGTCCATGGGTGGGCAATCTCCCTTTGGCGCTATCGTTTCTCTTTCTTCTGCCGAGGCATGCTTTACACACTTTTTTTTTTTTCTGCTAATTCTCTCTCCTTTTCCATCATCTCCCGTTGTTTTTTTTTTATTTATCGATTCCCCGTCGGCGTCCCTTCTTTTCCCTTACCTTGGTTTGTGCGTTTTACCCCACTTCGACGTCCCGGGAGTTATGCTCCAGCTGTACTGTTTGGTGCACCTCCCCCTGATGGCCCCTTTTTCTAGTCGTACCTTTTTTTGCTCCACCACCCCTTCTTTTATTATATGCACTCCCCTTTCTCCCCCTTGTTTCCCCTGTTTCATTCCAAAAGGCTTTTGTGCGTGTGTGCACCTTTGCCCCTCGGCCTTCCCCTTTTTGTCTTTAGATTTCTTTTTCCGATTCACAGTAATTCTAGAGCTCTCCTGCCATGCGTTTGTGTGCCCCCACTCTTGATGTGAAGGGAGGCTAAATTGCTGACCTTTTCCTTTAACCCCCGCCCCCCGTGGTTTTTTTCTGAGTTTTTTTTTCCAGATATAAGGATTGTAGGACCTCCCCCCCCCCCCCTCCTCTTGGTCAGAGCTACCCCACTTTTCTTTACCCGTTGCAAGAGACATCTTGCCAAGCATTCTTTTCCATTACGCTTTGGAAAACCAGGGATTTCTCCTTCCTCCATTCAACCACCTGGTTTCATCTGGTCCTTTTTTGATCTACCTCCCTGTTTTCTGTTCATTCTCCTTTTTTGCGGAAGACCCCCTTACTTCTCCTGACATCCCCCTTTGACCTTTCCCCGGGGTTTTCAAACCCTGTTTTGGTGGCAGATCTTTTTTCCCTTTAGTCTATTCTCGTCGGCCGTTATGGAGGCTTCCCAGAACAAGGTTTTTGTCAATACCCCCGAGAGCCGATTGTTCGGGATCCTTCCCTCGACGGCCCCCCTTTTCGTGACAGCCAGGATTATGTAAACAACCCACTGCCCCTACGCCTCCCAAAACCCCCTTCCTTAAAACCATTAATTCCCGCCCCCCCCTTTCCGGGGCAGTCACGTGCAGTTTTCCTTTTCCTTTTCCCCTTTCCTGCCTTCCTATTCCAATGACTGTGGAGGCCATGACCTTTGTATGTTTTTTTTCTTTGGCTCATTTGTCTCTGACACCCCTCCTTTTTCCCATTCACACTGTTCTTTCTTTTTTTTGGGACTACCCGACATTTTTTTCTTTAATTGGCAACCTTTTATCCCCTTCCTTTTTTCAACTGAGAATCGTTCTCTTGCGTATTTTCCGTTTGGATTGGTGGCCTGGTTTTACTTGAACACCTTTCTCCTCACAAGGGTGGCCTTTTAGGTGTGCCTCTAGTTGCGTGGTAGATGAGGATGACTCCCCGTGCTTGACCCCCCGGGGGTTTGGGCTGGCCCCCCCCTACCCCCCCAAACGCGAGTCCAGGAATTCTCAACGGTCTCCTGTTTTCAACATTACCTTCCTTTCTCTCCTGTTCCCCAAGTCGTTTGATCCCTCTCGCCTGTACTCACTAGGGCCCCCCCACCCCCCGTCCCCCTTGGCAGCATGTCTTCTGCTTTCCGCGGGGTTATTAGGTTTGGTGATATTGGGCATTTGCTTTGTTTTTGCCTTGTTCCCTCATGGCTTTTCTTTTTTTTTTTTTTTTCTTCGCTCCCCCTTCCAGGAGTTCTTTTTTTCCTTCACTGTCTTCAACTGGACCTTTTTCGCTCCCGGAGTCATCATCTCCTGCTTTGGTCTTTTTCACTGTTCTATTATTGATGTCTTGTTTTTTCTGCTTATTTGCCCACTTAATCTCAACCCCATGCCTGGACGAGGTATGATTGTACGTTCTTTTTTTGGACCAGAAGCCAACAGCTCTTACCCCCCTTTTCTTCTCTTTTTGGGCCTCACCCCTCCGTTCCTCAAACATTTGATTTTCAAGGTTGCGCTTTTCCCCTCCCCGGACCTGAATGGTTTTTTTTTTTCCCCCTCTTTTTTTTCTTATCCTGAACAGTTCACCATTTCCCTGATTTGGCCCGTTCATTATATGGTTTCCCCATTCTGATTTCACCCATATCTGGATCAGTCTTTATATGGGTCCCCTCCTTTTTGCCACTCCCCCGCCCGGGTCCTTCTACCTTGCGCTTGTTTCTTTTATTGTGAAACGTTATTCGTAC
>Ga0179593_1251648_pt1 | contig 10556 bp, 10 predicted proteins | sample CZODoug2_1_08_16_FD_185931 | JGI IMG/M metagenome (GOLD analysis project Ga0179593, IMG submission 185931) | Vadose zone soil fungal communities from Angelo Coast Range Reserve, California, USA - CZODoug2_1_08_16fungal (PacBio error correction) | ecosystem: Environmental > Terrestrial > Soil >... | reverse complement strand
TCTCGCAGGACCCGCAACCCTCTACCAGCTGCCCATTGTCTTTCTGGCCCTAATACCATACATGTTGAACCGCTTCTTCCTTCTCAACCCGAATCTGATAACGATGGATATTAGGACTCCCAGTCTGGGCCCCCCACAGCCTTCTCTATTTGTCTCTTTTTTTCGCTATGATGCTTCTAAGGAACGGCAAGGCGCTTGAACGCCTACCGTTCTTGCGTGTCGCCCTTAAGCGGAGTAAGACGGCAATTCTTCCTTCAGACCGCGCTAACTGCTTCAACTCGCTTCTCCCTTGCCGACCCTCTTTTAACTTGCCCGGTTTACTAGGCACCCGTAAGGATTACCGGGAGCTCATCCTACCCCTCTTCGCGCACCCCCCGCGAGAATTGCATCATTCCGTACCCCCCGGCCCGGTCATCTCATGTTTGCAACTTCAGATCATTCGATGAGGGGGGAAGGGACACACTTAAGAATTTTTCTTTTCTTTCAGCTGCGGATTCTTTCTGCCTCCACTTGCTTTTCCCGCCCCCCTCGGCCCCGTCCAAGGGCCAGACGATCGGATTCTTTCCACCGTTTTGCGCCGCCATCGCTGTCACCCGTACCTCCCAAAACGAAATTTTGTGGTACCGCCCCATCCTGCCCTCAAGAGGAACCGTTCAACTTTTTCTCTCCAAGGTCCTTCTATGGGTGTTTGAAGGATACCCCCCCAAAGAATGGTTACCCGAGAGGAATTCAGAGAGGATGCGGTACATCCACACCAGGATTACACTCAAGGAAGCTCAGAGCGAGCCGATTCTTAATTCTATATGAGAATACTAAGGAAAGGATGGGGACCCAACCTCTCTCTACCTCTACATCGAACGTACCGCCTCAACCCAAGCTCTACACACCCCGTGTTGTCTTGACCATTTACACAGTGGGGCAGCTCGACGTTAGTCCAAGTCCCCCGATTTCCCTTCTGGGGGAGTTCCCCTCTGTCCGGGCTTTCTTGCCTTGATATGCTCGGCTTACTTTGCCCATTGTTCTTACCCTTCCCTGTTCCATATCAGATTCCCACATGCTCTTCATGGGAAGGACACCAATCTGGCTTCCAGTTCCCGGAAAGTAGGTAGTTGGAGACTCTCAGGAAGTTCCCAAACGCGTTCTCCGCCAAAGCCATTTTTCGGGCGCGGATGCCACCCATTCTTTGCTCCTGATTGCACGAAGATGGCCTCTCAGTTTTTGGAGAGTGGCTGTCCTAAAGAACTGGTGTCGAGGCTTCGTCTGTCTCTCATGCCTCAAGTTTGAGGGGGTGTCTGAGATTTGACTCACTCCTTTCTTCCATTCTCGGTATTGAGGGTTCGAACGGCAATTTCCTTTTCTTAGATCTTCCCCCTGACATTGTCTACCAGTGATGGAATACCCCTCGCAGATGCTCTCGAAACTGTCTCCCACCCCCCCCCCCCCCCCCCCCCCCCCCCCCCCCCCACCGAAAAGGAGTAGTGTGAGTATTATCGAAATTCCCCCTCTATCGTTCAATTGGAATTAAGCTTTTTCGAAGCAGCCAGAGCCGGCAAAGCTTCGTAGGTCTCCTGCACGTTCCCCTCGGTGGGCTTTCTACCGAGAATGGTACTGGCACTTCGGACATGTCTACGCGGCGCGAAAATCTGGGTCCCCGCTTTACGCTGACATCGAAGCCTTTATGAGAGCCTAAGCCGTATTCCAGCCGGACGCCTCCTATCTCCTTTCAAACTGAAGAAAAGATATCAAACAAAGTTTTTGTCCTCAGCTCTCTGCGCCCCCCCTTTGTTGGTCGCCAGACGATGCTGATTGTTCTTTCGTGTATTTCCCTGTGACTCTGATTAAAGTTTATTTTGTTGAGTATTGATCAATCAGGCTCGAAGCACTTTGCTGGAGCGAGAATTGACGTCTAGGCCTCAACCTTCCCTATCTTCATCCATCGAGATGAAAGACGGACTGATGTTAGGTGCCGCCCCCTCCCTTCAACTTTCCCTGAGCCCCTTGTTGTTCCTCTGAAGCAACTAGTGCGAACTTAGCGCTAAGGGTTGTAGCTTGGATCGACGCCGTGTATTCTTCCGTTTTCGTTTTTAATTAGCAAGAATTAATGGGTGGAATTCCGTGCATTCCACCTTTTGTGTTGTGGCGGGCTCCTATCCTTGAATCGTTTTTCCAGCGGAGGAATCAGTCCGCCCGACCATTAGAACTCATTTTCTGCCTCCTTTTTTGTTGCTCTACTGTTCTTTTCGTCTTCCTTTCTGTCCCCGCCGGCGGAGTATTATGACGACGTTGGGTATTTTTCTTTTTTTTGAACCTACGCCGGATTGCTTGATTTGCCCCCGCTTATTGCCTTTATGAAGGTGCGCCCGACCTCTTGGTTTTGTACTTCCCGCTTATCAGGTCGCTGGGCCTCCCGTCGTAGCGCGTACCCCCGTCCGACCTAACTCGGGCACCGGGACCACCCCGTCGTCGCTTTCGGGGCTCCTGCTCCCGCCTTCTCTCTCTCCCATTGGGCGGAATCTTGACGCCCGTCCCTCTCCGAGCTGGATGGGCGTTTCTCCCTTTTCGATTGAAGATGCCTCACCGCCTCTGGAGGGCGCAGGTCTCCGCGCATTTACGCCTAGCTTCTGTCCCCACCCTCTCACCCAGGCGCCCCCTAGACCTGCGAAACTCCTACGTCATTTCGATCTTTTGTTCTCTCGTACTTTCTTATACCCGAGGGCAAGTAGGGTGGTCGTCTAATTCCGAAGCAGTTCGGCATCGGCCCCCACCCAAACTGACTTTTACGCGAGACGGCCCCAGTTCTATCTATAACCCCCTGTTCCTTCTTCCAGCTCCCCCCAGAGTCGTTTACCTTCCGACTTGCTGACCCCTTCGTCAGATCATTTCTCACCGACCCAGACGTCTTTTTTTTTTTAGTGCCCCTGTTGCTAGCATCAAGCTTTGTGATCCCAAACTATGTTGTGTTCCCATGCTCCCCTCAGCCTCTTCCCCCAGCTAAGGCGTCGCGAATGTCTTTTGTTTACTGGTTGCTCTGTGGCACTGCTTGAAAGCCAGCGAATTCGAGGGTCCCGTGTGAAAAGAGTGCGGGACCAGTTTCTGCAGGATGTAGACGGTGGGGCAATACTAGATTGTTTCCTCGCTGCGTTGTCCAAAGACTCCCCCATAATGTTCTCCCCCTCCCTACAGTAGTAGGCTGTCGTTCTTTCTCCCAGGCACCTATGTCAGTTATTTTATTGGGCCCATGTGCTGACGTCCTAAGGCGACTCTGCCTTTTCGCCTCATGCAAGACCCATTTGATTACAGTCTTGACCAATTCCCCTGCATTCTGCTCCTTGGCCCTCTGCAGCGGAGGCTTCCGACACCTAGAGCATCATTCCTTCATGTTATTTCTTCTTTCCAGCTTCTTTTTGTTTGAGGATAGCCGCCCTGGTTCCATTTTGGAGTTGGTTCCTCTTTAATTTTTTGTTTTCTATTTTTAGAAGGTTCTCTCCCCTTCTTTGATGTACCAAAGACCCTTTTTAAGTTTTATGATCCTCTTTTCTCTATAGGACAAGGGTACTAGTTATTTTTTCCTCATCGTTATTCTTCTCCCGTCGAAGGCCTGAGTCTTCCGGGCTCCTTCCCCTCGGTTTTTGGTCTGCCCCAAGCTGCAGGCTTCCACCTCCTTCCTCTTCCCCCTTTTTTCCCCTTTGTTCATCGTCGGAGCTTCAAAACTCTTTGATCAAGTTTCGGCGTTACTCTACCTAGTATACCCTTCTTCTCTATTAAACATTCGTCTTCGGAGATTTGCTGATGATCCAAGAAGCCTACCCCCCCCCGGCCAACAAGGACCTCATCTATATGCGATTCCGTTAAACTTACTACGCATTCGGTAACATCAGAACAGAACGGGAGATGCGCGGTCGATTTCCATAGCCCCCCCTCCCTCCCTGATATTATGTGACTCTCACAGATATTGCGAGCGTTTCTCAGATTGCCCTTTCTCCACGGTAATTCTAAAACCTTCTCCGTTTTGTTTCCAACAGTTTTTATCTATGTCATGCCGCTTTGAAGGCTGCAGATGGGACGTCCGCAGATCTCCCCCCCCCCCCCGGTCTTTTCATTATTATTGTATCCAGTCTGGCGAGCCCCCATCCATCTCCTCACTTTGCAGACGCTTTTTTTAAGGAGGTTCGGATGGTTACCTGCAGAAGCCCCTCTAGTGACCCGCTTTCTGTAAAACACTTTCCCGGTGTTATCCTCCCCTTCTTTTTACTTTTCAAGTCGGTTCGAAAAGAATTTGCCACCCTATCCTCTGAGGTGTCCATCCGGACCCCCCTTAGTTTTTCCCACCTCATTAGTCGGGTCCCTCCGGCCCTTTTCCCTCTATTCCTTTTCGCCGATCTGGCCAGCGAATCTTTTCAATCCTATCTTCGCTCCCTCCCTTCTTCCGATTTTTTTTGGTGACTTCTCCCGCGATCTCTCTCTCTCGGCAGAAAATTCATACTGGGTGGCAAACCCTGGTCTTACTTCTCATCGTCCCCCTGCAGACTCAAGCGACGATAAAGGTCGAGGTCTGCAGTGTCCTTGGGCGATTTCTTTTTCCTGACCCCCATTTGATATACGGTTCTTGCCGGCAAGCCCAGACCGTCCTTTCTAGAAAGAGCACCACCTGACCCATAGACAGGTTTAGCCACCCCTCCCGTATTTGACCAAATCACCGTCTGATTTGCGAACTGTGGGATCGGGGGGGGAAAGAGAAAGAAAAAGAAATCATTTTTGAATGGATTGCAAGTCCCCGTCATTGGTTCCCTTATGCCTTCCCGATGACGATGGAGTTCGCTGACCCACTTTCCCCGGGATTCTCGCATTACATTTGCGAGGGTTGTTCTCCCTCTAGAGCAGATTCTTAGTTTACCCATCCGTTGTGTGTGTGTTTAGAGCTTCTTCGGCAGAGTTTAACCCCAAAATCGTTCGGGAATTTTTTTAGGAAATTTACTACGGTGACCTTTTTTCTGTCTTCTACGTCCCACTCTTTAACATCTTTGTGTTTCGAAATCAGGAGATGGCATTATTTTTCCTGCCCCACCTCCCTCCCCTCTCCTTGTTATTGGGAAATTCCTTCTCTTTAATGGGATTGTATGCTTTTGCTTCTCCCGGGCGCGCTGCAGGTTTTCGCCTGCGGACGAGGGATCTATTCCCTTTCGTTTTCCTGCGATCCCGAGCCTTATTGCCGATAGCCGTTTTTGCGGCGCTGATTTCTTCCTGTAAGACGAGACGGTTCTGATTAAACGTTTGGTCTATGGACGCCTATGAGGCAAATCCTTTTCCGCGTGATCCCTGACCCTTACCCCTTGCTGACAACAATCGATCAAGTCTGAGTCTGCCGAATCTAGGATTCAAAGATGCGTTTTGTAATCCCGCGGAGATTAAAGATCGGAGCCTGGCCCGAGGAGTGAGTTTTTTATTTTGAGATTTGGACCCTCCATTATCTTGGTGGACCCCATGTCTGGTTCCTAAGCACCTTGGAAGAATTAATGGATACTTCGAACCCCCCCTTAATTGTGGCCCACCTCGCGACTATGAGTTAGTGGTTCCCCCATAGAATCCTTACTACGATGCTGCTCTCTTTCTGTAGGTAGCCAAGATTTGCCTCGACCGCAGTTTATTCTACGTCGTTCTTTTTTTTTGCGGCACGTTCTTCTCAGTTACATTTTTAGTAACCCCCATGGGGTCAGAAATATCCCCTTGCGGTGATCTTCGTGTCTCCCTGCAAAATCTGCTCGTTTGACCGCTATCCTATATAGTTAGAGTGCAACATCGCAGCTGGCCCTCCTTTTAGCCAATCAAAGTACCCTATAGTAATTTTCCGGGGATGGACCCTAGTCGTCATTTTGCCTCGCCAATATTTTTTCCTTTGCCCCAATTTTTTTTTTTTTTCTTTTCTCTTTTTTTTCTTTTTTTTCTTTTGCTTCCGTTTGGAGAGGTCCCGGACGGTCCTTGATTTATTTATGAAGATCCATTGCCGATGGTTTTCGAGCGCCTACCGAGTATTTAGGTAGCTGATTAAATCCGACTCCGCTGAGTGGGGTTCCTCCCCGCCCTCTCATCTTCCCTCGCACACTTAGTCAGATCTTTGTCGTCCAGGGAAGCGTTTTTTAGGTTCCAAACTGAGGTTGTCTCGGACTCCCTCTCCGAGGCTGGAGAAGCGTTTTCATACCGCTTGACCCCCCCACGATAGTAGGGCCCCCTCACAGCGAGAGTCCCCCTCCCTTGAACCGTCCTTTTTTTTCCCCAGTTCCACCTTGATAATCCCGGTCTGCTTCCCACTTCCCACCACCATGACCTCGGCTAACAGCACCACCCTGGGACCTTCTGCGATCCTGCCCCCCCCCTCTTGTTGGAAGGGGGACCCCATCTCAAACGTCGGGATTAGGCGTTGCTTTCTCGGCCCCTCAGGGTCCGTCCCATGCGTCTCCGCATCTTCCCCCTGTTAGAGTTGCTGTCCCTCCTGCCTCAGCCTGTATGAGGCACCTTTTTTCTCTGCTTCGTCCCCTTCCCCAGTCACTTCCCTCCTGCTAACCTTCCCTGGTTTCTTTCGAACCTCTTCTTCGTTTGGGGGTGCTGATCCCCCCGCCTGGTCGCTGGCACCTGCCGTCCCATTCGCCCACCCCATCCCTGCCCCCACCTTCTGGATACCCCCCCTCCTGTAAGTCCAGGCTTTCTCCTCTCGCTAGTTTTTTTCCCTTCGTCCATAGTCCCCATGCTTCCATTACCCCCCCAACGCATATGCGTATGCGCCTTTAGCTTTTAAGCGCGGCTCGCTTTCAAGTTACCACACCCCTATACAGCGGTTCCACCCCTGAGGCTTCAATTACCCGATTTTTTTTTTTGGTGGCGAGTCCATGATCCGGATCTTTGTCCTCAGGTCGAACGGCGCCCATTTAGTTTGTTTGCTTTTCAGACCCCCCCCCTGTTGATCTTCCCTTGGCCTATCATCGGCTCCCCGGTCCTGTTGTCGCCGTTCGCCGATGACCAACCTCTGACTTGAGACCATGCGCGTCCTCTTTCCTCTTTTCGTGTCCTCTTTGACCTTTTTTCTTCTGTTTGGTTACTTAGGCGGGTGGAGCCATTTTTCAGCCCCCCCCCGGCCGCGAACTTTCTGTTCGCATCTTTCTCTCAATCACTTAGAAGAAAGCCCCCAGTGCATCTTAGTCTTTGCCGTGGCTTCCACCGATTCGCGTAGCGATCTGAGCATAGTCTTCCTTTAGCTCCGTTCTCCCTCTTGTTTTACCCCCTCTTTACCCTGATTCGGGTTCAGGCGGAGATTTTACGACCCCTTTTTTTCGGCCGTCCCCTCCCTTCGCGATCGCATTCTTCTTCAAACCACTTCTTAGGATCCCTTCACATCTATCCCACCTCGGCTGCGAAAAGCCTATCTGCGTTGATCCCCAAGAACTTGCAACCTTTTCAGATCGTATCCGGTTCATCAATGTAACTGAATCATTCTTCCTTCGCCGGAACACATCGCGACAGATCGTCCTCTTTTTGCTTGCTTACCTTCGCCGCCAGAGGTCCTTTCTTGCTTTTATTCTAGAGCCCTACACCTTCCATTAAATGTTTTCAGGAATATTGTACCTCGGAATGCGCTAGAATTCTCTCTTCACCCTTCACGTACTCTCTTTTCTAATGCATTGGTTGGCTGATAGGCTTCTCCCAGCATCTATTCTTCTCTATCGACAGGCAATACGTTCTATGTTCAGCTGATTCCTTTTCCCGGGAGCCTCGCCGCAATGAGTTCTTGCGACTTCCCCCGGTGCCCAAGCACCCTAAACTTGACCGCACCTGAACATTCGCCATTCCCGGACCCCAACACCTACCTACATCCTTCCGAAGCGCTGGTCTTATTTTTCCTTTGATCTTCGGAGGCGGGCCGGCTTTCCTGGTTTAGTCTCTCCTCACTGCTGTTCTATTGGTAGTCTCAGAGGTTTGTCGACCTCTTAGATTTCCTTTTTAAGGTTGCCCTTATAGATTCCGTTACCAAGGCGGGGCTCGATTGAGAGCCTCTAGATTTTTCTCTCTGATGCTTTTTTTCTCACTTGGATTTGCAGAGGCTTCGCCGATTTCGACGCCATAGACCTTCTGTTGTAGGCTGTGCTCTGATGACTCCCCCTTCCCTAAATACCTGCTTCACCCTCACATGAATTCCCTGATCTCCAAGAGGGACGCCCTTTTAACCCCCAATTAACTCCAGGACATCCATTTTCACCCTTTGCTGACGGTTAAAGTCATAAAACCTTTGGCTTCTCAGAAGAATGTGACACGATTTCTACTATTTCTCCCGTCCCTTTTCCCCACAATCTTATTCTGCCCCAACAAAGAAGAAGGACTCTCTCAGCCGATCGTCCTTACTTTTCCGGACCTCGTTTAGCACTTCCTCTATATGACGCTGCATTGAATATGAAGCTTTTCTGCCTTTTCGTCATGTGTTTCACTTCTTTATTCAACCCTGCGGGTACCTCAAGGCTTCTTGATTGACGTCCCAGGGCCTCCGGCGCCGTTGAATGCTTTACTGCCCGAGACTCGCAGCTGCTATGAGCTCGCAGCGAAGATGCACATTCCGTGGCTTTTCTTCTTGCCTCGGAGTGATAAGTCCTTTATTTTCCTCGCCCTTTCCCGCGGATGATTTCCAGATTTCGACTGCGGCGTCTTCATTCTTCTTCTATGATCGAACCGCTTCTTTCTCGCGGTACACTTTTTGACTCTCCCTAATACTCTATCGTTCCCCGTGGGTTCACCGGCCCGCGTCTTCCCCCCAGGTGGGTTCGATTTCTGTTCTTGAGCGTTCTCTCTGTATCTCCCGTCCTTTGAAGAGATCTCGTATTGTTTTTACTGCCCTCTTTTTACTCCCCCCCCCCCCCCGCGCAGGGCCCATTTCTCCTCCTCGCCTTTTTTACGCTTTTGTTCTGACGTGCACTCAACCGACATGATTCTTTCTGCATATTTCCTTCATATGACTTGGTTCCTTGGCGCGCCTCTTGAGGCATTTGAGGGTCGCGACCCAAGAGGAGTAGTGTTTTTGCCTAACCCGGTTGCAATTTGTTTGTTTGACACTGCTCGCCAGCCTTGCTCCTCCCTTGTCTCTCCTTTTCCCCCCCCACACCATTCCTCCTTCGCGCTTTTTATCGGTCACGACAGCTTAAGGACTACTGAGCATGCATCTCCCCTCCCCCCTCTCGACACGGTATAGGGCGTAGTGCTAAGGCATGTCCTCTGCCTTGTCTGCGAACCAATGAAAGTTCGTCTGACGCGCCCCCCCGTAGGGGGCCTGTCTTATTCCACTTTCAGTCCTTGACGGCCGTCGACCCAAATCTGCGGCGGGTGGGGATGTCCCCTTAGCTCCGACAGCGTACCCATACTCGGGGCGAGGCGGTCGGCACCGGAAGCGTCCAAACCGGGTCGTATGGGCCCTACGCCCTTTACATACCCTAGCCCTGACTTTTAGGGTTGCCGGCGCGATCCTGTGATTCTTATACCCAGAAGTTGGTTTGTGTTTCTCTAAGATCTATCCCCGTCATTTCAAATAGACCCCATGCTTCAGTAGGCCGGAGGCCGCCAGAGGGTGAACGCAGGGGGGGAAATCCAATCTTGATGCAATCGTAGTGGGCTATGAGGAATTAACCGAGTTACAACACACACAAGAGAAGCTGGTAGAAGGCCCTCCGATGAAAGAGTTCCTCAGCCCCCCAGGTACAGCAGTCGAAGACGTCTCCGTTTTCTGCCCCGTACCGTAGGCAATCGAATCTTGTACGTTTCCTCATACCTGTTAGTTATGGTCACCGCGTATTTTGGCGAGAGCCTTTTCCCCTGACCCCTCAACCCTTTCACTTGCGATTCCGTCTATTCCTTCTGTCAACTTTGTTGAGAGCATACCTACCTCCTATTTTGTCGCACCCCAGCTATCAGCATTTCATCTCTAGCATGCAATTTCTTGCCTAGAGAAAAATATTCCTATTTCATCGATTTCGTGGAATTTTTCCACATTCCCCCATCTCTTGCCTTCGGTCCTGGAGGAATTTTCCTTCCTTCCCGAACTCGTCTTCCATTTTCATCCGTCCCCCGAGGACCTTTTTCCCTTTCCCTGCCTTTTCCTCTTTTTTAGAGTATCACCTTCGCCCCTCCACCCGACATTGGTTAACAACCCCCTCTTTTTTCATCCTTGAACAGCTTGCACTTTCTCCATGTACTATCTTCATTGTTTTTGGCTCCTCCCCAGATGTTACCCGATCCCATTGAGGAGGACAAGTGTTAATCCTTAGCCAAATTTAAATCATTGCTCAAGCGGCCCAGGGTATCCTTTAGCCTTTAACTTCCCCGAACGGAGTTTCTCGTGATGACCCCATACGCTATCACGAATTCCCGTCGCAAGTCCACCAAATGATCGCGTCGTTGCATCTCTTTTTTTCTAGTCCCTCCGTAATTAATCCCTTCCTGGTCTGGTGGGAAGTGCCCGATGCGGGTTCCTTTTTTTGGGGTCTTGTGCCATCACGGAATATACTGGCTCGACATAGAAGTGAGCT
>Ga0179593_1716218_pt1 | contig 10557 bp, 12 predicted proteins | sample CZODoug2_1_08_16_FD_185931 | JGI IMG/M metagenome (GOLD analysis project Ga0179593, IMG submission 185931) | Vadose zone soil fungal communities from Angelo Coast Range Reserve, California, USA - CZODoug2_1_08_16fungal (PacBio error correction) | ecosystem: Environmental > Terrestrial > Soil >... | reverse complement strand
CGGCCTTCCTCCCCCACCTCCGTCGGAGCAAACAAGCCTTCTTCCCACTATTTCCCCCGAGCGTCGCCGACTCTTTTTTCCCTCCCCCTCCTTCTAAAAGAGCAGAACCTTTTTCTCGCTTCAATTTGGTAGAGAAAACAATCTTTTTTTTCCGCGCGTAGACCGGCACCCAACCCCCCCCCCCGGGCAATATAAATGGACCTTCCTTTCTCCACGATAGAGGTAATCTTCTCCACTCCACCTACGTAGGCGCCTTCCCCTCTCCCCTCATCAAAAGGGAGCCATGAGTTTTTTCCCTGTGTTTCCCTGCTGAATAAGGACACTCCTCCTCCTCTTCGCAGCAGGAACGTCCCTCTTTTCGCCAATCCCCCCCTGTTTTTTTTTTCTCAGGGAAAGTTAGTGAAGTTCTCTTTTCCCTCCCCTCTTAGAGCGACTCCATTTTTTACAGCGAAGCCAAAGGCTTCTCCAAACGCAAGATCGAGATCGACTTCCCCCTTTCCAGTTTCCCTCTGGAGTAAGTGTTTTTTGGTAGATAAGCTCCCTTTTTTTCACCTCTCCTCTCCCCTCTCCGGGGGGTCGCTTCCCTTCCTCCACCCCTTCCAACCTAACACGTCAGCCATTCCTTTTTCCCTTTTCCCTTCTCTTCCCCCCTTCTTCCTCTTGGTAAGGAATCAGCGTAGTTTCCCTTTCTTCTTTACGAAAGCAGGGAAAGGCGGTCTCCCGGGCGCAAATATGGGTGGCACCCCTTTTTCCCTTTTGAAAGCTCCTTCCTTCCTTCCTTCGACCTTATGGGGGAGCGTAGAACAAACCTTCCCTCTTTCTCTCCCTGGGAGCTCGGCTGGTACTCACCTTCTAAACTTCCCCATCACAGCGGAGTAGTTAAAGTAGTGCAAGTGACGGTTTTTCCTTTTCTTTTTCTTCTACACTTCAACAAGAGAAGGGAGCAGCCCTCCTTACTCTCCTTTCAGTTTCAAAAGTAGTAGTGAGCAAAGCCCTTTTTTTTTTTCCCCTCAACCCTTTTCACTTTTTTTTCTCCCTTCCCCCCTTCGGACTGTAGGAAGGTTTTCCTTTTCTTTTTCCCTCAAGTCAACCGCCGACGATGTCCGACTCCCTTTTTTTCCCTTCACTTCTACCTTTCCCCCCCCCTTTTTCCTCCGCAGTCGACGTCGGCGGCACAGATGCCCTTTTTTTCCCCTTCCCCCCCCCCCCTGGTAGGTAGCCGTTTTTGCAGTGTTGTCCCCCTTTTTTCCTTTTTCCTCTTTTCGGGCAACACCGAACGAATCCTTTTTTTCCCTTCCCTCTTGTCTTCCTTCTTTCATACTCATCCCGGTGTGTTGTGAGTATCTTCTCTTTCAACTTTTCTTTCCCTTCTCCTCCCCTTTCCGCGTGTGAGAGCTGGCGAAGGCCTTCCTTTTTCCCTCTTCTTCCCCTTAGAAAGACCCAGAGGGTTGGTAGCCTCTGTCGTTGGAAGGAGGAAATCTTGACTCGTTCGTTATAGCGGATTGCAGTTGTTGCCTCTTTCTTTTTTTTGGACTTCCGTTCCCCCCCCCCCCCCTTCGCAGTAGAGGTTGCAGGAAGAGCTCGCCCCCTCCCCCCCTCCTTCTATTCTCCTTTGTGACCGCGAGCGCGCCGGCTTTTTTCCCGTTATTCTTCTTCCCGGGCACGAGGCGGGTTTTCTTTTTCTTCTCTGGTGGAGTCATGGTAGTCTTTTCCAAGCTGCCTCCTTCTTTTCCCTGTCATAGAAGAATTGTCGAGGTTGAAAACCGACGTCCTCCTCTCGTTTTGTCGCCTTCTCCACAGAGGTCGAAGTGGGACGCTCCTTTTCTTCCCCCCTTCCTTTTCAAAGTGACAGACGAAGAGCATTCCTCCTTTTTTTTTATCTTTCCCTGTTTTCCCGGCCCGTGAGTAAAGCATCCCTCTCTGTGACGATCGGTACGGAATCCGGACCACTTTTTTACATCTCCTCTTCTTCGGCGGTGAGCTCTGGCTGACGTCTTCCCGGCCCCCTCTTCGCTGTCCAACAGACCTTGAGCGTGTGTCTTCCCCCCTTTCCGACACCTCCTCCCCCTTTCTTTGCACGCCTGGTTGGCGACGGTCACACGCCGTCCCTTTTTTCCTACTCCTTTGGCGGCGATGATAACGCAGCGTCTTTCTTAACCTTTCCCCCCTACATGGCAATGAGAACAACAACAACAGATTTCCTTTCATACTTTCTCTGTCGGAATCCTCTTTTTGATGTGCCGCAAGATGACTTTCGCGGCACTAGTCTCGGCCTCCTTTTGGGACCTGGTCTTTTTCGTTTTTTTTTTAGTGTGTAAAGTGGGTAGCGGCCCGCTTCCTTTAATCTTTTTTTCCTTGATATGCGTATGAGGTGGGGTTGTTCGTCCCTTTTTTTTTCTTTCACTTTTTTCGCGACAAAGGTGATCGAAGGAGCCGCGCTTTTTTTTTCTTCTGTCCCTTTCCTCCTCCTTTTTTTATTCGGTGAAGGGGAAGGTAATGGTTGCGCCTACTCTTCTTTTTTTTTTTTTTTTTTTTTCCTCTCTCTGGTGCGAACGTAGGGAGCCTTTATGTTCTTTTTTTTCCTCTCTTAGGTTTGGAATTGTTGGGATATCCCGGTTTTTTCCTCCGCCGTTTGTTGAAGGGAAAAGGCGGCGTCCCTCTCCTAGTTCTTCCCTCTCTGTCCCACACAGATCTTGAGGTGTGGTGTTCCCTTTTTCTTCTCCTCGTCGGGCGCCAAGTGCTCCAGTTCTCTTTTTCTGTCAACCCTCTACCCTTGCGGGTGGAGACGAAGTGCTTTTCTCTGGTGGGTGCGACACTCTAGGTGGTTGTCCTTTTCCCCCTTCATTATCCCTTTTCGCTATTTCCAATTCGTGAAGTTATGTCACACCGCTTCCTTCCTTTTGCTTGTAAAGAGACGGCAACGGCTTCCTAGATCGTCGCCCCCTTCGCCACCATACTTTACAGTGCGACAGCGATTTGTTCTGCCCTTCTCGAAGAGCAGGACACGGCTGACCCCTTGTGGTGTACTTCCCTTGCTCTTCGCACTAAATCAACATCGAAAAACACTAACCGTCCCCCCGCGCTCCGGTTCCCGTCAACACGCGGAGCCGGCTCTCCATCCCTCAGCGTTTTTGCCGAACAATAAGAAATCGTACCGAATATCATTTCTTTCCTTGCTCACCGAGAAGCGGACGCTGACCCCCCTTTTCTCATGCTTTTTCCCCTTTTTTTTTTGTCTTCCCTCTCTCTCCGAAGAAGAGTGCCGCTCACCCCTCCCCCCCTTCCTTTTTTCCGTCAACAAGACGAGGCCCGGTAGTCCCTCCTTTAGCCCTCAGAGGAGTAGAAAGGCCACATGCTCTCTTCCCTTTTCAAAAAGATGATTACACGACGTGCGCCACCTCGAACAACCCCCTAGTCGGCGCTCCCCCCTCCTCCAACTAGGAGGGACAGGAGCGCCCCTTTTTTTTTCAGTCTTGGCGGAAGAACGACCCGCCTTTTTCGACCAATATTCAGACCGCTTTTCTCAGATTCTTTTTTTCGCAGGGCCATTTCTCCTTTTTCCCCCCTCGGTACCGGAGGGCGCGACCCCTTTTCGAATTCCCCCCCCCGCCAAGATCGAGCAGAAGGGCGTGTTTTACCTTCGCCAAAAAGGCGTTACCCGGGCACCCGGTAATGTCTTCCCTCCCTCCCGCTGAGGACGCGACAGCACACGCTCCCCCCTTTCGCTGTTTCGTCGAATAATCAACCTCGACACCTCCCTCTTCCTCCGGATGGTTTACTCCCCCCGGTTTCCGAATTGGTGAAGGATCCGAGAGCCTCAGGATGGCATTGACGCACTGGCCCCCTGCAAAGGCTACGACTCTTTTCCCTTTGATACTGTCGGTAAAGGTGAACGACGGTTTTCTTTGTGTCGTCGAATCCCCTTTCCCCTTGTTTTTATCTCGGATGTCTCCGTCGGGTTTAAAACTCGGGACACCTGACTTCCCCCCCTGCGTTTTCCTTCCTTTCCCCGGAAAGATAAAAGACTACCCCCCTCTTTCCCTCCCTTCTTCTACTTACACCGCATCGTGCCGGAGATCTCCGGAATCCCCTCCGGCGACTTCTCTTTCCACGACATTACATAAGGAGGAACGTGCAGTCCGGCTCCCCTCTTTCTGTCCTGTTTTTCGAGTTTATTTCTTTTTTCCCCCCTTGAGAGCTGAGACGAGAGAGTTCCCTCCCCTCGTGTCACCCGACCTAAGGGAACGACAGACGTACGAAGTCTTCTCCTTATTTCCCATTTTTGGTTTTTTCCCCCCCCCCCCCCCCAAAAAACCTTTTTCAGACCGGTACGGAAGTAGGCCCAGCTCTTTTCCAAACTACTTTTTTTTTACTTCCGCGGATTCTCTATCTTGTATTACTCCTCAGTTGTTGTTGTTTCTTTCCCGTCGAAGTCATCGTCCACGAAATCTCGTTCGTTTTCCCCCTGAGCGGTCTTTCCTCCCTTCTTCACCACAGGAAGTAGAGGCCTATCCCTCTTTTTTTGGTCGCGTTTCTCTGTTTCTGACGCTTTTTCTCACCTTTTTTGCGCTAGCGTAGCAGCTTTCTCTCCCTCGTAGGAGGGGGCCTTTTCCACCCACTGCCTTCTCCTCCTCTCGCCGTGACCTGAAAAAGCGTGACCGCGGATTCCTTGCTTGCCGTCTGCGTTGCCGCTACGTGAAAGAAGTCGATTCCGTATCTTTTGTTCTTCTCCGTCGCTTCTTCCTTTTAGTCTTTTCTTTCACTCCGGGAACCCCCCCCGACTCGACGAACAGTCATCTTTTCCCCCCCCCCCCCTTTGAGTACCAGAAGAGCTCCCGCGCGAGGCGTACTGCGTACTCGTGGGCCTTTCCCTCCACCTTCACCGGCGTTCACACGGGACGCCCCCCCAAAGATGGCGCCTTTCGCCGTTTTTGCGTCAAGAGCACTGCGTCCGATGAAGATCGTGCTGCGGTTATCCTTCTTTGCTTAGCCCAATCCCCCCTGCCCTCTTCTTTTCGCTCTGGCTGACGGTTCGGTATTGCGACGCCCTCCCAGCCTTTTTTCTCTGTTCGGTCCCCTTCCCAAACGTACTCCCATTTTTCTCCCTGCTTACGCCGTCGAGATAGATCTTGCGGGTGGAGACTTTCACTCCGGCTCTGTTTGTAGCGCCCGAGGTACCGAGGTGACTCTCCACCAACTTTATCTGCCGGATGAAGAAGTATAGGTAGGGTCCTTTTCCTCGGCTATCGTTTCTGGATGAAGCGCAAGGATGACGCCTTTCGCTCTGAGCTTTTTCCTTTTTGTCTGACGTCTTTGGGGTGAGTGTGTAAGTGTTGGTCAGATTCTCACTCTGGGGATTTTCATTGTCTGAGTATGATTTTTTTCTTCCAGGTGCAGGTCGACCGCTCTCCTTTTCCGCCGGCGCCGAGATGTGGACCGGGCACCTTTTTTTCCTCCTTCCTGTCGAGGCACTCGTTCTTCGGCGTCCCTTTTTCCGTCATTTCCTCCGTTGGGGTGAGTGTGTACGTCTTTTTTTCTCCCTTCCGTTTGAGGCATATGAGATGAGTACTTTCTGGGTTCGTCTTTTATCGCGAGGTTTGGAATTGGTGGGATATCCCCCCCCGAGGTGTTGAAGGAAACGGCTCTTCTTTCGCCTCCTCTTCTTTTTTCTTTTTTGGAAGATTTTTCCACCAGAATCTTTCTGTTTCGCTTTTACTCTTTCCCTCCCCTCTGCTAAAAGTTAGAGGTCGCTCCTTTCTCGGTCACAGAGGGCCGTCTTTTTTTCGTTTGGAGACTTTCTCTTTAACGCAGAGAGAGGGTTTTCTTTTCTTTTTAACATCTCTCCTGTCACGAACTTTTTCTCTCTAGGGGAATAATAAGTAAGGTGTTTTTTTCTCTGGCCAAGGAGGGAACTCTCGAGTGGCGCCCCCTCCACTGTCCCCGGTACCTTCAACGGCCTAACCGCCGAGATAGACGGCGTCGTGCCCCGTTTCACCCCCCCCTTCACTTGAGCACCTGGGCGACCGTTCTTTCTCCTTCCACCGCAAAACACACCATCAAGACCTTTTCCCTTCTCCCCGGATTAGTAGAAAGAAATAAACCTTTCCCACCGTCAAAAAGAGCATCCCTCCCCCAAGGCTCCCCTGTTAACGTCCAAACAAAGAAGAGAGTAGGAAGTTCCCCTACCCTATAACATGGATTTCCCCGAAGTGCTCCCCCTCCCCCGTGCCCTCCCCCCACCGAAGTAGGCGCAACCTTCCAACTGTGGCGGGAAAGACCGCGACGCTCTTTACAAGTTGCTCCCAGCTCGGCTCCGGAGATAAACGGGGTTAGCGCACCCCACTTTCCCTACCCTCAGAGACGTAGACCGGCACCTGTCCCCCAACTACTCTTCCCCCCTGCCCCTTTAAACAGATGATAAACTCCTTTCGCAAGAGTTAGCTTTCCCCAAAACTTCACAAAAACTCTCTAAAAAATGACTCAACTAGTTTTTTTTTCCTTCCCCTTATTTCCGGAGAAAGAGGTAGTAACGCGGCATTCTTCTTCTTTCTCTCCTCATGGAAAGTAGGAGACAACCCCTTTTGAACTCCCCTGTCGTAATATGTTGTTGGGGTTAAGGCCATCAAGTTATGAAGTTACGTCAACCGAGGCTCTGACAAAAATAGAGATGAGTTCCCTCCCTTCACATCTTTCCCCTTCACTCACGAAGGGGATCGACTTTTGCCTTTTTTTTCTCATTTAGAAGTAAGTTTTTTGTAGATCCTTTCCAACCCCTTTCCCTTTTTCTCTTTTGTTACAGAGAAGAGGGGTCGTCGTCCCCCCCTAAAAGTCAGCAAGAGCGCACCCCCCGCTTTTCTCCTCCACCGGTATGAAAGCCTTTGTACGGATTCCTTCCTTTATTCCCTTCTCAGTGTGATTGAAGCACTTTTTTTTTACTTCCTTGCCCCCCACGGCTCGGCGCGGTCACGGTGCCCTTAGTTTCCTTCTTTCCTTTCCTCCCGTCCCAATTCAGACATGGTTTATCCCCCTCTCCGCTCGAGCCGGGAGCTCGTGCTTTCCCCCCCTTTTTCTTTAGACCTTCCCCATCCCCCATCCCGGCGTCAGTTCCAGTAGTGCACTTTCTTTCCCCCCTCCTCGCCAACCAGATAATCAACAGAGAAGGCGCCGGGACCCCCTCCCTTCTTTTCCAGCTTTTTTCTCCTCCTCCGGGCCCCTTTTCCGTTCTTCTTCTCGCTCCGAAAACCGCGACTGTCGGCCGTTTTTTTCCTTCCGCTTGCCCTTTTTTTTTCTCGGCCGCACAACTGCCAATCGATACACAGAAAGCGGTTTTTTCCCCCCTCCTCGCCGTAGGCAGGAACGCTGCTTCCTTTCCTCAGCGGGCCCCCTTTCCTTTCCTTCGCCCAGCTAGGAAACAAGACTGAAGGGGCTCACTTCGAGTCTTCCCCCCCCCCCTTTCCCTCTCTTTTTCACCTTCCGCAGGATATCTTCTTTTCCTCCTTTCCCTGCCCGTCTCCGCCCTTGTGTTCGGGTTGTTGAAGAAAATCGAAGTGAAGCCCTTTTCTTCCGGCCGGGGGACTCATGTTCCTTTTTCATCTTTTTGTAGAGGTGAAATGCATCTTTTCCCCTTCTTTTCGTGGAAGTAGGTCGGGTTGACATCTTTTTCTTTATCCTGATTTTTTTGTCCTTCTGGTTACTTTCTTCCCGCGACAGGATAAAAGCTTCGTCGCGGTTGAGGATCTCCCCCCTTTTGCGCCTGTATGTCGTGAAAGCGAACCTTCCTGGTCCGGACGACGGTGAACGACTCGATGCCCTCCCTGTGGACGTTTACTTGTGAGAGTACTGGTAGTAGGGAGAGTCCCTTACGTGAAAGAGCGCCACCTACCCGTTCTTGTGATGGGGAAAGTCCCCCTGTCAGAGGTTTTCTTGACCAACCTTTGCGGTGAGTACCTCTAGTAAAAGATAGATGCTCTTTTTGTTTTCGAACGCGCCACAGAGTAGACTAACAGCACTCCTAAGTCCCCCCCGTTAAACCGTAAAGAGAATGTTGGCCACCCTACTTTCTCCAGATCCCGCCTTCCCGTGTAGAAAGCCTCCCTCTATTAAGATCGTGACTAGAGGATACGGACAAGTTCTTTTTCGTCGCCTTGCCCTTTACACGACCACGCCGGAAGGAGGCTGCGCTATGGCCTTTTTGTTCTTCTTCTCCCCCCTCGGCGCTGTGTTTCCCTTGTTCGTACGCGGGAAGTCGCTGGGAGGCTTCTCACGAAACGTTCCTCCCGCCCTGGTTGGAGGAAGGGAAACAGCCCCCTCGGTGGTCCCCCCTTCTTAACGCAGCGAGAGTTGCTTTCTTAGAATGTTACCCCCCAACAACAGATGTAAGGCGGTTCTTATCCCCGGTAGGAAGATGGTAGCAGACTTCCACGGCCTTCCGACGTTCTTCCTGTTATTCGGACCCCCCCGCGCTATGTCCCCTCTGCGGTAATTTCTTCATGGTTGCGCCGACTTCCCTTGGTGAGGGTGTACGTTTCCCTGGATACTATCATCTCCCGTTGTTGGGTTTTTTCGTCCAGGTGAGGTCTACTGTTCCCCTTGTGAGGTTGCCGTTTAACGGCGAAGAGCTTTACAAGCGTTTTCTCCTTTCGCGGAAATCGTCTTTTTCGGTCCTGCATCAGTTGGGATGCGGTGACCCCCCTCTGGCCTTGTTGGAGTGTGTTAAGTGTGAGTCGGGCCACTTTTCTCCGAGGGTAACGTGATATTCGCTTTTCCCAGGTTATTTTGTTGGAAGTGTTGGGATATCCCTTCTGTGTTACGGGAACCGGAGGGGGACGGAGTGCTTCTGAGGTACTTGCCCCCAGTCTTGAGGGTGTGGGTTGACGGTTTTCCCTGTCCCCCGGGGTCGCCCATGCTTGGACTCCAGTTCCTTTTTTCAAGACGTTCCCTTTTGTTCGACGCCGGTGCCGGCGCTTTTCCCTGAGGGTTGTTGAGAAACTCGCAGGGGTTCCCTTCATGGCCCTCCTTTTAGTGTTTGAAGAGAAGATGGCCAATTTCCCCCCCACCGGCGGCGTGGAGCAACACACCCTCTCCTTCCCTAAGCGTAAGGTCGAGCTAGAGGCGTCGGGACTTCTCCTGACCGCGAAATGGAGCAAAGGGGCGGACCGTTTTTGCTCAACACCACCAGCCGGCCTGATCGTGAAATACATTCACTTTTCCCCATGAGACGCCGCAGAAGGTTCAAAGTCCCCCGGTTTTTTCTTTTTCCGTCCCCCTCTCGTCGACGGGAACGTGGGCCTTCCCTCTCGTACGCAGATCAAGGGAACCGCCTTTGGCTCCCCCCCCCCTCCCCCCCACCGACGTCGGCGCAACCCCCTCCCCCTTCTGGGACTTTTCTCAGCTTTCGGCGACCGAAGGAGGAACCTCTGTTCCCGTGAAAACAGCCTTTTACACCTTCCCTGTCAGGACAATAAGCGCGTTTCCCTTCCGACCAACCCCACCTCATACGCCCCCCCGGGTTAGAAAGATCCCCCCCTCGACAACACGGAAAAAATAAACCAACCCCCCCTGAACTTTAACTTCTTCTTTTCGACATATCGGGGGGTTCCCGACGAAGAAGAGTGAAGCTTCCCTTTTTCCCTGCTTTTCCCTGGAACGTCGGAGACCAATCTCTCTTCCTTTCGTCATGCAAAAGAAGTACATATGTTGTGGTTTTCCAGTCCGCGACAAAATCGAGCCCTTGTGCTCTCCCCCCGCAAGAGAGAGCTCGCCGGGTGGTTTCTTTTCTGAGCATTTCCTCTCCTCCTCCCGTGACGGCGCGACGCACACGTCATGTTTTGGGGTCGTGCAAACTAAAACATCCCAGCCCTAGAGAACAGAAGGTTTTTTCCGCTGGCTACTGCGACGAAAAGGTATGAAGCCTGGTCCCTTTCGCAACTTCTCCTTCTCCATTGCTGCGTGGAAGAAAGGGAAGGGCAAACGGTCCCCCCCGTTACGACGGCGGGACGCCATTCTTTTTCCCCCCGGGTAGGGTGACGTTGTTTTTTTCGTCGGCCGATCCCAATTCGACCTTTTTTCTCCCCGCCCCCCCTCCTTTTAGTCTCTGCGGTACTAACAGCGACGTCGTCCCCCTTGTTCGGCTCGTCGTGCAAAATAAACTGATTTCACCGTGCCGGTCAACGGAACGTACCCCTCCTCTCCCCATATCTCAAAAGAGACGGGCGCAGACAACCTTTCCCCAAATGTTTTTCCCGTCACTCAGCAGGACCTTTTCAACGAATTTCCCTCGGGAGGTAACGTTTGCCGTATCCTCACGTCTGGAAGGGTGGTCAGAGTTCTTTTCCCCTCCCCATTCCCCAGCCGACGCTGTCTTTCCCCCCCTACCCCCCTGCAATCCGATCACGAACGCCCCCCCCTCCTTCTGTCCGACCGGCCGACGTCGGCCTTTTCCCCGCTCATCGTGTAGAAGTGTCCTCTTTTTTTCGGTTGTGCAGAACGGTAAGACCCTGAATTTTGACTTTTTTCTTCCCCCCACCCCCTAACGAGATTAGTGACGATGGGACTGAG
>Ga0179593_1689243_pt1 | contig 10557 bp, 11 predicted proteins | sample CZODoug2_1_08_16_FD_185931 | JGI IMG/M metagenome (GOLD analysis project Ga0179593, IMG submission 185931) | Vadose zone soil fungal communities from Angelo Coast Range Reserve, California, USA - CZODoug2_1_08_16fungal (PacBio error correction) | ecosystem: Environmental > Terrestrial > Soil >... | reverse complement strand
CCCCCCCCAAACAGTTAGCAAAAAAAAGTGAAAAGACAGATCCAAAGGCCCAACCACGCTTTCTTTGCCTCAGAAGAGATTACCCGTTTCCGTCTTCTCCTTCCCCCCTCCCTCTCCCCCCCTTTTACCCAGTCCGCACCCAGAGTTTTACGGTAAAGTTTGATGATTTGGGAGCGGCAGGTCGCAGGCAACTTCGTTCCCCTTCCTCTTCTGAATTGGGCTTGTCCTTTACAATCAACGGTCCTCCTCTCCTTTTCTCTTTTTTTTTTTCCCCTTTTTCCCATCACCGAGGACAATCTCATTTAAGCGTTGGTGGAAAAAGTCATTAAAACGCGATGTTCGGCCTCTTTACTTCTCCTAGCCCACTCCCCTTACTTCAACAAAGACTTTGGCCGCGTTTGTGACGATTTCCCCCCTTTTTCTTCTTTTCCTTTCTTTCCCCTATTACTACGGCTTTCGCGCTAGGCGAAGATCTTAGGCATGTCGAAGCTACGGCAACCAGACTCTTTCCTTGCCATCTTTTCTCGAGGAGAATTCCGGCGACTCCTTTCCCCACTTTCCTCCTTTACGCCGGCACGGGCGGAAAAGAAGAAGTCGATCGCCGATATCCTTCATTCACACGATCGTCACTTTCTCCAACCCCGCCCCTCTCTCCCCTCCCCCAAGCAAGGCCGAAAGAGAAGAAGAAGATGGCGCAGTGTGGGGCAGCTTTTCTTTTTTTAAAATATTCAAAGCACAAGACAGCACTTTTCTTCTTTTTTGGGGGGGGGGGGGGGGGGGGGGTGGGGTTGGGGGTGGTTTTTTTTCTTTTTTGGGTTGTGGGGGGGGTTTTTGTGGGTTTTTTATTTCTTTATTTGGGTTTTGGGGATTTTTTTATTTTTTTTGTGTTGGGGGGGGGGGGGGGTCTCCCCTCTTTCTGGGTGTTTTGGGGGGTTGGGGGGTTTTTTTTTTTCTTCCTTTTTTTTTTTTTTTTTTTTTTTTTTTCTTTTTTTTTTTGGGGGGGGGGGGGGGAAGTTTTCTTGGCTCTGTAATTCGGACTTAACCTGAGATCAACTTCCCCCCCTCTTCTCTTTTCTCTCTTCGCAATCGTTAGGGAGGATTTATAAATAGCAACGGGACGTGGCGTTCCCCACTGCTCTAGGTTTGCTGCCCACCTACCTCCCTCCCATTCTCCCTTTTCTGCTCGACAGCAAAGTGTTTAAGAGAAAGATTCCGGACGAGTAATTTTACGATGTTGCAGTCTTTTTCCCTTTTTTCTCTTCTATCAAACGAATGTATTGAAGTTTAAAGGAAGACGCGGTCGGAAAATGCCCCACTGGATTAGTCTTCGAATTATGCTGAGCACTCCATTCTTTTTCCCCCTTTTTTTTCTTCCGCGAATTGCTTCAGCATATTAGAGAATTAGAAGAAGTGTGCTTTTCCGACCGCGTTTCCTTGGAACTTGAAAGCCTTCTTTTCTTTTTTTCCCTTTCCCCGAAGCATCTGAAACCATCGGACATGATCGTGGACGGGTTCTTCTTGCGCGGAAGTTCCTTTCCTCTTTTCTCTCTTTTTCTGGGATTTCTTCCGATGGAGGCGTTTTTAGGTTATCTTTTTCTGGCAACTCTGTGTGGAAAAGCCACCGTCCCCTTCTCCTTTTTTCTTTTTCCCCCCCTTCTCTTTGGCTTTCTTAAGTTCCCGAGAAGAGATTGAAGCGTGGGAGTGATCGCATGTTTCTTCCCGGAAGTGCCAGGACAAACTCCATTCCCCCCCTTTTTCCCTTCGAACGCCCAGGCTTCCACTGCAGAAAGAGAGGAGAGAGGGTCGCCTTTTGATTTTTTTTCCTGGCACTGCAAGGATGTTTCTCTCCCTCTCTTTTCCCTTTTTCTTTCCCCCCTTTTCCTGAGCGTGTTGATCGGTGAAGAGGAGATTTTAGCCTGCTTAGTGTCGTCCCCTGACTTTAGTTAGTTAGTAGGGGTCTTTTCTTCTCCTTTTTCCTTTTTTCCTCTCCCTCGAGGAACGCTGGAAGGAAATAGTTAGTGGATTGAAGAGCTTTTCGGGAAATGCCGATGATCTTTTCTCTGTTTAGCGCTCCGTAGTAAATTAATTACCTTTTCCCCCTCCCCTTCCTCCTGCGATCCACGTGTTGGAAAGGAGAAAAGACGATGGGATCTTCACCAAGGCGCTGCCCGACACCAAAGGCGTGTGACGTCAGCGTGGGCTTAGTGCTTAATTCGCTCTTCCCTCCCTTTTCTTTTTTCTCTTTTTTCCGCGTGCTTGGCAACAAAAGCTTTTTCTCTCTTTTGAGCGCTCCGTGAGCGACACGTTAGTTTTTTCCCCTTTTTCTTTCCCCCCTTCCTTTTTCTTTCCCTTCCTGCCGCGCCAGCAAGAAAAATGGAAGTAAAGCTGGGTGAGGGGGAACTGTGTCTATTCCCCTTTTCTTCATTTTGGAAAGTGCGAAGTTCGTTTTCCCCCTCTTTCTTTCCTTCTTTTCTTTTTTTGTGGCTTCGCTTCGGTCGTTGGGAATTTTTTGTTGAGAAATGACTCCAACTGCCGGATTGCTCTTCTTGCGCAGGGAAACCACCGAAGGCGCTGCAGGTTTCATTTCATTTTCCTTCCCCCCTTTTCCCCTTCTTTCCCTTTTCCTCATCAGATCGAATCGCCAGGCGAGATTAATGGTAGGAAAAGTTGCGGAAGCTTTTCGTCCCTTTGAATGGCGCCTTATCGAGGTCGGCAGCATTTCCCTGCCACTTCCTCCGCGAAGGTGAGAAGATAATAGGGAGTGAAATAGGTTTTGTTAATCCTTTCCCCAATATGAACTTCACACGGTCATAAGTTGGGAGAGTTTCCCTTTCTTTCCTCTCTTTTTTCTTCCCGTGTGACTCCCTCTTTTTCGAACAGGGTAATTAAGAACGGGAAAAGTAGCAGTTGAGTCGGCGTCTTCTTTTCTTTATGTAAGGAATACTCTTTTCGTGATAGGGCGAAGGGCGTTCAATCCTCCTTTTCTCTCTCTCTTTTTCTTCTTCCGGCTCAGGCTTTGTCTTCACGCATGTTAGGAAAAAAGATTAAAGAGACTGGTCAAGCAGCCCCAATGCTCTCCATTTCGGCTTTTTCGCAACTTCGAAGTAATTCCGGCTTTCTTTTTCTCTCCTTTTTTTTCCCCCCTGCTTCTTCCCGTCGTTTGGTGAAATGCTTGAAGAGCAGAACCGCTTGGCCTACCTCCCATTCCCTTTGGGGAGGCTTGTAGGCGAGTCATAGATTTTCCCTTTCCTTTTTTCTTTTCTCTTCCCCCCCCCTTTCTCGAGTAAGGCGCGCGCAATGTGGGAGAGATTAGGCGCGGCCCTTGCGAATCTCTCTCTGACTTCGCTAAGTTCCGATTAAGCGGCCGGAAGTTTTCGAAGCTCTTTTCTGTTTTTTCCTTTCTTTTTTTTTTTTCTGGGACAACGGTTTGGCGTTAGAAGTCAGTAAAGACTGTGGCGGCGCTGATTAACGCATCGAATATCTTCGGGGCCCGGGTCACAAGAGGTCTTTTTTCTTTTCTTTCCTTTTCCCCTCTCCCCTCTTCCCGAATAGTTGTTTTAATTTGCAGCTGTTAAGGGGAGGGATCATTCAGAGTCTCAGTTGGTTTTCCCCTCATGGTGCGACTTCTGCGAGTCGGAGGGAACGTCTCCCCTTTCTCTTTTTTCTTTTCCTTTCCCTGCGCGTAAGTGTCGGCCATGGAGGAGAGATACTAGAAAGATGGTTAAGTAGAGTCTTTCCCTCAATCCCCTTTCATCTTCCGAGGGAATGCTTTTCAAACGTTTAGCGTTCGCTTTCTTCCTCTTCCTCCTCCTTTATAGGAGTTTCCTTGGCGGCTTGCAGGCAGAAAGAAGATAGATGTGCGGGCTTCATTCTTTCACTTCTCCGTTAGCTCCTCCCCCTTTCTTATTTGTTTCTGGAGAGAGCCTCAGAAAATTATTGATGGGCAGAGGTGAATTTGCAATTCCTTGCGTTCTCTCTTTCCTCTCCGTTATCAGTATAGCGCCAGTTGCGTCCCTCTTTTCCCTTCCTTTCTCTCTCCCTTTTCGGTTGCGCGGCTGCAACTGAAGATATAAGATTGATACGGCTCTACGAGCAGCGTGTCAATTCTTTTTCCCCTCTATGCAAGGCTCCTGTCGAGGCTTCTCTTTACCCCTTCCCCCCCCCTTTCCCCTATTTCTACTAGGCGCATAAAGATGAACGCCAGACAAGCGATCGGCGTGCTCTCCAGCCGCAAAGGTTGCCTTATCCCGCGCTTTCCTTTCCTCCTTCCCCTTTTCCTCTCCCCCGTTCCGCAGGCCGCGATCTGAGGGAAAGGGATTGCTGAAAGGAATTCTAATTACAGCGGCTCGTCTTCTCTCCCAGGGGCTCACACTTACGCGCGCCGGACGACCTCCCCCCCTTCTTTTTTCTTTTCCGCAATTGCCGCCGATTTAAAGACGAAAAGCGCTGCACGGCGCAGATCGCCCCCCGCGGACCGAGTCCTGTACCCGCCATTACTCTCCCTCCCCCTTTTTCCCTCCTCCTAAATTCATCAATTAAGGTTACGGAAGAAGAAAACGAGGGTGGGACCGATTTCCCCTCTCTCATGAGATGCTCAGCGCAGCAACATCTCCTTCCCTTTTTTTTTTCCCTTTTTTTCCCTTCCCTCTTTCCTCTTTCCTCTGTGCTGGCTCGCACACAGGACGAATATAAGGGAAAACAAAAAATCCCGGCCCGCTTCGATTACGTTTCCCTCTCCTCCTCCCTCCCTTCTCCCCCCTCTTCTCCGGACTCGAAGAACGATTGATTTGAGATTTAGACGAAGCTGCCCGCTGACTACTATCTTCCTTCATTACGATAGACCCCAAAAGATCCGCAATGGCTTGATCCTTTTTCCCCCCCCCCTTTTTCCTCTCTCCTCTTGGCACGCGGCGTGATAGAAGGCACGTCCCGGAAAAACTCCTTTCAGGAATTTTGAAAGTTTGCGCGGCCGTACTTTTTCTCTCTTTTTTTCCTCCCCTTCGTGAAACAAAAGAGGGTAACGCTTTCCCTTCTCCCGAACCATGCCGGGGCCCCCACTCCCCCCTCCTCCCTCTCTTTCCCCCCTCCCTCACAGGCGTATGCACGATTACAGGAAAGAGATAGGCCGACTCCACTTTCTCCTTCCCTTCTTCAGGAAAAGGTTTGAAAAAAGATTTTTTGTTTTTCTTTTCCCCTTTTTTCCCCCCTTCCCCCCCCCCCTTTTCCTTTTCCTTGATGGGAAACGCGCCCAACGGGAGGACAGGTGCGGTGCAAGGAATTTGGGCAGCGCCTTCCCCCCCTATTTAACTCCGGAGCGGCTTCACCTTCGCTGTCCCTTTTTCCCCTCTTCCTCTTTTTTTTTTCTCCTCCTCCATTTCCACTTTTCAGAAAAAGCGAAGAAATTGCCGACCAGGAAGCGCGCGGCGATTTCTTGATGATAGCAGGCCGCGTTGCCACATTCTCCCTCCCCCCTTTTTTTTTCCCCTCGGCGTGGTGCCTCGACGAAAACTAGCCCTCGCAGTTGGAGCCTTTTCGCCCAAAAGTGGCCAACCCGCCTCCTTCCCCTTCTTCTTCTTTTCTTTTACCGTCCGTCGGCGACGAGCAAAAAAGAAAATTTCGGCATCCTGCCACCTTCCTTCCCCCCTTTTTTCTTTTCCCCCCCCCTTTCCCCCTTTAATGCTGGCGCGGAAGGAGAGAAAAAGAGTCCAAGTACGTCTCGAATGAGGCGAGTCTTACAATTTTCAAACTTTTCCTCTCCCTTTTTCCCCCCCTTTTTTCCCTCCCTCGGACAATCTTCATTCAGAACGTGTGAACAAGTCCTACCACTCTTCTCGTAAGGTCCTCTACTTTTTTCTCTCCCCTTTTCTTTTTTTTTTTTTTTCTATTTCCCATCGGCGTGCGCCTTGACAAGCAACGTGGATCGAAGGCAGCGATTGGCGGGCACCCCCCTTTTTTTAATACGGCCCTTGCGCTACGGACGAAATCTCGGCAGCGCCTTTTCCCTTCCCCCTTTTTCCTTCTCCTGTCGAGCGCTTTCTGGATACATAAAAATAGAAGAACTTTTTACTACGCCGTTCCCTGTTCGACCATTAAGCAATTCCGGATTCGGCCGAGTACGTACTCCCCTTTCCCCCCTCTCTCCCCTGCCCTGGCCGTGGAAGAATTTACAAGAACGGGCTACCCCCTCTCCCTCCCGCTTGGGTTCCTCCTTCCTCCCTTTGTACACTATAAAAGAAAATTGACAGCACCTATTGTTTTTATCATGAGAGTTCTTTCTCCTTTCCCCTTTTTCCACTCCACACGAGGCATCTCTTTCCTGGTCCCCTTTTCAGCCCGTATGCGGCTTCCCTTTCCCCTCGAAAAAAGGGAAGTGGGTGGAAAAACGTAGGGTTGCAGTCCCCCCCTACGAAACTACATAGGTAGATTCCCCCTCCTTCTTCTCCGACAACTTTTTTGAAAATGGAACGCAAGATTCCGGCCTAGTCCTTTCCGATGTTGCAGATTTCTCTTCTTTCTCCCTTCCCCCTCCCTCTTCCCTTTAAGGAAGACCGCGGTAGGAAAGAAAAATGGCTTCGAGCGCGACTATTTTCTCGAATCTCTTCTCTTTTCCCCCCCCCCCTCCTTCAGCATTATCGCGCTGTAGAAGAAAGTTGTGCTTTCCGGACCTTTCTTCCGTGAAGCAGAATGCGTGATAGATTCTTCTTTTCTTCCTTTTTTTTTCCCCCCTAAGAATTCTTTGCAACATTTTTTCCGCGGACAGGGACTCGTTCCTTTGCTCTTGAGCGTCAAGTGGCGGGCAGTGCGAGCCCTCCTTTTCCTCTTCCCTTTTTTTTTTTCACCTAGCGTTGGGAAAGCCAAGTAAAGTTGGAGATGGAGAACGCACGGAACGATTTCCCCTCTTCGGGCAGGATTTTACTTTTTCCTCCCTCTTCTTTTCTCTCCCCTTTGCGTCCGAAGTCGAGAAAAGGGAAAAAAATCTTCATGGAACCCCCTGCTTTTCTTTCAGGAGGCTTGATAGTGTATCTAATCCCCTCTCCCCCTCTTTTCTTTCCTCCCAGTGCTGTAGTTTTATACATAGGGGAGGGTGGAGAAAGTTCGAGGCGTTGTTTCCTGCTTTCCTCCGCCGAATTGTAGTGTCGCCGTGGCCGGCGTCTTTATTCTTCTCTCCCTTTTTTCTCTGTGACTATTCCTCGAGAAATAGCTGGAAGGGGAAAGAGTATGGGATTTTGCCGAGTTCTTCCTACCTTTCGAGATTATTTCCCGTGGAGCGAGCCTCTCTCCCCCCCTCTCTTCTTTCCCGTCCCCCTCTTTTCCCTTTCATTGGCAAGGAGAAAGAAAGATGGGGATAGTCACCCCACGCGCGTCCATCTCCCTTTTTTTGTGAAGTCAGTTTTTTTGGGAGCGGAGAACTTTTTCTTCTCTTTTTCCCCCCTTTTTTCCCTCTTCTTCTTGTTTACACAGGGAGGATTGAAGAGTGTAAGAGTGCTCTGCACAACCGTTCGCTATTTTTCTCTTTCAGTGAGAGCCCAAACGTAGTTCGGCTTTCCCCTTTCTCCTCTTTTTTTCCTTTTTTTCTCCCCTCCTGCCGCGCCAGCAGCAAAACTGGAAGTAGTAAAGATGGGTGAGGACTGTGTCATGCCCCGTTTTAGAAGTTGTTACAGGATGCGCAAGTTTCTTTTCTTTTTCTCTCCTTCCTTGGAGGCAAAGAAGAGGTTGGTGTGCTTCTGCGCTCTTTTCCCTTGGCGAAACCCTCTTCAACTTGCGCGGCTCTCCTTCCTTCCTTTTCTTTTCCCTCCTTTTTTCCCCCTTTTGTAGAAATTTGGGCAACGAGGAAATGGCTTGATCCTCCTTATTTCTCATCTCACCAAGAGGCCTTGTTTCCTGGTCGGCAGTTTTCTCCCTTTTTTTTTTTCCTTTTTTCCCTTCCCTTTCCGGCACGCTTTCGACTCAGGCAAAATGAGAGAAGGTTGAAGCCGCCTCTCGGTTCTTTCCCCTCTTTTTCCACAGCCGCTGCCCACATTCTACCTCCTTTTTTTTCTCCCTCCCTCTGGGATAGTAGAAAATTGGGCATCGGTGATTTTTCCCTATTTCCTCCTCTTCTTTTCCGAACCTAGTCCTTCAGAACGGGCAAATTTCTCCCTCTTCTCTTTCTTTCTCCTCCCCCTTTTCGTGCTGGCGAGGTGCGTTAAGAATGAGGAAGTAGATGGTGCCCCGGCATTTTCTTTTCTTTGGGCCTTAGCAGTTAGCTCCGGCTTTTTTTCCTTCCTTTTTTTTTCCCCCTCTCCCCAGACTCTCCATCGGCGCAGCAAATTAGAAGTAATTGTACCGGCGTTCGTTGACTGCATTTCTGGAAAGAGAAGCTGGAACGCAGCTCCTCTTTCTACCTGCTGGCGACCTTTCTCCATAAAATGAGGAGAGGTAGGCGGAGCTCAAAGATGCGCTTCGCTCCTCCTTCCTCTTTCTTCGAGCTGCCATTTTTTGTCAAAGCGTTCCTTCTCCTTTTTTTTTCCTTTTAATCGCGATTCGACTTCGGAGTTAAGGAGTAGATAGAGGACCCGATGATTAGTTTTTCTATACTTCGTATGTGGGGCTCCAGCACCATTCGACCATCTCTCCTCTTCTTTCTTCCTTTTTCTTTCCCTTTCCTCCTTTTTCGCTGGCGATGATAAAGCAGCGCCATAGAGGGCGCCGTCCCCCTCTTTCCCATCGTGTAGTTTCCCAGGGAAAAAATTTCTTCTTGTTTTCCTTCCCCTCTTTCCTTGGGGGATCAGTCCGCGTCGCAGGGTGGCAGATTATGCGAATTGGCGCGAGTCGGCTGTCATCTTCTCCTTTCCTTCCGAGATCTTCATGAAGAACTGCCTCATTTTTTTTTCCCTTCCCCCTCTTCGAGGATTTAATGCGGCAGCGTGGTTAAGGAAGAGTTCTTTCATCCCCCTCCTTTTTATCATGAGGAGTTGGGCATGCTGAAACTTTTTCTCTTTTTTTCCCCTTTTCCTTTTACTTGAGCGCGGGAGAGGAGTAATTGGAGGATTGTCATCATCCCTCCTATCTCTTGCGGGCTTGCATCTTCATCCCTCCCCCTCCCTCTCTTTTTTTCTTCGGGAGCGTGGTAGAGAGCCCTAGAAATTTATTTGGGGCAGCGGTTGACCATCTTCTCTCTTCTTCTCTTCCTTTTTTCTCCTCTTGAGTTAGTCTTTTAGAGTTGCAGACGCGCAACCTTCCTTCCTTCTTTCTCCCTTTTCCTCTTCTGCAACTGCGCATCAGCTGATACGGATCTAAGAGAGCCGGACAAGGATTTAAACGCTGGCCCCTACGAATGTCTCTTTTTTTTACCCCTAACCACCCCGAAGATTCTCGGAGCGTTCGCTCGACCCCTCCCCTCTTTTTTTCCTCTCTCTTCCCTTTCGCTGGCAAGCCGCCAAGACGAATATACCGCGCTCAGTACGCCAGTTCACCTTTCTTCCTCTTCTCTCCCCTTTCTTAAAACGTCTTCTTAGAAAACAGTTCCAGCCTTCCCTCTCCTTTCTTTTCCCTCTTCTCTCTTTTTTCCTTCTCGCCGCCATTGCGACAATTAAGAGAAGGGGACAGACAGACTCAAAGGACTTGAGCAGTTCTTCTCCTTTTCCCCCTTTTCTCCCTTTCCCTACGCGCGCAGGCGCAGATCGAAAAAATGGAGACGAGGATGATTTCCCCGCCCTTACTCTCTTTTAAAAATATTTCGCGGTTGTTTGACATCCCCCCCCTTCCCCTCCTTTTCTAAAGACGACCACGCTTGGTGACAGGAAGAAGAATATTTTTGAGAGCGTTTATTCATGCTCCCATCACCCCTTCTTCCTGGACTTCTTTTCCAAGACGTTGCCATTCTCCGTTTTCTCTCTTTTCCCCCCCCCCTTCCTGCTTATCGATACGTACGCGAAGTCGATAGAGATTTAGACAGGACCGCCGCCGATTTCCCCAAAGCGCTCGCCGGGGATTCGGACCTCCCCTCTCTTTTCTCTCTTTTTTATCTTCTTTCTCCCCCTGCCTACAAAAGATCCGCAAGGATGGAGAAGGTCGCCATCTCTCTTTTTTCCTTGGCAAGACGAATTCCTTTTTCTTTCTTGATCGAAGGGCCGTCCCGAAAAAAAAGCCGGTATTACCTTCTCCGTTTCTTCTCTCCTGGGCTACGCATGGGCCCTTCTTTCCCCCTTCCTCCCTCTTTCCCCCCCCTCTTTAGATAACCTGCTCGCCAGAGAAGAAAACACATGCCGTTTCACTCCTCTACCGTCACCATGACGCCCACATTGCGCCCTTCCCTTTTTTTCCCTTCCCCCCTTCCCCCCCCCCTTGCAACGTGCACGTTTGAAGGAAAAGGTAGAAAAAGAGGGAGTTACTGCTCAACCTCTTCCCCTTTTTCCTTCGAAAAAGTCGGCTCCGCAGGAAACCGGCCCCCTTTCTTCCCCCTTTCTTCCCCCTTCCCCCTTTCCTTTCGCTGCTTTCACATTAGCGCATTTGAAGGTAGAAGAGTTGACGGACTTTCCTTTCCCCTAGAAGAAGTTCGCATTTCCCTTCCCCCTT
>Ga0179593_1667681_pt1 | contig 10557 bp, 11 predicted proteins | sample CZODoug2_1_08_16_FD_185931 | JGI IMG/M metagenome (GOLD analysis project Ga0179593, IMG submission 185931) | Vadose zone soil fungal communities from Angelo Coast Range Reserve, California, USA - CZODoug2_1_08_16fungal (PacBio error correction) | ecosystem: Environmental > Terrestrial > Soil >... | reverse complement strand
GATCTCCGGCCTTAGAACGCCCTATTTTTAAGGCGGATACGACGAAAATTCGTTTTCCTCCCTTCACGATCGGAATTCTCTAAAAACAGCCTTCCCTCCCTCCTACCCATAAATAGCCCTTCGGACCTTTTCTGTGTTTTTTTATCAGGCCCGGCTCTTTTGCCTCAGCCCCTTCAGGAAAGATAGAGGGATCTCCCAGGCTTCAGCATCCCCCCCTTTAAAGAGGAAGCGCTCCTTAGAAAACCCCAAAGGATGCCGTTCCTAAAAGTTTAGATAGTAATTCCCCCTTTTCCCGATTTTATTACCCTCCCCCTCAACCGCGCCATTTCGGACCCCAACCGTCTTCTAGGTTTCTCACGACACCGGAGATTCTCCCCCCCGTTTTTATATCGATTTTTCTTCAACATTAAGACGAATCCTCCGCAAAACTTCCCTTATGTCTATTTTCTCCGCACCGCCAAGGCGAGTTTTTTCCCTCTGCAAGCGCTGCCTCTTGACCTGAGGAATTAAGGTTGACTGTACTAACTATCCCAACTTTTTCCCTCCTGCCAGTGCGGCCGAGAAGCGCCTATTCCCCCAGGGCCGAGACACACATAGGATGCCCCCCCCTCCCCCCCCCGGAGTGCGGTATCATTCGAATCTTCCCACCAGTTCAGGCCCTTGTGAAAACAGCTTTACCAGTTTTCTTCCAGCGTTTTTTTATTCGGCACTTATACTTCTCCTTCGCGTGAATGAGTTTTCCTTTCTCTCCCACGGCCTTTCTCGCAATTCTTCATATCGTGTTGAGGACCCTAGCTTTAGGAGATCATCCTCTTCTTTTTTCGGTAGTGCCAGCAACATGCTGCTTTTCTCATTGATGGAGACCTGAGACCCTGAGTCCCAATCGTTTTTAGTGCCGTGCCCCCCCTTTAACACAGCCAAGGTTCCCCCCCTCTGATAGATGTCTCCAGTCTTTACCTTTTTTCCTTCTCCCGGCGCTTCTTGACGAAAACGCTTTTCCCCCTGCGCCAAGCCCTCCTCCTAGAGAATAGAGAGGAAAGTCGCCCCCTCTTTCTATTTTTCTGGAGAGCCCTTCCCAGCACGGCCTAACGCCCGGCAACAGATACTTTTTCGTCTATGAGCATGCAAGTCGTAGCCTTGGATAGGCTTCCTCTCGAGCACTGGTTGACCTAGGCTACCCCTTGCGTAATTTTTTTTCCTGCAGAATGCTCTGCTCTTTCCCCGGCCTTTATGCAACCGGGACGGAGGACGGGAACCCCCCCCTCCTTTGATAGCACCCCCTCATTGGCGCTCTAGGGAACCATTTAGGTTTCCTCCTTGTCGGACGTGTTCCCACGTTCTTACCCCTTTCCCTCTTTTTTTCATGTTACAGACCTTCTCCCCTCCTAGTTGATTTTCTTAAGCACGACAGACCCTTGAAGAACTTTTCCCATGGCTTCCCGTCCGTCCCGTTGAGGATAAGCTTCTTCCTTCCTCCCTAGACTTATTTTCCCAAAGGCTGTTTTGAGCAATTTCTTTCCCTTTAGATGGTATTCTCTTTTTTGAAGAAGCCCCCCGTTGGAGGGACGCCCACGAGATTCCTCGGTTCTTAGCATAAAGGTCACCGCCTCCCCCCCTCTGACACTTCGACTGGTGCCCCCTTTTTTCCTTCCGGCTGTTCCGCGCATCCGGATGCCTTTTTTCTTTGGTCAGAGTCCCCCCCCCCCTTTGCTGCGCCTTCTCAACGGGGCATTGCCTTTTTTTTCTCCTTGGGAATTTTTACCTCCCTTTTATCACCGGCGAGTCCGGTCTTCTCCCTCATCATCGAGCTTATTGGCCTTGCCGGATCTCCCCTTTCCTCCTTGAGATCTTCAGTTTTTACGTCCTTTCCCCCTTGCACACTTTCTTCTTCTTATGGGTTGTGGGCTCTTTCTTTCCGTTCCTTTTTGCCCCCAACCCAAGCTCGAATTACTTTTTTTCCCCCTTTCCAGTGTTTTTGTGAGCCGACTCCCCAGGCATCTTTTTCTACAGGATCCTCGGATAATCGATGAGAGTAACCCCAAATGCCCTTCCGCTTAGGGAGAATTCTGGCCCCTTTTTCACTTTCACCTTGGTTTTGTCCCCTAACTTGTATGCTGGTTTCTCGACCTTGCTTTGGCATTATTCCAGAAATATTTTCCTCCTGTGTGACTAATCCCCAGTCGGCAGACCGGCTGCTCTTTTCGACAGCCCCTCCAACGCACTCTATGCGACAATTTCAGAAGCTCTCCCACTTCCCCTAGCTTTCTTTTCCTGCTTGAAATCCCCTCTTCTTCAAGCCCCCGGCACACCCCAAGCGAGTCGAAATCCCTCCCTCTAGAATTTTTTTAATCCCTCCCCGTCCGACCAGAGGACTTTTTCTCCCCGGCCCCCTAATCTTATTCTGAAGGCTCTTCTTTTGATACGTTTCTTCTTGCCATCGAATATGGGCGCCGTTTTTTTTCTTTCTCGCCCCCGTCGGTCGCCGGAGTAAGGAGGACCTCTTTCGTGGCGGCCCCCCCTTCCTTTATCTCCCACCTACTCTCCTTTACGGCAGACGTCCAGATGGAGACTGGGGTACCCCTCCTTGACTTGAGGGCACCTCTGTTCCCCTTTATCATCTAGCCTCACGCTTCCTTGGCGACCGATCCCTAATAGAGTCTTCTCGGACTAAGTGATCGGCTTTTTTTCGGCCGTTCCCGTTTGTTCTCTCCTGGCAACCGTAGTCCCCCCTTTCTAGCGCCTTCTTTTGGTTCGGGCATTCACTATCTTTTTTCAGGTGTAACCTCCTTCATCGGTCAGACTATTTATGGCTCGCTGCTTCTTTTCCCTTTCATATGAATCCCCCTTCTCCTTTGGCACTTGTCGAGGAACTCCATCTTGGGGGACCGCTCATGTCGCGTCCAACCAGGAATTCCATCCGCCCCCTTTCGCGTCTCCATGCCGGATGTTTTTCAAGACGCAGCACGCATTCCTCCCTTTTCTGCTGCTTTTCCGGCCTTCGTTTCCAACGTTTCCTTAGGCGAGGACTTTGTTTTTGCCCGGCATGGAAGACTTCCTTTATTTTACCGATAAGGTTTTGATGGTTCCCTGACATGCTAGTAGCCAGGTTCAGCTTCCTTTTATGAAGTCTCCCCTTTTTGTTCCGGGGCGTCAGAGGGTATTCCTTTCTGCAGGTACCCCATTTCACCAACTTCCATAATTGAATGGAAGAGACTTACCGTCTCCTTTGTTTCGAATTGTTTTTTTTCTATCCTTGTTATTTTCGGAGTTAGCGCCTATCTTCCATTATGAGAAACAGTTAGATAGAAGGAATGTCCTTTTTAGTTGTATGGAGACCCCCATGGCCGATCTCTCTTTACTTGAGAGGATGACCCTTCTCCTCTCGTTCGATACCCCTTTTTTTCCGTTAAATTACCATCTGACTTTAGGAATAAATTGTGCGATTTGTCAATCGTCTCCCTTTTTGTGTCGGCTAGTTCCCTTTGCTTTTTTCTATATTTCCCCGCTGGAATAGGAGGTTCCCCCGGTGAACCCCCCCATGTGTATCGCTGCAACGCCTAGAGTCCCCCCTTGGATCAAGTCCTCCCCGTTAGATTTCCTCGATGCCCGACCTTCCTCCTTCTGTCGTCGAATATGCCCCCTTTCTTATTGGCCTTCCCCCCTTGTTTGTTGTATCTGATCTTTTTAATCAGAAGATTAGTGAACTCTCCTTCTTTTCGACGAGAAATAGAGTCGCCCCTCCCTCCCCTTCACTTTCCATACCTCGGTCGTTTCGAAGGAAAAGGCGGTTTCTTTCCAAACGTGGTCATTTTAAAGTGCGAGGTTCTTTCTCCCAGATAGGGGAAAGATTTTAATCAACTTTTTTATAGACGAGCATCCCTCATACTTTTTTTCTCCGAGGACTCCCCCCCTTAGAAAAACGCAAACCATTTCTGGCTTCAGAAATCCCCTGAGCCCTCCGCAGTGAGTGACACGGAGAACATTCCCCCGCGCCCGCAAGTTTCTTCCAGAGTTCGTACTTTTTCCTTTATATGAGCTCCTCCCCTTTTTCCTGAACGTTAATGATATGATTCCTCAATGGAAACATAGGAGAAGAACCTCCCCCCCTAAAAGGACCTCCCCCCCCCCCCCCCCCCCCCCCCAGGAGAGAACCCTTTGACTCAGATTCCCTTTCCTATTACCAGTTCTTCCAGGTTTTGAACTTTTCCTTCCCAGGAAGCCATCCCACCGTTCTCTAGATAGAAAGAAATCCTCTAGTATAACCCCTCTCTCATGGCTCTACCCTCTCCAAATCAAAAAACCTTCCTTCTCCCCCTATCCTACTAAGAGGAAAAGTACCCGTTTCCAGTCCCCCCAAGTCTCGTTCCAGTGCGAGATCTTTCCTCCTTTGGCCGGCCCGGCAAATAATCGGCAATAAGCTTTCCATGAGTTGTCTTCCTTGTATCCCCCCATCCCCCGAGAGCCTCATTTTTTTTTTCTTCCTAATTTTCCCTACTCGAGGAGAGAATGAAGCTTTCCCCCTTTGGCCTCTCGAAAGTGCTCCCCCCCTTTCTTTGTCCTTAACTGCCCTCCGAAGAAGATATCCTTCCCATCACCCCTTGACGATTGAGGACCCCCCCCCTCCCCCCCCAGGTTTTCCCTCCCTCCAGATCGTTATCGACCAGAAAGTAGGACCCGTCTGATAAGGAGTGCCCCCGGTTGCACCTCAATTATTTCCGAACCACGCGCAAGAACAGGTCATAATAGAAGACCGAGAGGCCCCCTCCGAGGTACGCCACCTCCAGTCTTTCTCGTGGTCTTTATGAGAGCCGGGAATAAAGCCCCATTCCCCCCACAGTCGACCCCCCTTCCCTGAGCATGCGGCCCGAACAGTCGAGGTCTTTAATTTCCAAACTGGCATGGTGACGCCGGTCTCTTTTTTAGGCCACTTTTTCGAGACCCGAGAATTTCTATGCGGAGACCGGCCTCCCTGAAGGATATGAAAATCCTCCTCTACGATTTCTCCAACCATCGATCAGGAAGATTGGAGAACTTCTTTGTTTTTTCCTCGGTTTCTTAATTTAGTAAAGTACTCATGTACCCCCCAGTTAGCTGTTGATTTTTTTTTGCAAGCCCCCCCTAATAGGTGAGGGTTTTTCCACAGAGGTAGACGTGGGACTTGTTATAGCATGTCACTACTAGATTTCCTGTAGAAAGGATTGGCCCCCCCTTGTCAGTCCCCTTGGCCTGATTGAAAGTTCATAAATTTGGCATTTGATGACAGAACCAGCGAGGCTTCCTGGACTCCCCATAAATTTTTCCCTCCCAGCACAGAGTTGAACCTTCCATCTACTTTTTCTCCCAGATCCCTGTTGTTTGACCCTCTCTACGGCAGACGATTTCCCTCTCCCCGTTACCTTCCACGGATGGCGTATGTTAGAGAACGGTCTCTTGGTTCGTGGAATTCTCTTTGACGACGCCCCTTACTTACGCTTTTTGAAACCCCATCCATCAATAGAGCAGAGTCCTTCCCCTTTTATGCTCCTCTATATTTTTCTCTCCCTCCTCCTTTCTTGTTTTTGCATTCCCGATCCTGAAATCCTATGCTCTCTTTACGGTATGCGTTTGCGCACGGAGGCTCTTTCACTCTCATGATCTTTCACAAGATCAGAATTCCTCTCCACATTCGTCAATGCCCTTGCGAAGAAGGCCCTTTTTTCAATTTTTCCACGGGAGCGCGATTTGCCCCTCGCTCTTGAAACAAGGAAGTCTTTTTCTCTGGTTCCTTTTTTCTTTTTCAACAAGCTAAATCACATCCCTTCTTACTGGTTGTTCCCCAATTTATGGATGATTCCTTTCTCAAAGACAAAGAGATTTTTCCAGCTGTCCCCCTTTCCCCCCGAAAAAGGTGCCCCCCGGATTTTTCCCCTATCCATCACGAGCCCGGAGGAACGACCTTCCGATCCCGACCAGGTCACCCACGAAAGGCGCCTTATGGTCAGAAAGGATAAGAAAAAGCCCCTCGCGGTAGGAGTCCAGGGCCCCCCCCCCACGCAGGTGTGCGACTGTAGGACGGGCACTTTTCAAAAAACAAAGACCTCTCCCATGATAGTCCCATGACGGTACTGACCTCTCAGAACCGATGTGAAGCGCCCCCTTTCCCCTCTTCTCCCGGACGTCCCAGCCTTGAGGCATTTTCTGTTTCTAGTATAGGTCTAGCCCTTCCCCCCCCCTTTTCTCAGTGATTACCCCTCCCTTTTAGTCCTCGCAAATTCGATTTACTCTGTTCACCGAGTCCTTCCAGTTTTCCCTCCGTCACGCTTTTCCCCCAATCATCATAGACTGGCCCCCTTTCCCTGCCTCTATGGTTCTATCTAGGGACGGGTGAGGCCGTTCTTTCTTCTATATTCCCTTCAGCTCGAAAAACTGATTTCCCGAGAATAATCGTTTCTTCTAGGGATGATGTTTTCAGTTCCGTCGAGTAGACCCTGGAAATCTTCTCTGCGCTCTTTTTTTCCTTACGAATGTGTCTGGTTTTTTCCCTTTCATGCATATCCTTTGACCCTGTGTGTTTACAGTTTCCCCCCCTGAAGTCCTTGGCTCTCTGTCTCCCTAGGAATACATATGATAGCCTCTTCCCATTGGTGGCTGGCCTCTGGGGACTTTAGCCATAAATGCTCCCTCTCCCCCTTCTACCATTCCTTTAATGGATGAAGGCCCTTCTCATCACGCATGTTTTTACTGAGCTGCTGCCGATTCCCTTCCTCAAGTTTTTGAGGGGCACTTTCAAAGGAGACTGTGGTTTCCTTCCCTGAATGGGTTTCCCATACGATTTCGATTCTTCATATCCCCTTGGTCATCCTGACGGACATCGAGAGCCCCCCTGTTTAGCCTCCACACTTTTGAAAAGTCGTCCCCCTGATCCATAGGATGAGTAAGCCCTCCAGAAAGTCCTTTCCCCCCCTTTTTCTCAAGTCCCTCCGAATTGGAGTTTTGAAGATAGTAATCTTTTTCGTTCTGCAGCTTGTACTAGATCTCTCCCCCCCCCAATGTCATAGCCTCACGATCAGTTGAGGAGCTAATACTTGCATCAACTAGGTCCTGCTCCTTTTTTCTCGCGTTTGCTTCTTGTCTTTTCCATCTCATTTCCCGTCCTAAATGGAATATCTCCGTTAGGCTCCACGGTCCCCCTTTCCCTTTTGTTTTTCAGTACGGGTCGTACTAGGGCTTTCTTATGTTTAGAGAGCCTCCTTTCAGGACAAGGTCTTCCTTTGTCCCCGGGTCCAACGAGAAGGGTTCCCATAACTTGTGGCAACACTTCCCGTCGCAAGAGTTGTGTCCCTCCAAGGTCTTGAAACTGCGAGTTAGAGATCGTCCCCTTCAGTTGAATTGCTGATTATACTATTTTCTCATCTACTTTTGTGAGATAGGACCGAGATTACCTCACCGACTACGTCTTCTAGAGACCTTTTCGGATCACCTTCCCTCCAACCGCGGCGAACGATGGAGATTTCAACAATTTGGTAAATAAGGCCCCCTTTTTTCTTCGCGTCTTTTTCTCCGATTTCTCCGGATCCACCCCCCAGGCTCTAAGAGCCCGCATAAGCACTTTTTGCTTCAAGCAGCCCTTCAAAAGCTTCCTGAATGATGCCCGACCTCCCCTTTTTGCCATTCTTTTCACGATGACGATTTTTTGAGAGAGACACCTCTCAATCCCAACCTCGCCAGTGCACGTCGACGGCCTTGTGCCCCCTTCCCCACCCCCCCCTGAGCGAACGTTTCCTGCCTTGAATTTAATGCAAAAGATACTTGCCCGACTTTTTTTTTTCAAGAACCCTGATTAAGATTCGTCACTTTCCTAGCATTTACGACGGAAGCGTCCCTTGTTTTCCGGAGTGGAAGGTCTGCGGTCTCCACCCTATAAGAGGATTTCCTCCTTCAATGACGTCCTTTCCGTAGACAAGAATGAGTTTACCCTGTCCCGACAGGCTGACCCCACACACGTTTCTTTCTTTTTCCTCGACTCAGCTGAAACAGTTCTCTGCCCGGGAAGGTGCCCCCTTCCTTGACAAGTTTTTTTTCCGAGTTTTAAGCGTTGTCCGTGCCCCCCCCAGGTGAGGCAAGAAGCGCCCTTTTTTTCCTTTCCGTTTCTGACTCCTTCCCGGTTTAATCCATTTGCCTCCTCTCCATTCATGGTTCCCCCCTCGTCATTCATAAGCGTCCTCTTCTCTCTACAAGTTAGGAACCTGTCTGCGCTGATAAGATGGGATTTTCGAGTCTCCTCCCCACTTTTTTCCCTTAGTAGCGGACGAGTAACCCCCCTTCTATTCGAAGCAACGAGCCTCCCCCTAACTTTTCGATAGATCTCTGGAGACGACTTTTCCCCCTTTTCATAGAACCCCGCCACGGTAGAACTCCTCAACCTGTTTCTCACCAGACCTCGCTACTCGTTCTAGATTTTCCCCTCCCCCTCGGTTTTTCGTATAGTTTCTTTGCCTAAGATTCTCCCCCGCTTCCTTCCCCCCCCGGCCTCAATTTTTAAAGAGAGAAAAAGTCGCCTCTCCCGACAGACCCCCCCCTTATTGAATCGTACTCCGACCCCCAAACTGCCTGTTCCCCTCCCCCCCCTTTCTCCTTTCTCCCGGCACAGAGGACCCTCTACCCTGACAGGCGACACTGATTTCCTTGAAAAGACCGTCCTTTTCTGACGATTTCCAATTCTAAGGAATAACCTGGCTTCCCAGTCAACTCCCTTTTAGAGTCTTTCTGGACTGTCCCGTCTTTAAATTCTCATTGCCCCTCCTAGGACGTGATGTTTGGAAGCCTTGGAAAGCCTTTTTTTCCCCTGCCCCTCTGGTCTGGCCCTCGGCAGCAACGCTCCCTTTCTGCTCTCGGTTCTCCATATATTCTCGTTTGAATTTTTTCCTCCCCCTTGGGCGAAATCGTCTTCTCGGGATTATGGTATTGATACTTTTTTGAAAGCTCAACCTTTGCGTTCGCTGAGCCACCTCTTTCACCCACCATTTAAAGGAGGTGATGCCAGAAGATAAACTCCCCCCCCCCTCCCCCCCCAGCAAACGTACCGATGTTGAACTGAATGTTTTTGCGGAAAAGTCCCCCCTCCCGTACCTGTTTGACGGCGAACATCTCGTTCCCAGATAGAGCATCTCCTTCTAAGACCCTTCTAGCCACAGGAATTTCAGTTTTCTCCCCTTGGTGACTCGTATTTTAAGAAATTCTTCAAGAGATTCCCCCTCCACGTTTTTTTTTAGCAATCAGAGTATTGGAAAATTTTTTTTGCCTTCTCTTACTCCTCCGTTTTTTTTTTCTTTCTCTCAGTCCTTCCCCCCCCCTCATATCTGCGCGGCAGGGTTTTTCCTTCTTCCCCCCTTTGGGCGGCCAATCTGCATCAAAATTCGAACCCCCCCTTTTTCCCCAATGCCCGTTTCCACTTAGAATCAGGGGACTGGTTTTTTTCTGTCCCTCCGCTTTTTGTGCTGTCCCCAAAAATGCCTTTTTTCCTCGGGTTTTTTTTCTTTTCCCTCGAAGTTAACTTTTTTATGTCCTGCTGGGAAGAGTCGAACTGACTTTTCCCCTCTCTTTCGCCTGGCGCCAAAGGTGGTTCGTGCTTTAACCCCTTAGAAAACACAGAGAATTTTCCTGCGACGGTAACTGCTCTGGGCTCCCTTCTGAAAATTGTCCCCCCAAGCTATATTATGGAGAAATTAAGCCAATCCCCCCTTTTTACTGCCCCTGTTTAAAGGGAACCCCCCCCTACGATGAAGTCAATGGCTCCGGACACCCTAAACTGATTGAACATAGCTTGTTTACTGGGATATTACCCAGTAGATCCCTTAATCTCCCCCCCCCCCCCAGAAAGTAACCCAACTTAAGGATTTTCCACTTTTACAGTATCGTGCTCGGAATTTGACACACATTACATCTGGCGCCTCCGCTTCGCAGTCCCGGTCTTTCGCACCATGAAGCAGTCTTCCCCCTTCGTCCCGAATTAAGTTGGGGCTTTTCTTTCCTCAACTCTTCCCATTTTTCGGCCGCACTTTCCCTGACTGGTATATCGGGCTCCCCTTGAGGCCTTCGAATTAATATCAAGAGAGATTTAGGTTTTTCTTGATGACCTTCTTTCCCGGGCAGGCTGTTCGTCGGGAAGGGGCGCCCCTTGTCTGTGCGCCCGTAGGATGTGCGATCCCCCCCCAAAATGGTTGGTTTTGGGTTTCCAAACCCCCCTATTTTGCCCCTTTTTCCCGATTCAGTGGTTCTTTTTTTTACTATCTATTCTTCGGTGAACATGGTTTTTACTTTTTCGGCCCCGACTGGTTGGCTCCTTGACTATGCATCATCTTCCCGAGCAAGAAAGGTTGTCTTCCGGCTCCTCTTTTTTGACGAATTCCTGAGCTTCCTCTCTATAACCCTTTCACAAACGCCCTTTTCCGAAATCTTTCTGTTTTAATGACGCATCACGAATTTTTTGTCCCTGCCCCCCCAGTGAGTTTTTAAACCTTTTGCTCGGATCTTAAAAGCATGGGTAAAATTTAACAGGCCCTCTCTTTAATACTCAGC
>Ga0179593_1390080_pt1 | contig 10557 bp, 16 predicted proteins | sample CZODoug2_1_08_16_FD_185931 | JGI IMG/M metagenome (GOLD analysis project Ga0179593, IMG submission 185931) | Vadose zone soil fungal communities from Angelo Coast Range Reserve, California, USA - CZODoug2_1_08_16fungal (PacBio error correction) | ecosystem: Environmental > Terrestrial > Soil >... | reverse complement strand
TGCCCGCAGCGATCAGTGCTTACCGTCCAGAATTTCCCGGCGAACGTGGAAATCACTCCTTTCCCGTTTTTTTCCACTTTTTTTCCATTTGGAGACACAACTTTGACGTTCTTGGCAAGTTATGTACGATTGCGTTATTCGGAGCCGGTGTGTCCCACTACGCTTTTCAGAATGTCCGCCAAACTAATTTTTCATTTAGTCCTCGGCAGACATGCGACTATTATGCGTGCAGCAACTTTTCTGATGTCCCCAACTTCCCGATTCTGAATTGGGCTTCTGTTACGACGATCGCCATACCTTTCATTCATTCACGCGGTCTTCCTCCTGTCCCCGGCGTATCAAGACGGTTTCCAATTTATCCTGTCCCAAGTTTTGTTGGGGCGACTTGTTTGCCCTGTTTTCGAAATCTCGAGCTCCAATACGGTTTTATTTATTTTAGGACCTGCTGAGATGTGTCGAGGCTTTTTTCCTTTTGGATATGATATCCGGCTCTTCTGGACCGTATTTTTTGCGAGTTGCCAGCACGCTTCTCCCCGTCCAGTCTTTCCAAGTAGCTTCTCCCCCTGAGAGTTTCCTTTTGTTCCTTGACCGTTCGGGGGTGATCTTCTCACGAGATTGGACGCAATTTCTGCTTTGTCGAAGTCGACCTGAACTGTCTTTTTATGCACATGCCATTTTTGCTCCTTCCAGCCCCCCATTCGTGTTTCTCCTTTCAGGGTTCCCTCCCTCTTTTGTACCGTCGAGCCTGGTATCCTTTTTTTCTGGGGTTTTTGGATCTTCCTCTCTGTTTTATTTTGCCGCCAGCTAGAATGGAACTGGAGTTTTCCGCTTGTAGGTGGACTTTCTTCCCCCCCCCCTTTCCCCCCTTCGCAAGGTGTCTCTTGGCCACCCCCTTGTTCCCCGGTCTTTTTCGTCGCTCAAAAGTCTCCGACCTCGCTTTCATCATCCCCGGTATTTTTTCGGCAGGCAGGGTGCCCTCCTAAAGGTTCCTCCTGGCGAAGCACTTAACCGTGTTTGGTCTTCTTTTTGATTCTTTGTTTCCCTTGTTTACTATTCTCCCGTGTGGGTAGCAAGCACTTTTTTCTTTCTTTGGATTCGCCCTTTTCCTGATTTTGTATCTGCTTCGTTTTTTAAGGCTTTCCTCTACACGTGTGTTCGGGACTGGCTGACTCGTTGGCCCTCTTTTATGTCGGACGCATCTTTCCCCTCAGCTCGCCCCTTTCATGTGACTCAGGCGTCCGCTTTCATAAACGTTAGTTTTCGCAGGTTGGACTGTCTCTGACCCCCTCTTCCTGGCAGAACCCTTTTTTGGATGGTGCGCTGAGATACCCTCTCTTGGTTGAGTTCTGGAAAGGCTTGACTCTGTCCCTGCCTGGCCCTGTACTGTTCCCCCCTGGCTTCGGCGATTGTTAACGCAGGATAGACGAGGCATACGGAGTGCCCTGCTCGCGGCACAGTTCTCTGTTCTTTCAGTTGTTTTATTTTTTTTCCTATAGCGCGAACTTCGTCTCTGTTTTTGTAAATCCTACCTATCCTCATGACATTCTTTGGTAGCAACAAGGGACCCTGTTTTTCTCCTTAACTCAATTGTGGTATCCCCTACACCTTCCCCCACCCCCTCTCCCCTTGGCTGACCTAGTTAGTGATTTCTTGGCGTCTGGCTTCATCTTCCACTCTTGCTTTTCTCCCTAACGTTGTTTTGTGTTTCTTAGTTTCTTTCCCTATGCCGCCCGCGCGCCTTCTCCTTGAGTTTACTCACGTCTTGAGATGTTGGTTTTTTTTTTCTACTCCTCTCTTTGATTGTGATTGTCACGTACTTGGAACATCTTTTTGCTCTGCCAGGCTTTGATTAAACCAGCGCCCGATCGCCAGTCGCCGACCAAGTTTAACTTCCTAACTTCAAGTTACGCTCTCTCCGGTGCCAGAGAGCGAGATGCACACTTGCCGTTTTATCCTGTTTCGGCTCTACAAAACCGTTTTAATGCCCCATGCCCGGAACCTACTTCTTGGCCGGTACTCTTGAAAGCCCTTTTTCCTCTTACAACAGAGTTCTACTTTCGTCCCCCAAGGGAAGTTTTGCAGTGCTATTGGTCCCTTCGACGAGAAATTTCCACGTTTCTCTTTGCCAACGATTTCGTTTGGTCGCGACCGTTTTTTGAGGTGCCGCCTTCCCCATATCTTCTTCCTATTTGTTAGCCTCCTGGGTGCCTTTCCCTGTAGAAAGGCCAATCCTTCAAACATCGCTTGACCAAGCCCTGGGAATTATTTTTTCCCCAATCTTCCGCTCCCCAGGTTTTTTCGCCCGCAATCACTTTAACCCTTTTGCCCCACGTATAAGCCCCCCTCTTCAAACACTTTTTTTGTTATTTTCTTCCTCTCTTTGCAATTAGGAGGATATATGTCTGACCCCCTTTCCCGATCCCTCTCGCCCGGGATGTATGCCATCTTGTTTCTCTCCGCGCTGAGCCGACATTTTTTATTATGTTCCAATCTTGCGATTGTTATCGATGACTTTTGCTTCCTAACAGGCCTAGACTGCAACGAGTTGGTGACACTTTCCCCTCTCCCGTCAAGATTCCACAACCCATGATTCCGCCCGTGCCGATGGACAGCCCGCGGGCGGTTCCAGCCGCCCAACTCCTCCCTAATGTCTCATTCTTCGTTTTTCTTCCATATTTCCAGCAAAGCTTTTGAATCACTTCTCCCAACCCCAATGACTCGCCTTCAACGGCATCAATCTGAGTCGGCAATTTACAGAGACCTCCACCTTTTCCTGTTCTTCGGACACACCAAACATCCTCAGTACCGGAAACTCTACCCTCTGGCGACTGTCAGTTTTTTAATTTTTGCTTCCCATCGACAATTCTCCCGCATCCCCCCTTTTTTTTATTTATTGTTGCCCTATTGCCAAAATTCAGCTCGCCCTGACCGAGTCTTTCACTACTTCACGTAGTTGTTTTTCTCCGAGTAGGCCGAGCCGCTTCTGTCTTCCCACAGATAGGCCATTTGCCCCCCCTCTTTTTCATACGTCCTCGGCAAGAATTCTTTCCTGCCTCTTTTTTTTTATGCGTAGGTCGATTCCTTCTCTGAACCGTTTTTCTATTGTCTGCATGAGTGCTCTTTGCCCCCCCCCTTCTTTGCTTGCGCTTCGCCGTGCGCTGCGTGGGTTCCCCTATGTATTTCGTATTCCATCGGTGGTACCAATCTTTTTCTTTCTACAGTGTGGCATGCAGTCAAAGGTGGCGTCCTTATTCTTTTTCATCAACCCCTTCCAAATTCCCTACCTTTTCCTTCACGAGCTTTTTCTCATGCCCCCCACTTTGCCGGCCTGTTGTTCCGAAGTCCCCTTCACCATACCTTGCGCCTCGCGGCAATTTCGGCAAGATCACCTTTTTCTCCGTGTTGCGAGACTCTTTTTTTGATTTGCCTCGATTCTTTGGCAGTGACTTCGGAGGGCGGTCAAGTGCCCCCGCGCTAAGTCGCCCAGACGAGAACTAAACGCCGTTTTTACGGGGACACTTTATCCCATTCTGGAGTGATCCAATTATTGGGCTTGGAAAGTACGCTCTCTTTGCGGATGAAACTTACTAGCCTCCTGTTGCCTGTGTCCCTCTCACATCACTAATCCGGTATCGATCTCGTGCCGGCGATTTCATGAGTCCTCACCCAGATTCTTCCCCTTTAAAAATCACCCCAGCCGCGTGTATGGCGTAGTTATGACGATCCAAGCCTTTCCCTTTCCACCAGTTCCCGCTTTGTTGATATGTTCCTGTACCTCCCACCAGGGGGACACCAAATTTTCCTTTGACATCTTGGTTCTGCGACTGAGCTTTTCCTGTTTTTTCTTGCCTTCCTCCCTCCCCCATCTGGGTCTTATTTCCGGTCATCGTTCTAGCGGGGAGAGGTCCTTTGTCAACCCTCTGGCAATAGATTTACTCCATGTTCTTTTTGCCTCCTATTTCGAGTTTTCCTGCCACGTCTCTCCCCCCTCGACTGTTTTTTTCCCTTTCTTGACCTGATTTTTTTTTTTTACCGTGTTACCAATTGAGAGTATCTGATCTTACTAACTTTTTGATTGCTTAGGAACGCGCTATATTTTTTTTGGTATCCTTGTATTCATTCCTGCCTGACTTGCTTCCCACTATTCATCCCTTGACCCGGGCATCGATTACGTTCTACGGGACAGTGGTTTTTGCGAATTTTGTGTATTGATCGTTTCTCCTTAGTCCATTGTTCTTTTTTCTCGATTGGTTTTTTTTTTTCTCTTGCCGTTTGGAGGCCTTGTTCCTTCTCCTCCAGTTGATGAGTCAGCGGAGGGTGTCCATTTTCGATTTCCATTACTTCTCCATCGAATTATATGATTTCACCCCTTGTTCCCGCGCTTTGAGTTACTCTAAGTCCCTATAACAGTTATCCACCGGGCGGTTTCTTTTCTTTCCACTGGTCAGGGTTAAAAAGGACACTTGTGTAAGTCCCTAGTCACTTTTGTATCTCCGCACTGGGAATCTTTTGTTGCAGAAATTCCCCCCTTGCAGTCGCACGCATTTTGCGGAAGATGGCGCGTTCCACTTCTTCTGATCGTGGGATTATTCTGATCCCTTTGAAGTTTTTTTACGTTGTGCTGGCGGACTTCCAACGAGCTGACTCTTGCCATAGGCCTGATACTGGCTTAGCCTCCGTCGCCCTAGATCCCGCGCCGTTTTCGATCACCTTCTCAAACGTCCATTCCCTCGCGTTTCATTTCACCCAATGATCGCCCTAGTGAATCCCGGGTTTTCGGATCCTAATTTTTTTGACAGTCTCGGAACTTTCCTCCCCCCGCACCCCCCCCTTTTCAACTCCAGTCTCACACGTGCCTTGGCAATCTGATCAATTTTTTTTCTCTCCTCCTCAGGAATTCCGAGGAACTGCCTGCAGTTTGCTTTTGGCACCTTCAGAGAGTTTTTTTCGACTCCTTTTTTCGAGACTATGATTACTTCGTCGGCCAGGCGTTCTGTTTTTCCCCTCCACCCTGCATTTTTTTCCGTGTGGCCCAACAAGGGGAAAATTTTCGCTTTACCCCCTGCAAATCAAGCTTTGTTTTTCCACAAAAAATAACCCCCATCGCAAGAGTAGCCTCAACGTTCTGGAATTGGGCGCTCGGGTGATATAGTCTCTAGCTTCGTGTTGTTGTTTTTCTCCTAGTCTTCATCTGCGAGAGCCCCTCTCCCGTTTGAGATTACTCTTTACAATGTATAGATTGGGGTCCCCTTTTTGGCTACCGAGAGCGCTTTTTGAACCCCCCCCTTTGAAGCGACATGCCCGATTGTGCCAGTCTCCCTTCTCGTTCTTTCGGGATTTCTTTCTCCCCCCATCGTGTTTCTTTTTTCCGCTGAAAGAGAGTATCTTCACTTTCTTTCGCACGATCTCGATTTTCGCGAAGAAATTGCGTTCTTGCCCCCTCGATATATGAGCAGTCTCAACCAACCGGTTGGTTTTGAGTTGCCAAAGGGCCTTTTTTCCCAGTTTTTCCCTGCTGAGTGGAGGGGAACATAGGCTCCCCCAACCGACTTAAAAACTTTATTTTTTTCTCAAATGCGACCCCCAACGGGAAGTTATAGTGCTCATTGTTTTCCGCAGTCCCTGAACTGTCGAAACTGCGCTGTATCCCTTTTTTTCCTCAAGGACTAATATATTTCTGATAGGGCAGTAGAGACCCCCCCCTTATGTTTTTTTTCTAGTTCCCTCTTCCGTCTACAGTGGGACTCGCACCCCTTTCGACTTTCCACTCACGTACGCCCACCTCTAACTTCAACGTGTTGCGCCAAATCATTCCGCCAAATATTCCTTGCGTTGCTTTCCCTTCCCCTTAACCGATTTTTCCAACGGTTACCTCACGCCGATCGAAACACTTTGTGGACGTCCCCGCCTTGCTAGAGTATTTCGGATCTTCTCGGTTTCCCCTTTTGCCCGTCTGCCCCCCTTTGAAATTTATTATATAGTCTCTATTCGTAGACTTTTTAGAGTAACTCCTCGCATTTTACCCAGTTTCTTGAGAACCCCTCAAGATTTCCTTCATTCTTCTCAATCACCCCTTTTCCGTCCTCCTATCCCCCATGCGAGTGCCGTTGGACCCTGCACGACTCCCCACAAACATACAAAAACACCCCCCCCCCCCCCCCCCCCCTCAAGCCCGTTTTAAATATTAGGCGCCGATATTAAAGCAATTATGTTAATGTCCTCTCCTCTCACGATTCATGTTGTCTCCCATGCTCCGACTCACTGCCCAACTCCAATGACACCATGCCAATATCGCCTTATTAGGCACCTCCGTACCTCTTCCTCTTTTTTTAACTTGCTGAGTCAGGACACAAAACATCCTTTCCTCCTCTCACACCTGCCTTCTCTACTTTTGGAAGAGGGTTCCTTTTTGTCAAATAGCGTCAGATGGCGGGTCCCTGTTCAGTCTGCCCAAACAAATGACCCGACCCTCTCCTCCTTCAGTGAATCACTACCCTTTCTCCTCCGCTCTTCGGCCTCCTAATTGTTGATCGACCTCCCCCCCCCTGTGGAAGCTTTTGTGCACTTTGTCTTTTATATTTTCTTTCGGTCTGCTTCTGACCTACGTATCATTACCTCGCTTTAGATTTACTTCGCTACTCCCAAGAAAATCCGCCCCCAGGGCTTCACCCTTTTTCTTTTCCATTGTTGCATTCTAAGATCTTTGCTTCACCGCCTGGCCGCATTTAATGGTGTCTTCGCCATTTTGCGTCTTAGTATTTGTCGATTTTCATCGGGCCACCAGGGAACATCGGATTATTGCCTCCATTCTCCTGTTTTTAGCGTAATGCACTGTCAATCGATTCACTTCCACAGAAGGACTCCCATTGGAAATAAGTGTCCAATTTTCGCATTTCGTTCGTTCTCTTCCTTTCCATTTCTCGGACCCTTTGTCCGACTCATGCGCGCAATCGCTTTCCCCATTGGATTCCATTTCAATCTTCCCTTTTCCTATCCTTTTTGAGAGATTTGATCTGTTTGGAGCGCTCTTGCTCAGTATTCGGTACCACGAATGTTTTTTTTTTCGATTTCCTTCAAGAGGCACCCTCCGTTGGTTCCCCCCCCCCCCTCCCGCTTTTCCACAAAACCATAAGGACGGCTTGTGGAAGTTCTTCCCTTTTTCTGCGGAATTTTTGAACCCCCTTTCATTCGGCAAGTCCCTAACCTGTTCGCTTTCCCCTCCCTTTCAGATCTATTTCTCCGCCCCGGCAGCAGAGCCTGAACAGTAGTGCACTGATTCCCAACCCTCTTTTTTTTTTTTCCCAAACTCAGCTGATTTTGTTCGGTGCTGTTTCTCCCTTCTTCAGCGGAGAATGCTGCGCAGCCGTTCCAAAGGACAACGTTTGGACAAAATGTCTGCCCCCATTGTTCTGGAGGCTCCTAGCGGATACGCAGATTTTTTACCTAAAGTATTCCGTCTCGCGCTCTCTTTTAGGTCTGATTTTGCAGATTCGGATTCTTTAGTTTCTCTTGTGTACCCGCTAGTTGTAGCTTTGTGCTCCGTTTTTTCACAGTGAATAGAAGTTTGTCGACCCTTTTTAGGAAGGATTTTTTATGACTTCAGCGTCACAGTGGTCAGGTTTCCCTTCTCTCTTTCCCCCTCCCTAATTTCGCGTTTTCGTCTCTTCTTTTTTTTTTCTTTTTCCTCATTGTATTCCCCTCATTGGTTTTGGCAAGGGAATAAAATCAATACCTCCTTCGGGATTGTTTACTTTGGTCCCTCCCCGAAGGTGGACTCCTGGCATGTGTCTTTTTCGCTTTTTGATTTTGTCCTTGCTTTTCCCTCGTTGAGTGGCCTTGCGCAGCTCGAATGGCTCTGGAGGAAGGAGGTTTTTCCGTGAGTCCATTTTTTCGCCTCCCCAATTTGACCTTTGTTGAAAAACTGTTCACGGCAGTTGAGTGACTTCCAGTCTCGACTTCTCTGTCTACGATTCCCATTTTTTCAGCTAGTTTCTACCTTTTTTTTTTTTTATTTTTCTTTAACCAGACGAAGGCCCGAAGGCTCATTGCTGTTCCCCCTGTTTTGTGTCGATCGCTTTAGTCGGTTACTTCATTTGGCCCGGTCGCCACCGCCACCTTTCAGCTTTGCGGAAGATGTGGCGCGCCACTTTCGGGTTCTTTCAGATTAGACTGCTTCGTTGTAAGGATGGGCTTTCAAATGTGTGTTTGGGACTTCCCCCAAAATGCGTGCCTTCTGTACTCTCTAGATGTGTTCCTTTCAGTTGATTTTTCCTTTCGATTATCTTATTAAATGAGTCTTACCCCTTTTCCTCTCTGAGTTAACACGTTCCTTTCTGCCGTTTCGGACTTTTGACCCCAAAGGAGGCTCGGCTCTTCCTCAGGTGGATGTACTGTTTTTAAGTGCTTTTTCACATAACTTGAAGTTTGGACTGTCCCACTCACCACCGCCCCCCTTTCCCGTGCTGCAACTCGCTCGTTTTTTCTCGCTCTATTCATTTGCAAGACTTCCCCTTGCTTCGCTTTCATCGCACTCCGACTCTTTTCCTGAAGGCCTAGTTGGTTTTTCACCAGGGGGGGATCTGTTGATGAGAGCCTTGTTTTTTTTCCTTCCGCCACTCTTCGGCAGTTTTTACATTCTTTGTAGACCCCCGTTTTGACCCTGTAGCGTCACCGCCCCTCCCCCTTTTCTCGAGTTATCAAAAACAACCCCCTCGAGCCAAAGAGGTTTTGTGGTAGTCATAGTAGCGTACCTTTTCTTAATTATCTCTCTCCTCTTTGTTATTTTTTTTTCAGCATCCTCCTTTCCTATGTCCGCCCTACTCTCCCCCTTGAATCAGTGTTGCCCTCAGGCCCCTGCTAGCTGGGTGATTTTTTTCGTACCGCGCTTGCTTTTGATGTTCCTGAAATTGTCACGGTTGCTTCCCCCTACGGAATTTCGTTCGGTTTTTTTTTTACACCCATTCTTGCCCGAAGGCGCGTCCTCCCAGCATTCATGTTCTCCCAGCAACTGTTTTTCACCTCTATTTCCTTGAGCGAGAACGAACCCTCGCAAGTCTTTATCATAGAGTCTCACCCCCCCACTTGCTCTAGCTGCAAAGGCACGTTCCGGTCATTAGCTGTACATCTTCCAGTCCCATCCGACAGAACTTCAACGCTGATGTCATACCCCCGAAACAATATCCTCTGCCAGGCGCCAGTGAGTTGATTGAACGCATTCGCATGATCGCCCCCCACCACGGCGGAATCTCTTTGTCGACTTCGATTGTCCCCCCAAATATTCGAACCAATCCCTTAACTTTTGCACGTTGTCCCTTGGGGCAGCTGCCCTAGTCAAGCCATCCTTCATACAAAAGAATTCCCCTACCTTTCCTTGCGTCGCCAACTCATTCTTGCTACTGCGTCCTTATTTGCCTTTCGCTGCTACCTCCCCTTCCTGATCTCCCCCCCGGTTGACGTACACGCGTGCGTCGCAATTTTTCTACTTTCGCTATTGTTCTTACCCGTCTTCCAGAGCCCCTTTCCCTTTTTTTATCCCCCCCTATTTTTCTAGCACCATGCGCCGTGCTGCACAGTGTTTATCTACGAATGACCCCCCACTTTTGATTGGACGGCCCGAGACCACGTCAATCGTTGCTCCCACAAAGCAATACGCCTGTCCCTCAGAGTTTCCCCTTTGCCTCAGAGTCCGGCTCCCCCAGATCACCACTAAGCCCTTGATCCAATGCTACCTCGTCGCCTCTTTTTTCGCCTTTGGCCTGTTCCACTGTCACGAGAACCACTTCGGAATGGTCCGGGAGCGTTTTTGAAAATGGACAGCCAGAAAGTCCGTTTTAATTAACCTTCTTCCCAAACGCACTCGACCCACGGCTCCATCAAATTTCGTACTTGTCCAAGTACCCGAGACTCTACCACCCTTTTTGAACTGATGTTTTAGGTGCACGACACAACTTTCCAACAGTCTTTGACTCCACTGCTACTTCGACTGGCGCTTTCGGGGAAGCGGTATGACCCCCGCCCCTCGCTTCCATTAATAATCGTCTCACAAGATCCCTTCCCCCCCCACCATGTCCCCCAGTCTCGACCCCCTCTTCGCAGAGTCCGGACATATCCGTATTTTATTCTTTGGTCTAATGATAATGTCGCCTCGACACCCTCTGTGGCATGACTTCTTTAAATTTGTTATCCATACGGATCTTGAGTTACCTTCCGCCTGACCAAATTCCGTCGCATGTTCGTCTCCGGTCCTCTATCAGCAGCGCCTCCCAAGGTTCAACCAAAAATGTTCTCTCTGCTGCGTGATTTTGATAAAAGATTGCTACATGACGTGCGCTGCATACCTCCTTTCTATACGATCTTGTATTTGCTCTGTCACCTTTTCACACAACCGTTTTCGTGACCACGGTCCTAACCGGCTCCGTTTTCAATACGCCTACGATCTTCACTTCCCAGCGTCCTTGGTTTTATACAACACTCAGACGTAACCTTCGAGCGATTTTGTTTTTTCCCTTCTCCTCCCGTCTTGATCAGCATGTATCTTGCCCCCTCGTCCACAGATCC
>Ga0179593_1389492_pt1 | contig 10557 bp, 15 predicted proteins | sample CZODoug2_1_08_16_FD_185931 | JGI IMG/M metagenome (GOLD analysis project Ga0179593, IMG submission 185931) | Vadose zone soil fungal communities from Angelo Coast Range Reserve, California, USA - CZODoug2_1_08_16fungal (PacBio error correction) | ecosystem: Environmental > Terrestrial > Soil >... | reverse complement strand
ACCCCTGGTTCTGAAGTCCCCCTCATTACCCAATTCCAGATCCGTTTCTATACTTTCGCGTCATGGCCCCTTCGTTCCTCTCCCTAGCCGCGTTTATCTTCTCCAGTCTGGACCGGACGTCTCCAGAACGTCTTGATCCTCCGGTGCCGTTTTGCCTCCATTGCTTTTTCCAACCCCAAGTTGCCGACTTTCAAGCTCTTCTTCTTTTTCCATTTATTCAGTTTTTTTTTTTTGGGCATCTTCTCAGATACCTTGCACAAAGTCTTTTTCTGAAAGTACCTGTCGTCAGTTTTGTGAACGTCCTTCCCTTTTTACCCCCTCGGTGATGTTATGTATTCCTTTCGGAACTCACAACATGAGCTTCATGTTTTTTTGCAAAGAATGCACCTGACGTAGAACACCTTATTGGTTCGTAATTTTTTCACTCCCACGATATTTTTTTTTTTTTGCCCCCACACTTTTTTACCTCTTTCCTTTGCCAGTTGACCACCCTTGTATTGCGCCTTCCCCCCCTCTTGACTCCCTGCCCCTTCTCAAGCCCCCGGTTTTCTGATGCCGAGGAACCCCTGTCTTTCATGGCTTCTTTTGCCCCAGTATTCGGGGAACTCGTTTGGCCCACATGCACTTTTTGGCCTCAAATCAGCCCTTAAAAATGTTCGGCCTGGTTGCCAGCCATGGAACCAGCTCCGTTTGCACCTAAGCCTCGGGTCTCCTCCCCCCCACCTTTTTTTTGCTTTTTCATCCTTCCGAGTCGGAACCCCCACTTCACCAGGGCGCGCTTTCTGTTTTTCCACCCCCGAAGTCTGTCCCGAACCCAACAACACTTTCCGCTTCTTTTTCCTTTACAAAGGTACGTTCTTCCCCCCCACCCCAATCCAAAGCGATCCTTCCCAGGATCCTCTTGGCCACGTGACACCTCTTCTGACTCCAGGGTTCCCATGCGTCCCTTCCGAACTGTTCCCCCAGGGCCATGCTAGGATAGACCGCTGAGACTTGTGCTCCCTCGCAGGTAACTAATTTCCAAATTTGTTGTCCAATTTAATGCTTTCGTTCCCAAAAACCTGGTCCCCACTGTGACGAACGCCGCTCCCCAGAGTTTTTTGGTTGCCCTCCGTCCCCCTCCGTTTGATTACGGTGCGTCCTCTTTCCCAAAAAAATTTTTTTCGCCCCGCTACACCAGGTTCGCTTTTGAGGATTGTTCTCCCATTCCTTTACATTGATTTCCCTTGCTCCTGAACTTCCACGTGCTCTCATCATTTCTGGCTGACATTTCGTCTTGGTTTCTTAAACCGCCTCTGTCCCCCCTCCGGCGGGTTGTACCCCCCCCCAAAACGCGATTGTTTGCTGTTCGCCGGGCCTGCTGATGGTTGTCATCTTTTCCCGTTGCTTTTAGTTTTTCTCTCCTCTCCATGCCGATTGGTTGCCTTAATCTATTCGCGGGTTGGATCCCAACGAAAAATCTTTTTTCCTGCATTATTAAGTTGATGGCGCTTGGACGTTTGTGGCAGAGCTGCACACGGTTTCTTCGTTGGGACCTTACTGAATTTTCCTCTTGTCTTTTTTTTTTGGTTCTTTGTTGGATTGCACGTCGAAGCTGTCCAACGTGTCCAACCTTGTGGCGATCTTATTTTTTTGTTTTTTTTTCGCGCCGCCCCCCCCAAATCTCTAAGTTCCCCGTCTTTTGTGGTTGGTAATCCTGTCCCCTTATGCTGCTCAGCTGAACCCTTTTTTGCCAGTATTGACGACCGTCCTTTGTCCGGCTGCGACCTCAGTTTTCTCGCCCCGTATCTTCCAGGAGGGGGTCCCTGTTGGCAGGGACCTGGCCTGCCCGGCAAAAACCGACCCCCCTCTTTTCCCATCTCCCAAACGGCGGTTTTGTTTTTTTCGGGGACCAATCCACCTTTTTTTCACCCTTTCCCCCTGTTTTAGCGAATGAAGCGTCTGCTTTTCGCACAGGTCGTGTGCGCTTGGAACAAGTTCCCCTGAGTTGGTTCGTCGCCGAGAGTTCCCTCCTCTGATCCGCAACGTTTACCACCCCCCCTAATAGAAGTTTCCCCCCCCCTGCTCTTGTATCGCCCCCACCACCAAGGCATCTGGGCCGACGTCAGTTTTTGAACCACAGTATTGTGACCCCTCTTTTCATTTCGTGATAGGCTGCGGGCGACGTCTTTGAAGGTAGTTGTCCTCTCCTAACCCACGGCAACCTTTTCCCGTTCCCGTACCAACCTTTTTTTACTGGCCTTTTTAAGCCTTGGCAACGTTTCGTCTTGGCCATCCATTTAGTGCAAACATTTCCCCTCCCCTACCCCTTTTTTTCTATAGTCGTTCTTTCCCTGCCCAACGGGAGATAAATGTTCTTTCTCTGTTTTTGTTAGTTTTTGTACCCCCCTAAGCTTGGACTTAAACGTGCTCCGACCCTTTTTTCTGGATTCTCAGACATGGCTCCTTCTTCATCAATCCGCAGCTCCCCACCTTCCCTTCCTCCCGTTCTTCATTCCCATTCTTAAACAAACCTGCACCGGACGCTTTGCCTGTCCGCACTGAAGGTAGACCAAACGTTGTTTCTGTGGTCTTTTTTTTTCCCCCAAGACTTATGTAGTTAAGGTGCAGCGCGCCCCCCCTTTCTTCTTTTTTCATTTTTCTCCTGAAATCCGTGGTCCAAGTAGAAGAGGGCAGGAACGCACTGTTTGAAGGGATTATGCCCGCTACTTTTTAGTGACGGACTCGATTTTCCCCAGGAGTATCCCTTAGTTTCCCATAATTGTTGTTTGTTTTATCGTATATCTGTCCTTCAAGAGCGAACCACTTCTTTTTCTCTCCGCTTTTTTCCGCGACCCTCCCATGTTAAGGATGGTCGGATTTCCAATTCATCGGCATGCTCCTATGACACTTTCCTGTCGGTGATTGATGCCAAGCGGACTTCCCGTCTTTTTTTTTACACTGTTTTGACGCGTGCCCAGAGTTTTTGTTCGGACCGGCTTTCGTCCGGCAAATTCCCGTCGACTGGATGAAGACCTTCCTACTTCCTTGTGTCTTTTTTCTTTGGTTTTTTTCCCTCTTTTTTAGCCACTTGGCTGGTGGATTGGCGATAGGTGTCCTCTGAGGGCGTCCTCTTTTTCCCACCTTCCCCGTCTCCCAAATGGAGATGCCACTTGGTTTTTTCCCTCTCATCTCCTTCCCTTGTCGCCCCTGAGGGTTAGGTGCGCCGGGCTATTTGTCCCGTCTCACTTGTCCTTGGGTTGTATGTGCTTTCCTCCAGGTGACCGCAACTTTCCTTTTTCTTTTTTGATTTCCCTACTCCGCAAGTTACTAGCTCGATCCGATTCCCTCGCACATCTCCCTGAGTTAAAATTCGGTCCCCGAAGACCTCTGCCGGACCTTTTTGTCCATTCATTGGATCAACTGACGCTTGGACCTTTTCTGTGCGGTCACGGTGCGGTAGCCTCTGGCTTCCTGTAAGCTTTTCTCTTTTTCACTCTCCACTCAACGTTCTGCAACGTCTGGACGCCCGTTTCATGTTTTTTCAACTGGTTCAGGTTTTGCTGGCTTGCGGTTTCCCCCGCTTTAGAGTTTTCTCCTTTTCCCTTTTCTGTCTGCAGTCTGCGCTCTTTTCTTTGGCCCCCTGACCATGTGGGCTCTTGCTAGTTTCCCGTTCCCCCCCCCAATGCGTCACTTCAAGGGCTGTTTGATGCGGTCTGCATCCTGACTTGTCGGACCTCCCCCCCTCCCGTGCAACTAGTATTTTTCCGTCCAAACCACTCGCTCCATTTCCCGTCGCGTTTTTTTCGTCTCCCTTTTCTTCCCGCGTAAAAACACCCCCCCCTCTTCACCGGGTACAGTAAGGACGCCACACTGCGGACAGTTCAGCACCCCCATTAATCCTCTCCCCCCCTAAACTGATCCCATTTCGTGTTTTTCTTCCCCCCCCCTCTCTCTTTCGGTTGCACATTTCCCTTCAGGTTGCAGGCCTTGATGAGTTTTGACCCATTTTGAACTTGCCCTCTTTTATCCCACACGTCAAGCCTGATGGCTTACTAGTTCCCCCCCTTTCTGCTTTGTTTTTCTGACAAACGTCCTTCTGTTCCAAGCGTACGACTATTTTACCGAAAAGCACGTCAGTTCCCCCCTATGATTCCTGTGGTCCCTTTTTTTTCTTCCCATGTTTTTTTTTTAATTCTTAAGGCTATGCTCATCCCTGGTCCGTGGCATACCTTTTCTGCTTCCGCCTCACAGCCCCGCTTATGTCTTTCTCCCCCCCCCCTTCACCCCAATCTCGGTTTGGGATTTGTGCCTTTTTTCTCACGACTTTTTCCGCTTCGGCACCTCTTTGAATTACCGTCTTCCGGTTTTTGTCATCAAAGTCTCCGGTACTGAGCTGCTAGTATACCCTTGGTCCCTTTAAGGCAGAATACCCTTGGCCAGACCCTTTTCCTCTCTCTTGTTGAGCTTTTTTCTCCGTCAGAAGAGATTGACGTTGCATTGTGGGAACTCGTAGATAGCCTGCGTTTGGCGTTTGTTCTTGCACAGACTTCTGGCGACATTGTTTTTTGGTGTCCTGGTTCTGTTCTTTCTATGATGCAAAAAGACCGATGGCTCTGCAGAGGCAAGGCGAGTGACCTTGGTCCGTTTTTTTCTTCCCCACCCCCCCCCCCCCTTTCCCCGAGATAAAATAGTCCCTGGACCGCGTTCTTTTTTCTGCCCTATACTGTTTGGGATGCCGAGTCTTGCGCGATATTTTGTGTCCTTATGTCCTTCTAGCATGGAACATGCGGCCTCGTCATCAACGAGGGCAAACCTCACTCCGGGCGGAGGTTTCGTAACGTTTGCGAGGAATTCTATCAGGTTGAGGTACGAGTAGGGAGGAAAGACTCCGAGCTGGTCCCTCTCGCCCTACCTTAGGCCAGAACGGGGGGATTATTCGACATACCGTGACGAGCCACCGAAGAAGACAATCTAAGAGATGCGGCACGGTATGACGGTAGCATGTTGGGAGAGCGGCCCGGAATAATATCAAGAGGTCATTGACGTGTTAACCCAAGCTCACTACTCCCTCTTGGGCACGGGGTTGGGGGGACGCCCTTATACCGCTCCTTTTGTATCATCGAGCTCTTTTCCCCCTCTGGATCCCTCAACTCTGGCACCAAAGTCCTTGCCACATCCATTGAATTCCCCGTAGCCGATCCTGCCTCTGGTTATCCCTTTTTTCTCGGATTAACACGTCCACTAGCCCTGCCGTCACAAGTTAACGCTGTTGACTGTTTCCAGCCTAAATTATCCTCACCACCACAAGCGTCCAGGTTTCAACTTTATGCACTCTCACCCCCTCCCACGGCCCTATATAAGCCCACCTAAAAAAACCTCCAACTCCTCGCTCCGACCCATAGACACAACCCACCTCCCACACACAAAAAATAAACATCCACACGCAAAAGAAAAACATAGAACAAGGCAAAGGAACGCCAACCCAACGGATGAACATACACAACTTGCCCCCGTAACTATGCTTCGTCCCGGTTTTCTTCGGTGTTTTTCTTCAATCCCATGGTTTCGGCAGCTTTTTACAAATGCCTGATCGGTTCGTCTCCTGTTTTCGATCATGCCTGTTCATCTATTTTCGTCTTTTTTTCTCTAAGGCACATGGAACGCGACGATTCCGTATGGACTTCCCCTCCTTGCCCCGTCGACACCAGGTGCGACCAAACCAAGCTTGAGACCCAGGACCATGGATCTATCTTTTTCTCCCCCCTTCCTTCCTCGGTTGGTCTTTATTTTTGCTGTCCTTTTGATGATAGTCTTTGCGACTTCTCCATGCTTTTTTTTCGGGCAACTTTCTGTCCGTCTTGCAGGCACGTGTCTTCCGACAACCGACTGGCCAGTTCTTTCTGTTCCTGCTTTCCCCCCCACCGCATTTTTAGACCCAGGGACATCCGCGGAAAAAAGTCTTTTAGGGACCGCCTCTTTTTTTTAAATTGTACCATATTGAACCTGATTTTCAAGTCCACCCCCACAACCCCCAACGTCCGCCTTTGCACTTGCGACCAAAATGGCTCTAGTCTGAGAAGCCCTTGACAAGCCCCATCTTCTTTCTTAAAAAAGAGATCTGTAAATCCGTCCAGCGGAAAATTTTATACAGTTTTTAAATGGTCCATCCCACTCCCCCTTGATCGACCACATATATGCCTGCCGCAGTGGGGAAATGATTTTTTTCCCTCCCGCTCCCCAGGGAGAGAATAAACATTCTTGGCGTTTTTCCCTTTTTCTGGTCCCGGACATCCCTTCTTCCTCCCTCCACCCCGGCCCTTAATTGTAAGAGTTTGTTGCATAAAACCCCCCCCAAACGGGGGCGTCACTCTTTCTATTCAAGGCCTGCAGAGGTCACCACTGGTAAAAGCTTTTATCGTCCTTTTCTGGCACGGCCCACCCCCGCGGGAGAATCCGGTCATGTTTTCGTCAGATTTACTTTCAAGAAAGTGCCCACCCTTCCTTCTCGCAGCCGACCTCCTGAGCTTCTTGATCCAGGGCAACAGTTTTTTTCAGTGCCATTAATTCAACCCTCTGGTTTGTTTTTTAAGAACGGCCACCTCTCGTTTTCCCCTCTCTGGAACCGGTCACGTTGAGACCCGAATTCCGTAGTAGGTGTTTCCCCTTTTTTTGGGGTTATAACCTAATCAAAGATGCGGAGGTGATGCGTTGGTGTTTCGTTTACCAATCTTATTCCTAAACCCTGGGTTCCTCCCTTCTCACGCTTTCCCCCGCGCGCCCGTGACGCCTTACGGACATTGTACTCTACCCCAAGCCACAGCTAAGGCATTGTTTCCCCTTTTCCTCGTTGGGCTGGGCCATCTGAGGCAGCAATAAGTGGTCCCACGTGTGGGCATACTTCGGCACACCCCCTTCTTTCCTGGGCGTTCACCAAACCATCCTCCCTGCGAGTGATAAGAAAGGAGGGGGTCTCCCCTCGTGAACAAAACACGTGCATTGTTCCCCTCCGTCCCTTGGGATTTTGAATTTTTGGTTTTCCCTGCATTCTTTTTTAGGTTGGGCGCCCAAACGCCCCCAACCTTCTTCAGTTTAGTTCTCTTTCCCGTTTGAGGATGATAACGTCAAATTTCTTCTTGCGAGCTGGAGGGCGGTTCGTGCGTCACGTACCTTTGGCGTTTTCCCGTTTTTTGTTTCCGTTTTCTTGAGGGGTCAAGGGAGTTTTTTTCCTTTGTTGGGCAGGCAAATGATCGCTTTTCTTGGGCGGGTCCGCCAACCACCATCACCTTTTTTCCGTAGTTTCCCTTTTTGTTTCAGGTTCACGTTTGCCCCCTGACCCAGTTGCTCCTCTTCTTTTTAGGCACCCTTGACAAATCCATTCTTTCTGCTTCCCCCTTTGTACTTTTCCTCAGTATAGGGTTTGATTGCCGTTTATCCTTCAAGGATTTTTTTTTTTTTTTTTTTTCCCCCTTGCAGCGCGAGGTTGACTGCCGGCCATCCTCAAAACCTCCCCCTGGTGGACACGCGGGCTGTGCCCAATCCCCTTCCCGCCCCCTCGTTCCATATAACTCGGACCCTTATGAAACTGTTTCGCCTTTTGACCCTTTTTCTTAGCCCCAGGCCCTTTAGCTTCTCCCTGCGGCAGGTGCCAGAATCCGGAAGCTGTAGCAACCATTCCCACCCCCACTTTTTTTTGAACACCCCCTTTCTGGCACGGCTTTCTTTTGCCTCCCCGGCACATGCCCTCCAACAACGGCCGTTTTGGGCCGATTTTTTTCCAGACTCAAGTCAAGATCTTTTGTGGGACCCTTTTTTCTAGTTCTCTCTTACGGTTTTTTTGGGTGATTTTTGCTCTGAGATCTCCCTTGTGCGAAGTAGTCTTTTAGCTCCCCCCCCCGCATTTTCGGTCAAGTTAACCCAGGCCTTCTCTTTAATCCTCATCTGAAAAGGCTGCGGTTTGCTATTCGCGTCTGACCAAAACAATCCTGTCCACTTGGTCCGAATAATCCCCTCTTAGAAGTGACCTTCCAATTCTGGGGTGTGAAATCCTTCCAGAGGACCCGTAGTCCCCCTCTATACCCCATTTGGCTCGTTCTCCTTCCCTCTCCAAAGTCCTTGACTCACAGTGATGGCGTTCCTCACCCACCCCTCAGCTTTTTTACTGATCTGATTTTTCAGGCCAGAAAGCCTGGTCGACACGCTTTTCTTTCTCAAAAAGCCCCGTCTTTTTTAGCATTTGGCAAGGTGCCAAATGATACGAGCCGCTTAATCGGTCTCTTTAGTCGTAGCTTTGCTCCCCACCCAGTGGGCTAAAAAACCTCCCAAGAGGAGAGAAAGATGGCATGGACAGAAAGGATTCCCCTAAGGAGAGATAGGCGAAAATCTAATCCCAAGACCCCCCTCCCCCCCCAAAGAGGCAAGAACTTCCGCGCGGAGAGGTAACTTCGAACGACGGCCTTCTGAATCAGGACGATGACATGAGTCTTTCTCGAACCGTTCCGTTCCCCCCCACTGCCTTGCAATTTGTTTGTCGAGTTACATCCTCCGTGGATGAATGGCAGATACCTTTTTTTCCTTTCCTCTTGTGTTTGATATCCTGCCCCCTTTTTTCGTCGAACCCACCTGGGTTGGTCTTTCTTTTTTTCGCCTCCTCCCTGGTCCGTTTATCCTTTCCTTTCTTCGCTATCAATCTGTGCAAGATATTTCACGTCTCGGTTTTGTTCTTGTTCCTCCTTTTTCACCGGTTGCGTGGACCGACCCCGCCGTGCCAGCGTTTCTTTTCTCCCCTTCTTCGTACGGACCCCTATTGCTTTTTTTTTTGTTTTATCCTTGTATGAACGTCTCAAGTACTTTTTTTTGGTCGTTTTTTTTATACTTGAAGAGCTTTTTTCTGGGGGGCGCGCTGGCGACTTTCTGAGCTTCTTTGGGGACCGTGTGTTAACCTACCCGTTTTGTGTCTTCCACCCCCCCCTTTTTTCGGAGACTTTGGTCTCCTCCGCTATCCCCTGTAGCCCACCAGATGCAGGCACGTCCGCTTTTCTTTTTCTTTTGATAGGGCCGTTGTGTTTCACTTTTTTTTTTGCCTATCCCTTGGAAGGTGGTTGGGAGAGAACTCCCCCGCCACCGTTGCTCGTTTGTCTAGACCCGTCTGAACTCGTACACCCCCTAGTTGATTTAACAATGGTAAAAGTCTGACTTCCCTTTCTTTTTCTTTCTCGTCTTGTTCCAATACCCGTCTGCAATTTTTTTTCTTTTTTTTTTTTTTTTTTTTTTTTTCTTTTTTTTTAGGTTTTTCTGGCCGGGTTGGCCTCCTCTTTTCTTACAATGTCGCGCAGACGGTGTTCAATTCCTCACTTTTTCCCTTTAAACTTATTGTCCATTTCAATAGCTCGGGTAACCTTTTTTTTAATGGTGCAGTGGTAGACGCTTTTCTGACTTTTTTCTTCCCTTGGTTGTTTTGGTCCCAATGCGGAGTGCCCTCATCATATCCTGTCTCCCTCATCTTTCGCCGGCCCCCAGTTTTTTTAAGAATCCTTCCCCTGGGTTCTGCAGCGAGGGAATGCACACAACCCCTCTTTGCCCTCCCCCTAAGGGTCCATAGTTTGCGGTGCTCTACCCCTCCAAGTCATTTCCGGCGCAGTTGTTTTCGAAACCCATTCCCCCCCAGCGGGCGAATAGACGACACTCTTTTTGCATTCTCCCTTTTTCATCTAATGGCTCCTTTATTTTTGCCCCTTTCTTCTCGGCTTGCGGGCAACGGATTTTAATTTCGTCAGGGAACTGGTATGCGTCCCCCTTCAATCAACCCCGGCAGAGTATCACACACCCTCCCCTCTTTTTTTCCTTCTACACTCTTGTTTTGGTTTGCTGACCCCCGTTTCCACATTTTCACGTCCTACTGTTCCCCCCCCTCACCGGACGGTTCTTGGATGCTGGTTTTTCCCTCTCCTTCTCCAATGTCCTTTTGTATGTACTAACCTGGTCGTCGTTTCCCGTTTTGTCTTGGTTAACGACAGGCTATCTTAGTTCTTCCCCCCCCACTTTGACCAAATCTCGGGCGCGTTTTCCCGGAAACGTATCTTTGTCTTGATTCGGACCTTTTTGAATGATTCGTTTTTCGTCCCCGTTTTTTCAGTTTTTGGGTTTTCAGCTTATCCCCGGTTGCCCCCCTTTCTTTTGGTCCGCTTATGAATCCATTGGGCCCAACCTGACTTTCCGGAATCGTGGGTGCGGTGCAGGGAGTCCCCTGACCAGTGCTGGCTGTTGCAAGTGATCGTCGTCTTCCTTGCATGAAGGCGGATCTCTTTTTTGTCCGTGCGGGCCCCTCCCCTGTTTCGAGGAAACTCTTTTTCCTGTTTCGGGTTTCCCGCGTCTCTTTTTTTGTGAGGCCCCCAAGCCCCAGGCCCTTTTGGGATTGGCGTTCGCCGCAGGCTTGGAGATCTGAGTCACCTTGGAAAACTTATCAGTTTTAAAGAAAGGGATTGGGTTCTCCTGCCTTGGCGTCCCTTCTTTGTTCCACCAGTTTGGCTTTTTCAGACTGATCACTCGTTTAATTCGAGAAGGGGGCCACCCCTTCTC
>Ga0179593_1363579_pt1 | contig 10557 bp, 11 predicted proteins | sample CZODoug2_1_08_16_FD_185931 | JGI IMG/M metagenome (GOLD analysis project Ga0179593, IMG submission 185931) | Vadose zone soil fungal communities from Angelo Coast Range Reserve, California, USA - CZODoug2_1_08_16fungal (PacBio error correction) | ecosystem: Environmental > Terrestrial > Soil >... | reverse complement strand
ACTTCTCCACCTCCCCTCTTTAGATTCGCCGGCTTCAAATATTCCCTTCCCTGAGGGGGGCTCTCTTTGCCCCCCTGGCATCAGGCCCGAGCTCTGAAAGCTCCCCCCCAAGAGTTTTTCGGTTTTCCTTTCCTTATTGTCGCCTTCTTCATGGGCAGCTTTTTACTTTCCTTCTGCGGTTTCCCTTGGCATGCTACTGTGCGGCGCGATAGGATGCGAAATAAGTGAAAAGCCGGCCCACCCCAGGTGGTGGCTTCGCCGCATCCAGGTTTTTACGCTTCCCCCCCCCCTCCAAGGAGTTTTGATGTCCCAGGAAGACTTTTTCTTTTGCGCCTTCCCTTCCCAGTCATGGAGTCTTAAGTCGTTCACATCGGCGCGGTGCTTCTAAAATCGTCTCCAGCAAGGAATACACGCAGATACCTGGACACCCCATCACTTTTTTTTTCCCCCAACGCATTGAACGGCCTCCCCCCCCCCCCCGTCAATCTGGATTTTGCCCTGCCGGAGCCCGCGTCCTCTCTTTCTTCTTCGCGTAGGGTTCTGATGCTTCACTCTCCGTTTTTTTCGAGCCTGAAAGCGAAAAGTTTTTGCCTACGAGATAACTTACGTCCCCTGTCTAGTTTTCCTTTTTTCTGGTGTCCGTTACGGCACCCCGATACTCTTTCGTCAACCATCGGCATTGCCCGCCAGTCTTGCCCTCGATCCGTTCAGATGAACCCATTGTTGAATTTTCGACTCCGGCCTTTTTTCTGGTTTGTTTGCCTCGCAGACACATGTCGTACCCTTTTCTTTTTAAATTTTATCGTCGATGTTTACACCTTTCTTTCCCCTCCCCCCCTTTTTGTTCGAGAGATTTCCTCGAACGATGTTGCAATGTCCTTACTTTTTCCATCGGATTTGAAGTACTCTCATTTAGTCGTACTACATTCAACCCATTCTTAACCGGTTACATTCTACGCATCTAGTGCCTTCGTGCAATGATGTTCTTTCTTATCGATTCCAGCTTTTAACGGGACAACATGATACTCTCCCTTCTTCCAAACGCGGTTCCGTTACGTCCAACTCCCTCTCTCGTTTTCAAGCTTTTTTTCTTTCTTCTCTCAATTTGTCTTTTGCATAGATCGGCTCCCAGCCATGCTCGCCTGCCAGCGTCTCTCTAGGAATTACCTATTCCTTTCGTTCGCCGGTACAATGTTTTCGGTTCTGAATTTTTCCGCTACATCTCTTGGTACTTTGTTTGATGGTTCTCGTATTGTTTTAGAGTTCTTTGCGCCCCTTTTCTACGGGTGTCCCCATGGGGGTAGGCGCTTGAGCACATTCCTTTTTGTGACCTCACCATCCTGTGAAGATTTGCATTACCCTCTCTTTCTAGCGGTTATCCCACACCTGGTTACTGCTTCAGGCACTTCCGATCGCGACGCCTTCCGAATTCAAGTTATTCCTCCCTCTGACAGTGAGGACCAGATGATCCGGCGTCCTCTTTACCGTCTCCTCGATACTTGACTTCCTGATTGTCAGGGTGGGCCTGACGGATTTCGTCCTTCCTCCCCCTCCGTACAAAACATCTTGTTTTTGGCTTTGAACATCTCCCCGGCGACGCACTTCTTCTGCCGATTTTCCTACAGTGCAGCGTTCGATGCTGTTTCTTCTTCCTGCTGTTCTCAGCTCTTTGTGCATCTCGACTGTCCTTTTTTGACGTATCCGGCCGGTGGTTCCCCCCTTTTTTTGCCTGGCTCCAGGCAGGGCTTCTCTGTGCGTCGAGTTAGGTTTTCCCTGGGTCTTTTCGTAGAACAAGACGCCCCCCTTCCTCTGCCTCTTTCCCTTCAGATCTTTCGCCGCGGCTGGCGTTTCGGTACAAGTTCGCGCGGCTTGCTGTCAAGGTCGTTCATTTTGAGCGGCCGCGGCATCCATTGCTTTCTTTCCGCGGCAGGTGGTTTTTTCCAGTTTCAGTCCTCCCCTCGGATATTGTTTGACCGTTCCTTCTGCGGGTTTTATGGACCTGGACCACCTTTACCTAAAGCCAGACGCTTCGCTTCTTCAGTCCCCCCTTCTGCTTCGATCAGGATTAAATCCTTTCCTTATAAAGTCCTTGATAATGCGCAGCCCTTCTTCCGCAGAAGTGACGGCAATGACGCCACTCTTTCCTTTTTCCTCCTCATCCTGTTTTTTGTTTTATCTCTATTTTTTGTGTTTTTTGGTCCTTCTTTTCGTTTCCTCCTCTGCTGCGCCTTTCCGCCGGACTTGAGGGCCCGTCCAGGCTTTTTCCAAATCCCTTCCTGACGAACTTTGGAAGTGACCCGCGTAAGCTCCGGTCTGTCGCTGGTGTTCCCTAATATCTGCATCTACCGCTCATTTTGTTTCCCCTCTTCCATATCCGTTGTCCCCTCCACATTGGTTTCCTGCCCTTCCAGTGTCTCGACCGCAATTGTTTCCGTCCCCTGCTCCCCTGACGCCCCTATCTTGCCCATAAATTCCCTTTCGAACTTACGGGGACCATCCGCCAGGCGTCGCATTTCCTGAAATCTTTTGCGTTTTTGAGCCCGAAGGTTCCCTGTTCCGACTCCTTTCCGCTCCCCGCGTCAGATGCATCCTGGTGAGGGCCCAATCTGAAAGAAGCCTGCGCAACCCCGTCTAGTCCACCATGACGGTGTTCACTGACTCTTGAGACAAGATCTTTTCTAAGCTTCAGCTACACACGGCTCGTCCACTCTTTCACTGTATGTAACGCCCGGTTTTTTCGAACATCTTGTAGTCCGGCTTCTCTTGTGCGCCCAAGCTGTCATTTTGTTCTCTTTGATGTCCGTTGCTAGGCCCTGCGGTCCCATTTCTTTTACGATTCAAGGATTCCGGTTTTCCGGGAACCGTATCGTTTCTGAGAATCGTGAAACGACTTTCCTCCTGTCTGAGCCTGGCCTCCCCCCTGAGATGACTTTTCGCCCTCTTCGTTTTGAATTCAGCCTTTACGCTTCCTGGCTTCCCCCCTTGTGTTTCTCCCTTCCCTCTTTTGAAAACAGCGTTCCCCAAGTTTTCACCCTTCCCTTTTCATCGGATGGCGCTTTTCCGAAGCCCCAGTCTTTCCTTTAAGTTTTTTCGGTCAGACGACCCGTCGCACCCTCCTCTCCTTTCCTACCCCGCCGACCAGCCCCCCCTTTTTCCCCTGAACTCAGACTGTATTTGTCCCCCAATTTCAAGTTTCCCGAACAATCATGTAACCGGCGTTTTCAGTGTTCTGGCGGACATGCTGGCATAGGCGGGACTTTTGGTTATTTTGATTGCTTATAGACGCCCAGGCTGCCGTCCCTTTTTTCTGCCTGACGCGAACGTTTTTCCTCTCTCTTCCGTATTCTGGACCCGTCCCTTTAGGGCCTTTTCCTCGTCGTTCCCTTACCCCCGTTCTTTCCTCGATATCAGAATACTCCCCTTCCTTGCCTAGCATGCCTGTCTGTAACTATCCCCATGGTTGCATGTCGTAGACCAATTTTTCCATTTCCATTTGTGGTTGACCCGTGCTCCCTTTCCCTCACACCTTCTGTGACCAAAGGCAGGTTCCCTTGTAATTTTTTTTACCCCCCCTCTCTTTTCCCCTCTCCTCCCCGTTTTTTCGTTCTCTTCTGTACATCGAACCTTGTTGCCACTTCCCTCTGCGTCCAGTCCCCTTGGGCTGATCCGGCACGGCAGCACCTCCCCGTCCCCTTTGAGGTCTTCTCCTCCATAACCAATGTTACAGGCAGTGTTGTCTTTTTCTTTCCCCCCCCTCCTTCCTTATTGAGATTGAATATTCCCTCCCTTTTCCTTAAACCCTTGATCCCACCTCGGAACCCTTTGCCCTTGTCCGTTACGTCCCTCTAACGATTCGGAGTAACTTCTTTACTAGGTAAGGTCGCCCCACCCGGTATCGTAGGGGTTTCGATCTTCGCTAACGCCTCTGTTTCGTATACTATATTCCCTTGCCTTTCCTGTCCAATGGCGGTTTGTCGTTAAAGCGTGATTTTACGATACTACCGTTCTGTGTGGTCGGCGCTTGTAGATCCGCTTCTTCTCCTTTTTCCGTCTGGACTTGCTAGTTTTTTTTTTGTTTCTAGTCGGCGCTTTGCGCCATACTGCCTTTTTTCTTTCCTTGCCTCACCCCTCATGTACGAAGTTTTGCAGGGCGTGGCTCTGGTTCCGAACTCACCTGTTCTCCGGCTTTCCCAGTCTTTAATTTCCCTCTCCGAGCCTGACCAATTCTCCATTCCCCCGTCCCCGTCCTCGCTCTTTCTTCCCCTGTGCGCTGCCCAGATTGTTCCGATAATTACTTTTCCCCGCCGTCTCCCTCCTTGTTTCGTCCGTTCCCTGCTGCCATTTTGTTGCCGGCCGCCTCGGGGCACCAAAACTTCATATTGTGTCCTCACGATATTCCGTCATACGAAAAGAGTCTCCGGGCGTTTACTTCCCAGCTTTTGATTGAGCGTAATTTTTTCTCTTCTTGCCTGCGTCCGATTGTAGGCCAAGTGTGATGGTCACTTTGACTTTTTAGCCTGCGGTGGTCCCAAGCTTCGTATGAAGCCTTTTTTTTCCCCCTCCCGGCTAATTGGAGCTTCTTCGGCGTTCGAGACCTTTTCCCCTTCCTTTCTCCCCAATTCAACGCTCCTTCTCCGTCAGATTCTTCCTTTTACGCGAAGACTTTTGGCTGTCCGCCGGAGGTCGCGTTCCTTGCGGTCAAGATTCGGTTTTTCACTTTTTCTCGTGACGTTGCATTTCGGAACACTTGTGTCTCTTTTTTCGGGCGCCGGCATTTTTTTTTCCCCTGTTTCTGGAATTAATGCTCCTATTTCCCTGCGTCTGCTCCTCTTTAGCGAGACTGTGTTTAAACACCATCTACAGACATTCTGATTAGAGGAGGAAACGGGACCATTGGGTTTTTCCTCTTTTCAGTCTTTGAGCTGTGACCGTCCCCCCCTTGGCTTCTTCCTTATCTTAAGGTTCCCCTACAGGCCGGTCCCCTTACGAAAACCCCAAACCTACTTCTTTTCTTTCAATCCATCATATTTGAGAGAGATTATTTTTTTTAGTAGGGTCCTTTTTCCGTTCTGCTGGGACGAAGAGGCTTTAGTGATAGCAGTCATTTAGGCCGTCACTTCGGGAAGCCCTCTCGCACGTTTTCGACGTGGCTCTTACTCGCGTCTTCTTTATTGTCCATATTGTTCTACCGCTATTCCCCCCTCCTGAAATCACTCGTTAGGATGACCCTGGTCCTTGATGAACAGCAGAGATCGACTCCCGGTGGTCAGGTTCCCGCTTCCTCCACTCTCACCTGACTCCCCATCTTATTGACTTTTAAAGCTCGCTTTTGACATCGCCAGCGTCGTCTCGATCGTTCCCCCCCACCTTCCTTCTATAGTCGGTTCCGGTGAACTTGTTCCTCTCCTCCGCGCGCTCCTGCGTCAGATTCTTCTGTCCCATGCTTGAAGCAGCTTGGGTCCACCGCTGTCCCTTCACCCATGGACGGTTGCTTCCCTCCATCCGATTGCCGCAACTCCTTCTTCCTTTCCCCCAGAACCCGCCCGAACAACTACGTTGCTTCTCACGCCCCTTTTTCACTTTGTATGAACGTCGGAGAATTTTTTCTCGCCGGGTTCTTTTGCCACTTATTGCTTGTTTCCTGAGGTGTGTCGGCCGGCTCTCCCCCAGTTGATTTAGCACCCCCGGGGCTCTTTTTTGATCCATCGACAAGTTTCCGGAGGGAGTGTGACGGTTCTTTTTCCCAGTATCTTTTCGCCTTCTCTTTTGCAGCGTTTTCCTTCTCCCCTCTTCCTGTTTGGGAAACCCGGACTGCGGTTCGCCTGCGATTGGAGAAGCTGAACGCTGCTCCCTGTGTGCTTTACTGCCTGCGCCTGCCGCTTCAACCCAGGATGGTGATTGTCACCCTTTCTTTTCGCCCGGCGCGTCGCGACTTGGTTTTGTGCTTGCCTCCCCTTCACCCCCGGTCTCCATTTCCTTCATGACCTTCGTCGACCTCGTGGAAGCCCTCCCCTTATTCTCTTTGGACAAATTCGTCCCTTTCCCCCCCACCCCCCCCGCTTTTAACCCCCTTTTTCCCCTTTCAGGTTTGGCTTCCGCGAGGAAGCGGGGCAGTATGCATTTCGTGATTGCGATTGCGTCCCCACGGCTTCCTATTGACCGTGTTGGCCTTTCCCTGACTAAGGCTATGCCGAGATCGTTACTTGCCCGTTCCCTGCCTTGCCGTGTTCCGGGGGATCAATTTGTCCCTTTACGGTTGGAATCGCCCCCCTTCACTCATGCCTTTTCATGCACGCCTTTCGGCGAATTCCCACACGACCAACATTGGTCGCTACCCTTCCAATCTTCCCCGGTCCTTTTTTGCTGAAGTGAATTAGCAAGACATGCGGGTGAACATTCAGGTTCCATTGTCACATACGTCTATTTGTACTCTTTTCCTCCCTCTTGTTGTTGGAGTTCTTGGTCATCGACTTCATTTTTGACATGGCCCTTTCTTGTTCCCCTCTTTCTCCTAGTCAGTGCAGAACCCGAAAGTCTTCGAAGTCCCTCCCCCCTTTTCCTTCTGAACCTCTCCTCTTTTCAGACAGTATCCCCACTGCATTATTTACTCTCGTATCCGATTCAAGTCCCTTATCCGCCTCTCGGGAACAATTTTGGTAGTTACCCTTAACCTGACTCAGGCGTCACTCCTCCTCTTTAAGTCTCGCCAAGGTCTACTGAAAAGGGGTTACAATTTTTTGGGTCCGCGACTCCATCACGACCAATACCTTCTCCTCCTTCCCGTGATCACGCGACTAGTTCCTTTCTTTGTACAATGTCCTGTTTTCTGCTTTTATTTTTCCAGCTACATCTTTGGTATTTTTTCTGCTGAAGCCTTCTGTCTTTCTCTTCGTCTTTTCAAAACCTCAGGGGACGGTCTGAGCGACCTTTTTTTGTCATTACTCCTTCGAGCGGTTCCATGCGCGCTGGACGGTTTTTACCAGAACCCCCACAAATGCGGCTTTCGGTCTTTTACATCGTACCTCTTTGCGCCCCCGCCCATTCCCCCCTTTCTGCATTAGACATCGAGGAAAGTTTCCTTCCCCAGTCTTGATTTTTACCATACGGTTCCCGGTCCTCCTTGGCGACTTTCAGTCTGCTCGTTCTTTATCCCCTGTTTTCTCCGCCGGGGATAGTAAGGCAGAACTGCACATTCATCTGTTTGTTCCTGAACCGAGAAGGCTGGACGAAACGATTTTCTGTTTCTACCTTCCATCTTCGTCTTATGTCCTGCGGCCGTGTTGGCTCCATTTCTTGTCTTCCATCTTTCCTTTTTAGCTTTCAGGTTGTGACGGCGGTTTCCCCCAAGCTCTTCCTTTCCCCTCTTTTTTGGTGACCTCCAGCCGCACTTTTCTGGAGCGCGGCGTCTTAGTGACCCTTTCAACAAGTCCCGGCTGCACGTTTCTGTCCCGTCCGCTCTCGAATGATGGCGATCTTGAAAGGTTCCCTCCCTCTTCTGCGGTAAATAAGTTTTAATGTTGCTTTCCTTTCTTGGCCCCCCTCGGTCGCTTTTTTCGCGGCCTTTGGGGCGCCATTCGTTTACTCTTCAGATAAATCTTATGAGAGCAAGGACTGTCACCCCCATCTACAGTCAAGACTGATCAAGTCGCACACAATTGCGGACGTAGACAAGGATTTCCCGCCGGTGGACGTCCCCAGTAGGCGATAGGAGCCAGCATCTTCGTTCTTCCCCTCAGCCCTGGTACGGTCCCTCCTCCAACCCAAACCTTTTCTCTTCCTTCCCTCCCTCCTCCCGTGTTTTTTTGATCCTCTCCTTGTTTTTTTTTTCTTCCTTAGGATCGAGGAAGACTGTGCCTTCTTCTCCCTTCCCTTGGTCCTTCCCCTATGAGACAATCTGATCGACTGCCGCCACTTGTCGACGTGCCTAGGTCGAAAAGTGTTCTTTTGTGGTTACGTAGCTAGCAGCGCTTTTCCGCTGCAAAGCCTGTTCGTCCTACCTTGGTGGCGCCGCGCCCTTTTCGATCGACCTGCCCCTTTTTGTCGGACGGCTAAACCCTCTCCCTGACGCACTATCTTCCGCAGCCGGCGACATTAGGAGGCCTTGAGTTAGGTCGTTCTCGGCCGTGCCATCGTTTCGCTTCTGCCGGCTTTCTTTTTTCGGACGAGCATTTTTCAAATCTTTCGCGCTCTCCCAAGATGATCATTTCGATCCCAAGCTGACAGACAGCTCTTTTGACCCCCCTCTCGTCCAAACACCCTTTTTGAGTCCTGACGATGCCGACAGAGATTTTCTTTTGCCTCCCTCCAGGCAGCATCAACAATAAGGCTTCGCGTGAAACTGTCATTAACGCCGGTCCAGAATCTTCCTACCGGTTTCTCCCCAAGAGTCCTTTTTCCTGAGGTTCTCCTTCTATCCCCGGATTTCGACCTTTTCGTGTCAGAATCTGAAATCGCCAAGGAGGGTCTGCTTTCCGGAAACGTATAGGTTCGAATCCCCACCTCTTGGCTCGACAATTTCCTCTCTGTCGATGCAGGGACTTCCTTTTTCTTGTTCCGCGACGTTACACATTTTGTTTTTTTAGAATGAAGCAGGTTAAGCGCGGCTGTCCGATCCAGCCGCGCCTGCCCCCCTTCCCCTCCCCCTTCTTGTTATTGTAACCCTCCCTTAGCGGATTGAGCGCGCTCCCCTCCTGTTTTAGGTTTTGCCATTTCCCCGTACCCGGTCACCTCTCCCTCCGCTTCGGAGAAAGTCGCCCAGCCCCCCCCTGCCATACCAAGAAGATGTACTCTGGAACCCCATTCCACATCCTTACCCAGACCACCATGTACGGGCGCCTCAATTCGGCCTTTTTTTCCTTTTCCTTCGCTGGCCGAGCGGGTGTTTTTTCCTTGATTTGCCGAATCTGACCCAGTTTTCCGTCCTGACCTTTGTGCGAGCTTCCCGCGAAATTTTCTTGTTCTTTATTATTGTCCCTTACCTTTCCCCGGTCCTGTGTTCCTTTTCCTCTTCTCAACTGGTTGTTACGTTCTGCCTCGATTCTCTTCATATTGTTGCCCACTGAATGAGCCCCTTCCTTGATCAGTTCACTCTCCCCATTGTTTCCTTGTAGTAGAAGACCAACTTCCGTTCTGTTTCCCCGTGCATCCCATGTGGACGCACAAGTCAGTTCCTTGTCACCCGGGCGACCCCATCTCGCGCCTTCCTTTTTTTCGAGTCTTTTTCTCCCCCGCTCCAATCGTTTTCTTTCCGCCTTTCTGCTAAGTTTCTCCCCAGCCCGACCTGGATTCCTTGTACTCTCTTCTAACCCATGTTCATCTTTTACATTTCTCCGATTTTCTCGCTTCGGCCATGCGGTGCATCCGAGATAGACCTGACCGTAAGCGTCAAACCCTTTTATTCCGCGCCCTCTGGAAACCAGTTTCCAAATACGATATACTTCGTTCCCGCCTTTCTCTTTTTCCTTCTCGCACCCCAAAGGTTTCGTACTCCTTGGGAGAGAGAGGGCATCACGACCCGCTCCCTCTATGCAGTCCTCTTCATTCCCTTAATATTCCTGGTTCAGGCCACCCGGTTTTCTGTCCCCTCTGCATTTTTCCAGACTCTTCGTTTGTTTTTTTCCCTTCTCTTGGAGAAGCCTTTTGTCTGTGCGACGTTAGTCCTGAACTGGCCAACCCTTCAGGTGGTCTTCGCGGGCTCAACCCTTTTCTTCCCCTGTTCCCACCATCCTTAGCGTTTCTGTTTCTTTCGTACGCACACCCTTGTTTCTTTCTTTCAGGTCTTCTCCGATAGTTTGCTGCCAGTTTCTCCCAGTTTCACGGCAGAACTTTTCCTTTTTCCAGTAAACCTTTTGCTCTGCGAACGTATACCCCCCTCGTTCCCGGCAGACGTCTCACTTGCTTCCTGCCCAGTGGTTTTGATCCTTGCTCGGCCGCCGTTCCTCTTTCACCCCCCAGTAATATGGAGTCCCCGATGAAGCCACTTTGGCTACGAACCCTGACGGGAGTACCTCTTCCCTCCCTTCGAGATTAATTTTCTCTGGCCTGAGTTTTGATCAATATCTTTTCGTTTTCTCTTCATGGCCCGTCCTGGCAGAGGTGAGTCGACGGCTGGGGCCCCTTTCCCTTTCTCTCTTTGGTGACTCAAGGCGTTTTCACGAGGTTAGCTGATAGTCGAGATTGACCCCGTTTTGTCCCCAAAGATTCCGAAGAGTTTTTGGACCTTTCCTAGCGACGCGTTGGGTTTCCGCCGGAACTGTAGCTTTCGGATTCGTTCAACCCAGATAGGCGTTTCTTTTTTTGATTTTCCTTTCCACTTGGCGGTCGATCCAAGTCTTCTTAATTCATTCTCAACGGCGCCTCGGCTCGGACGCTACTTTTCTGGTCTGCTGCATAGGACTGGACCACCAATCCTCAAATCCCGCGCTTCGCCCACGTCCCCCCAACCTTGCGGGCCTTCGATCATTATTTGAAATCGGTTCCTTTCCTTCACCGGAACTTTCCGATCAGGCTCCTCCCCTCGTCGTATTCATTCCTTTCTTCCTAGAAACCTAACCCCCC
>Ga0179593_1248402_pt1 | contig 10557 bp, 19 predicted proteins | sample CZODoug2_1_08_16_FD_185931 | JGI IMG/M metagenome (GOLD analysis project Ga0179593, IMG submission 185931) | Vadose zone soil fungal communities from Angelo Coast Range Reserve, California, USA - CZODoug2_1_08_16fungal (PacBio error correction) | ecosystem: Environmental > Terrestrial > Soil >... | reverse complement strand
CTTTTTCCCTCCGATTTAGGATTTCTCCGCTTGCCCAAATCCCAAGTTTCTGAAGGAAAGGTTTCCAAACCAACACCTCTTTTTTTTTCCCTTTTTTTCTTCTGCATCCCCTACGACTGGGGCTCGGTTGGTTTTCATGATCAGGGAGTTGGAAAAAGTCACCACCAACTTTTTTTCGGTAAAAATGGGTGATTTCCTTTTCCCCCTTTGAGGTCGGAGCCTTCCAGGCCGTAGACCCCTTTAGTTTCATTTCTTGATGGCTTTCGGCCTCTTTTTTCAGGACAGAATTTCCTTCTACCTTCCTTCATTACAAAAAAAGTTGCCTTGTTTCTCGCTCTGGTCCCCGAGGACTGCGAAAAAACCCGTCTTTGTTCCCCCTCACTCCAACCCTTTCTATTCCTCCAAAGATTTTGTCCCCTTTCAAGCACCTTTTTTTCCCTTCCCCTTTAATCGTCGAAACACTACGCTTTTGGTTCGAAATTGCCTCCCCGATGTTTCTGGTTTTTTTTTTTTTTTGTCACTCGGGCCATGAACTCGCCAGGGCTTTTCACTTCCCACACTGGTCTTTCCCGATCACCCCTTTTTACTTCCAATGCTCAACTAGCTTCTTCTTGGCGTCCTCCTTTCCCCTCTCTGCGGACACCGGCATGGCTTCAACCACCTTCGCGCTTCCCTACCGTTTTCTATACTCACCGGATGGTCGTATCCTGGCTTCCTCTTTTCTGATCCCTTTTCACAACATCGAGTTCTCATTTTTTTTCTCTGCCCCGTCTGGTCGCTGGTTTTTAAAACAACCGAAGGAACCGAGGGCGAAGAATTTTTTACCCCTGTCCCCCTTCTGGCTGTTGAACCTTCCCGTCACTTTGGTCCAGGAACTTTTTTTTCAGCCGATGCCGGTTTCTCCTTTCATTTCAATTTTTGCTGAAAAGGCTTTCCCCCCCCGCCGTTTTCATGAGTTTCCGGTTTTTTGGATTAATCCCTGGCCCCCTGCCTTCTTTGTTTAATATAGGGAGTGCTTTTTTTCTTTCATTCTTTTCGTTTTTTAGCGTTTTTGTCCTGGACTCCTCGTCTCCGTAGTTTCCCGGCGAACACATCTCACATGAACTCTTTTCCCTGGGTTTTTCCTTCTGTAAACTCTTTCACACGTTCGTGAGTGTCTTTTTCTACACTTTGTGGATTCTACCCCCGACTTTTTGCTGAGGCTCTTGTTCCCCCTGTGTGGTCCGTCCCACCCTTAGAGGTTCCACATGAATCTACGATTTCCTTTTTTTTTGCTCAAACCCCCACGGTCTCAAGGACCTCACTGACCGTAGTTTCTCTTTACAGTTCGTCCGAAGGTAGCTTCCCGTTTTAGGTAGCACTCCCTCTCTTCCCTTTTCTTGAGTTTGTATTGGTTTTTCCAATTACAATCTCGCTCCAACATACCCCTGTCTTTTAAATGGCTAGATCACTGTCCTTCCCCCCTTTCTTGTCGATTCTTTTTCCCGGGCGTTGACCTCTTTTCGCACTTTTTTCCGAAGGATCTAATTACGAGCTTGGACACCCTTTTCTTATCGTTTCCACGTTTATTTTTTTAGACTTGTTTGCGTTCTTCGATTTACATGGGTCCAAGGATCGTTCCTTATTTCTTTGTTCGTGCCCCCCCCAATTATCTTTTTGCGTAGTGTTTTTCTTCCCCCCCCTCCTACGGTCCCCTTCCGTGCCCCCCTGCCCCGTTTTTTCCTTTTTTTGAGATTCTTTTTTTCTCCTCTTCCCGAAGCTTTGGTCCGGTTCTGGGGTTTTTTTTTGATTCCTGCTTCCCGGTGCATTTTTCCTTTGCCCCCTTCTATCCGGGTTTTGCCATGATGGTTACCCCCACGGCTGCACCTATGTTTCTATGTTTTTCGCTGTGTGCACGTCTGAACGGGCCCCCCTCCTTTTTTTCCTGCAATTTCATCGCTTACTTGCCGTGAGATCCCTTGGGCCTCGTCAGCGGACTGGACAACACTTCCTCAGGCGAAGCGGAATGCTCTGTTTGATTAAACCCTTTGCTGTGACCCTCTACGGTCTACCTGCTCCCTTTGCTCTTTTGGCTTCCCAGATTCTTCCTCCTCCTCCCCCATTCAATACTTTCGGCGTACAGGACATGCAGCCTTTATGCTGTTTCCTGTACGGGCAGGCTCCCTGGGTCTGGAAAGGATTCTTATGGACCCCTTCGAGAGTGACTAATTTGCGTAGTTTCTTTTTCCGTGCTTTTTCTTTCCCCCCCTTTAGGCCTTCTTCCCTTCCTGGTTTTCTTTTTCTAGTCTTACTAGGCCGGCTTCTCTTTCCTTCCCCAAAGTTTGCTTTTCCAAAAGCCTTGCTTTGGCTTTTGTTAAATGGCCCCCACACTTTTTGGCCTTTGGGCCGATGTTTCCCGAATCCCTCTTTCGCCGTTGTTAACCGTCCGGAAAACTTTTCCTCAGCGTTGTGGCTTTCCCATGTTATTTTATCAGATGGTTTTGCTCAACCTTTCCTGTTGCCCCCGTGTTTTCCCCCTTAGCAGTTCTTTTCAGATGGTTGGGCATGACTACCGTTCATCGGACAAATCAGTTTTTTTTACAGGATGTTCGTGTTGATTGTGTTTCGAAGGTCCGGACTGCTTGGATTCCTACCCTCCCTTTCTTTGTTTGTTTTTTTTCTTCTAGCTTCTTCCTCCGGTGCCTGCTCAACCCGTGTCAAACTGCACACCCCCCCTTTGTTGTTTTTACCTAACCCCTTCCCTAGATTTATCTTCCTAACCCTTCGAAACGCCCCCCTTGCTTTTGCCTTTGTGCCCCCAAACACGCAGCAGTTACAAGTTACGTGTTGTTGTTTGCTCCCCCCACCCCTCTTTTTTGTCTAAACCGCATGGGACCGGCTTTCCCCTTCGCTGTCAGTCTTTGTTTGGACGGTTCCCACCGGACGGAGTCATGGATTTTTTTTGGAGACCATCCTCGTTCCTTCCAGCGGTCCTTTTCATCCAGTCCTGCCTGCGCCCACTGGCACCCTGGTCTTTCTCTCATTGGGTGTTTTAAATCCCACCTGCCGCTGTCTTTGCCCTTCTTTTTTACACCCATTCTTCTACTCGTATTCTTCCTACTTTGGCCAGGATTGTGGAAGGGTACACCCTTCTCCCCTATTCCCTTCTTGGGAAAATTACCCTTAACATACTTCTCCGTTTCTCCCCCCTCTGGGCTTGCGCCAAACATACGTTGCTTTTTTCAGTCTTTTCATTCCCCCTTTGATTTTTCGTTTTGCAAGGCTGAATTGGCGCGGTCCTAAATTATTTGACGTTTTATGATTTCCCCCTTGGTAGAATTGCGCTTATCCGTTACTACGTGTTGGACAAGTTTCCCTTTGGTACCCCCATCCCTCCACCCCCCCACAAAAATCTCACAGCCGTCGCCTTTCCTTTTCCTGTTTTTGGGAAAGAGACTCTAAACATGCTCCCCCCCCGTCCCTGTTTGATCACCCTTTTTTTATCTCCATGCTTTCCACAGTTCCCCTCCGTTCTAAAACTAGTACACTCTCGTTGTGCCGTGGCCCTTTTTCCAGCCTGCTGATTCTCCCTTTGTTTTTTTCTTTTTTTCATTTGCTGGAGTGACTTTTTTGCACTGAACTTCATAAACCACCCCCCAATTTGGGACAGCCTTTTTCCCTTCCCGCTCTTCCCTGCCATCCTTTTCTCCCCTTGGCACGTGCTGGCACTTCTTTTCCGCCCTCCTTACTGCAACTAATCTTTTTTGCCCAAGATAGGACTTTTTTCTTCCCACTCCCCACATTTATTCCACCCTCGGTTTGCATAACTTTGCAAACTTCCCCCCCCCAACTCCCGTTGTCCTCTTCGCCCGTTTTCCCCCCGCGCTTTTCGCTTTTCGATCTCGGAACAGTTTTGACCCCCGTCCAACTCCACCCTGCACCCGTCCCTTTTACCCCACGGTCTGACGTTGCAAGCCATTGACCCCACAAAGGGTTTTTCTCCTGATCTGGAGTCTGTTTGTTAGTGTAACCCACCGACCCTGCCGATTTACGACTCTTCTGTCTAAATGAGCTACCTTTCCTTCCCACCCCTGTTTAAGATATTAAACACTCTTTGCTTATTTCCCCTTTCTGTGTTTCTCCCCCACAAAAAACCCTTTCATCTGGCCGTCTTCATGTTCCGTGTTTTTAGCGTGTTCTCCCCCCACTTTTTACATGCCCTTTTCATGTTATTGGTCCCCTGAACTTTCCACCTTTTATCTTCACTTGGCTTCCCACTTTTTGACCTCGTCCCTGATGCCGAAATCTTTTTGCATTCCTGTAGTCCATTTGTTAAAACTTGCCCCCTGATTTCCTGATTTTTTCCCTTGACCCTCTCGCCCCTCCCCTTCCTTGACTCTGCCAAAGCCCTTATCCCGTTGTGCCATAACTTTCGGGCCTTTCTTGACTTCCCAATTCCTACTTAACTCCCTTCCCGTGCCGTTGAAAACGCCTTTCAGCCTCTTCTTCCTGAAAACATTTTTAGTTTTCCCATTCTTGACACTTTCTTTTTTCCCAGTTGCCTGGGCCTTCTACTCGGGTTTCATCGTCTTCGTTTTTTTACCATCAGGACCCCCCCTCCCGATGTGTGCTTTCTCGTACCCTTCCCCTCTTTTTCTTGAACAAGTGACGTACTTTTCGGCAGTTTTTATGGCTACTCTTCACCAAGTTTATAGAAACCGTTTTCAGGACAGCGAAGCGGTCGTTTTTTCTTCATCGTCGTCTGGCGAAAGCTTTTCTTCCATCATTTAATTTGTTTTTTTTTTTGTCCCCTTTTTTTAGTTCCCTTTGAAAACACAGGAACGCGGGATTTAGTATTTTCCGTCCCCTCTTTCCTATGTGCTGCGTCACCCCCTTTTTTTTTCCCTCCCCCCCCATCCCCGCCTTTTATTTCTTGTGGCTTTCGTCAAGTCCCCTTCTTTCTTGTTTCATCTCGTGATATTAAGTTTCCCTTGATTGTTTGAAAAAAAAATCGTTTTTCGTAAATAGGGATTAGTTTTTGTTTTTTTCCAGGGGTCCAAAACGTACCTGTTTGTTTCAGTCATCTTTTCCCCCCATCGACGAGACCCTTATTCCCTTTTGTTTTGTCTCCCACAGTAGACTGACTTCTGATTCTCCTTCTCCCATTTGTCTTTTTTCATCCGGTTTATTCGGGTCTTTGTGCCTTGTGCCTTGGGCCGCGTCATTTTTTAATGTTGTCTTGGTATTTCTTCTTTCACTGGCCGCCCGAAGTCCCTAAGTTTTGCTTGATCCAAATGCAACGGCTTGTTCTTTTTTCTTTGATGGTGTTTCACTTTTCAATCTTCCCCCCTTCCCTCTTCCACACACTCTCTCTTTCTCTCCTTTTTTGTGGGTGTTCTTTTAGAGATGTGTCCTCGCTGTAGGGTTTCTTTTCAGAGATGAAAAGAATGATTGTCGGAAGGCATCCCCCCCCCCCCCTAACTCCGTTCTTTGGCCCGTATTGGGTCTTCGGGTCCTTTCTGTCAGTACTCCCACTCCACCTTTGGAAAAAAATGGCTTCCTTTCCCTCGGACGCGCCTCCCAGGGAAATTAGTCACCTTTTTTGTTGTGTGTGGATGAGGTTTCCTTTAAGTGTTAGGCTTTTTTTTCGTCCTCATGGGTCTTCTTTTTTTCCCTCTGGCTTACAATACCAAAGGGATACTTTTTCGTTGGGAAGATGGCCGTTCTTTGCTACCCCGTACCGTTTGGCCCCTCATTCCACCCTGAGGTTATTCCGAAACCGTCTTTTTTTTCCCTCACCATTTTTTACGTATGAACCCAAGAGTGCAAGACGCTTTTTTCACCTGCCCACAAATCAATTCCATGTCTCTCTGAGAACTTTTCCCCCCCTCCCCATAGGCAGGGCGGGACGGCCCCCATTTTGTCGCGTATCCCCGTCCCTTCTCCCATTTTTTTTTTTGGTCCCCCACAACTCGTTTTTGATTTCGTAACCATTCCTTCCTTGCCTTTCTCAGCTGCGCGTCCCGATCAGGCAGGCAAAAATTCGCCCTTTTCTCCCGTTTCTCTCCTCAAAATTTTTTTTTTATATGTTTTCGTATCCGGGTTTTTTTTTTTTTCCTGCCCTTAACAAATCGTTTGAGAAACTTTTCTCCCCCCCTGTCCGTTGATTGGTTTCCCCCCCCAACCTGTTTTTTAATTAACGTCTTGCCCCTCTTTTCGCAAATTTCCTCCCTCACCAATGTTGCCAACGAATTGTTGTTACCCCTGCAAGGTCCTGCCCGACTTTTTTTTTACTTTTTGACCCAAGGGAATTGCGTGCACCTTTTTTTTCCATTGCCGCTTTTCCGTTACACGGTAGGATTTTTTCCGTCCCGCAAACCCTTCCCGGAATTTCGTGTCAGTATCCTTTTTTTTTTTTGTGAGGACGGATTTTTTAGTCGTTTTTCCCGTGCCCTTTCTCCCTCGCTCCGGCGGTCGCGTTAACCTTCGCCATGTATATTCGGTTCATCTGACCGAGTTTCCCCTTTCGAGAGTTCTACCACATTTTTTGATTCGACCGCCTCTTCTGCTTTTCCCCCCACAGGTGGAGATCGGCGGCCCCCAATTTCCCATTTACCGATCATTTTTGGGTTCTTCAAACAACGCGGTACTACATAAGCAAGTAGTTTCTCTAACAAGGATCGAGCCATGAGTAAGGTTTTTTCTCTGGACGTCATCTTTCCTCGGCAGTAGTGGGTTCCCTCTCTTTGCTCCACCATTCCCCTTGTTTCATGTTTTTTAGACGGGTCCCCTGACCTACCCCCGTGTTAGGATTTTGTCCCCCATTTGGATCTTCGACTTTGTCACTCGTTCCGATCGTTATTTTGGTCCCCAACTTCCCCTCCTCGTTTGATTTAACTTTTTCGTCGGTTTTGCCGATGTGGACTTCTCCTATCGTTATGTATTTGTTTCTTTTTTTTTTTTGCCCCCCCTTCCTAGCGTGTGCCAAGTTCTTTCTTCCGAGTTTCCGGCGAGTTGGACAAGAGGGGGCCCCTCCCGTTCCCCTATGTGCGGTCATTTTTTTATTTTTCTTCGTTTGGCGTGCTTTTTCTTGTTTGTGTCTGATTCTGCTTCCAAGTTTCAGACTCCTTGGTAGAGCGAAGGCCTGCTTCCCCCGGTTTTTCACGATATTGTTCCGGGTTCTTTGTTTTGGCGTCTCTGTCAAGTCTTTGTGTTTTTTTGTTGCGCCAACTGTCCCGCGTGTTTGGGAGGCCGTTGAGCTCCGAGGATTCGTCCCCTTGACTGGACAACTCCATATGCGGGTTTTTTTTGATTTGTCTTTGCGCTTTTTTTTGTTTTCGTTCACCCTCGCTTTCTACGCAATGCTCGGCGTTGTTAAGCTCCCTTCCCCCCTCTATTTCCCGTTCGCACATTTCAGTCCCTGCTTTGGCGTCATGAAGCCGTGAGCCCCTCTTTCCGGTCAACTTTTTCATGGAATCCCTTTCTCTAGTGGTCACGCGGTTTTGTTCCGGCTGCCGTTCGGTTTATACCTCTCCTTTATTGTTTGCGTTCAGAGGATTTTGCCGTTCCTTGATTGAAACACCCCTGGTGCAGTTTTGCCCAGTGGGTTTTTTTCGTCTTCGACCACCTCCCCCCCCCCCCCCCTCTTTTATTTTGGTGGACCTATGTCCGCTAATTTTCGGGCCGTTTGTCCGTCCGTCACCCATTGCCCATCGTTCTCTTTTTACCCCCCCCCTTGAGGCTTATCAATTTTTTTTTGTACAGTTTCCTTGGTCCCTTTCTTTAGTGTTGTTTTCATTTGACTTTTTTTCGACATGTTCGTTTCCCTTATCCATCGTATATTGACAAATTGAAGGTACTTTTTTTTTTTGGTAGTTTTTGGGGTTTCTGGCAGGGCCGGCACTGTATTCCTTCCTCCCTCCTCCGTTTTTTTTTTCTTCCGAGCTTTCTCAATTCGGTCTCCCCACCACGTCCATTTTTCGCTGTCCCCCTCACCTTTGCGCGTATTGTTATTTCTTTTCACCATGTCGACATTTTTTCACATGCGGTCCCCCCTTTTCCCCCACCCCAACGAAGCAGCCCCCAAACAGGTATAATTTTGTCGCTAACCCCTGCCCCGCACGTTGGCAACTCTGGTTAGATTCTGTTTTGAACGGTCCCACGTCCTGATGGAACTTGGCTCTTTGGCGTGACTTCTTCTCATGTTGCCAAAATTTTTCAAGTTGATAGGTTCGAGCGCCCCCCTCCCGGGGGTTCTCTCCGTTTTTGTGTTTTCACCCAGCACCTGGTAATGCGGTTCTTTATCTTTGCGTTTCATTAACCCCCAACCCCCTTTTTTCCCCTGATACGTTTTTTTTATAAGTCAACGTTCATTTTTTTTTACGGGGACTGTGGACACCTAGTTTCCTCTGAGGAAACCCTCTTATAAGTTTCTTTTTCTCCCCACGAGCCTTCCTTTAACCTAGTTTTTGCCTTTTGCCTCCCCACTTCCTCAGTTTTGCAAGTTTATTTGTCTCTTCCCCTGGTTTTGACGTCTAAACGGCGAGTCCTTCTCGTTTTACTCCTTTTTTTTCCCTTTTTCTCCTTTGTGTGTCACAGCCATTTTTCCCCAGGAGAAAAACACCCAAACTCCTCCTCTTCTCTAACCATTAATGTTGTCTTTTAATTTCCGATTGGACAGCCATTGGGCCATCTGTTCTACCAGTGTTTTCTACGAGGCGTTCCCCCTGTTGTTTTTTTCCCTCACCCAACCTATTGCCGATATTTTACCTTCGGGTTTGTGGAGTTTCTTCACCCTTTTCCAGCCTCCAACCAACCCCTATACAATTGTGCTTGTTGTTTTCCACATTCTTCGCTTTCTCCTCCCTGTGTCTACTTTTTCGTGCTCCGTGGCCTACGAACACACCCCCCCTCTCACCAGGTTTTCAAGATTCTTTGGTTTCGCGACCCCCAAAGCCCAATCCTTTCCTTTCTTTGTGACCCACGTTGCTGTGCCCCGCTTTTCAGTTTTTCGTTTTTTATGCAAATCCCATCTGTTCCCCCCTTTTCCGGCGTTGAGTTGTCCCCCCCCCCCGACCCAGGCGATCTTGCACGGCCTTCCACCCCCCATCGTTTCGCCTAACTCACCAAGTATTACCACCTTTGAAATTCCCAGCGCCAAGTTTTTTCCCCCCCCGCCCCCCACGCTCGCCATGCCTCTTCCGTCCCGTCGCATCCTGCAACGTCCGGACCTCCCACTCAATCCACTACCCTGTTCTTAGTTCCCCCGCTCGTAATTCACTGGCCCCTTCAAGGTCTTGGGAGACCGAATTTGGGTAGTTTTACCCCACGCCCTGTTTCATCTCTTCAAGCCCGTTCACCACTGTGCTTCCCTGCCTCCTTTGTTATTCCACCTATCTCCCCTGCTATTTCCTGTTCGCGTGAGTTTTTTGGAGCCCACAAAATTGAATCGTTTCATTACCTTTTTTTCCGCGCAGTTTTTTCTCCCACAATTGACCTTCTCCTACCCGCCCCCCCTTCGTCCCCACCCCTTTATACCAACGGCTCGTTTGGGAAGCTTTCGCTGCCCGACCTTCTTCCTTTTTTTGAGATGTTGTTTCGGTCGTACCCACACTTTTTCTCATTGATTTCGACTTATCTTCTTCCCCTCATTTTTTTCCCCCGACCCTCTCACCAATCATTGCCTACCTCAATCCCTCTACACTTTACCCTTCGTTTTTGCCTTTTCCTTACTCACACCTACCCCCCCCTGCATCACGCATTACTCTTTTCTTTCTTGAACAATTTCACACTTTCGAAAGATTAATTCCCATGCAAACCCGGATCGTGGGGGCCGTGCAATTTATTCCTTCCTTTTCCTGCGTGGTCAGTTTCCTTAGACTCGGTCCCTTGGTTTCTTTTTTGTTTTCCCCATCTCCCTGCCGCGGTTGTCTCCAGTTTTTCCCTTTGAAAACTCGATTTGTGAACCAACTTGATGAATGAAATTTGGGATTTCGATGCGGGACTTCCCTTTTTCCGAACTTTCTCCCTTGAAATGGTTCGGGCGAAGGGTTTTTTTTTTTCCGGGTGAACCTTCCTCGTTCGCGACCACGATTTATCTTCTTTTTTTACGACTAAGATCCGTTGCGGGACGTTGTGGGTGTACCTTTTTGGTCTGCCGTTTCCAAGTCCACGTTTGTCCCTCCGCCCCCTTTTTTCGTCCCTTTCTGTTGCGATTGTTCATGGGGGTACAGCTTTCAAAGAAGGACCGGTACCCACTTCTTTGATTGTGGCCTTCTTCCCGCCCTTCTGTCATTCGATCATTTTTTCCATTTTTCGTTTTTTTTTCTTTGCTTTTTCGACCAACCTCGAGTTTCGGAACTAGCCTGCGTTTTTTGGGTGATGATTTGAGGGGTGGGGTCCACCAACTGTACGTTCCCAGTCTCGCTTCTGAGAATTTTATTCCCTTTTTGTTTTTTCCTCCCAAGCTTCGATCAAATTTGTATGGTCCTCATAGCGTCCCAGTTCCCTCCCTCATACACGGAAATACTTTGTTTTCCCTTCTTTTCTTCGCACGGTCGCCGGAAGGCCTGCCTTGCC
>Ga0179593_1740557_pt1 | contig 10558 bp, 9 predicted proteins | sample CZODoug2_1_08_16_FD_185931 | JGI IMG/M metagenome (GOLD analysis project Ga0179593, IMG submission 185931) | Vadose zone soil fungal communities from Angelo Coast Range Reserve, California, USA - CZODoug2_1_08_16fungal (PacBio error correction) | ecosystem: Environmental > Terrestrial > Soil >... | reverse complement strand
TGACGACAATCATCACGCTCTTTGCGCGGCTCGTAGTGCGGGTCGCCCCCTTTTTTTCTGCCGGCGGAAGATCTCCATCCAAAAAGGCCCTTTTCTTTGAAATGCTCATGCGGGACTGCAATTACTTCGTGGACATGATTCCAGAATAGAAGTCTTCCCCAAAAGATGCGTCTCCCTCCCTTTTTTTTCCTTTTCACAGGTGCAATCCTCCCTCTTGTAAAGGGACGACTCAAAATTTCCATTCCTCTTCTCCGGAGACGACTTCCTCCTGAGACAAAAGCTCCTTCAGGATGTCCCCTTTCTCGAAGTAGGTTGGCTTTTTTCCTTATTCAATCGCTCCGCCCCTGAAACCCGTATTTTATAACGCCGGTTCCTTCCTTTTGCCAGAGACACCTTAGAAGCCCCCGGGACATTCCTCTCTGTACGCCGGACTCTATCCCCGATTGCTCGCTCACAGTAGTTCGGCAAAACTCGGCGAGACAGTATCTTCGGGGCTGCAATCTTTAAAGAACTCCTCGGCCCGGCGGCAGTCGTAACCCCCCGGCGAGAGGTTTTTCTTTTGGCAGGCTTGCACGGAGTAGATTCTTGGGGGCCCCTATTCCTCTTGTGAGAATGAGTTCAATTATTCTTCTCCTTGCCGAGAAATGACACCCGGCACAACCGTTCCCAGCCCCTCCGGGTCCGGTCCATCTTCCTCGCTAAACCCCAGGGCTTTTTTCTTCCCCAGCAAAGATTAAGAGGCCGTGAGCCCAGTTTACGGGTGCTTTCTTTTATACTCCTCCTCAAGCAGGACGGGCCCCCGAACCGATTAACTCTTTACACTCTTTCCGAGAGGACTCTCTACTCTCCCTGTGCCACCCTGCTGGAGCCCCGTTCCTTCTTCTCTCCCTACCAAAAAGGCGTCCTTCAGATCCCTCTCAACTTGCCTTTCCTTTAGAACCCGAAGACTACGCTGGCCAACTCCCATTCCCCCCCTGGGCGGGCCTCCTCCCTTGTGCAGGAAACAGTATTTCAAGTTCGCAGACTGGTGTGGCTACTAACCCACCTTCCTGGGAGTGAAATAAATATGATTGTATGGCCCGCCCATACACCTTTTCTTTTAACGTAGAGCCAAGAGAAAATTCTGTTCAACCCCGGTTTCCGAACCGGAGACTTTTCTTAGACAGGTGGTGGGATTGACTCTTAAGGTCCCCTCCCCGGAAAGTTCTGACGCTTTCCCAGCAAAGCCTGGGCTTCTCCCTGCAACCTAGATTGGCCTTTCCGACGTGCTTTCTCCCCCCCCTCCATTGCACACGTTACCAGGAGACGCCCGACGGGACTCCTCAATCTGACCCCCACACCTCAGTTTCACGACTGACCGGAGAAATACGGGAACGCGTTTCCCCCCCGGCCTCACTTTCCTGGCCGACAATCATTCAGACGGGGCAACTCGATTGGGAAAGGCTGATTGTCCGCAAGCCCCTCTTTTTTTGGGCCCTTCCTAAAGGAATTCGACCCCGGTGGTAGAATCCTTAAGTTTTCTGAAAAATCTTTCAGGCAATTGAGTTGGCGGACCGTACTCTTATACCGGACTTGGACCCCGCCCCCTTCCACAAGAAGGGAATTCTCTACAAGGGAAATTTTCTGGACTTCCCCCTCCCACCTGGTGGAGTGATCTCAGGAACGCTTCATGTCTCTCTAATTCCAGGCTTTCCTCCCCACGAGAATTTCACTCCCCAAAAAAGGGGCAGAATCCCCTGGAACGATCTCCACCCCTCCCCTAGGTCCTGTGGGGGCCGATACGCATAAAGTCCCATAAGAATTATCCGCCATATGACCATTCTCTTTCACAGATGCGTCCACGCTTTGATTGTTCTTCCCCTTCCTTTCACCAGAGATGCTCCACCACTGGAAAGCAGAGCAATGCCACAGACGTTGCACTGTCGCTATCCCCTCCCCCCCCTTGAGGGAAGAACCGACTCGTCTTTATGATTTTAAAGAGACCCTTACCCAAGAAACCATTCCCCTCCTTTCCTGGCAGGGCCCGCCATTACGCGCGGTGCTTCACACCGCTGCTTTACTCGTCCTCAACTTCTTCTCCCGCAAGGTTCCCTACTTCTCCAAGCGCCCCCTTTCCACCAAAATTTTCTCCCCCTAAGTCAGAGACGGCCTCACGGTCGGGAATCCCCTCCTCTTCACCCTCATTTCGACGGCACACCTGGATGGTAATATCTGAACCCTCGGAGTAGGTCCGCGTACGTGGGAACGAAACAATCCCTCTCCTCTGAAGTGGACGAGGAAAGGCCCTCCCTTCGAGAGCCTCTCTCTAAATGGAATGAAGAAGGTACCTATTTTCCTTTACTACACACGTACGGCCCGGACGTATTCCCCCCCCTCTGAGAACTACCGGCACTTCTCTTCAACCCCGATACAGTCCTTCCCTCCCCCCAAACATTTGCGAGGGTAGAGAGACCCAACATGAACTTCTTTCTCCGTCGTCGTAGCCAGTCCTCTCTTTCTGTTAGTGACCGGACAGGGTGTAACCGCCCTCCGTCTATCTCTGACCTGAATAACACATCAGTCCCTTTCCCCCTAGTAGTCTTTTCTGGATATGTACTATCAATACCCCTCCCCCTTCCTTCGTGAGAGCTTACAGAGATTCGACGCTCGAGATACGTCTACTTGGCGCGGGGTTATTAACCCCCTAATCTTTTTAGTCCTCCAAACCCTTTCTCAGGTAACGATCTCTTCAAGTCTCCACCGACCTTTTCATTTAAGTAGGTGTTCCGCCGCGAACTCCCGAAATTTTTCCCTTCGAGGGATAGTCAACGAGTTCCGAAGACGGTTGTAAGTCCCCTCCCTTATGAACGGACGCAGAGTGTGTAGTACCAAGACACTCGCTCTTCCCCAGGGCAGCATTCTCTCCCCTCTCGATCACATTCAAGTCCTTGCCGATAGACACGCGGATGCGCACGCTCTCTCCCGATTGACCCCCGATATCTAATTTCGCCCCCCTTGGGTAGCCTGGTATTCCCCCGGTAAAGGTCCGGTAGCAAGTCTTCCCCTCCTCCCGTTGGGGTCGAGCAGGCCCTCTGATCCTCCGGAGAGGACGTATCCTGCCATGGTTTTGCTTGCCCTTTTTTTTCTCCGTTCGAAGAAGCCTGGCCTTGTACCTGTCTTCCTGAAACGGTTGCCGATGTCCCTCCGCGTGTTCAGCCTCAATGGCTCCCCATTTTCGCAATGGTCGAGGTCCCTTTCTCCGTGTAGCGTCCTGCTTAGAGATCGTCAATCAGAACTTCGGGTGTACCTTTCTTCCCCCCTACGGGTCGCTATTCGTCCGTTTCCGGGCCTGGTGACAGGTCTCCTGTTTCGTGGGTGGTGTACGGCATTCTTGGGCCGGGCGGACGCCCTCAACTCTCAGGACCAAGCGTGGATCCGCTTTGGAAAAAAAGGCTCAATAGGGTTTCGGGTTTGACAACCTAGTTGTCCTTTTATGGGGAGCTTCCTCCTATCGGAACCATATTTATTTCCCCCCCGTCGTCCGTGTATGCCCCGGTTGAGGCGTCTTTCCAGGTGCTTCAATTCCTTTGGTTCGTCTTCATCCGCCTTTGGCTTTCTTCCTCAAGAGAACTTTGCCGGAGCATCCAAGCACATTTCCCTTGAAGCCAGAACTTGTAGATCTAATGACGTCTTCATCCCGTCACACCGGCGTCTTCGGCCGTTCCCCCCTAAGAGGACAGACACGTCTTTCTTGGTGTGAGTGTCTACGAAATTGCTTTTAGGTTCTCCCTTTGGAGCAGCCGGCTGCTATGTCCTGGCACATTGCCTTCGTCCTAGTAAATCTCATTCCTCTCGCCAACCGGCTCCCCGCCCGTCGGACAATCAGTTCGGCCCTTCTTTTGTAATGTCGGTCCATCATCAACTCGGACAAGGTTTCGCCTGATTGCAGGCCATTTCCGGTGTGGTTAGTCACCTCCTTGTCTTTTTCCTTAATGAAGTTTCACGTTGTTTCCAGAGCCCACGTCCTCGACCCCTTCCCCGCTGTTTGGGTAGCCTCCCGTATTTGATGTGATCTAGGCCCGGTCTTCAGGGACGTGACCGTGATTTACACCCTGTCTCTAATTCCAAACCATTGGAAACTCTTCCGACAGTCCCTCTTTCTCTGTTCGGACAGTTTCTAGCCACATTAATACGTTTCGTTGTCGCTGGTTACCCCTCCGATGAGGGTGCCAGTACCCCCAATTCCCTATTCCCCTCCTTGGAAGAAAAGGTAGTTTCCAGGTTCTGCTAATAGCACCCTTGCAGGAACTTTCCCTTTTCGAAACCTGGCCAAATTCTGGGATCCCCCCCCCCTATATGGAGCCACCCTTCCCTTGGGAGTTCCCCCTATTCTTCGCCTTTCTCATTTTAATAATACTTCTGCCGATGCCGGAATTTTTGTATTAGGAGAAGTCAAGTGGCGCCATCTTTGAGCACAGGGATCTTCTTCCCCAGGATACCCCCGCTGACCCCTAGGTGTAAGGGTCGGTTAGCCGGTCCTTTTGTCGTTACGTCCGGCTTTTACCCAGGGCGGGTCCCTTAAACTTTTTGGAGAACGATGTAAGGGATTTCTGATAGAACCCCCGAACTTAGGGCTCGGCTTCTCCTCTCCTCAAGTCCCTATGGTCTCCCTTTTCTTGAAATTGTGGAAGGTCTCCCTTCAAGAGGGCGGGCCGTCAATCAGCATCAGCACACCCCTTTTCTTGAGACCCCCACCATGTTCGACTAGACTCCCAGTGCAACCTGAAACACCCCATAGAAGACTGTCCTCTACGACTTCAGGGCCGAACGGGGGAACTTTGCTCCTCATGGCAAAGATAAGAATACCGTCGAGAATTCTAATTCCATCTTAATAAGGCTGAGCCGTCCCTAAAAGCTCTCACACCGACAGTACTCCACCTCTTCAACGCACTTTACCTTCAAACAAGCCACTCTTTCTTCTCCCAGGGAGGTGCCCCTACTCGTAGAATTGCCCAGGAGGACTCTTGATACCACAGACAACCCCTATCTTCGTGTTCCGCATTCCATCGCACTTCGGGCGCCAGTTTCTGGTCTGCGCAGGAGATGAGATCTTATTCCCTCCTTCCTCGAACTCTCCCCTACGTCCCCCAGTTCAGCGCACCTGGCACCTCCCAACGCGCTTTCTACGGACGCTTAATTCCCCCTTCCCTGAGAAAGCTAGGTCATCCCCTTAATTGCAGGCCGAAATTCGCCATTTCAAATCTATGGCTGGTTTGCGCTCCCTCCCCCTTTTCGTTTCGACGTTCGCCCTATCCCCCCGTTCGGACGGGAAAGAGTCCCCATTCGTGAACATGATTTCCTTCATATATCTCCAATACTCCCCTATCTTTCTTCGAGAGATGACGAATCCCTTTTCTTCCTTCTTTCCCTTATGTACCCGGCCCTCTGGGGGAAGGTCAGAACGTCGGCCGACGGCTAAAGATCGGTGCTGATCGAAAACCATGCTTTCCTCTAAAGAATGAGGGAACTGAAATTCTTTTTGTTTGGAAGAGGTATCCCTCTAGCCTCTTCCTTCCCCTCGTAGTAGGAAGTGAGACTTTCCTGTTGAGGCAGGGGATTAACCTTTGCGGCTTCCTCGGCTTAAAATTTCTGTCATCGAGAGTTTATCCTCGAAATGGCCGCCCGCACAAGTTATGGTGCCCGTGCTTAACGTAGGGTTGGCCCTCGGTGAGACCCCTCTGATACGCTTCCCTCTGTCGGGAGGGCCCCCGGCTACAGTTACTGCCAGCGCTACTGACGCGCCCCCCGGCGTAGATGACTCCGGGATCCCCGATCCTTTCTCAAAGTAGGAAGGTCCAAGTGAACCAGCTCTTAGTCTTCCCCCGGGGTCATGCTGCAACCCTCTTCAGGCCCCTCTTCTTTCAGTAGAGAAGACATGTCTATTTTTTTGTTGCAGCAGGGCTTGCCTGTTTCGAGGTCTTTGTGGGGGTATCATGGAGGTGTGCTCGAATGAGTTCCCCCCTTTTCCTCCCGAAAAGGAAACAATCTTCCCATAATTCCCCCCGTGGTCCAGCTTCCATACTGGGACTCCGCCCCTCCTTGCGGGTCTATCCCCCGCAAGGCCCGCCTTTTGAGCCCCCTTTCCTTCCCTGTTTAATTGGATAGACAGCCTTATGCTGGCAAGCCGTGGAATCGACCGCCGCCCATGAAAACGAGTCCCTTTCATGAGAGGACCCTGCTTCCCCCCCCCCCCATTTCTCGGACGCGCCTGTCTCTCCGACAAAACTGCAGGCCTTATACGGATCTGAAAAATTCCTCCCGCACCATCGCCAAGCCCCCGTCCTCTCTCGATAATCACCCTGGTCCCCCCCTCACCGAAGTGGGTGCCGGACAAGTCCTTTTTCTTTTTCGCCGAGTGTTTCTTGCTACGCCTCCTGGTCCCTTCCCCCCTTCGGAAAGATTGTCTCTTCTCCTGCAAACTGACATCGCCCCGGGGGTTTGTTCACTTTTCCCAGGTACAATTTTTCGCTTTCAACGGGCCCCTTGGCGGAAACCCGTCGACAAGGTTGTAAGGCGGGAAATTCCGTTCATCCCCTCCTGAAGCTGCGTATTCAACGACAACGAAGGACTCTAAACCCTTCCCCTTGGAAGTTTCCCCCCGTGTGATGAGACAACACTCTTGAAAATTCGTCGCGACTCTTCTGGCTTCCTCCCCTTCAAATTGAAGAACCCTTATTTCAAACCTGGACGGACATCGTCCCGGCTCCCCCCCCTTTTTCTTGATGATCGCGACGTACCACCTCCTGCCGACGACAAGCTCCCCTAGCGCCGGGGAACGGCTTCCTTTCCTCATCTAAGGAGATGGAAAGGACATCCAAGCGCTGCTTTTCTTTTTCTCGAACTAAATCCTCTAACAGCGGCGGAGCCCTCTAGTTTCTAAGGTCCCCTTCACAGAGCGTCTCTCCGGCGGGGTACGTGCTGAAACCTTTCCCTCCTAAAAGCCCGGACCTCCCCTCTCAGGGGGGAGTGAGCCTACGGCCAAGAAATTCCGTATCATGGAGCCCAGCCCCCTTAAACTGCTCGCCAACACGAGATCAGCTCCCCCCAAAAGGGGCATCTCTCCGGACGACGCCCGGTGTATCCCTCTTCATTGACCCAATGGGTCGATAGGGGCTCCTACTGGAATATCGACCTCTTTTTTTTTACCCCTCTCCCTTCCCCAAGCTTTTAACTTTTTTCCCTTTTTTATTCGTCGCCCTGCCTCCGCGGAACACCGCGAATCTCCCCCCACCACGAAAGCCGAGCTGTCACCTCTTTTTTTCTTCGCGTCTTTGAAGACCCCCCCTCCCTCCACTTGGACCGCGAAGAAGTTCTCTACACGCAAGTTTTTCTACGCACCTTTCTTTTTCGCGAACGGCTGAACATCCTTTCCCGGCACGTGTCCCCCTCCGACCTTCCAATAATTATAAACGAGCCTTCTGGACGTGCACAAGCCCAAAAAATTATTCCTCCTTCCGAAGGAGTGAAGGGGTCTTCCCTCGCCCCGATAGACTCGGAAGCCTTCCCCCTCTGGATGGTACTTACCCCTCCGCGTATGGAAAAATGAGGGAGCTTTCCCCGGGGGAATCCCCACTAGACCCCTTAAATCTACTTTCCGAGGAAATCTTACCCTCCTTTTCGAGAGCCTGTCCTTTCGCTTCCGCCGTCCCTTCATCTAAACACGATACACGGCCTTTCCGCTTTCCCACTGCGAGGAGAATCCCGTCGCCCTCTCTCCAACTCGGTGACGATCCGCTCCCTACGGACAACCTCCCGGTCCCCGAACACAGCCCTCCCGACCCGGTCTTTCGCTATCCCCCGTTTGCCCGATGGACTGTTCTCCTCTTCGAAAACCCCAAATCTTCCCAAAGAAATGATACCCCGACCAAGTTTCTCCCCCACCTCCCCTGGAGTCGATCTGTAGATTCTATCTCCCTCCTCTTTGTGAGAGATCCCGTACCGTATCTTCGACCGCCTTCGACCAGCTCTGATTGAAACTTGGACTCGGTTCTTTCATCCTACGTTTCGCTTGGAAACCGCTCAAGGTCCCGCCAGCTTCCCCCGAGAAGAAGAACGATCTCTTTACTTTTTTAGCGAGAACTCTCGCAAGATGGAGGAATTAGCTTCCACCACAGAGCTTCGTTTGTAGTCTTCTCCTTTTTAAAGATGAAGGCCCTTTTTAGCTGTTGATCTTAAAAGCCTATGCCGTCCCGTCTCCCGGGAGAACCCTTCTGCTTCGACCCTAGTGCTTGAAGATTCTCCCCCTTTTTCGCTTGATGCAATCGTCGATGTCCCCCTCTCCCCCAGACACGAAAGTTAGCCGCAATTTTTGATTTGTAGTTATCCCCTGTCTCCGGTTGAGTCTGCCCCTTCCCTTGTCGCGGACAGCTATCCTTAAAGAGTAGAGGAAGTCTTAATGACCTGGCTTTGATGCCCGTTCTTTCTCCAGTGGCACTTCCCCGTGGCGACACGGTCCTTTCCAGCAGCGTGCTTCTGTTTAGAGAATCTTCCCTTCAAGCTCTTTTCTTTTTTCTGACATTCGCATTCCCTCCTTCATGCCGGCTGCGTTTGGATTCCAGCCAATTCCTCTTGTTTGATTCGCTCCTCCCCTGCACGTATCTGTTATTCGCTTTAGTGGTTCATTTCCTTTTTTTCCCCTTTCTCGGACGAAAGAAAGAATTCCTCTTTTCTCTGCCGGGGTCTCTGGAAAAATACTTTTGGACTCTTCTGCCCCCCGGGACTTTTCGAATCTAGGACCCTTACCTTTCCCTCACTGGAACCCCCCCCCTTCGTCTTCCGTTCTTTTCGGTTGCAGGATCGTCTTCTTTATTTAAATTCGCGGTTCGGCGAACAGGCTTCCAGGAGAACGCGAATATTTTCTCCTCCCTGACCCTTTTTTTCTTCTCCAGAAAATTGCAGGGGTCTCTCCTTCCAGGATCAGGGTCAGCACCATCACCCTTCTTCCGGTGATCGTTTCCTCCATATTGCTCCTGCACTCTCCTTTTCTTAGAAAAAAGGGGCTCGGCATTTGATTCCTCTGCCCCCCGGATGGCGGAAATAGAACTTTCCCAGGCTAGTCCCAGTCATAAGGTGTTTCCCCTTCCTTTTGGTTACTTTTTCCGCTCCCTTCAATCGCCCCCCCTTCTTCGCCGTCCCTCAACTTTTTTTTTTTCCTGTGACCGGCGTTCTCTTTCTCTTCCCTCCCTGTTCACTTGCCCCCGTGAAATTCTCCCCTCAAGAAAGTCCTTTGTTGCCGCAGTGTTTGTTTAGACTTTCTCGCACACGTCTCTTTTCTTTTGCGAAGCTTCTTCTTTCCTTATTGTTAATCGGCCCCCCCCAAAAAATGTTTCGAACGAATTTTATCCCCGCCTTTGCTTCTCCTCCCTCGTAGCCAAATTGTTTTCAGCCCTGAACTCCCTCTCCTGAGGTCTTCAGTCTTCCCGACAGACCAATAGTGCCCCCACTCTTTCGGGGACTCATTCAGGTCTTCGAAAAGACGTCTGCTGAAAGAAGTACTAGGCCCCCCCTTCAGGTGATGATAAACTCCTTCTGCATATTGGCTCTTGGCTGTTTGGTCATGCGCTATTATTAGATATCTTTTCTCCCCGTACCTCAATTTTTCCCCACTTATTAACGATCTGACTTTTGGTATTAGGAGAACCCAGCCCGCAGGGTCTTGAGGCCCTGTCCTTTTTGCCCTCGGAAATACTCGCTCATTTTTTTAGGGTTCTCTTTCCCAGTAAGGATTGACCCCTCCGTGACTTTCCCATTAAAGCCCCGAAAATGGGAGAAAAGGGGTAGAGGAGATGAAGCGGTTATTCTTAACCCGCCATTAATTTCGGGTTCGGGCGCCTTCTCGCTGCCCTCTCCGCGGACCCGGGTGAAGTCTCTGTGGTTGACAGGTATCCCTCCTTGAAAGCATTCGAAACCCCCCTCACTTTCTACCCCTAATGTTCGACCTCCCCCGCTGGGAAATCCCCTCCCTTCCCAAAAACCTAGAACGGCCTTCCTTCCTCTTCAGCGTTCCTTCTGGCCCTCCGCAGGAATGGAAAGATCTATTTTCTTTTCCTGTCATCAGGGGTTCCCTCCATTTGCCTGTCCCCTTTCCGAGAAAAGCTAGTCACAACGTCTCTCCTTGTAGTGTCCCCGTCTACATGAGTTCCTCACTTGAAGAAGTAGTGGCTACCCCCCTCCGTCGATTGCGGTCTTCGCTGATATGGATTCCCCCAAAATAAGTTCGCTGCCTTTTGGAAGAACGTCACAAAGATCCTTTGCTCCTTCCTCGAGGATTAAGTTATAATAGTTCTATATGATTTCAATTTTTCCAAATCCCAGTGAAGCCCGATGCTACATTTCCTCACCACCTACACCATCCCGGCCCCCCTCCTCCTCAATCTCGTCTCTTAAGAAGAACTTGCATGACCGCTTCTTGACTGCGAGCATGGACTGGTTTTTCCCCCCCCTCCCCTCTTTTATCGCTGTCGGAAGCCAGCCCCGGCGACCCGCACCGAGTCCTCCGCCGGGGCCAGTAACTCTTCTT
>Ga0179593_1665034_pt1 | contig 10558 bp, 17 predicted proteins | sample CZODoug2_1_08_16_FD_185931 | JGI IMG/M metagenome (GOLD analysis project Ga0179593, IMG submission 185931) | Vadose zone soil fungal communities from Angelo Coast Range Reserve, California, USA - CZODoug2_1_08_16fungal (PacBio error correction) | ecosystem: Environmental > Terrestrial > Soil >... | reverse complement strand
GGTGATCCTTTTTCCCCCCCCCCCCTTCGAACGGCTTTTTGCAGGGAGTTTTTTAAGTTTCTGGTTTCTTTTTTTCTTCCGCTCGCCATTTGATATTCCGGAGTTATGTGATGCGGAGGAAATTTTTCTTCTTTCCTTGGGTTTATTTCTTTCCCCTTGCCAAGGTTTTTTTCTCCGGGTTCTTTTCCTTTTCTAGGGTGCCCTCTTATTCGGAAAGCCGCTTTTTTTTCACAAATCTCGTCGTCGGGAAGGAGTATCGACCCCCCCTGATGAAAGCTGCTTTTATCCCTCCGTCTTTACTCTTTTGTTCCCTTTTATTAGGAGATCCTCGAGTCCCCGGAGTCATGACGTGTTTTTCTTTGTTTTTTTGGCTTTTTTTTTTTGCAGGTTTATGCCTTTTGGAGGCCGGGACGGTCTTTCGCACCCCCTTTTCACCCCCTCGGGCAGCCCCCCCAGACTTTTGGTGCCCCCCTTTCACTCCCCCCCATCTTTCTTCCTTTCCCAGCCCGGTGACGCTGGCGGGTCCTGGGGACCTTTTCCCCAAGCTTTTCCTTTTTTTTGGGCGGGTTTTTGGATTCATATGCCCATGCTCAGCTGGATTCCCCCTTGCAAGTTTGTCATTCTAACACCTCTCTGCACAGCATCCCTCCCACTCCCCCGGTCCAAAATCATTGGTAGGAACTTCAGTTTCTCTTTTCATTCCGAATCTACTATTCCCCTTCATCCTGTTGACCCCCCTCTTTAGCCCCCAAGTTTCAAACCAGTGAGGTTCGGACGTATCTTCCCCTCCTTCTATCATCCACTACCCTTGTCGAGACTTTCCCCCCTTTTTTTTTTCCCGATACTCTCCTGGTTGGCGGCCTTGGTGAAGAAAAAACCCTGCGAGGATGGTTGGGCCGTGCTTTTAGTGTTTTTTTCTTTTTCTTCGACAGTCTCCCCATTTCCTCTGGGGTCCCCCCTGATTGCTTTTCACTGTACCCCATGCTATTTAGGAAACCTCTTCCCCTTTCTTGATGTCGGTCTGTTGGTTTTTTTTTTGATTTATTCCTCTGCGCTGCTCCCTTTAAATTTCTATCTGTGCAGAATCATACCCTTCTTCCCCGCTCCAATTTCCCCCACCAAGCCCCGTTGTGCTTTTCCTTTCCTTTTTTTTATTCCCCTGTAACCGCGGACTTTCCCTGATTGGTTCGTTTGGTGGAATTCTTTTAGTTTCGAATTACTCCCTTCCCATGCAAACTTCCCAAACTCTTTTGCTCCTCTCCTTTTTCCCTTGTACTTTGACTTTCAGTTTACGGAACATGTTCTGCCCTGATTGTTTTCACCTTTTTCTCAATCCTTTTCCTGCCTAGTGTCCGCTTGTTTTTCCTTTTTTATTGATCCCCCGATGGACGTCTCCTGGAGAGTCTTTTCTGTATCGCTCTTTTTTCTTTTTGGCGTTTCCACCTTTTGTCGGGAGGGCGACTTCTGCTTTTTCTTGACTCCAGTTCTCGGTCCCCCCCCAGTCTCTGTAGCGGTCTCCTCAATGATCTTCTTTTTTCTTCATGTAGCTTGACTTTCTTTTTGATTTCATGCGTTCCCCCCCCCTTTCTCCCCTTGCATCTGTTGTGCTTCCCCATCCAGACCCTTTTTGCAACCCTCTTGAGGACTCCACTTATCCTTAGAGCCCAAAGATCACATAGTGTCCCTCCGATTTATCTTTCTATGGATGGAATTGGCCCCCCCCATTTGTGTGCGCTGTTTCCTTTACACTTCCTCACAGGCCCTCCTCTGCTCGGGCCGACACGAAGGCCTGTCCTTTATTCCTCCCGCTGTTTCTCGGACGCGAATGGCTCCCTTTAAGGTTTGATGGGCAGAAAAAGGGCCTTCCCGAATTCCCTAATTAGCTTTTCGGTCCTTTTTAAATAAGAATCTGGACCACACCCTGTGAAATTTTTTTTTGGCGGGACCCCCATGGATCGGGCGCTCCCTTTTTCCTAGTTTCTCCTTTTTTTCTCTGTTTGATTTCTCTTTGAACCGAAAAACCTCAATGTCGTTTCACGTCCACGTTAACTTTCCAGTGTTACTTTCTTCAAGCTCTGATTGAATTCCCCCTTTTCCGGGGGACCCGCCCCCACGAACCTTCCCTCTTTCCCCCGTTTCAGAGGCAGGGCCCCTCTTTTCAATGTTCAGCCGTTTTTCTAGTTGATTGATCCCCGATAAACTTCGGTTCCCTGTTGGCTTGATGGATGTAGATTGGTTCTAATCCCCCTTATTCGGTTCACCACGTTGTTTTTGATGCCTCTTTTCTTTTTCCCTTTTGAGGACTGTTTTTTTTTGTGTTTCCAACCAAGTCTGTCATTCGGGAGTGGAACTTGGGTCCCCTTTTTGGCCTTACTGGTCGGCGAACTTCTTCTTCCGGGGTGCGTTCTCTGTGTTCGGTGTCCCCCCCGTACCTTCCCTTTTTCTGGACTTTTTTTCCCGCCATTGTTGCCCCTCTTTCGGCCTTCCAATTCCCTTCATCAGTTTGTCAAGATCAGGCTACTTGTTTTTAACTTCCTTGCTTCTACCCTTCCTGGGCCTTGTACCTCACCACCCTTGGGGAGACCTTTTTTTGTTTTTCCATTCACTGCCACAGTTTCCCCCTCCGATCAAACCTTGGTTTGCCCAACGTTTTGCGCAAAAGAAGGCTCTTTTTTTTTTCCTCCTTCTCGCTTTTTTTTTCCTTCGGATTTCTAACTCCTCAAAATACCTTCCAAGAAAACAAGCCCCCTTTCTGTCAGTCGTGTGCCTGTGGATCTTTTCCGTCCCACAATCTTTTTCTTTTCTCTGACTTTTTTTTTACCTTCCGTGGCTTTGCTTGAGGTCCCCTTACGGACGTGATTTCCCCGTTGCATGATTTCTCTTTCTTCGGAACTTTTCAACCCTTATGAAACTCTTCCCCCTTTTCGAAGGCGGCTTTAATCTTCTAGGCTGGGAGAGTCTGCAATTTCCTTCCAACCCCTTTTTTTGATTGTTTCTGCTGAATTTCCGTTCTTTATGCCCCATGGGATTGATATTGGCCGTCTTTTTTTTTTCCGATCTCTTTCTCTTCATCCCTCCCCCACTCTCTTTCGTAAATTTTCCCTGAACTACCGCACTCAATGGTTGGACTAACATTAGATGGTTGACACCCAGCATATTATCAACGGGTTCACTGAAGGGTTTCTTTTCTTCTTAAGAAAACTCACGTTTCACCGAGCACGGAACATTCCATTTCTCTTTCTTTTTTAGGCCCGTTTTTTTTTTTCCGACCCTTTACACCCCTCCGGTTCCTGGCGTTAAGTTTTTTTTTTTCCTCCTCTTTTTGTTTTTAATGTGGATTCTTGAAAGGAGGAGCGCCGTGTCCTGACCCTTTCCCTGAGGTTGTGGGGCCTCTTTTTTGGCAGTGCTCCGCCGATTTGCAGTTACCTGCCGGGATTCCGCTCCCAGTTTTCCTCCTCGGGAGCGATCGGATGTTTTCCCCCTTTCTTCTCTTCAAAAGGGGGCTTTATTGCCACGCTTTTTTTTTAAAAACATCTTCAAGTCTTTGGATCCCTGTGTTCTCTTCCTTTCACGGAATCCCCCCCTTCCCTTGGGCTTTTCCCCCACCAGGAAACTTTTTTGTTATTTTTCCTGAATGCTTTCACCCCCCCCCCCTTTTTCCCTTTGTAACGTACCCCCCCCCCTTTTTACTGGGTTCGTTTTTTTTCTCTCCTTTTTTTTTTCCGGTTTTTCTACAGAATTTTTTCCCTGGGCCGCCCTTCGAGCCCTTCAGCATGAAACCGTTTCCTGACCGATCGGCGCCGTTTCCAATTCAACTTTATTTACACCCCTTTTCCGCGTCCCTACTTTTCCTTCAATCGAACATTTGGCGGGAGAAGATCCTTTTTCTGACGAGGATTTTTTCCCCCCCTTCTTCTTGTTTGCCAACTCTTCAAAGACTTTCTTTTTCTTCCACCCCCTCCCTCCCTTAATATAGAACGTCCTGCCCCAGCTCGCAGGAAGTGCAGGATAGCCAAACCTCCGCACTTTTTTTTTCTCCAAGACCATCCCCCACCGATCTCCCTTCCCCGGACCTGCCCTCAATTATTTGTTTTAAGCGACAACCAGCCTTCAAGCCGCGGATTTGTTTGCCTTTTGTTCCGATTTTTTTTTCCGATTTTTCTTTTTTCCCCACGTGGAACGGTTTTTCTTTAATACTGAAGCGTATAGTTGGGGGGCGGGGCGTCTTCGCCCCCATGGCTTTTTTTTTTTTTTTTTTTTTTTGTTTCGTATTTTTTTCAGGTTTTTTTTTTTTTTTTTTTTCGCTTTCCCCCCCCTTTTTTCCGGTCGATGATGTATTTTTCTTTTGGCTGGTCCCCATGCTCTTTCTTCGGAAGGGCCTTTTTTTTTTTTTTGTCTTTAGCTCATTACCTTCTTTAGTAGGTTTTCCGCACGCGGTTCGATGAAGTCCTCTTCATATGTACTGATTTTTTCCCCCTTTTTTCCCCCTTTTTTCTGAGAGGCAATTTTTTTTTTTTTTTCCACCGGTCTGGTTCTTCCCTTTTGCAGTGCCCTTTTGTCTTCTTTTAGAAAACGGACACCCGGCCGGTCCTGCTCACTCTCGTTTCCTTTTCAAAGGTCCCCCTTTTTTTTTCCCCCTTTTTCATGGCAGGCACTCATTCCCCCTTCTCCCCACCACCTTCGGGATTAAGGGAGGGATTTTCTCCTTTCTGTCCCAAAGTTTTTTTCTTTGCCTTGCGGTTTTCTCATTTTTTTTTTTCCGCTGTCTTTTTTTCCTTTTTCCAAGGGGTGGGTAGGCTTTTTTTCAAGGCCTCCCCTTCCTGCTTAACTTTCTTTCCCTTCGTTTTTTTTCTGCGGGCCCCTTTTTCCTTCTTTCTTCAGCCCTCGTCCCCACTAACTATTCATTCCTTGCCCCCGACCTGCCCAACTGCGACCCTAGGGTTTTTCTTCTCTCCCTTTTCTTTTTTTCTCTGCCTCCCTTACATTGCCTCTTCCCCCCCAATGATTAGCTCACTGCCAACCCCTGCGTACGACCGCCCCCCCCTGACTTTCCTTTTTTTTTTTTTTTTTTTGGGTTTTTTCGCAGTTTCTTTCCCACTTCCTCTTATTTTTGACGGAGGGGGTTCCTTTTTTTTTCCCGGTTTTCTTCAGGGCTGTCTTTCCTGCCCCCCTTCTTTCAAAGGACTTATTTTTTTCCACTTCCCCCGCTATTTCTCCCCTGTTTTAGGGTGCCCTTCTTTTTTCATTCGAAGAGTGTTTCCCTTTTATTTGAGGATATGCACCCGGCGCGCTTTTCCCGTTCCACCCACCCTTTCTGTAATCCCTCCCCTTTTTTCAGGCTCCCATCCCACCAACTCCTGCGAATACTTGTTTGCTCCCCACCCCCGTTGGCATGCACTCCCTAATTTGCGATTTTCCTTTTTAGGTTTGTTGATGGCCGACTCGTTTTGCATTAGACCTCCTTCAGAACCTTTTCCCCCGCTGCAATCTCCGGACTATTTTTTTCCGTCCCCGGCCTTGCCTGCAAGGGACCTTTGTTCAACTTTTCCTTGATCACCCTTTTGCTTTTTGTGCTTTTTCCCTTTCCCCTGACGGATGTCACTCCTGTTATTTTTCAAGAGTAGAGTCATCCTCATTCTCCCCCCTTTGGCGAAAATTTTTTTTTTCAAGTACCCCCTCTCTAGCTTTTTTCTCCATCTGCTGTCTTCTTTCAGTCCGTGAACTTTCCTGGCCCTTTTCGACGGTAGAGGGTTTCTCCCTTTTGTTTAGTATTTTTGCTGTTTCCGGTTTGCAACTTTGCTTCTTGCCGAGGTATACAAGATCCCTTTGTGCGGGCACCTGAATTTACTTTTCCCCTCTCTTGCAGCGCCCTCGCGGACCCCCGGTCAGACCCCCCCTAAATTTCCTTGAGGACCTATCTTTCCCACTTTTCCCCATTCCGCTTTGGATTTCCTGATTTTGAGCGACTTGATAGGTCTTTACCTGGACCCGTTTTTCCCCCCTTTTCGACCCCCCAGTTCACTCTTCTCCCGATCCGTTTTTCTGCTTTTCTAAAACTTTCATGTCTTGCTTTTGCCACCTGGCGATTAATTCATCCCCTTTTTTGCGTGACTTCAATCCGACTTCGCTTTCCACCCCCGTGCTGTTTTTACCCCTTAGTTACCTCCGAAGATTATCTCTCTTCACCCGTTTGTTGTTGATCGAGCCTTCTCCCTCGTAAATTTTGTTTTTTTTTTCCTCCTTCCCAGCACTCAGGTTTGCACCTTCATGCCCGCCCTTCCTTATGGAAAAGTCTGACCGTCTTTTTCCTCAATCGGTTGCCCCGTGCTCTTGGGCGTTACCGCTCCTGCTATGAGCGCCCCCTGAGGACCCCGCCGATTTTTGAGGATCGGCGTTCGTCTTTTTGATTTCGTTGTCCAGACTCCCCTGTCCTTGTCATTCGGATGTTCCCTTATGATTTTGCTACTTTGTTTTGTTCGGCGCTCCCCCCCTTTTGTGAAAAACCACCCTAGCCTTTCCATCTAGTCATACTCTCCCTCGTGACCTATTGCCTTTCTTCTTCTAATTGTTCGGAGGGGCTTTTTCTTTCAGGTTCCTTACCGTCCTTTTCCTTTTTTTCTTCCTCGTGTCCCCACGCACCACCGTTTGCGGGTTTTTCCAAACCTTTTCCTTTGGGTTTACCCCCCTCTCCCTCCCCCCTCCTCTCGACTTTAAAATTGCCCCCGGTCTTCCCCCCCCTGATTTACTTTCCACAGGTGTCTCTCCCGAGATAGTTTTTCCTCCGAAAGCATCCCCTTTTTCGCCCTGATCAAACCTTGGTGATTTCTGTGTGAATGTGCTTCTTCTCCCTTTTTTTTTCGGAGGCTTGAATCCGGGTCTGGAGGGTGAGAAAGACCCTCTTTGCCCTTTCCCCCCAAGCCCCATGGTGGCTTTTCCTTTGAGGGTTTCTTCTGCTACCACAAATCCCTAGATTTGTGCCTCGTTGCTTCCCTTCGGGCCCCCAGGGTGTCCCTTCATTGTCCTTGGTGCTATCACGACGGAGGTTCCCTTTTCCCTTCACCCCCCCCCCCCCCAACATTTTTTTAACAGGATTTTTTTCCACTCCGGCCGGTGTCGGGCCGTCCAACCTTTTTTGCTCTGGAATTTCCCCTTGGCTTAGCTTGCTTTGGGTCGATTTTCTTGGATCCCCCCCCTTCCAAAGTGGGATTCTTTCCATGTTTCTCTTTTTTTTTTTTTTGCGTCTGACTATCCAATAAAGGAACCCCTTTCCTGTTCTTTCCTCCTCACCCCCCCTATTTTTTTTTTTTCCCCCCCGAGATGAGGTTGACCCGTGTTAAAAGACTCTTGCCTACGATGTGCTCTGACTTCAGTTGATCTCTTCAAGTTCCCCCCTAAAACCCCTTTCCCGTCCAATCATCGCCGTTCTTCTTAGACAGGCTTCAAGTTTTTAATTCCTCCCAATGCGAGTAGTTCTAGGATTTCTTTTCGATTTTTTTCTTTCGTCATCGGGGTTTTCCCTTTTTTCTTGGGGTCCCTGTCTTTTTTCCGGGATGGAGTAATCGGGAATCCCCCCCCTACCCTTTTTTTTTTTTTTTTTCTCTATTTTTTCTCTTTAATCAGTTTGAATGGCATTTTTCAAGTTTTACCCACCCGGGGTTCCCTTTTTTTTCCCTCTCCTTTTTTTTTTGAACCTTCCAGTTTTTTCCGAGATTGTGAATTTTGAATTTGGGTCGATTAAACTTGCCGCGGCAACTATTTTGGCATTTTTTTCACCCCCCTTGTGGGGGGTTAGGTTTGTGCCCCCGAACTTTTCTTCCCACTGCCTTCCCATTCTCTTTTTTTACTTCCTCCCGCTCCTGGGCCGGGAGACCTTTGGGGAAACACCAGTTCCCCCAAAGTCTTCACCTGGAGTTGCCCCCTGCCATGACTTTTCCCCCCCCCGCCCCCCTTCACGACCCTGGTCGGCTCTTAGGGAAGGTGTTTCCTTTAGATTGCTTTTTTGGGCTACGCCTCCCCCCTTTCCTTCCCCCGGGTCCCCTTCTCAACTTTCCGGTTCCTCCAGAACAAATTGCGCCTCGGCGGGATTAAGCTCTTTTGCCTCTCATCGGTTGCCTCTCTTCTTCACCCCGTCTTGAGAAGTACCTTCCTTGACGAAGAGTCATTCAAGTATAGGTGGGTCCACCTGCTTTCCTTTCAAGAACTTTCACTCCCAGACCCTCTTCTTTTTTTCCTGTGGGACGCCCCAGCCCTCCCTGCAGATACGACACAACTCCTCACCGACTCACCCCTTTTTTCCATCCTCTCCATTGAAGACGAAGTTCCTCCCCTCTCCGCTTTTTTTCTCTCTTTCGAAGCCTTCCAGACCTTCCACGTGGCCCGCTTTCCTCTTTTCTCATCATAAGTTGTTTGTCTTGCGCTGTGGGGTTTTTTTCTCCACTTCCATTCTTTTTTTTTCTGTTTGATCTTTTTTTCTTTTTTGTTCCTTTCTCCCTTATGATGAGGGGTCTGTTCGTTTTGGATTGCGGCGGCAGGTTTTTCTTCTGACAAGGGCTTCCGTCTTCCCCCTTTCTTGTTTTTTTTTTTTTTTCTTGGTGTATTTGCCTTCCTCGTTGGCCAGTCCCTTGAAAATCTTAGTTCGGGGAAAGGGATCTCTTACGATCCGAGAAGTCTTCTTCGATGATCCCCTTTTTTTTTTTAGATTTTTTTTCTTTGGCATGCCGTGTTCCTTGTATTCTCGGATGGAAGGTGGGGCCTTAGTCTTATGAGGAGGGTCATGGTCTAATTGTTTGTTTTTTTTCGCCTGCTTTCCCTGCTTCCCACCGTCTCTTTCCGATCTTGGAGAACCTGTTGCCCTTTGAAAAAACCTTCTGCAATTCCTCCATGTGATATTTTATGGGTTCTTGGGGGATTCCTTCCCCTTTTCTCTGCCCACTTGTTCTTTTTCGTGTTTTTCCCTTTTTCTCATGACCAGTCTCCCCCCCCCTTTCTGGAGGGTTGGACCCGTTCCAAGGTGGGCTTTTTCAACACTTGCCCCCTTTCCCCGCTCCCTCGATTCTTTTTCACTTTTTTCTTTTCTTTCCGGCTTCTTTTAAACTGATAAAAATCTTTTCCGCCTGGCCCACTTTTAGGTAAAACCCCCCCCCCCTCCACTTTCTGTTTCTTCCCGGTCTCCTTTTCGTCCATTGCCTCAACCCTTTTTTCCTGACCACCGCGCTTGACCCTTTTTGCGCACCCTCCCCGGGACTCGCCTTTTTCTCGTTTTTTTTTTTTTCTCTTTTCCAGGGGGTTTTTTTTTCCACCGGCCGGGAGGGCTTTTCAGTTGGACGGAGCTTTTTTGTTTTATTTCTTTTTTTTTTGACGTTTCTTCCCTTTTCTAGCGGTGGTCTTTTCCCGAGGCGTGACCCCTGTCAAACCAGCTCTTCCCCAAACCAGTTTTCGGTGGCGTTTTTTTTTTTTCCCAGATTTTTTTCGTTTTTTTTTTTTTTTACTTGAGCACTCTGCCTTTTTCCTTTTCTCCAGAGGATATTTCCATTTGTGACAGAATCCCCTAAGGCTGCAGCCCCTTTTCCAATCCCCCCCCCCCCCCCCTCGTTGAATCCCCCCCCTTCACCTACTCCTTTTCCTGCCTGTAATTGAATTTTCCGGGGTGCGACGTTTCTGATGTTTTTTTTGGCTTTTCAGAGTTCTTCACCCTTTTCCCGTTTCCCTCCTTTCCGCGAAGATTCTTGCAAAGATTTCAAACAGGGGACGTCTTTCGCGCTTTCCCCCCCTTTTGCGTCTTGTTTTGTTCAAGTCCCTTACTTTCCTCCCATGAAAGGCTTTCGGCGTGGCTTGTTCCCTTGGCAATGCGCTTTCTCCGCTTTTTTTTGAGGCATTCCTTCTTTTGGTTTTTTTTTTCTTTCTGTTGAAGTTCCCCCCACTTTTTTTGATCTCTTTCTGATTTCCATGATGTGGAGGTAATGGAATACCCCCCCCTTCGACTTTTTTTTTTCCTCTGGACCGCTTTTCTGCTACACCTTTTTTTCACCCTTTCCTCTTTAGTTAGCGTCCGGATTCATTACTTCCCTTCTGTGAAAAGTTTGCCCCCTTTTATTTTGAAGCGCCTCCCCTCTTTTTTTTCCCCACTAAATTCCCCCTTTTTTGTTTTTCCTTTCACGTCTGCACGAAAATTTCTTCTTCCCAAACACGCTTTTCAGCGCGAGTGAATTGCCCCTCTCAAACTCCATCCCCTCACGGTTCCCCCCCTAGGGAGGACATATTTTGCGACTTGGGACTCTCCCAACTCTCCCCCTTTCCCGCTTTCTTTGCCTACGGCAGATGACCAAGTTTCCCCAGGATTCTCCCCACGAGACATTTATTCGTTCCTCCCGCTTGATTCGAGGCGAACGCCCCTCCTAAATCAGCTGTGATTTCAACAGGCTCTGCATGCTATCTTTCAATTTTGGCTTTTTTCTCTTTAGACTTCAAAGAGCGTTCCCCGCGCGTTACTTTAAAAGTTTGGGAGTTCACGATCTCGGATTCCTGGCGGAAGATTCCTTTTAGGGGCCTCTTAATCCGT
>Ga0179593_1485698_pt1 | contig 10558 bp, 12 predicted proteins | sample CZODoug2_1_08_16_FD_185931 | JGI IMG/M metagenome (GOLD analysis project Ga0179593, IMG submission 185931) | Vadose zone soil fungal communities from Angelo Coast Range Reserve, California, USA - CZODoug2_1_08_16fungal (PacBio error correction) | ecosystem: Environmental > Terrestrial > Soil >... | reverse complement strand
TCGATTGAGCCTACGCTCAGGGCGACTGTCGCTCAAAATCCGATTCCCTTGAAGTAGCGCCCTTTCACCTTTTTTTTCCGGGTTCTTTAAGGGGAGTTCCACTTTCTCTCAAGGTAAACTCCCCGGAGTGTAGACACTGGAGCTTTTCTTTTCGATTCAGGCGTGTGGCGTACTATTCCTCCTAGTCTTTCGCAGCTTTCTCCTCCTCTCTCCCCCTCTTCCCCGTCTCTTTGAATAGAACGTTAGTTCCTCCCCCCCGCATCGTCTTATATCGATCAAAGCCCATATCGGCAGATTCTGCCCTTCCTTTCATCTTTTAAAGTCTTCCTCTTTTCCCCAAAGTCCCCCGGCTTTCCCCCATGTTGCAAAGGTGACAAGTTTTTGACGGCCCCTTTCTCCATCCCCCCCCTTGATAGAAATTCAGCTTACAATGCGCCTTCGGAGTGATGAGTATTTTTACTTAGAATCTTTTTCCCCCCGCCTCTTCACACTGGCTTTCTTCCCCGGCCCTCGGTTTAGGACCCGCGCTGGGGGCTTGATTCTCTTTTTTCCGCGACCGTTCTATACTTTCCCGCTATTCTTCCCCCCCCCCGGCAGAACATAATTCTTACTTTCAGAGCTAAGGTCGTTTTTTTGGGCGGGGATCCTTTGATTTCCCTTTCTTATTACCTTTTTTGGTTTTTTTTTTGTTTTTTTTATTTTTTTGCATGGCCTCGTCTTTTCTCCCAAAAACAAAAAAACCCCAGTGGCTATTTCCAATCCTCTGTCCCCAGTGCGCTTCCCTGGTAAGTTCCTGGGAATACGTCTCTAGGTTCGGGAGCTCCCCCCCCTGACACGCCGGGTGACCCCGGAAGGTAGAGGTCCTCCGATTTTCCCTTTTCTTTTTTCGTCCCTACTATCACACTCGACCCCAGAACGCGTATGCGGCGTGCCCTAGTTTTTTTCTTCTGCCCCTGGTTCCACTTGTCTTCGTGCCGCTCATCCCTTGGGCACTGACTGGCCGTGAACGCTATCTTGCAGAGCCACTTTACCCAGCCGTAAAATTTTTTTCTATTCACCTCTGCCAGCCCCCTCCTTTTTTCCTCTGTTTTTTCTTTCCGCTACTTGCCAAATCCCCCTCTTTTTTGCGTAACTCCCTTCGCCAACCCCTTGATCCACCCAGACGTATGATCCCTCCTGTTTGAAACGCTCTCCTCTCTTCACCCTCCTTAGCTCTGATACCAGTGTTTTCTTGTTTTTTTTTGATGAATTTGAAACGGCCCGAATCTTATGAGAAGGCCGCCGCTGTACGTACTCACCCCTAACCGCGCCTTCTCGTTCCAAAGGTCCGTTCGGATCTTACCGCCTTATTTCCCTCGGACCTGAGTTCTTCTGTAAGAGTCCTTCGGACAGTTTGTGTTAATGGAAAGTCTGCATTCTTCTTTTTCCTCCCCATATCCCTTCCCCTCCCAACTTCGGTGTTGAAGTTGGTCCGACACACGGGTGCACCCAGACCCTTGACCATTGAGTCCCGCCCCCTCTGCGTCGAGATAGCCTAACCCCTCTTTCTTACTCCCCGGCGTCCCTCAGAACATCGTAAATTTTTAGTATTAATCTGTCCCTCAACAGCCAAAGACGTCTGGATATCTTTAGGGTATTTGGCGAAATCCTGTAGTTTTTCTCTCTCGCCCGACCGGTTCTTCACTTGAGTCCTCGCCGCTAATCTACACGGTTTGATGAAAAGAACGTACCGCCAATTTTCTGGTAGTTTATTTTTTTCTTCTGCTCCAGATGTTTGCAACCTTCCCTCTTGGTCCTACTGGCTTTTTTCTCCTTTTCGGTATCCGCCTATTCCTTATTCAACTTTGCCTCGTCCTTTCCCCCCACGCCCGCTTCGAGAGAGAGGGGACAGAGGCCCATTTTTTGAATCTTTTCAATCGACCTCTTGGTTGTTCACTTCTCTTTTTCCTATTCCTCTGGAGGGCGAATGACCTCTTTGATTCTCACTGTTCATTTTTCGAGTTCCCCTTCAGGCTTTTTCATTACTAAACTCCTCCTCTGCCGGCGGTACACCAAACACTAAGAGCTGATGGCCCCTTTCGCCCCCCGTCCCCCCCAACCTGCAACCCTTGGTTTTTCCTCCTGCCGTCTCCCCTTTCATCAAAATTGTCCCTCCATAAACAATCACCTGATGGAGGGTGGAGTTAGGCATATAGTCCAACCCTATCCTTGACACGGTTTTTTGCTTTTCTTTCCTGCATAACCGCGTTTTTTTGTTACGTTTTCCTTTAATCTTGACCTTCAGGAAAAGACTGGTAAAGTCTCCGTGGCCAAGTCGCATTCGGCTTTCGCATGTACAGCTAATACACTGCCTTCCTTGTAACTCTCTAGTTTGGGAGACTACTTTTCCCAAGGCTAAGGCGCTACTCACGAACTGAGTCAAAAGCCAATCGGAGATTTTCATGGGCAGGCGCCTCTCCTTTTTCTGAGTTTTTCCAGAATTTTTTTTTCCTCTGACAGATTTTCCCTGTGGACCACAAAACCCTTTTTCGGCATTACAACTTAAAGCGAGAGCTCCGGGAGTTTTGTTCCCTTCTTTTTCAGTTTTTTTCCCTTTCCTTGGCCAATTGATTTGCATTAGTTAACCAATTCCCCGTGTTTAACTCCTCCAGAAGAAGGCGCGATACGAAGGCATTGTTGCGTCAGTTTCCCTCGTCTTTTTTTTGCTTACCAGGTTCTTTTAACATAGCGAGCTATAGATTCTCTTTTTTAATCCTCGCTTACCGGCCTCTAGTCTCTTGTACTTCTACTACGGTGTGGTTGTTGAGGCCTACGGTGTCAGCGAGCAGTCGTGAATAGGCCCTTCTTCGCCCTTCCGTCCTCAGATTTCCTTCGACATGCGGTTTCAGACTCCCTTTTTCCTTCACTTCTGACAATGCTTCCCTGATCGCGGACATTGCGTCTCAGAGTGAAACGAGATTTCCCCCTAACCATCTTCAACTCCCTTCAGATGTTGTATCTTGACCCTCCCGATCCTTGAAAACTGAATGCGCCTTGTATCGAGCCCTTTAAGGTTGTCCCTCCCCTGGGCCATCTTGTTGGTTGCTTACCACTCCCCGGATCTTTTTTATTAAGTCTTCCGATTGTAAATGCCTTGAAACCTCTTCTATTGCTTGGTTTTTCTCATTTCGTTCGCGCTCCAAACTTTTATTGAGTCTTCCCCACTTCCCTCCATTTCTGACTGAAGTGTCTGGTTCTTTATCGAGCCTTGACTATTGAGAACGGCCCTCGTTTCCCCCCTCCTTTCCCCTTTTTCAATTCCCCTTCACCCTTCTCCTGGCCTGCAACGGTCATCCTTGCGCCCCCCATCCTTCTTCTATGATTTGAAGATATTCCCCATCAACCCATCTTTGGGTTATGGATGTGCCAATTTTTCACCCCCTCGTCTAAAACCCCCCCTTCCGCGCGGGGGGATTTTGGCTGTTATGGCAGCGCAAGTTCCGACACGTCTTTTTGTGTCCCGAATTCCTGCGGCCTGCGTTAGTAAGAACCGCTGACATTGTCTTCCCGTCCCTCTTAGCCCCTTAGGCTCACCCTCCCCACTTTCATTACGCATCCCGCTCGGAAGGAGAAACCTCCGCTCCCCACCATTCTTTTGCGTCCTATACTCCTCTTTTGCCTTCTCTTCATTTGGCCTGCGTCTAACATGTTGACTTACGTCCTAGATACCCCACGATCCCCTGCCTTCTCTTCCCGATCCCCCCCCGTATTCAGAATTTCAAACCTTTTTTTTGCTCAAAAAGAACCTCCCCTTCTCCAAGGAGCTTGGTAGTTATTCAGCACCGGAGCATCAGGCGGATGCATCGTCTTCCCGTTCTCCCCTTCTGATCCTCCTTCCCCCCCACCAAGGATTTGAGTTCCCCTTTTTTCCCGTATCCTCGCTTCTGGCGATCGGGTGGGATGAGGATCCGACCGACCCCTTTTCCCGTTTTCTCTTTTTTTCTTTTTTGAATATGGGTTACTCGATGCAAAAGTACGTTTGGTCCCTGAATCTAGAGCCGGCGCGTTTTTGCGTAAAATGAGATCGCTGCCGTTTGTCGCGTCCCCTTTCCCCTTCCTTTTGTTCGGACGTTTGTCAACCTTGGCAGTCCGGTCCAATTCATTTACAACCCCCACGGGCGCCCTCTTCAAGGCCGCCCTCCGGGCCCTTTCCTCTCACTGAGTTCGTCGTAGTGCTTTATATGATGAAGAACCGGTCAAAAATAAGCCAGGCGCCCCGGGGTTATCCTTCCCAAGCGCGGCTTTCTCTGACGGACCTAGTCAACTCCACTGGCTAAGTCTTCCCCCTAAACTGGGCTCTGAGATTCTCTTTCAAAAAGAGACTCAGTACCTGCCGCCTTTTTTCCCTCGTTACCTTTCGTAGTTTAGCTTTTCTTCTCCCTACATACCCTTCCCTGAGTCACATGGTGTGGAAACCTCTCGCTTTAAGCGGCTTTTCCCGTTTTTTATAGACCAGCCCTTCTACGGTTGTTGGAGCGCTTTTTCAACGGTTCAGTTCCGTCGTTAATGTTTTTTGGCTATCCCAGAAGGACCGCTTTTTTCCAGAGCAATCTGGAAGCCCTCCACATTTTCCTCTGCCCTTAACCCCGTTGTTTCCCAACTGCCCCATGTGCCAGCGGCTGCGGGTCGATTCGATGGCTGCTCTTTCCTGAAGCACTGTAAAAATTCACCAATCCCGGATGACAAGTGCCCCCTCAACCCAATCTTCCTTCCTTCCCCAAGTCTCTTACCGACCCTTGGAGAAGTTCCCCTGAACTTACCTTCAAGAGCTTTAGAGTTTACCGTCTACTGGTTTTTCTTTTCGTTCCACGGTGTTTTTTTTCTATCTGCGCGCGTCCTGGCTTTCCAAGGGAAGCCGTGCGCCGCTTACTCGATCGCCGGACCTCCCTCCCCCCTTCCGCATTTTTTTCCATCATGATTTAGCCAGTGGCTTAGACTCCCCCAAGACCTCCGGGGCGCCGGTTGGAACAACAAATCACCTCCCCACCTCCCCCTTTTCCCCCTGCCGCAGCTACAGACTCCAACTCCGTGGGGTTTTTGCGCAAAAGATGATTTCCCTTCCCAAATAAGCCCGCCGACTTTCCCCTTAGGAGGCAGGCATTGTTCTGCATGGCATCACTTTGTCGTCGCTTCCCGTTTGCCATTGGCTAAGAATTTTCCGCTCCTCCTTCCACGCTTTGGCCCGATATAGACAGAGTGTTCCTTTTATGCCGAGCTTCCTCTCAGATCCTGCCCTTAGATAGCTAAGGTTCTTCCCCCTTTAAGTCTGGTCTATTCCCTCCGATTCGCGAGTGCCGCTCTAGATTTCGCCTTCTCCTGCCTCGTTCGAAGCCTCTTCTTCTCGCGAAATTTTACGCCCGACGACTCTAGGCACAGTCATTTTATCCCCCTCTTTACCTTTTCTCTCCGTTTTCCCTTTCCCGCCGTCTCAAGTGCAAAAGCGCTCCTGCCGCCCGAAATCCTCTTCGCGATTCGTTAGAACATAGATAGACCTGAGCTTCACTCTTCTTCCCCATACTTTTTAGGGATTCGCCTGGTCGTACGTTCCTAGATGTGTTTTTTTCCTCCCCCTGAACGAGGTAAGCTGGAATTTTTCGTTATCGCTTCCCCCGTATCTTTTTTCGGAAGGGAGAGTCTTTCCTTCGCCGGTTTCTTAAGATCTTTTTCCAATGAGATTGCTGTCGGATAAGGCGGCTTTTTTTCGAGTCTTCCCCTTTTCGACCTTTCGCCCACCCGGCTGCACATCTCCGTAAGCGAGATTCCTTTAAGGCACCCTCCTCTGCTCTATTCGCTATACCGCTCCCCGCACAGTATCGGCTACGAGCATCTCCCCCAGGTGTACCCTTTCCCTTTATGATATTCCGCCAACCTCGTGAGTCTCGGCTTCTCGCAATGGCACACGGTGCACAGACGGACGCTACTTTCCTACCCCCAGGATCTTCTCTTCCCTTCCCGAGGTTTCACTGATCACTTTGTCGCCGCCCACTCTGTTTTTTGCTTCTGAATGGCGGCCTGTTTACAGGCTTTCTTGCGGATTTCTTCATTGTTTCTCCCCCCCGCGATTTAAGATACTCTGCAAACTGGCTCAAATAACCCCCTTAAACTTTCTTCTTGAAGGCTTTTCTTTTTTTCTGGCGGCTACTTCTCTCGCGTAAGAAGGGCGTTTTTTTTCTACGTTTTCTCGCTGATGCTCACAAACCTTGCTAAAGATAAAACCACTTCTCGTGAAAAGTTGAGCGTCCGGGTATAAACTTGTTTTGGTAAGACCTTTCCCCCTCGGTTCGGGTCATCCTCCAAACCCTTAGGAACTTTATGTGAGGCATGAATTCCTTTTTTTTTCTGGTAAATCAATCCGGTGTGTCTTTTAGTGTTATTCAATAGCATCCCCTACGATACTTCGCCGCGTTCCCCCTCCCTTTCCCCGTCTACCCCTCCTTTATTGCTGGTATGATTTCTCCAAGTGGGCGCTGAAGCGTACTTTCTAGTGACCGCTGCCTCCCCTTATAAAGATGGACTGCTTTCTCGTTTGACCCGTTTTGCCCCCTTTTTCCTCCCCCTCCGTATTTTTGTTCTTATTAAACTCTTTTGGACCAGCTGGTCTAGGTTTCCCCTCCTACGCATGGCTATGTAATGTCTTTTTGCGTCTTCTAAACTACTACCACCGGTGACCCTCCCTCGAACTTTCCCCAAGACGTACTGCACAGCTCTTCGCCTTTTCCTATCAGCTCTCCCTCCTTGGGTTCTGCGAGATATATTAACCCTGATCTGGTTTAGATGAATGTGAAACTGTCGACCTTTTTCTTCCTTGATGCTGTCCTCCCCCAAAGGAACCGCGCAGCCTTTAGTGTCTTTCATAGACTCTCTTCTAAACGCGTGAGGATCTGTCTGAACGCCCTTATTTGCCTTCCCCTGATGTAATGTTTTTGCCAGTTGTTTCCTTGATTTCCCGTTCCTCGCTTTGTTCATACTCTGTCACAGGAAGCGTGAACCAACGGTTCCCTTCTGGAAGTTGCCATCGACAACCCTTTGCACGATTCCATTTCCCCCCTCCCGCCTTCCGATCAACGATTGTTGATGTACTCGAGTAGTACCCATACGGCTTTTTTTCCTTCAACAGAGTTCAACCCCCTTTACTGCGTAGGAATCGATCTCCACAGCCAGATGTCGTCTTTTTTAGGGTCTTTGGTACCTCCCGTTTGATTTCTTGCCACACTTGACCGCTTTGATAGACGTTCTTCACGGTTCAGGCGCCTTAATAGATAGACTAGTGTTGCATTAATAAATACGTAAAGCCATTGATGGTGTTTCTTCTTTCTCCTTTTTTGCTTTTCCCCGGGGCTTTGATTTTTGAAACTCGTATCTGCCCGTTGTTCTTGACGTATATGAGGAGAGGATCCAATTTTTTTTCGAGCCAACGCCAAGAGGACTTCCTAGAAGGGCCACCTCCATACTTTTTCATCATCGGGCCCTCCCATTCTTGGTTTCCGCTAGATTGTTTAGTCATAATGTGATGAGTGAGACACATTTTTGGATCGCCCCGCCGTGGCGACTTGTCCTTCCCTCCCGCCTGGTCCATTAATAATTCAGTTGAATTTTGTCCACCAACCCCCCCCTACCCAAAAGAGCTGCTCCTGCGCTAAATAGCCCGTCCCCCCACAAACCCCCCCGCCCCTAGAAGAAAAATTGTTTTTTGTTTTCTGCCCCTTTGGTAAACTTTATTAAATAACCCCCCCTCTGTGAGGGGTGGTCTTTTGCATATCTTCAACCCGATTTATTGGGGGCTTCTTTTTTTTGATCGCCGCATTCCGTACCCGCGGTCTTTTGTCATAATCTTCACTTGACCAACCAGTATGGTCTCCTTTCACGGTTGCCCCTCGCAAGAGGCTCAGGTTCTAGGTAAATGCCGTCCCTGAACTTTCTCCCTTCTCCTCTTCTATGCGTCTCTTACGACCCGAAAAGTTTCCTCCGCTAACGAATTGAAACAATTTTTTTTTCTCGGTTTTTCATTGTATCTGACTGGATCTGGGATAGACTATACTCCTTTCTCCCTGCTCTTTTTCATCAGTTCTCCAAAAACCGATGGCCCAGGAATACCCTTGAAAGTGATTCTTTCTCCAGTCTCATGGCCGTAATGATCCTAACGTGTTTTTCTTTCGGCGAGACCTCCCGTCAATGCCTGACTATGGGAATTGATTTGCCTCGTTCGTTACAATCTCTGGTCCTCTAAGGCAGGGCCCCTCCCCTGACCTTTTTTCCGAAGTTCCTGCTTGGCCCCCCTTTTAATTCTGACAGGCACCCCCCCCAAAGATGATTCCAGAGGACCCAGCGTCGCTCTTTTGCCTATGCCCCTCCCCCCTCTCCACGCTATTACCGGTTTTTGTCTGATCTTCTTTTTATCGCGAGTAGGGGGTCAGTCATATCTTTTTCGCCGCAGGGGTTCCCGATCAGCTTTTTTTCCTTGTTAAGCCCTCCTTCCTTCTGTGAACCACCCCCCCATGCCTTCTTCTTCCCGGCTTCCTTTCTCTTTTCCAGAGTCTGTAACGACATCAAATCAATCCCAGCTTTGAGCTTGACTTAGGTTCTTCCTTTTTTTTTACTCCCCCTGACCAGCCTTCTTCCCCTTTCTCGTGATTTAGGTTGTCCTTTTACATAGTTTGGGTGAGCCCTGACAAACTCGCCCCCTTTTTTCTCCTCTCAGTCATTGCTCTAAGCCATTGTCTTCTCCCTTCCCATTTCCTCGGCAGCTTCCCTTTTTGGCATTTTCTTCGCAGCGCCCCCCACTTTTCCTTTCTTCCAAAAGTTCCTTCCCCCTTCCTCCTTTCCTCCCTTCAGTGGGTAGCCCCTTAATGCGAAGTCTGACTCTTGCGAATTGGCCCCAAAGCTGGACCCTCGTCTGACGGCACTCCCAGAGCCCCCCTTTTTTTGTACCCGCATCTTTGTCCCTCCACTTCCCCAAGTGTATTTTTCTCTGCTTTGAAGAGCATCAAAACTACACAATCCTGTGATGGTTATTGATTGCCTTTCTTCCCCCCCCCCTGCGACCCTTTTCTCGGCGATTCTTTCTTGACCCCTCGTTCATCGCCAGCTTACCCTTTTCTTGGTTGTTTACCGCCTTCAGGCGGTCCTGCGTTTAGTCCCTTCCTCATTTCCGACTTTCTTCGCCACGCGCACTCCACAAAATCCTTAAAGGCCTTCACACTTTTTCACACAAGTTCGTTCGATGATAAAGATTCCATCTTTTTTTTTTTCCTCTTGTCCCTCTCTCTCTCCTTTCGTTTCCTCTCCCCTAATCCTTCCCCTCCCGCCTGATCGATGCGTTTCCCTCCCCCAGCCCGTTTCCCCGTGATGCCCCCCTCCCCCCCACATTTTGTTCAGCTTCAAAAAGCCACTACCATCAACTTGGTCCGGTCGCACCTTTTTCGGCGATGCATGCCTTCCTCCTGTTAACATCTGAGACACCGGTCAATTTGCCGTATAAACCGGTAGCCAATCCCCTTTTGAAATTAGGTTTATGGATGGGATTAATACCACTCAATTGAATTTCTAAACCTTCCCCCTCAGTTATTTCCCTAGCTTTCCAAGTCAGTTGATCAATATCTCGACATGCTTCTGTTTTTTGAGATTTTCCTTGTAGAGCCCAATTCCAGAATGCCGCCGTGGTTCAACTGTTCCTGGGACTTTGTCCCCGCTGAAGTGTCGCCCCCTTCCCCGTTTACACCCTTCGGCCCGGATTAAGTTTCCGCCCTCAGGGCCGGCAAAGGTTCAGCTGTTTTTTATGACTTTCCTCCAATTCCCCCAGCCATTCTTCTTTGTCTTTTACTTTCAGCGCTGCCTTCTACCTCTTCCCTCACATTCCTCAGAAACCTATTCCCTTGTTCTTCCTCTTCCCCAGAAAATCTTGGTTTTATTCCGAGCGTTTCAACGCTGATGGAGCATCGTCTTGGTCTCAAGGGTTCGACGTTTCTTACGCTGGCAGTGCGGTCCCCACAAAGCCGCCAAACGGTGGAAACCTAGCCTCCGGTAAGCGCTTTCCGAAGGGTTAATAGACCGCGCCTGCTGTCCGTCTTTTCCCTTTCATCTCGTTCACTGCTCTTGCCAGTCCGCTTGAGCTCGGAAACGACGAGATGAGAGGCAACGGCAACAGTTCTGGGCCAACGAGAAAGTGAAGCAACCCGAAGCCCTTTGACGCTGACCTTTTAGAAAGGGATGACTGACTCTGACCCTGGATTCCCCTCTCCCTCCCTTAGGTGTCCCTCGGGCAGAACAAATATGCAAGAAGGAGCGCTGCGGCTTTGGTTCCTTCGTTTCTTTCCTATTTAAGAGAACTTTAAAATTACACAGCCCGGATTGGATTGGGTCAACCCAACTCCCCCCATTAATGCCCCCCTCCACCAGGTTGCATAAAGTGTCGATTACCTTTTCCCGAGAGAGTTACTAACCACCCCGCCCTCCGCGGATCCCGAACTTGGCAAGTTCTTGAAGAAAATTGGGGGGGGTCTGGGGAGACTAGTCCCCTCTG
>Ga0179593_1434146_pt1 | contig 10558 bp, 14 predicted proteins | sample CZODoug2_1_08_16_FD_185931 | JGI IMG/M metagenome (GOLD analysis project Ga0179593, IMG submission 185931) | Vadose zone soil fungal communities from Angelo Coast Range Reserve, California, USA - CZODoug2_1_08_16fungal (PacBio error correction) | ecosystem: Environmental > Terrestrial > Soil >... | reverse complement strand
GTGATAGACTTCCCGCGCACCTCAAGGCTTCGCACGCAATTTCTTATCTCGAAAAGGTAGCAAAACGTCCCCTTTCTTCGCTGTTTCCACGCCGAGGTTTGTTTTTTTTCTTGTCCTTCGTGCCTCTGCGTTCTGGCGGTCGGCGCGGCGCTCCTTTTTGAGGCGTTTTCCTAATCCTCCTCCTCTGTATATTCCTTTTTGTTCCCCCGCGTTGGCACCCACCCCTTTCTCAGAACTCGTGCGCGGCTCGCACCGCGTTCCTTGTTGTACTGTTCTTGTACGTCGATTCTGGTGCTCGTGCCCCACCACACTCACTCCTTCCTTGCTTAATCAAGTGATTTTCATCTGTGAAGCCGTCTCCCCCGCTGCACTAACGATTTCTTGATTCTCGAGGCTGCTCTCCGGAGTGCTCGTGCCTCGCCGACGCCCGTCTCTTCCCACCACTCCTTTCCCGGGCGCCGTGACGCCGTATCTTGAGGAGACTCGGGGTTTTTGCCCTGCACTTTCCTTTGGAACCTGTGTGATCGAGACATAGTTCTCGCGGCCGTTCACATTTTTCTAGTTAGACATACGGCCCTGATCGCTCGGGGAGTGGGCGGCTGCTTCTAGCTTCTTCTGTTACAGTTTTATTTTCCCTTTCATTCAAAAGGAGCACCCTGTTTACCATGTGCACACAATTTCACATTTGGCCCATACCTTTGGCCAAGAAAAGGTCCCTCCCCTGCTCCCCCCTCGCGCACCCGAGTTTTCATGGCCATGGGCGTTTTGGTTTATTGCGCCCATGGAACGTTTTTTTGTCGCTCAGTTTTGAGCCGAGTTTTGAGTGCTTTTTTTTCGGGGTGAAGCCTCCCGGATGTCTTCAGCGTTTTAAAGCTGTCTCTTTGTCTTGGTTCGTGCAATACCTGCCCAAATCATCCCTTTGTTGTTCTTGTTTGGCAGGCTTTCTGGGTCCTGACGTCACGTCTTTCATATAAGAACTTTCCCCCCAGAACTCTTCGACCAATGTACGATAGCGCAACCTCTTCCTCAACCTTCGTAATGAGCTTGGGCCTGTGGGCGTCCGGCACCGGTTTACGTTGACATACGGCGGAAGTGAAGAAGTTTCCTTCTTGCGTGGCGCTGTTGGACTAGCTGCGCTTTTTTCACGCTTGGATGGAGGTTCCTAGATCCACGAGCGAAAGGGGAAAAGTGACCTAGCAGGCCCCCCCTCTCCTCTGGTGGTGGGTCGAAGTGGAGTGAGGCTTCTCGACCTTGGTGCTGGGGTCACGTTTCCCGACCCCCCGCATGGCAGCTACTCCACAAGGCGAAAGTTTTCGCCCTGCACTTTTCCATATCCCGTCTTCGCCTGACGGGAGCACCATTCTTTTTTTCCCTGCCATCTTCAAAAAGTATTAGATCTGACATTTTCCTCCTCGTTATCTTCCAGACCTTCCCTCCGCTATGATGGGCAGTCAAAATCCTTCGACGCTCGTCGGCGTGGGTTCTGGTGTAATTCTGTTTTTTCTAATTTTACCTTGAAGAGATGTGGGGTGTTTCTGTGTTAGGTTCCCTTCACTTTCTGGCTCCGGCAGGTCCCTTGAGCCTGGGTTATTGATTCTTTATTTTTTACTTGGTCTGCTGCTCGCTTCTCCGAGGTGCTCGCGATTCCGCTGCCGCCTGACAGCCGACGATCCCGTTTCAACTCTCCCGCCTTTTCCAACCCGGCACACGTTCTTCTTTTTTGTATCCTTGAACCTTTCCTTTATTTGTGGGCGTTTCTCTTTACTCCCTCTGTCAAACGGCTTCCCCACCACCTGAGACCTAGGATCCCCCCCCTTCTTTCCGTAGTCTGCGCCTCCCGCCCCCCCCTCTCCTCTCGGAACCTGTTTTTTCCTTCAAGATGCCCTTTGATGTTTTCCGTCGGTAGGTCCTTTATTTTTCAGTACTTCTATTATCTTTCAAGACCCCCCCAACATTTCGTATGCCCTCTTTCTTGTTATTACTGTCCGAGGAGGCCTTTTCTGCTTTTCCATTTTGAATGTGTTTGTGCCATCCTTTGGGTCCTTTTCCTAAGAACTCGGACCCTTCCCCATACCGGCAATCCGTTTCATCTGGTCGCCGCGTCTTTGAAGACCATCTACCATTGCGGCAGTCTTCCTCCCCTTGCTGACGATCCGTACCGGAGTCCCGCTATTCATAAAAATCGAGTTTACTTGGTTTCCGTGTCTCCCCTCCCCTTTCTGGAACGTTACTCGGTGTGATCTCTTTGGCCTCTCTTCTCTCCAATCGCATGCGGTGGTTCGCCCTTCTCCAACCATTTCGTGACAGGACCTGGCGACGACGGTAATATTTCTTTCTTCGCCTCACGGTCGCGCCCTGCCAACCTGCTGTGTCTTAACTTTTGCAACCCCTCAACAAATTTGAGCATGCGCCTCCCCGGTGCCTTGGGGACGCGGACGGCGAGTTTTCGCGGTTCTCAGTAGATCGCGGAAAAGAGTTTTCTTATCGTTTGGAAGGGTCCCCTAACCCCTACTTTATCCTCCTAGCGTAGGCGTACGATTGTTCTGGCCCCTTGCCTCTGTCTTCAAGACTTTCCTGCTGCGGTCGGTGTTTGATCGCCTACTTCCCTCGGCGTCCGGACTCGGTTTGGTCTTAAACGACCTCAGGTACTGTCCTCCTCCTATAGGCGCTGGCGGAGCTAGGTTGAACCCTCCATCAGCTTGACGTTCGCGCGCCGCTAACAGAAGAGTCCTCTTCTGCAGGTCAAGTCGCTCATCAGGATAGATACGAGCATCTTCTCTCATTTTTCCGCCAAGTCCGGGTTTAGTGGCGTCTATTTGATGTCCCCATTTTGGTAAGGCCATCCGGATGGCTCTTAAGTGGAGAGGAGCGCCCTTCCCCCTCCCTATTATTGAGTTCCGTCGGTCCGCCGCTATTTGCCTCATCTCTCTCTTTCCCTAATCAGGTGTTGGTGTTTAGCTATTCAATTCCCTCCCTCTTCGGAAATTTTTGAAGGTCCTCGTCCCCGATTCCGGTAACCGTGGCGCTATCGCCCAGTTCCGTCTTCTTTGAATTTCCACTGTTGCTAAGTCGACACTCCATTGTTCCCCGGCGAATTTGCTTCTAGAAGATGCTCTTGATGAATCCGGATGCTTCTCCTCTTGCTTTTTTCTCTTCTTGAGGTCCCTGACTAGTCATCTTTCATCGCGGTTTGCTCCGGGCGCTGCTACGCGGCGTCCCAGATAGAAGAATTGCTCTCTTCCGTGTGTTTGTATAAGGTTTTCGCTCCCTTTTTTTTGGCTCTCTTCTCACACACTCCTCCTCCATTCCCTTTTTCTCTCGCTCTATGTACTCATCTAGAAAAAGCTTAGATTGTTCTCTTCAAATCGGGATATTTAAGTCCACGGTTTATTGCTCTCTTTTTAAACGTCACTCCTTTCCGATGAGATCCTTTCTCGCCGCCAACACCCCCCCCAAGTTGTCCCCTGTTATTGGGGGAGATGAACCCCTTTTTTTGGTGTATCGTACGACATGTACTTTTCATCGGGTCTTTTTGAAGGGGAGAGTGATCCCCCCCCCCCCCTTGACGCAGTTGGAGTTATTTCTTCCTAAGAACTGGCCTTGTATCCTCCCTGTCGCTGTCATGCAGAGAAAGACATTCGCTTTTTTCTCTTCGCGGCTTCCTGTTTTAGGCCACCGATTACTGGATCCATCTTTTGGGATGGTCTCCGGCACCCGTTCCAACTCTCAATTTTTTTGACACTTTGCCAGAAGAGTTGCTTGTGCGCTTTTCTGGCTAGAGGTCCGGTTTCTTAATCTGTACGAACATGGGTCTCTCTCCCTAAGTCAGACCACGCGTCGAACGGATTGCGAAGGTCCATTGGCAGTAGTCGTAGTGGGTTCCAATGCATTTATTTCAATTCCCAGCGGGAATTCGCAATTTTTTTTCTTGCCGCACCCCCATACTTTGGGCAGTCGCCTTTTGATTCTATCAGGGCCCTCTGAAGCGAGACCATTACTGACGGATCGCGAGTGCTATTGGAGAAGATTGTCCGGCGCTCTCATAGGATGCGGCGAGAGGAAGGTCCTTGTGTGGTTCTCACGAGTTTTTTTCCTGGTGCTCTCCTTTAGACGAAATCCGGGTCAGACGGCCCCTTCCCGACGCCAATCGTGCACCGGAAACAGTCCCTTTTTTCTTCTTTTGACGCTTCTTCTTCGTTGAAACCGATGTTGTCTTCTGGTTTTTCCCGGGCGGCGCCGGTGTCCGATATCTCGAAGAGACCCGTCTCCCTGTAGATGAAGAGAAAGTAACCCCAACTTCCTCCTTCCCCCCCGATACCGGTTAACTGAAGGTGCGGTGACTTTAGAACTTGAAACGCGCCACCCCTGCTTCGTAACAGGTCCGGCAGGAGCCAAGTACGGAACCACGTCTCCCTCTCGCCGATCCTTCGATTCCGGTTCAAGGCCCACGCTCCTTCCTGGAATGGTGTTGACTCTACGCTGCCTCATTCCCGACTCCGAAGAACCCCTTTTTCCGCTTTCGCCCTCGCATTGGGCTTCCAATGCGCGGCTGTATGGGCGATTTAAACTCTCTCTTTCCTGGTTAGATTGCCCCATGTGCCGGGGTTTTTTTGGAATCTAAGCAGGCGCGACTCCTTTTCCTCTATCGCGCCCTCCAACGCACCCAGCAAGAGCGCCTTGTTTTGATTCCCCCTTTTTTTCGCTTGTCCCCGTTCTGCCTCGTTTTTCTCGAGGACCCTACCGCCGCGGATGGTTCCGTTTTTGCAAACAGGTGGTTGTTTTTTTTGTTATAATATATGCGTGCTGCCCCACGCCCCTTGTAACCTCTCCCTGCGCCGGACTTGTCCTGCGGCAGACGCCAACAGGACCAGTTCCTACCTCCTGTGTTCGGATATCTAGATCTTTTTAATTCCCTTTGCTGTGGGCGTTTTCTCTTTCGTCGTCACCGTCTGGCAAATGTCTGCCGAAACACGCCCTGCCGAGGATGGTCTTTCTTCTGCCCCCTTTATTGCGACCGTCTACCCACCTTCGGCTTGTGAACACTCTTCGAATACTCGATTTTCTCCTACGCCCGCCCTCGCCCGTCGGTTTAATGAACCGGTGACTTAGATATTGTCAAGTTGGCGTGACACCCTGCCCAGTTTTCTTTCCCGGAGGTGGGAGTACTCCCCGGGTTTTCCCTTCTGTGTGTTGTTCCCACCTCCTTGGCGCAGGTGCCACTTGTCGTTCCACTGGGTGGTGGCTTACTTTTTGATTAAAATTTTACAGAGCATCTGATCATGTGTTTTCCTAATCTGGGAGTCTTTCCTACGGATAGGCTTTACTTCTGGCTGATCCCCACCTCCCTGCCGCCGCCCCGGGAGATATTTCCCCTTAGTCGCTCCGGTCCGGATATGCGCCTCTTTTGATATCTATAACCAGGTGGTCCATCTTAGCCGTGCGCTCCAGAGGGGCAAGGGTCCCCTCTTTTTTATTGAACGAAGGTCTCGGGATCTCCCCCCTCTCCAAGGCGGTATCTGATTGCCCCCTTTCTCCGAGCAGGATTCTCCTTATTATGGAGTGGGTTTCTCAAGCTTGAATGGGCGCGTTAGCTATCTTTGTCTGAATTTTCCTTGCGGGAGTGCCGTTTTGGTGTTTGGTTATTCTCCTAAAGACTAGATTCTCCTTAGAGCTGGGTCACCTTCCCCCTGAGAGGTCGCATCGTTCCACCGATTTTTTTTTTTCCCTTTGCGTGGGTCCAACGCGGCTTCCTTCTGCAACGCGTCGGTAGGCTCTCACGAACGTACCTAGCAGCTTCCCTCCCCTCCTCACTCGGTCGGAGCGCCATACCGGCGATAGGGTTCTCCGGCCGCGCGCCGTAGCCCTTGACCCCTTGTTGTTGATACCCGACTGCTCCGCCTTCCGTTTGTCCTTCCGAGAGCAGCACATATTTTTCCCCCCCCCGTTTTGTTTAGATGCTGTGTGTCGCGTTCCCGGACACAACCTGCTGGTTTTTGTCCCCTAAGCACAGCTAGTCAAACGCTGCCGCGTCGGTCCCCTCCCCTCATTTCGGAAAGGTCAAATGTCTCCTTTCTAAGCGCAGGTTTAGCTTGAGATCGACGGTACTAGTTTCTTTCGAAGACCCTACTGTAGTATGCCCGAGGCTGGCCGACCATTGTTTTCCACCCCTAGACCCGGGATCAGACCGACGGGCGACAGACTAGATCTCATGTGCGATGCAGTAGCTCGATCCGTCTAGGTCCATTTGTGTGGGCCCCCCCCCCCCCAACGGAAAGCACTTCAGCCTTCCCTCCTCCGCGTCGCCCAGGGACTGCCGTCTCCACCCGCCGGTTTCCTGTTTTGACGCTCGCGAGTGCTCTCGGTTCCGGATGAATTCTGGCTGCCCCCGTCTTACTTTCCACTGCACAATACGGTCTATTTTGTGTTGAATGGCAGAGACTGGTGCGGACTGTCCGAGCCTCGGAACGCTTTCTAGGTCAGAGAGCCATGCATCCTGCCTGAGCATGAAACTTTGGCCTTCCTTCTGAGAGACATTAATGAGGGAGGACCGGTTCATGTACCTTCCTAGGTTAACGGTCTAGCGGGTTTTAGGGGGTAATTTGTTTTTCCCCTCTTCTTCCCCCTTTTACCCAAGGACTCCCACTTCCCCTTTCCCCTGGCACCCTCTACACCCAGTTTGCCCCACTCCCCTTCGCCATACGGTGACAACGAACAGTCTCTTCCCGTTCCCCACCCTGCGTCAGCATTCCGGGTAATTGACCTGTTTTGTATTCCAATTGGACAGGTGGATTGGTGGTGGGTTTTTTCTAAACTAGCCCTTCTCCTCGGGAGTTACCGTGAAGTCACTTCTTGCGTTTTTTCGGGCTCTTGCTTAGCTACACGCTCGTCTGCGTCGCACTCGTTTCCCCCCCCCTCGGTCGTAGGTTCCTTGCACACCGTCCGTGCCACCAATCCGTCATCTGTGCCGGGAGGTGTGTGTTCGACGTGCAGTATGTCTTTGGCCTTTCCTTTTTCCGGTTCTGGCCGCTCTAAGAATGCCCTATTCGACCCACGTGCCTCTCGACCCCCCGAGATGGCACCCCCGCGACCTTTCATTCAGTTTCTTCCTTTTTCGTCATGGCTTTTTTTCCATGTCTCTTTACCCTCTCTCCCGCTCAGGGCAATAGGTTTTTTTCTGTGGCGGGTATGTTGTCCCCCTTTTTTTTGCGCTTTTTCGCGCGGATTGTTCCCGCTGCGCGGGATTTCTCTCCCCCATGGCGAACGTTGCTCTCTCTCCCCTCCACGGCGCGCGGTTGTTTGTGTGGACCATTTTCTTGCGTTCTCGTACTGTTCAGTTCTTCGGGCTACCTGTGCTAACTGCGCACCTATTTGCATACCATCTTTACTTATTCTGCTTTTATCCTTCCGTGGAAATGTTTCCCTTGCCGTTTTCCTTTGCCAGCACAAAGGGTTTTGGTCTTCGCCCTTCTCATGCGGCTTTCAAAATGATTTTCGGCGGAGGATTCGTGGCCTTCGTCTTTTTTTGTTTCAGATCTCACTACCGCCCAGCCCTGATCTTTCCCCTTCGATCCCGTTAGATCATGGAGTCCTCCCCGGCGCGACGGTGCTCGCCTGTTCTTTTCTTTTTCTTTGAGCCAGGCCCTTTTTTTCCGAAGGTTTGTTTGGCGTGTCTCTTTTTTTTTCTCCGGTTGGGGTCCAGCACCCGGTTATTACCTGTGTAGGGGTGCTATGATTCTATTGATTGGGCCGTTTCCGCACGTCCCCTGTCTCACTAGTTTTTCGGCGAGAGTTATGTTCTGTACCGTCGTTCTTCCGACGACGCATGTTTGTCTACCCCGCGCTCCTTTGTTTTCAATATCAGCGCTGCCCTTCCCCAATCAGTGGGACACGTTTCCCGTGGCAATCTTTCCAGGGTCTCGGGTCCCCTTCTTCTTGACCCGTGCCGCCGGGCGTAATTAAGAGAGCACCCCGACAAGTCTACCTCGCCCCTGTCTCAAATATGCGGATCAGTCTCTCTCTTCCCTCCTTCGTATAGCCGGATATTCTCCGTCAAGAGGAACCCTCGCTGTGGTGAATTTTTCGCCTTTCGGTGCGGATCAAGAGTACACAACCTTCTACGGTATCGGTTATTTGGCTGGGAAGGGATAGGGTCTCCGCCCTTTTTTCTCTGTTTTGTTGATTCCCCAATTTTTTGCAGGTCCCCCTCAATTCCTGACTACGCCCATCCCACATTCCCTTCAATCCTTCTGGTTCTCGATGGGGATTTCTCCTCCTACTTCGGCCTATGAGGAAGCTGGCCGTACGTACGTAATCCGGCGTTCCTCCCCCTCGTCTTGCCCACTTCTCCCAAATTCTAGTTTCACTTTGGTTGTCGGTGGTGTCCGGTCTACAGACCCATCCAGAGGTCCAGTACTCCCTTTTTTTCGTCGGCGTCCTCTCCCCAATTTCGCGGGAGGGCGCGCTGGAACTCGTTCTTCGGTCGATCCTCCTTTGACCCTGCGGGAGTATCCTTCGCCACATTTTTCGTCGCGCCTCCAATACTCTTCCCTTTTTTTAAGAATTCTCGTTCGCACAAACAACAAGTGGTTTTACTCCACACCCAATAGCTCATTTTCATCCCGGGCGAAACCGCACGGACTTCCCCAGATTTTTTTTTCTCCCCTTCCCGTGGGATTATTTTAAGAGAGCCCCTCCTGTTCTTTTCTGGCCCCCCTCCTTGATTATAGAGATGTCTTCCTTCGATGTGATTCCACTCTGTCAGCGAGTAGTCCTTCTCTTGGAGGAGGTGATCCGCCTCTACGCACACTCTGTTTGCCCTCCCGGCACCCTCCTATTCTGGACGGCATCCCCCAGTTGGTTCTTTTTCATGATGGCTTTCCCGTGCTGACCACCCGCCAGCTCGTCTCGAGTGTAGGTTGACGTCCTGCTCCCCTTGTTGCTCCCCTGTTTCCCCCTCATAGTCATTTCTCCTCAAGCCGGATGCTAGATCAGATTCGTAACTTTTTGTTTAGTTCTGACTTTGTGTTATTTGAGGAGAAACACATGTTCAGGCCATCTTATCTCGGTCAGGCGGGGGCAGCACGTGAGCGCACGGAGATCATCGAGCTTTTTCGGTGTCCGTCTTTGTCTCCGATGTTTGGCTGTGCCTTCCAAGCTCCCCTAAATCCCGGTTGTTTCTTGAGAGTCGAGTGAGTGTTACTCGGCGGCTTTGGAGACTGCTCTACCCCCTTGATTACAATGGCGCTCCTCCCCGTTTGTGCTCGCTTTTTGCCCTGACACCCATGGGTCATTCGAAAATCACCCTGTTCTCTTCCCCCGTTATTTTACTTTCGCCGCTCGCTCCTCCTTGCCCTTTTCCGGTGTGCGTGTTTTGTGGAACGCAATCGGAGGTGAGCTCGCGTAGTATCGTGCTGTGCCTTTTGATCATCCTCTGGCATTTTCCGCTTCCCCTCGGGGTCCAGTCCGCCCTCTTTCTCCTGTTAGCGCCGGCCGCCTCTTTTGATTCTCATATCTTTTTTCGCACCCGTTCTCTTTGTTGGTATCCTTGCTTTGCATACGCCGGACGGATGTACTCATCATTCGCCCGACTCACTTAGAGTGTAGTCACTTAGTTTCGTTGTTCCCGTCCTACGGTGCTTTCTAGATCCCGAACGCCTTCTCCTCCGCTGTGTGCTATGCTTTCTCCGCTTGCTGCCTGTTTTTTTCTCTTCACCCCTTTTGGTGGTGACGGATCCTTCATGACCGTCCAGCGGGTTGGCTTTTTGGTCGACTCCTAACTCCCCCCTTCCTTTCGAAGTCCCATCTCCCCGTTCTTATACGCCCGTCACGATGGTGAAAGCGGCCACTAGCGTTTGTTTAGAGATACTCTTTCTTCAGGGCTCCACCGAGTACTTGTCCAGACTGCTGGAGACTCCACTTTCCACTCGTACTATTTTTCCGGCTCCCTCTGCCTGGACGGGAGTTACGGCGCGGTTTCCTCCGTGTTTTCTTTCTTGTCGCACATTTTTGGACGATTCTCCCCCCTGTGTTCCCCAGCATCGAGGGCCCCTCTGGTTTGCCTGTAATGTTAATTGGCAGTAGGCTTATTTGAGCGCCCACGCCCTTTTAGTCCTGTTTTCCGACCAAACGGCACGAGCCCGGACCCTCTAGGGCCTCCCGCCAAGGGTCCCGCCCCAATCAGTACAATTATCGAGCGCCTGTTCTTTACCTTTAAACCCCTTCTTCCCCCCTCTACCGCGCCCTTAACCCTGTGCAGCGAGGACTCATCTGAGGGAGCAGTTACTTCCCACTTCGTTACTGGCTGGAGTCGATTTTGATAGGGCCTGCTTTTGTTTGTGTACCCAGTAAATTGCTTTATTTCCCGTATTTTGCGCTCCTTTTCGTCACCCGCTATGCCACGTCAGAAAGCCAGTTCTCTCACCCCCCCCGCCTTAACTTATTTGTGCACGTACGCGCCGTACCTTTTGCCCATCCCTCTTTTTTTCGATTTTTGAGGTGCCTCTTGAGCCCGAGTGGAAGACTCCCTTCCTGAGGTCAGTGCACCCTGTCACCTCGGATG
>Ga0179593_1291661_pt1 | contig 10558 bp, 14 predicted proteins | sample CZODoug2_1_08_16_FD_185931 | JGI IMG/M metagenome (GOLD analysis project Ga0179593, IMG submission 185931) | Vadose zone soil fungal communities from Angelo Coast Range Reserve, California, USA - CZODoug2_1_08_16fungal (PacBio error correction) | ecosystem: Environmental > Terrestrial > Soil >... | reverse complement strand
CGCCTCTTCTTATTCTTTCCTTTCGATGTCTTGTCACTTTTGATCGAGCGTTTTCCCCCCCGCTCGGCGGTCTCCGCGTCGCGCAGTATGTTTGGACTTAATAATGATCATTGTTGTCTTTTCCTCCGGAAGGGAACCATGTTGTGTTTCCCTCTTTATACCTATTTTTTTTTTCGGCTTTTTTTCAGTGGAGTGGTTAGTCAGTTCCGCCCCAGGTTCTGGTCCGGGGTGGGTGTTGTAGAACCGCTGGTTCATTCGATTTAGTACGCCCCTTTTCTTTTGGTTTAGGTCGTTTTATTCGTTCTTCTCTTTTTCTACTTTTTCCCCCCTAAGATTCTGTGTTTCGTCTAAAGTTCAACCTTCCTTTATACTTAGCGCACGCCGGTCCATCACACCGCTGAATTGTCGTATGTCTTGACTAAGGTTTCCCTGATTCCGTCCCCGTCCCTTTTTTTTACCTTTCTCCCATCGCGATTTTTAACCGTCTCCCCTCAGCCAGATCCTTTCCAACCGAAACCCATACCCTCTTCTGGTTTCCCGTTTCACGAAACCCCTCTGTTACTGCGTTCCCCTTCCCGCTTCAGGTGCCCTTCGCTTCTACCCCCTTTTGTCTTCCTTGTCTTCCGCCTCGTTCCGGTAACTTAACTTGAAGGAGTTCTCCCTTGTTTGAACGTGCCGCTACACATTTTCCACCCCCTTCCTTCGACCTTGTCCCTTTCCCCTAGTCCCTGTGAAATTTTTTTCTGTTTTTCCTGATTCTTTTCCGTTAAAGAACACGAAGCGTTGATCGGTCTCCACAAACGGACCTTCCTGGTTTCGATCCCTTTTCCCCTAGAATCAATCTGACGACCTGCCCCTCATGCTGTTTTCTCTCGTCAGGTTTGCTCGAATGTCTATTTCCGACTCCATTGCTCTCTCTCTTTTCTTTTTTGGTTGGTAGCCCAGGATTATCGGTCCTGAAACCGAGTAAATGCTGATCACTATCTTGCTTCCCCACTTGATTTCCGACGCCTTTCTTTTTGTCTGGACGTAGGAACTGCTCTTCTTCCCCTTCAGTCGCTTTGATTACTCTGGTATTGTCCCGTCTGCCCCTTCCCCCGTTGCAAAGTCCAGTAATTCGATCTTTTTTTCCCTCCCCTTTGGATTCCCTGTCCCATCCTTAAGGTCTCACGATTGTTGCTTTTCCTACTCTGGCGCCATTTTTTGGCTCTTCTCTCCATGTTCTGGCGGGCGATTTTCTTTTTTCCTTTCCTGTAGCCGCTGAATCCCCCTTAGCTGTAATTTTCCATTTCATTACTTCTATTTTCTTTTCTCCCTTGTGGTTGCCGTTTGCGCACAGTAGTTCCAATAAAACGTCTTCCTTACTCGAAAGCCTCTACAAAATCCCTGCCCTCTCGACGTTTGGATTCTCAGCCGGAGGCCCCCCTCCTCCTTGCTATATTTTCCCTCCCTTGTGGTTGGTTTTTAGTCGACTCTCATTGGCATACAGTCATCGGATTGTCTGGTGGTGTTTTTCAAGCCCCCAAATTTATCTTTCATTTCTATTTTGTTGCTTTCCCTTTTCTTTTAGTTTACCCCGTTTCCTATCCAGAAAAGTTTGGACCTGTCCCCACCCCTTCTATCCCTCCCGCTTGGAAGGTCCGGTATGACGAGTCCTCAGGAGAAGCCCGCCAGGGACCTCTTTCTCTATTCCCGCGAAAGTTGCGACCATTGCGTAGCCCCACAATTCTTCTCTTGCGATCTTTTGACGGCTCTTGAATGTCTTTCCCCTTCCCCCTCTGTAATTCGTTCGTGCGGTTTAAGGCCAAATCTAGGCAACGACCCCCGCATCCGTCATTTTCCCTTCCCCCCAGGCATTCCCGACACCCGTCTAGCCCGCGGACCCCTCTACTGGGTCCTCATGATCTCTCCTTCTTTCCGGATACAGCGCGGGTTCGTCAGACCCTCTCCTCCCCCGTGTCCCAATTAAAGTCATTCGCTTCCGGTTAAGGTCATGGCGCTGAACTTTTTTTCCGCAGATGCTGGCCTTCTTTTCCGCTTTTATAGTGATCGTGCTTCCCCGCTCCCCACCCGGAAATAAGTTCCCCGTTGTATACTCTTTTTTTGCCAGCTTCTGTGTTTGCATTCTCCTCCTTCCTTTGTCAGCATTACAATTTTTTCTCACGGAAGGCCACACTGTTTTTTTTTTTTTTTTTTTTTTTTTTTTTTTTTTTTTTTTTTTTTTTTTTTTTTTTTTTTTTTTTTTTTTTTTTTTTTTTTTTTTTTCTTTTTTTTTTTTTTTTTTTTTTTTTTTTTTTTTTTTTTCTTTTTTTTTTTTTTTTTTTTTTTTTTTTTTTTTTTTTTTTTTTTTTTTTTTTTTTTTTTTTTTTTTTTTTTTTTTTTTTTTTTTTTTTTTTTTTTTTTTTTTTTTTTTTAGCTCTGCTTCCCGCGCGATCCTTGATTTTTCAATGCGTAGAGTCCCCCCCTTTCCCGTGACTTTCCTTCTTGTATCGAGGCGAACCCTTGTATCCCCACAGGATTCCCGTTCAGGTCTAGCCTTTTCCGTTTGAATCATTTTTAGCCGCCTCCTTTCCTTATTTTCTTTCCCCGCTCTTCAGGTTTCTTCTTTGCTCTTCGTTTACACTATCGCGTGTTGATTCTACCTTACATCAATTTTGTTCGACAGTTAATGTAACCCCCTAGCTCTCGACATCTCCATTTCGTCCGGGTGGGATTCGTGATCTTATTGCTGAGCTCCCTGACATCTCAACAGAACTCTATGTTCGTTTCCCGGTTCTAAAGTCGCGTTACTCCTCCCCCCGACGACAAACTCATTTAGGCATCCTAACATCTTTCCCCCGTCCCCGGCGCCCAGAAGTCGATTGAAGTACTACTCCACGCACAGTCTTTTTCTTCATGGTCTGGCCCCACTTTCCTTTTCCCTTCCGCGCCTAGGAAAAATGCGATATTTTATTCCTCCCATCGCCTGGATGCTTGCTTTTAAGAGAGCGTTTCCCCCCCTCCCCTTTTTCACATTTTCTCCAATCCATTGCATTTCTTTTCCTCTTTTCGTTTTTTTTTATGAGAGACTTCGGATCTCTTCTTTTCTTCTCGTATGTGATTGTTCCTTTCCACGTTCTCTCTCTTGCATCCTCCTCTTAAACGAGTCCCTTCTTTCCGGGTTTTTGACTCTTTAATTTTGCCGATGGCGCGCGTTTCCTTTTTGTAGAACGTTGGGTCCTACTTTCTCCCTCCGGACGACCTTATCTTGGCGTGGTTAAATTCCTCAATATGTTTTCTTGGGTTGGTGTTTTCTCCGAAATTTTGCTCATTAGTCCCCAAGGGATGTTTGGCTTTTCCCTTTACGCGTTCCTTCGCTCCCCTTTCTAACGCCTCCCCCAATAGATTTTTTCTGTTGTTTAGCTTTTCCTTCTTACAAGTTAAACCTGCCTTCCCTTCTCTCCCGTCGGCGCCCTTTTTCTTACGCTCCCCTGTTTTATTTTTCCGGAACCCTTTGACGGGTTTTTTAACACTGGCCTCCTCCCACGCATCCTTCACCCTCTCTCACCCAAGATCATTGTTCGACCCCCCACTTCCTCTTCTTGTCTTCCGGCTGACCCACCATCGGTAAATCGGCGGCCTTCACCCCCTGGGTCCCCCGCCCGCTACCTGTACCTCCCCTGGCTCATGGTCTTCCTCCCCTCTTCCCCCCCCCGGAAAGTCACGTTGATGGAGTTCTCTTTCCGGTTCCCCACTTCCCCCGGTTTCGATACAAACATTTCCCCCTGGCTCGCCCTTTTTCCGCCATTTTTTTCACTATTTACATGCTGTTTTCCCGTTTAAGAGCTGTGCGTCTCCTGCCATCCCCGCATGAAGATGTTTTTTTTATCTCCACCGACGTGGAGTCGGCGCGTGGCCACCCCTTCCCCTTTCTCCATCTTTTGCCTCTCCTCTTTTCTTTCCTCGTTATTGGATAAGGTATGCAAGTCCCGAGTCCCAACTTGTTCCCTCAGAGTTCTTGCTTAGGTTTGTGTCTTTTATAGTAGCTACCTCGCTCTCAGCTTGACCCTAAGGTCACTAAGTCCTATGGTGTCCCCATGCTCCGTCCGCGCGATTTTCCATTGGTTTTTCTATGAGGTACGCCTGGTCTTCCCTTTCCCTGCGGGGAGGCATGATTTATGTTTTCTGCCTTCCCGTTTCCTTGTACGTCCCGTTGTTTTTTTTTTCAGTCCGGATCCTCCTAGCGTCAAAATCAGTCTTCCCTCGTCCCACGAGCCCCCCTTTTTGATCCGCATTTCCCTTTTCATTTCTCTTTTTTTCCCTGGCGGAGACTGTCCTGGTCGACGCCAACGTAAGGCTTCTAATTAGTCTTATGCGGTCTTCTTCCTTTTTATGTCCCGTCTTAGTTGCACGAGACTTTCCCCCCCCCATCACCCCCCCTTTTCTCACAGAAAGCCCCACCGCGTCTGCATAGTCTCTTTGGCCTCCCTCTCCTCCATCTGGCCAAACAAGTCCATGGCTATCCTCCCTTCTATCTCTCTCTTCTTTTTCCTCTCCCGAAGGTGTTGTTTTTGAGTTCTTAAGGGAAGTACTCAAGATGAGATCGCTTTATCTGGTATTCTCCCCCCCAAGGCTTTTCTGCATTCGATTACGCTAGGTGCTACTTTTTATTCCCTCCCTTGTTCGCTCCAGTCCCTGGTTAACTCCCCCCCCCCAACCAGTCTTAGGCCTTCCCCTTCCAGCCTCCTCAGTATGCACTCTTTAAGTTATGCCGTTCGTCCCTTCACTTCCCCGTCTTTCGCCCTCCATGTCCTCTCAGGGCTTTTTAAGTTACAGGCTAGCATCACAAGTCTTCTCTTCGCGGATATTCTTTGTTCCTGCTCTTCTTTTAAGTACGATTCCCCCTCTTTCCCCAGTGTCATCAGAGAGGTTTTCTTTGCGTTTACCGTCTGGAGCAAATCCCCCCTTTTTGTCATTTTTCCAATATTCCGGTTCTCACTCTTTGCCGCCCCCATTCCCCATCTCCTACTATCCTTTTTTTCTCCGAGGCGTTTTAGTCTTTTCCCTTTTTCCTTCCCAGCTAGAGCGCTCTTTTTGACGATAAACACAGTTTTCTTCCCCCCCCCCTTTTTTCCCTCCCTCCCAAGAATTTTTCCTTTCCGGGCTCTTATATGTGAGCTGACCTCCTGAAGAGGAATGTCTGGCCTCGGCATGATTTTTCTTATAGTGATGTCCGGAGGACGCAAAAGCGACCCGTTACTGAGGTTCTTCCCCTGCGCATTTTGTGTTTGCTTTTTCCTCACATTGTCGAACCCTCCCCTTTTACAGGACTCCAACTTGGTCCGTCAATTATATTAGTTTTCCCCTGTGTGACCGAAGTCCAGTGCGAAGTCCTATCCAATACCCCTCTTCCGTTAGGTGATCCTTAATTCCCCCGTGGTTTTTGTTTTTAAGGCTTTTCTCTGGTCCAACCTTCTTTTTCCTTTTCCTTTGGAGGCACTTTTAACTCCCCCGTTTTCGGCTTTCTCCCCGTCAAAGTCGGGTATGTGGTTGCCGATGAATTTTTATTCTTTTTTCCGATATCCCTTTAAAAGCTTTTTTCTTTGATATTTAACCGTTCCCTGGGTTGCCGCTTCCTCCCCCCTTCGCTCCCCCGTCGTTTGGTTTTCCTGGAGCCTGGCGCGCTTTCCTGTATCGGGCAGCATGCTCGAAGACGCCCCCCCCCCAGGACTCTTTTTTTTTTTTTCTAACTTTATTGACACGATACTCCCGCCTCCCCCCCACAACCCCCATCCTGGTAGGAACTACTGACATCCCCCCTTTCCCCCGGTTTCCCACACACCCTTCACCCCCTGTTTCTTTCCGACAATCCAATTATAAAGTCGTCCGGCTTTTTTCTTCCCTGGCTTACCACGGTCTACATGACACTGCACCGGACATTCTCACGATCCCCCTTCCCTTCTGCTAGGTTTGCGTTTTTTTACATCCCTCGCCCCCGTGATGCAATCACCGACATCCTGTCAATAATATCCGTAACATCTATCTCTAATACTTGTTGGTTTTTATCTCCTCTTTTCTTCTTTTCATTCCGTCGTTTTTCTCCTTATGTCCCGCCCTCGTCAGGATTTTCCCTCCTGGTGTGTTTTCTCCCTTTTGGCGATGTTCGCTTACTTTTTAGAACGTTGTCAGGCTTATAAATAGGCCAAGTCTTATAGTTTGCGTAAAGGAACTCCCCAGGTTTTTTCAGTTTTTTCCCCCCCCTCCTGGGACATTTTGAGTTTTCCCATTTTATCATGGTGTTGTTGGTCTTTTCTCCGTTGATGACGTATTTCTTTCCTTTTCTAAAGCCGTCACTACCCATTCTTGTCTTAGTTCCCCCCCCTGTCTTTACCTACCCACTGACGGATCCAGGCTCCCCTCTTGACGCTTTCCCCTTCCATTCCTGTGCGGTCTAGAAAGGTGTCAGCCGGTCGGTCACCCGGGGTCCCTTTTGTTTCAAGGTGTATCACCAAGAGGCTCCGATCTCGACGCACCCTCTCATCTCGCCCCCCTATTCTGTCCTGCACGAACCATAAGGACCTCTTCTGCCTCCCACGGTATCACCGGTTTGCCCCGCCTATTTCTTTCCCCGCATGCTTTTTTCATGTTTTCTTAAGCCTCGATAACTTTGAATTCGGAAGAGGGTGCTTCTGAAAGTTAACGTGAACTCTGATCAACAAATTTTTTTTCACCCCCCACCCTGAATCTCCCCCCTTTTTGACGTCCGGTAGGAAGTGAGTATGGGTGTTTCTTTTCTTCCTTTTTTTCTTCTCCGGCCCCAGCACGATTTCGCCGGATCCCCCGAATGACGTTTCAGTTGGCGCGGTGAGTTCTCCCTTCTCAACTATGAAACTCTGACGACCTTCCCCCAGCATGAATGATTCGTCTAGTTGGGTAAATGTACAGACCTGCTCCTCCATTCCCCGCGCCTTTCAGCGATTGATCATTGGGCGCCGTCGCCACTAGGTTTGGATATCTGTCGGCGAACCTCGCCCCCCTCTTAGGAATTAAATGAAGTTGAAACCACTACGCTTCTGATGCAAATTCTTTTCCTCGCTAGTACTTTTTTTGACTTCCCTTGGCCTGACCTGTTAATGTCCCGCGGCTGTGGAACATGATGGATTTTTCCCCTTTCAGGTAAATCCCGCACGTCTTCCATTTTTATTCGGGCGGTGAAGCGCATGATAACCCTAAAGCCGCCCCCCCCCCCCCCCCAGAATAAGCCTCGGCCGTGTGCTCCTTCCTCCCTTTGTGCTTTTTTTCTAACTTTCTGGTGTCCTACTCCTTCGCCCTCTTGTCTTTCCTGTCGGAAACCAATGATTTCTCGGTAGACTGGAGAAGTGTTAAACTCCCCGTGGCCCTGACCTCGGCGATGCGGCTTTCCCCCATGTTGTTGGTTTCACTTTTTTTTCACATCTGCGGGTTACATACCTAACCGTAGCCGTCCTTAACCTTTCTAAAAATCGTACCCCCCCAAAATCTTACCATGGGAAAGACTCCGGGCTCTGCCCTCCAGCACCTTTTTCCCCCCCTCCGACTTATTTCTGCTATTTTCTTCTTTTCTTCAGTAGGTGTTGTTTTTGATATCATTTCCCCCCCGGCCTTCTCGATTCTTCGGTGCTGCTGTGAAGCCAACTTGTCGATCTTTGCATGGTCTTTGGGCTTTTATAGGTTAAGTACGTTAGTTCATAGCTTTTCTTCCAGAAATTTTTTTCCCCCCCCCAGTTTTCTAGCTCCCCCTTTAAGGGCTTTCAAGTAAGGTCCAGGTTATTCTTTCCGCCAGGATCAGTCCCCGTAATTTCGGCGGCCAGGACCGATTTCAAGTCTGTTCCGTCGAAACTTGACGGCGTATTTAAGGTTTTTCTTTGCCTTTCTTCTTTTACTCCGTTTTTCTTCTTTCCATCCCCTATTTTTTTCAACTCTTCTTGAGGTGAGTTTTCCTTCTTTCTTGCCTCATTTTCCACCGCTGCGTGGCCACGTATTTTCCGTCATTTTTTAGTGCATTCCCGCCACACCAGGAGCTTAGGTTTTTTTGAGGCATTATTTCCGTTTCTTTCCGGGATAAGAGCGCGAGTTTCCGTCCTCTTAATCCCCTTTTTACCGCGTTTGTTCATGCTGAGTTTTTTCCCAACTGAGATTTACTGCAACATGGCGCCCTGAACCCCTCTCCGTGCCCGCCAGGCAGATTCCCGTGGCGAGTGATAGTTTGATAGTAGTCTTCCTCGCCCAGTCCCCTCCCGTTCTTTTGGATACTTTTCTTTTTGGTTTGCCGGCCAGGAACTCCCCCCCCCCACCCTCGTTTTCTCCGTGTCAATGTCACTTGTGTAAGTCAACATGGACGTTAAATGGTCGATTCGTGGTCCTTTTTTCTTGCCTTTCCCCCCCTTTTTTTTTTTCATCAGCCTCCCTTTCCTCTTAGGGTACGCCTTCCCTTTTGACCCCCTTAGTTTCCTTATCGCTTTGCCACCGGTGACTCCTTTTGAGGCCTCCCTCCCCCTTTCCCGGCTGTGGTTTCGTTTCCGGCACGAAGACTTTGTATGGTTGTGAAGTCTTCCTCCTTTTTCCGTCGCTCCGTTTTCCCCGATTTCTTTGTAGGCCTTTATGTTCCCTTTGCCTTTTAAACAACTTCTTCTGCAAATCGACCCTGAGCGGTTTGGCTTCTTGCCCGGCGCCCCGCTCGGAAGGTGTACTTTGCCGCTCCCCTGAAAAACAACCTCCCCCTTTCTTTTCTTTTTTTTGTTTTTTTTTCTTGCCCGTCCATGAACCTCTAAGAAACCTTTCTAACAACATACCCTGTTATTGGCTAATCAGGACCATCTCCCAATGTTTCCCCTTTTTTCCCCCCCACCTGATACAGACCTTTCCCCAAATTCCCCCAAACCCCCCCCGCCCTTCCGTATGTATACTGCCTTGACACCTTTTCTATTCTCGCCCATACGTCCATTTTCCTCTCTCGTCCCCGACCTCCTGCGGCGTTTCTACGCTGCCTCTTTGGGGTACCCTCTCCTGATCATTTATGAAAAAAAACACTCGCACTTTCTATTCCGTGCATCCCCTCCCCCCGTTGTTTTTTTGATTAGATTCTGTTATGTCCATAGGTGCCTTTCCTCCCATTTTATCGATTTTGTCACCCGGCGCGCGTAGCCTTGCAGTGTGTTGTGGGCTTTATAGGGTGACATTTTCCCTTGAAGTTCCTGCTTTTTTCGTAATTTTCCCGTTGTCCGCACAGGCAGCGTCTTTTTTACTTGTTTAGTAAATTCTCCCGTTTCGTTTTCCCGGGTGTTGTGTTGTTAACCAGACAGGGCACATTATCTTCTATCCTCCACGGTTTATTCGGAGTTATTATTCTCTCTCCTTGAAAGCTTCCCCCTTAGACATTTTTCCTATTAGCGCTACAGTGCAACCTGCCCGTGATACAGTATGCGCTCGTCCTGGCTACCCTTCTTTTTTGAGATGTCGCTCCTCTGTTCATGCGTTCTTCCACCCAGGGAAGGTAAAGGTGCCTACACGGATATTTAAATCTTATACGAACCCTCCCCTCTTTTCCGGAGCCCACCCTACCATCTCTTTCTGCGCCCTTCCACGAACACAATCCGGTCATAGTTTGCGAAAGGATTAATTGTTCCCTTCTCCGATACTTGTTCCTCCCTTTTTTTTGGTCATTCAGGTATTCCGCTTTTCCACATACGCCTTGCGCGGTTCCCTGTTAATGAACGGCGATCAAGGCACCCTGTTCAACCCCCTCCTCCCATTGAATTCCAGTTCAGTTGTTAGGAAATTATAGGCCCTCTTTCCCTTCCTGGTTTTCCGGACCCCCGGCCACGTTTTTAGCGGGGTTTATCCCACCCGAACTGGCCCCTGGCGCTTGTGTGTGCTGCCTCCCCCTCCCCCTACGTATCACCGAAATATGACGACGGCCTCTCGCTTTCTTTTTTTCCTTTTCCTTTTAGCGACCTTAGACGCCCTCGCGCCAGATTTCTTTTTTGGTAATACGATCGGGGGTATCGTCGGCGGTCACCTCGCCCTTTTAGCCTTGGAAATGACGGATCAATAAGTTATGTACAACTGATTAATTTCCTTTTTTTTTGTCCTTGTCCCTAGGACCCTGCGGAGGATTTGAACCTTTTCAAGTTTTCAGTTTCAATATCGGATTTCTCCCTTCCGTCCCCGCACTTCCCCGTCCGGAGGCCGGTTATTTGAGGTGATGGTCCCTGTACAGAAATGGAACAAAGAGCCTCGGACCTCTTCCCTGCACTTGTTGTTATGCGCGCTGTCGCCCCCCCTTTTTTTTCCTATGACTTCGCCCTCTGTTCGGCCTCTGTGATTCCCAGTTATCGTGGACTTTCTTCCCCCTCATAAAAATGTTTTTCCCCCTCCATAATGAGGTGGATGCGGGGTGGCTATTTTTTCCCAAAATTTTCTTTTTAGAGAGTTTTTTCATACGTAGCCGTACCCCTTCTAAAGCCCCTTCCACCTCTCCATGTCAAGTCGCCCCCTTTGGCGTCGCAATCTCTTCCTATATGTTTTTTTTTTTTCCCTG